>ERZ1023670.95-NODE-95-length-31327-cov-15.178754_pt1 | contig 31327 bp, 34 predicted proteins | sample MGYA00380342_ERZ1023670 | MGnify/ENA primary metagenome ERZ1023670 (study PRJEB33179, sample SAMN07448984) | human gut metagenome | biome: Human-gut; feature: Human associated habitat; material: Faeces | host: Homo sapiens | place: India: Bhopal | collected...
AAATGGACACACAACGAGTTTAATATTTTTATATTGGGTGTTTTGACACACCCTCCTCAGCGGAGAGAGAGGGATTTTATACCACTCTACCATCTTCTGTAACTCGTTGATATTCAAGTGCCGTCTTTAGGCATTTTCGCTTATTTTGCACGAAAAATGGCGCAGAATTGGCGCAAGACAAAACGTCTTAAAACACTGTGTATGAATGACTTTTGTTGCACAATTTAACTATTTTAAGAAATCTATCGACTCTATTTTCTACTCCACCCCTCAAATCTTTGAGGAGATTATGGCATTACGACACTCGCTTCTTACTTTTAAACAAGTCGATTGTCATTGTTTTCTGTTTATCATCTCATAGCCTTTGTATTATGTTTATGAATTACCCTTATGAAGGGGGGATAATACTACACCATGACCACTATCTTACCATTATTATTCAAATGCCTATAAGTCAAATATGACTCTGAAAGTTGTATCTTCATGTAGCAATATTGATTTTCAAGATGTTACATAACTTTTATAGGCATTGAAATATGTAGCCTACTTGTAGCGTCTTGTAGCACGATGTAGCGTTATATCCTATTATTGGTACAAAGTTAGTATAAAACAATTAGAATAAAGATAAATTCCTCGTGTTTAACACTAACTTTGCACCAAAATACTGATGTTAGAGGCTACGAACAAAGTCCTTTACCTTTGCTTGGTATTCTTCCTTGGTCATACCTCCAGTCTCTATCATTGAGTCAAGTATATCGCCAAGCTCATCAAAAGTAATATCATGATGATATTCTTTTGTTGTTCCATCCTTTTCTCCATAGATACGGTAGTAATCAAAGCCTTCATCCAAAGCAATATATACCTTGCCCTGAAATTGGAAACCATTCACTTGCATGACAAGAGCCGCCATAGTGAAGTCTTCGCCATTGACATTCTTGACAATTTGGGTGGCATACATCTTAGAGATGCCCCAACTATTGATAACGTCTATAGGTGTTGTGTGAAGCAATTGGGAGAAGATGGTATTCACAACGCTTCTTACATGTTCTCTGTCTAATGTTTTCATTTGTATAATCTTTTAAGTGGATATTCTTATACTAAGCCAAAAGTCTCTTTGCATATTCACGCAATCTTTGCAGGTGCTTCTGTTGGCTCATGCCGCCTGTCTCAATAACCGCATCGAGCACTTGCCCCAAGTCTTTGAAGGCTATGTTTTCATTTTCCTCATGCAACATTCCGTTCCGTTCGCTATACAAGCCAAAGGTTTGCTTAACTCGGTTATTGGTCACATAGAGTCTGCCTTGGTAGTTGAAGCCATTAACATCCATCATCAATGCTGCTACGGTTCTCTCCATCCCATCAACCGTGATTTCAATTTGAGTTGCAACCTTGTTTGTTACTCCCCAACCATACACCACATTAAGAGGTGTGGTGAGAGCCAACTGCTGCAATATGGTGCATGCTGCTCTTCCAATCTGTTTCTTCCTTAATCTCTTCATATCTCAAAGTGGATATGCAAAGGGCAAAGCAGTGAACCTTACCCCTTGCAGTAAGTACTAATCAAACTCAAATGGATGTATATAATAATAGGTGTCCTCCGAGTCGTACTCGTATTCGTTGATGAAGTCCACCATTTCTTCCTCTGTCCGCTCGCCTTGGCTAATGCCGGTCTTCTCACACCATGCCTCAATAGCATCACATATGGTGTCATACACATCTTCACAAATATCTTCAAAGTTGCCACCAGAAGAACTTACACAACACTCTTCGGGAAAGAAACTTCCTTCATCGTGGACGTAAAATATCTCACATCCACATTCTATCTCACGGTAACTTATGGAAAGTTCATTGCCAAGTACCTTATTCAATTCATCAAAGAACAGGTCGCAAGCCGACCATGCACTTTCGGTGTCAAACGACAACAGCCCTCCATCCTCGTCATCCTCGAACTCTGCCCAGTAGATATGTCCACGAACAGATATTCCGCTATGCTCATAGTCAATGCCATAGTGCTCTGCCAACTTGTAAAGATAGACATCCTTACTATTCACCTCCATCATCTGAAGGGTGTTCCAAAGGTCGCTCAATGCCTTGCGTGAACCTCTCACCTTGTACTGCGTGTCACAAATATTGCTCATACTTCAAAAATTTTATTTCCCCTTTCGTAGTAAAACTACTTCCGGGATTTGTTAGAAATTATGTGCCTTAAAAAGGTGTTATGCACATCGATGCAAGGTTTGGCACCAAAATACGACCCGTAGGCGTGGAGATTTTGGAAGCCAAGCAGAGCCTTGACCTTGCAAAGCGATAAGGCATAACAAATACCTTTGCACAATAATTTCAATAAATCTCGGAAGTATTCATGCGATAGCATAGTCTGTTGGAACAATATTCGTTTAATGTTTTTATAGAATTGACATATACAAAATGTTCGGGAACAACAAATTCTGACGCCGATTTTCATTTATTTTGAGATTATTTTTAAAAAGTTTGTCCAATTCTTGGAGAAAAGTTGCGGGTTCTCAAAAAATATTTGTAAATTTGCCTCGGACTTTCTATTTAACAAACCTATAACAACCGCTTGACGAGTGGAAACCATATATAGTTAACCAATTGACATAAACAATACACCAACTGGGGAACTAAACATTCTGTCAGCGCATTAATGTTTGTAAAGGGACTGATCCTTAGATTATGAACAACGAATCTAAGAAGCATACGCCAGCATTGCCTAATGCTGACACCCGACGAGACGGTAAAAATTCCTCCTGTGCTAGACTTACCTCCTGCACCTCCCCCGAAGTTCAAAGCAATTATGCAGAGAACTCCCATACAGGGGTGTCCTTGGATTGTGTGCCAAGTGGTAAGAAGGTTTGGTACGTTTTTCGTGCCACATATGGACGCGCAGCCTTGGCATGTGTGGAAATACGAAAAAAAGACATCGAGACATATATCCCGATGACTGTGGTCAAAAAAGAAATTAATGGGAAGAAGAAACTTGTTCAACAGCCTCTTCTTCCCAACCTTGTTTTTGCGTATATGACTTATGAGCAGTCACTTGAATTTGTAAAGGAGCCAGCTCGCACAGCATCCTATATAAAATACTACACCGACAAGACAAAACCTATTGTAAAAGAGACAGGTCTTAACCCTCCTATGATTATCCCCGACAATGAAATGAAAAATTTCATCAATGCCACCAGTGTGCCAAGTGAGCATAGTGGAATGATGCCAAAGGAACGTGTTCATTACAAGAGTGACGAATTAGTACGTGTCATAAAGGGTGATTTCACAGGTGTAATAGGTCGGGTCGCAAGAGCCTCAGGACAACAGCGAATCGCAATAGACATAGATGGATTGGGGACATTTGTCACAGCATATATTCCCAACGATTTTATGGAAAAAATAGCCATTCGAGGATAATTTATGAAAGGAATGAAAGATTTACCCTCTTTGTCTACTCTTTATAGATTAAAAGAAATATACATATGGAATTATCTTATATAATAGCACCATTATTGGGAGGTGTGATTGGTTACATCACCAATGACATCGCTATACGAATGTTGTTTCGCCCTCATAAAGCAAAATATGTGTTTGGCATACACATTCCATTTACACCTGGTATTATTCCGAAGGAAAAAGGACGTATTGCCGAAGCCGTAGGAGGTGTAATCAGTGAGAATCTGATGAACAATGAGGTACTGGAAAGGTATCTTTTGTCAGAGGATATGATTGGAAAAATTCGCTCTGCGGTTGAGAAGTTTATCGCCACACAGCAGAGAAACAACGAGACGGTATTGCAGTTCTTAGGACATTATCTGTCAAAAGAAGAAATTGATACCATTGCACAGAACATCAACCTAAGCATCACCAAGCAGACTTATGAAAAGTTGGCTGACAGTTCCGTTGGTGAAAAGGTTGCATTATTGAAGGACTACTTACTGTATGTACTGCGTATGTTCCGAGTGCATTCATGGAAGTACTATAATATACTTTATGGCAATGGATAATTGTAAAGTGAATCTTCCCCGAGAAGAATTAATCAATAGAGAAAAAGTCATCATAGACAGAATATGCAATGATGACAATTATGCATATTATTTCCTTCACGAAAAATGCAGGCCGTTATTCAGTAATATTTTATGGACAATATTTGGAAATAATGGGGACTATGACGAGTTGGTAAATGAATTATATTTTCAACTCAAAAAGCCAAATAGTCAAGGAGAAAAGTGGCACTCATTAAAGACATTCGACTATCGAACATCTTTGTTTGATTGGATAAAGACTGTTGCAGTCAGACACTTTTACACTCCAAGTGAAGAATTGTTCTTGATGCCAGATTCTGTTGTTGCATCCGGATTGGCAGAAGAGATGTTTTCCAAACTTCAGAAAGCCATATATAGAAAATATATGTGTTTTAAATACCTTGCACATTTAGATGATGATATTATAGCTAATAAATTACAATTGAATAGTTCTCAATTATCTCCGTTGTCTCGCAAAGCAATTAGGCAACTAAAAAGTATTGTTGAAATTCAATACCCAGACTATTTTTCATCCATGTTTCACAACAAGAATGTAATTGAAGTAGATATTGATGGCCGTCAAGGCATATCATCACTCACAGATGAATCTCGGCAAGATAATCATATTGATGTGTATCAATATCTTAATGCGATGCCAAATGTATACTACCGTAAGGTAATAAAAGCACTATTTATAGATGACAAGTCTCCCGAGTCCTTGGCAAAAGAAATGGATACCCCAGTTTCTAACATATACAACATCAAAAGTAGAGGTTTGGATCAACTACGAGACGTTGCTCTATATTCAAATGAAATTCTCAATCTTGAAAAATATATAAAATTGGTTTCTGATGATAGGAATCGGATTATTCTTACATCTATATTCATAGAAAGGAAGAACTACGAGGTAGTTTGTTCTCAACTTAAGATAACAGAAGTACAATTTAGAAAATTCAAGAAAGATGCAATCAAAGAAATAAAAAAGAAAATTTTTAAGAGTAAGGCTAAGTTAAATCATGAAAATAAGTGATAATACATTAGCGGCCTTTATGGCTGGTGTCTCCACTGTACAAGAGGACAAACAAGTTCTTGAAGAGATTTCTAACAATCAGTATTTCTCTGATTTACTTGATGTTATGAATAATATTGATGCCATTGATGGTATGGACGAGTTAAGAAATGAGTTCAACGACTCCATTGATGAGTATAATGACTTTAATGAAATAGATAATATAAAATAAGAATATCGATATGGAAAAAGAAATTAGTTTAAAGAGTGTGTTCATTCAATCAGAAGGATGTTTAAGGTCTTCATTGCGTGGTTTGTATCTCCCAAGAAATTATAAGGAAATACAACAGGTAATTAACGAACACATAACCAAGTTACTCACGGAAAACAATGAGTTTAAAGCAAGTCTAAATGCATCTGATGCAGAATATTTGAACTCTATCCTGAGAATGTCCTTATCATTTCAAAGATTGACCTTTTCTGATAGTATTAATTATGCCGAATTATCTACTGTCTATGAATATGATATCAAAGAGAATAACGTGAGAAATGCTGATGTTTTAGAAAATACCATAACACTTCTTCCCACTGTTATTACCGCATTTTTCAATCCGTGGTTGGCTTTAGCAGTAGGTGGTGCAACTGTCTTGTACAAGAAAGTTAATCCCTCAGAAAAAGCAAAGCCACAAATCACCAAGAGAAAAATCGATAAGTCTAAGCCAATAACAGAAGACATGCTCTCTGATATCTCAGATGCTATCCAAGGCATCTGTCATGAAATCGATATGGTTATTAATAAAATAAAACGAGATCGTTCTGAATTAGTTGCAAAATACAAAGATGAAGTGGAAAGTAAAACTTTAGAAAAAATGTACCCACAGGTTCTTACGGGTATGCAGTACCTCTATATGGAAAATGCAAAAAACGAGCAGAAGAGCAAAAACATAGAGTGTATGCTTTTTCAACTTGGGGTATATGGGTACAAAATCATAGAATATTCTTCTATGAATGACCATTACTTTACTCATCAGGTAAAATATGGCATTGATGAACCTGAGATGTATCTTCCAGCTATTGTTAAGGAGAATGCCGATGGCACATTGACTACTGCAATAGAGGGCGTATATTATATTCCACAAAAATAAGTTGCTGAAAATATGACACCGATAACAAATAATACAGAGTTTATTATAGGTATTGACTTTGGTCACGGAGAAACATCTGCAAGATTTTACAATTTGCAAAATGAGGATCAGGAAGATATTGACATATTGCCAGGTCAAAAGGTAATAAAATCGGCTGTAGCAATATTGAAACAAGAGGGTGTGGAAACTATATGTATAGGTGAATCTGCTATACAGAAAGCACCTATGGCTATTGATTTTCAGGTTTCATTCAAAAAACGCCCCTCGGAAATGAAACCTGATGAACGGAAACGAATGATATCTTTCATGAAAGGTGTATATGAAGGAATACTAGACCGTCATCCTGATTATAAAACAAGAGAACACCGCGTTTTTATTGCTCGTCCTTCCCAAGATAAAATCTGGAAGAATGAAGAAACCGAATATATTGCAATGGCAGAAGAGGCTGGTCTTCCCGTAGCAGGAATTCAAAAAGAATCTCGTGCAGCTTACTTCAGAGCAAGAACACAACCAGATTCGAAGATTGACAATCAAGTGGAAAAAGGTATCTTGATAGTTGATTTTGGTTCAAGTACTATTGACTTTACATATTTGAATAAAGATTTATCCCAGCCTATTGATGATGGAGCTAATTTAGGTGCCAATGCGGTGGAAACTATACTCTTAAAATATGCTTTGTCCCATCCACAAGACCCAACAATGCCGGAATTTGCTAAAATATACGGCTGCGAAACTAAGTCAAATGCATATAATCAACTTCTTTTTAGGTTTAGAGTAGCAAAAGAAGAATTCTATGGTAATAAATTGCCAAATTTCAGTGTTGGAATAGATTACTCGCGTGTAACAAGTGCAGAAAGACAACAACTTACAGGATGGGGTGGGATAACATTGAAAAGAGACGAAATAAGAGCGATTTTAGAAAGCGAAGAGTACGGAAGCTATATTCCAACTGTGGAGGCTGTTGTACAGAAATTCAAAGATGAAAAATTAAAAGGGCAGAAAGTAGCTTGCGTATATCTAACAGGTGGAGCCTCTCGAATGGATTTCGTGAGAGAAATCTTCATGAAAGTTTTCAATTTGAAAGCCGAACAATGCCCAAGTGATGACAATCCTTCTCTGATTGTTTCTCAGGGGGTTGCTCATCTAAGCTATGCTGATTATAAAACACAAGAGAAAGAGAAAGAATTAAGAGCCAAAGCGAAGAAAATAATAGATTCTTTTGATTGGGATGGTAAGATAAAAAAGATTATATTAGCCAATGTTAGGCAATCGATAATTGACAAAGCAAAATACATTATGGTCTGTTACAAAAATGGTAGCATTTTTGACTATCATAATGTAAAAGAAGGAAAGGAAAATGGCATCCTTTATAATATCGGCCTTGACCCAAGTAAAGAAAAGGACGAAGGTTATACAAATAGAAAGTTTAATGGATTACTAAAATACAGAAACATTGAAGCACTCATAAAGAGAATCAATTCAGAATTTGATGGATTCACAAGAAATGATTTTGGAACTGAATGTGAGGAAATAATCAAAAAGCAGTTACTTTCGTTAATATACATAGAAATCCAATCCTCCTTTGTGGAATTTGGATATGATGCATATACATATACTTCTCTGACAATTAGTGGGCTTTCTGCTCGTTTGTCATCAAATGGGGCAAATTATTTATGTCGAAAATTTACAGCTGAAGGCAAAGGGCATATTTTATACAATGCAGTCTCGTCTTGTTGGATGACAATGATAGGTTGGGATAAGTACAAAGATCGTACTGACAAAAATCGCAAACAACATTATGACTACTATATGAGTAACGATGCTTCTATTTTTGATAATGCAGATTGGGAAACATTCCTTAAAGATAATGTAACTGTTTCAGGAATTTCTACTGTAAAAGCTATAGTTAAAGATTATGTAGAAAATATGATAAAAGAGTACATAAGTTACGCAAAATTAACAATTTTCTTTAAATAAGTAATTAGATATTATGGAACAACATGCTGAAAATGTTCTTGCAGCATCAATGATGGCCCAGTCCCTCAGCTGCTGCTTGGAAAAGAAATACCTTGATTCGCTTACAGCCAACAATTCATTGATTGAAATTGTCAATAATGGTGTAGGGAGAAGCATCTTTAAGCATATTTCATGGTTAAAAGTTACGCAGATTGGTAAACCGATAAATCATGGAGTGACAAGTTGTTTTTCTTATATACAAAAGATTCTTATGTCTTGTGCTCTGCCCAACACGCAATTAACTTTCCTTGTATTGGGGGATGGTGTCAAGTGTAATCTTTATTTAGGATTGCGTGATAATGGCAATGAGAATTCTATAATGACTCAGACTGTTGCAAATTTAAATAACTTTGCTAAAGTATGTTGGCCAGGACTGCAGACGATTCAATTTGATGAAGAAGATACAGATATAAAAAAACATTTTGATACTAAATATAACTACATTACAGCGGTAACAGGGATTCCATCACTTCCTGATACAGATAATAGTGCCATAACTACTATTGAACATCTTATTGGTGGAATGCACAATCAGAAATTTGCCTATCTTGTAACAGCTTCACCTGTAGGAACAGAGCGAATAGATGACATCCTAGGACAATGTAGAGATATGCAAGGGATATTAGAGTCAGCTAAGTCCTGCAATATTTCGACATCGGTTCAGAATGGTTATTCTTATGCTTATGGTAAATCACATTCAGAATTTACCAATTGGAGTACATCTGATGCAGTCTCAAAGCGTGATTACAAAAGTAGTGCCGGATATGCTATGCTTGGCGCAGGACTTTATATGGCCGCTGGGCTTTTCTTTCCTCCAGCAATGGCTATTCTTCCTGGTTTAGGTACCGCTTTTACAGGTGCAATGCTATCTAGTAATCCTATGGCTCCTTTTTTGGGACTATCTGGAATGTCTGGGATGAATATTCTTTCAGGGTTTGTTCCTCAGAATACCCACACAGAAACACATGGAGGTGGTTTCTCTGATACGATTTCAGAGACTGAGACAACATCTCATAGCACATCGGAAACTATCAGTAAAACATTAATTAACAAGCATGTAGAAGCTGCATGTAAACAACTAGATACTTATGTGAAACGTTTCGAATTTGCAAAAGCTACAGGGGCATGGGATGTAAGTTGTCTTTTGTTCTCTGAGTCCCCCTCATCTTCGGCATCGTGGCAGTTGAAGTCTCTTTTAAGCGGTTCGGAATCTTCGTTAGAACCAATTAGAATTCATGATGTGACATCAATTATGCCGAGAAAAGGAACTGCCAAAGCCTCTTCGCTAATGATTAAATTTAAAGAAGGCGATTTATTCCATCATCCTTTTGGCGAAGATTTTTCTCAATTAAAGTCTATGCTTACGACAAGGGAGCTATCTGCTTTGGTTAATTTCCCTTTGCATTCTGTTCCAGGAATAAATGTGGTTGATAGTGCACCAGAGTTTAGCTTATCCCCTCAAATAGGAAAAGGTGGGGAAAACATATTAAATGTAGGAAGACTTCTTTACGGTGGTACACCGTCAAGTATTGAGGTTAGACTCTCTATTGATACATTATCTCGTCATGCATTAGTATGTGGCGTTAACGGTAGTGGGAAAACGAACACGGTACTCAGTGTACTTGATGGCTTTTCGAAAGCTGGACGCCCATTCTTTGTCATTGAACCAGCTAAGACGGAATATGTTGATTGGGCCATTGAAGCGAACAAGCACATCAAAGATCCCAAGAAGAAAATAAAGATATTCATTCCTGGATGTGAGAGGTATGCAAAAGCGAACTTTACTCCTGAAAGGTTGAGAATGAATCCATTTGAGGTAATCCAACTCCCTAATAGTGAAATGCGTGTTCTTTCTCATATTGACAGGCTTAAGTCCACATTTGCCTCTGCTTTTCCAATGCAAGACATTCTTCCTGTTATTATAGAACACCTTCTCTATGATTTATACACAAATAAGCACCAGATGCTCGAAAAAGATGATTGGACAAATTATATGAAGAATGGCGTGCCAACCCTTACTGATATTGGTATAGATTATATTGAAAATTTCATGAAGGAAATCGGTTATGCAAAAGAGAATACTCAAAACATTACAGCTGCGCTAAGGACTCGCTTCAAGAGTTTGCGGCAAGGATGGAAGAAAGAACTTTTAGAGAATGAAAAATTGAATTACTCCTGGGAAGAATTCTTTGGTTCCCCTGTGGTAGTTAATTTGTCTTACGCTGGCGATGATCAGGACAGAGCTTTTATTATGTCATTACTTCTTCAATTCCTTTACGAATATCGTATTGCAGAATCTGAATCAGAGAAGTTCTCATTTAATGCAAATAAATGCCGTCACCTTGTTGTCGTAGAGGAAGCGCATCGTGTAATGGGACGTTGTGATAACCCAGAAGCACCTCAGTATCGTTCAGGACAAATGTTTAGTAATTTTCTATCTGAGGTTCGTGCATATGGGCAAGGCATGATGGTTGTTGATCAAGTTCCTACTCGTTTGATAGAAGATGCTATTAAGAATACAAACATAAAAATCATACATAAGTTGGTTGCATCTGACGATTCACGTATTGTTGCCGAATGTATTGGTTTAACTGCTGACCAACAAAGAGTAATTCCTAAATTGTCTATCGGTCAGGCTGTATTAGCAGGCTTTAATAGCGCGAATGTAATGTCTAGTGATAGTTCGGACATCTATTTGGCACAAATAAACAAAATGAAATAATAAATACGATGGATAAAAGTAGATTTAACGGTAACGCCACCTATTCATATCCCAATGGGAATAACTATGACGGTGATTTCAAGAATGACCTTCCTGACGGGAAGGGTATTATGTACTTTCCTAATCATGACAAATATGAAGGCGATTGGCTGAATGGAGAAATGACTGGGAAAGGAGAGTATCTATTTTTTGACAAAAAAAGAGATAAATTAATTTGGAAATATGAGGGATGGTTTAAGGATTCCCTTTTCCATGGTTTAGGAAAGATGATATATCCAGATAGGACTGTATATTTTGGAGAATGGAAAGATGGAAAAAGAAATGGCTATGGTCAACAAATGTATGCGAATGGAGATATTCTCTCAGGTATATGGGAAAAGGATACTGTAATATATGGTACATATTTGTTTGCAGATGGTGACAAATATATTGGACATTTTCAAAACTTCCGCTATTCTGGTTTTGGGACGTTCTGTTCACAGGACGGAACAATCCTACAGGGAGATTGGAAGGACTGTAGATTAGTAAATGGTGCAGAGTACAAACCTAATGGTGAAATCTGTAAAATGGAAGATAATCAAAAGGTGATATATGACTACTGAAAAACTTACAAAGGCCATAATACTCTTAATCACCTATGATTGTAATCTTAGGTGTTCATACTGCTACGAACCCAAAAAGGCGCATCGCAGTATGACTGTTGAGTCTGCAAAAAATGTTCTTCAAAAAGCGATAAGTGAACTTGATGAAACATATGATAGTATCATTGTTCAATTCATGGGCGGTGAACCTATGCTACAGTTCAACTTAATAAGAGAGGTTTCAGAATGGTTGTGGGGGCTTGACTTGAAAGTTCGGATAAAGAATGTTCATGCACCAACCAACGGAACGATTTTGACTTCGGAAATGAAAAAATGGCTTGTCAAAAATAAAAAACGCTTTAGCCTCGCTTTAAGTTTTGATGGCAATCGGCTTATGCATAATTTGAACAGAAGTAGTTCTGCAAATGAAATAGACATATCATTTTTTGCAAACACTTTCCCCGATGTAGCAGTGAAGATGACATTGTCTCCAGATACAATTGGTCACTTTTACGAAGGGTATAAGTACTTACATGAGCAAGGATTTAACGAAATAGGGCCAAGCCTTGCGATAGGAGATAATATCGGCTGGGAACAGAAACATCTTGTAATAATGAACGAACAATTAGATTTATTGATACAGTATTTCATAAATAACTCAGACGTTCGTCGTGTCGGCAACTTTGCCCTTCCCGTTTGGAATATTCTCAATCCAGATGCACCTGATTTAGCGTGTAGAGTTGGACGAGATATCGTTTGTTATGATTGCAATGAAAAGGCATATCCATGTCACATTTTTTCTCCTATTGCAATGGATGCAAAAAAGTCAGACAACTCGACACATATAGATTTTGAGAAGACTAGGAAGTTATCAGGGCCTTGTTCGCGTTGTTTGTTAAACAAAGTATGCTCACGATGCTTTGGAATTAATTATCGAGACAGAGGTGATTGTATGATGCCTTCTGCATTTGACTGCGCTCAATTCAAATTGTTTTTCTATGCTAATTGTAAATTGCAAACACTTTTGGCGTACAAGAATAGAGATGAAGAAATGCGTTCCATTATGGATCAGGTAAACAATGTGTTAAATCATATTAAATTGTAGAACTATGTCAGAATTAGAAAATTTCGCAAATGTTGAAAAGTTAACGGAACTAGGTAATGATGCCATAGAAAAAGTTAATGAAGTTCAACCAGTAGAATTAATGGAAGGTGCTCCACAGTTAGAAAAACCCCAAATAGAGGAAACCCCTTTGCAGAAGCATCACAATATTTCGTTCAAAGGAGGTAATTGCATTTGCTCTTGCGATTTGACTTGCACTAGAGCCTAAATTATTGTAGACCCTCCATTCTCTTGTGGAGGGACTACATTTCTTCATTGATAATATTCCCATTAGACAATATTAATATGGAAACGGGAAAAATCATGGGACAATCGTAAGCATCCAACCCCTATTTAGGCGTTCTGTTTAAAAGAGATTACCTTTGTGCCGTAAACCTAAAAATATTAGAATTATGGCAACGAGTTCAAAAGACATTGAGACTTTATGGAATCGTTATTCCAATGAAGTAACCAAGCAAGGTATTTCTATGGCACAGTTTTTAGAGGAATTATAATGACCAATTACAACCACCAGCAATGGATGAAATACATGCGTCGCCACGAGGCAAATGTATTTAATGCCATCTTCTATGACAAGGAAGAAGTCACGGAAGATGATATTCAGCGTATCATAGCTGATGTGGCTACGTTTTTCGACTTGCCTAAACCTGAAATAAATGGCAAATGTGAATCGTTTGCGGAGGTATTGCTTGGTGATAAAGCAGAGGAGTGTGAATTGTCATATAACTTGGAAATGCTGAAGAATGCGGGCATCAACAACAAAGATGCTTTCACGTTGTGCTTCGTGCATGAGATGGCTCATCAGGTACTCTATAGGTATCAGTTTATGCTTTTTTGTAGTGAACGTTGGATGCAGGAATTGGCAGCAGACTTAACCGCAGGACTATATGCCGAACTACATCATTTGGCAACTGGAAAGTTCAAGTACGCATTATCCATACAAAAATACAGCATTACTCACCCCGATGGAAAACTAAGAGAAAAGATAGTGGAGTGGGGAAGACACTATCTTGAACAACAAATGGTGAACGGTACAAAGATGATGAATATGGTGCTACAGATTATGCCTTCTTTCGTCTTTGCACATAAAAAGAAACTGAAGAAAGACTGGTATCAGATGCTTGACGAATTGGAAACTCCTCCACAAGAACCAGTAGAATATAAAATAGAAGATTTACCTAATAGCAATCTGATTAAGCAGGCTGTCTTGAAATATAAACTATCTAAAGCACAAGAAGATGAAAATCATAGATAATGACCCTATAGACAAGTCTTGTATTGGTGAGTTGATTGAAGAAAAGTGTGCAGTAGGAAAATTTGCCGACAACTGTCTTTATCTGATTGCCGACCCAGAGGCAGACATAGCCAAACGTGCAGTGGACATCATGAATCAGTTTAAGCAGATTGCTGACTGCGATGACTACTACAACACCTATGAACTGGAGGTCGTCCAGAATGTGGAGTTAAAAAATCACCCCAAGATAAAGGAACGTATCGAACAGCATGGTGACAATTTTCTCATACAGTTAGCCTCACATGGTTTCAATGAAAAGAAGCGGTTCATAATTGCCAAGACTGACAACGACAAGCTGTTTGAAAATATCAATCTTATGATTTATGCGGCAGAACGCATTGCCAAGTTTGATATGGAGGCATTATTACGCTCATTTGTTGAAGACAATACAGATGAGTTCGTTGAACTTGCGAGGAATGCCATAACAGACAAACGTTTCCAGTCCAACTATTTCGCTGCGCTATCAGCGAATACAATCCATCCGACCTTTGGAATGGCATCTTCCACCGCCAAGCTCAAAGAACAGATGGAGATTAAGGGTGTCATCACCCATAAACAACGCATGGAAATGTATGACCGGCTATTGGACAACTTGAAAAAGAGTCATAAGAAGCATGACCCAAAGATGGAAGCAGAAATAGAATTTATCATTAAGTCTATAGATCCTGCTACTCTACGAATGTTCTTCCAAAGGCAATCACCAAAATTGCAAGAGAAGATGTCCGATTTCGTCAATCCGAAACATTTGGCAGAAGTCTCGTCAATGGATTTAGAGATACGTTGGTCGGAAAAAATTGACAAAACACGAAAGACGGATGGCCATTATCGTCTCTTTCTAAGCAGAGGCGATGAGAGGTTAATGGTGCATTTCAGCCGTAGTGCAGGTTTTGTGCTTTATCTCATCTATCTTATAGACCGCAAGAAGAATGGTGATAAAGTCGATACGTTGAACATCGTTCAATATAAGCAGCTCTTTGGAAAACTGTATAAGATGACCTATGGCATTAATGGTGAAACTATATTTACCGACATGGTGAAGAATTTCAATGCGGAAGGCGAATTGCAACAGAAGGGTCTATACACAGTGTTGAAGAGCATCCGAGAAGACGTGGGGAATACCTGTGAAAGGATGCAGGAACCAGCAGAACCGTTTCTATTGCAAGATACAAAAGCCCACCTTGCTGTCTTGCCCAAACACATCATTTTACCAGAAGAAATCATGGAACTGATTTAGTGTTAAAATGTCGAAATGTATAACGCTAACGTATTGATAATCAATGAAAAGATAAACCATAAGTTGTTCGTATAACAAAGAACAGCCAGTCTGTCAAAATCCACCGAACTTTGCATCAGATAATCCGATGTAAGGTTCGGTTTTTTTGTATGTTTCATTTTAAGGATTTTGACAGATATGAGAACAAATGTTTTTACAGCAAAGCAGACAATCCTCGGTTTTGTAGAGGTTGTCCGTTTGGAGATTGAGAGTAAGAAGAAAAGGCTCTCGATAGGTGATGAAGAACTTGTTGAGAAGATAATGAGCAAGGTGTCGGAAGCCAATAAGGAGTTTGCTACCGAAAAGGAAGAACTGCGCTATTGGGGTGTTGTGACACGTGAAGTGGCATGGTATGAAGCCAATACAGAAGAGTCGGAAGAGATTATCAAACGATTGAAGTCAGATGACCAGTTGTTTGTACAGAAGTTCTTCTACAGCACAAATACCAACGGATGCAATATCAGCCGTTTCCGTTCAAAGATACTTGCCAATATCAAGCAGACTTATAAGATTGATGTGTCTGTAGAAGAGTTTGGTGACATTCTTTATACATTCCTTTGGAATGAAGGCACATGGAGTGTACTCGACAAATACTCACGCAAGAGCAGTTTCTTTTGTTGGCTTGCAGAGGTTGCTCAGCATGAGTTGGTAAGAGTTCTTGAAGATGCGAAGCTCATCAATGTCATACCCGAGCGTACTGTTGGAAACACACGTTTGCTTGGACTCTCTATAGCACCAGAAATGTGGGAATACATCTTGAACGATACAATGCCTAATGGATTGTACAAGGATATCCTTTTCGCCACTTTGGTAGAGCGCAATACTGAAGAAAAGATGATGAAGTCTTTTGGTTTGGAAAAAGAAGATTTGCACAAACTCCAGAAAAAAGCCGAAGCAGATTTCAAAGACCGTCTTATCCGTAGTGACAGTGTATATGAGGAGCTGGTGCTGCGCGACAAAAAAACTCGTATCATTGAAGTCTCAGATGACTTTGCAAAGGACTTCTGTGTGTGGCAGGAAGGTAAAAGCAATGCAAATCCTTTGGCTGACGTGTTAGGTGTTGACTTGAACAATGAGGATTTACAAAAGAAGGTAGTAGAGTTCCTTTACACCATACCTCAGAAGTTGAAATGGACAGAAGAAGAACGTATTGTATGGACACTTCGTTTCATTGAAGGCACGGCACCGATTGATGTGGCAGAACGTGTCGGTAGAAAGCGTTCATGGGTTGACACCAAGTATTCTAGACTGAACGCACGCTTCAACAAGGCGGTAAAGGAATGGTGGGCAAAGTATGCAAAATAGTAGGAGAAAGTTTGATACTAATATTGATAGAGTATAAAACTTTCATCCCTCTTTAATTACAAAATAAATCAATTATGAAGAACAAAGAAATTACAATAAGCAACAGTATGTCTGGGAGTTTATCGAAGAACGTGGAAGACTATGCAAAGTTTGTCTCCCAAGTATTGCATGATGAGGCTTTCCTTGTAGAATTGGACAAAACGCTACCATTTGACAAAATGGTTCATGCAACAATGAATATAGCGTCGAACCATACTGTTATCAAGAAAATGGGCGTGTCGGTAATGCGAATGGATATAGATCCACCTCTATATTCTATGGCCGTAACCCTACAGTTTAAAGGAAAAGATGGTATAGTAAAAAACCATTCTGTTTTTATCAATGCGTGCAAGAATATCGAAGAACTTCAGCAATTGACGGCAGAAAACAGCTTTAAGAAAGAAGTGCTGACGCTATGTGAAGAAAGAGGGTTAGGCAAACAAATGGTATTAACAGACAAATAGAATTATGGTACAAACAATAACGAGAGAATGGGCAATCGCCAAGACTTACATGTATGAAGTGGCACTTCACGACGGAGTGATAAGTCTTGACTGGGACGATTTTCAGACACTTGCAGAGAATCATCGACCACTAATGGCAATCAAAATTGACGGAGATGCAGCCGTCAAGGAACTCGTGGCAAAGGCAATGAACGAAATTCACAGAGAATGCTCAAGCAGTCCGTCTGGGCTTATTGTCTCCATATCATACAAAAAAGGCGAAGAAATAATGATGGACGAAATGTTTGGTCTTAGCGATAGTATGGACAATATCGCGAATGAGAACGTGGAAATAAAATGGGGCATCAGTCAAAATGATAGTCAAAAGAGCAAACGATGCGTGTGGGTGTTTGCATTTGAATAGTTAGAAGAGCGTGCCACAAACAAGACCCGCATCTTTCATGGAAACTTTGATAGTTTTTTCTGTTTGTAAATCTGTAATATAATTGAGTAATATGAGTAAGACAAAAAATACAAGAATGGTTTCAGCACTTACGAAAGTCGCTGAAATGATTGGACAAAGAAAGGTTGTTGACGATAAAGAAGTGGGACTGGGAATGATGCGCCAATACAATCGTTGTATGGAAGAGGCAAAAATGGTGACAGACGGGCTGTTCCGTGTAGTTGTTATGGGAACATTCACATCTGGCAAGAGTACCCTCATCAACGCTCTGTTAGGCTGTAGGGTATTGCCAGAATCTGCATTGCCAAGCACCGCCATACTCACATTCGTCCAGTTCGGTTGTGAAGAAGATGATGTGGAGATACATTACAAGGACATCGTAAATGAAGACGGAAGCATCACACAAGGTAGAATAGAACACATCAGTAAGGACGAGTTCATGCAGACCTATCGCTATGGCATTGCAGATGCAGAAACATTGATTTCTACAGGTAATGTTCCTCGTTTCAAGAATGTGGCCTACTCCATCATCAGAAGTTCACTGCCTTTGATGCAGAATGGAGTTAACATTGTAGATACTCCAGGGTTGGAAGATAAGGAAGTGGCAACAGAACTGGCACTTGACATTGCAGCCAAGGCTCAAGCCATCGTCTATGTTTGTAGTGAACGTGGTTTTGCGGAAGCTGACCGTGAATACTTCAATGAAAATTTCAAGGGTAATCCGAGCAATGTGTTCTTCATTCTGAACAAGACAGACCTTATAGCATCCAATATGGAGCGAGAACAAGCTCTTGAACGAGTACGACGGGATGTGAAAGGGTGCTTCACCAAGGCTGACGGAAGCGTTGACGAAGCATTGATGTACAAGCGAGTGTTCGGACTATCCTCGTTATTAGCCTTGGATGCAAGAAGAGGTATGACCTTTGATGAAGACCTGCAAAAAGACGTGCCACTCTCACAAGAAAAGATTGAACTGAAGCTACAACGCAGTCAGTTCCTTCCATTCGAAGAGGCTCTGCTGGAGTTTCTTTCTACCGATGAGCGTTGTGTGGCACAATACGGAAAAGTCTTCCGTACATTGCTTGGCACCTATAATGATGCTGTGGAAAAGGTGCGTGAAGACCTGGCTATCTACGAGCATAATGCAGAAATGACTGCTGAACAAAAGGTTGAATGCCAGCGCATCATTAACGAGATAGAGACTGGACTGGAAGCTACAGAAACCGCTTTCGACAACTGCACGCTGAAACTTCAAAATACCATAGCTTTGCTTATCCGCAATGCCATTGACAGTGTGGATAGCACATGGGAGGTCGATTTAGCGATCTTGCATGAGAAGATACGCTTCGGTATGAAAGACTACCTTTCCCTGGCAGTAAGTAACATAAATCTGTTCAAGCCGAAGGAGGAGCGCATGGAAGAAATGAAACGCCTGCTCCAGCCTTTCTCACAAATCATTGCCGATCATATCTCTGAAAAAATAGATCATTTCATGGAAACGAACAAATCCGTCCTCATGAATGCCATCAGCGAAGCGGAACAGAGTGTAAACACTAACTTGGTCAATGTGGCTGAACTGTTTTCACGTCTGGGAGATACCCTTACGAAAAGCCCAGAAATGGGCAAGCAAGAAGACCAAGACTGGTTACAAGCCGTCATCTCCTATTGCGTAGGCGATGCCAGTGCCATCGTGAAGAACTGTGCAGGAGGACATACCGCATGGATGGAGTTTATCCGCAAGGCGGTGTTCAATGGCGTGTGGCAATGGATGGTCATCCAAATCGTCACAGGCGGTTGGGGAATTATCATCTGTGGACTCATTGAATGGTTACAGATCAAGAACGGCAAAAACGAAATGGTCGACCGTATGCTTACAGACAGCAAAAATGCAGCTTTGAAGGAGATACATACCAAGCTGGATGAACGGTTGCATGAGATGAATGCCAATATCGCCATTAAGGTGAATGAGGTAAAGAGTGCCAAGTGTGGTGAGAGTCGTCAACGTTTGACAGATGAAAGATTGCGTTTGGCAGAGATAGAGCGCAATATAAACGACAATCATTTCAATGCAGATCATGAACGACAGCGCACAACAGGCATCCTTACGACAATGGCATCAGAAATCAAGTGCTGTTATCTCGATGTGTTTGGCATACCATACGCAGAGGAATTGGCAACATTATAAAAGTCTATTCACAATGGAAATACAACGACAAGAGATATTCAAGAGCCAGTGGCATGACATCCATGATATTGTGTTGTCTGAAGCCAAACGACAAATCAAGTTCAACGGCAAGGTGGATGTGCAGCGACTCACAGAAAAACTGCAAAAGGAGATTGCCAAGTGGCCACAAGGCGTATTAGCGCAAGGTATGTGGTTCCAGAGTTTTCATAATGCAGCTCCCGACAAAGCCTTGAATTTTATGACAGAAGCAATGGAGCAAAGTTTCATAGAGCCAGACAACAACAAACTTCCATCCAATAGTTGGTACTTCGTTTTGGCTTTTGTGTTGACGGGAATAGTGGCATGGCTATTACATTCCAGGACAAGCATGAGTCTGATAGAGCAATGTTTCTACCCGACCTTGTTCCTGGTGGTACTAAATACGTTCAATGTGTCCTTCAGAAACAAGCGAATTGCAAAAGCTGAAAAGATGATAATCACCAATATCAGCCATCAAATGTTAGATATGGAAATTCGTCTAGAAAAGTATATTGAGTGAGTATCATTAGGTTACTTCTTTCTCAAAAACGATATAAACATAAAAACAATAGATAATGAAAATCAAATATGCGACAATCAGCAAGACTGGTCGGCGAAGCAATAATGAAGATTGCTTTAACGTCCTGAAAATGCCAGAGCACAATCGCTTCATGGGCATAGTATGTGACGGCATGGGAGGTCATTCTTTTGGCGAGGTGGCAAGTGAGGCTATCTGCAATGCTATTTCAAAATACTGGCAGGATAATACAGACACTCCAGACAGTGACCAAAAAGTTGTTATGGCTTGCAAAAAGGCTTGTAATGTCATCAACCAGAAATCATATGACCTCAGCCATGCAGAGATGGGTACTACGATGGTCATGGTCAGCATTGAAGGTAACAAGGCGACAATAGCCCATGTGGGCGACAGCCGTTGCTATCTGCTAAGACAAAGTGAAGGATTACTTTACCAGACCGAGGACCATGTGCGCATTGACTTCGGATGGGAAATTGTGTCACGCTGTTTCTTCAGCTACCGTCCAGAAGTCGCTGTTCCCGACATCAGGCAGTTCACCATTCAGAAAGGAGACAGGATATTACTCTGTTCTGATGGCTTGTACAAGAGTATGGCACCCTATATCCTACAAGCAAGGATGTTGGACGAGAAACCCTTGGAAGATATACTCGATGTATTTGACTTTCTCTGTCAAAAACAAGGTGATGACAACTATACGGCAATATTGATTGAAATAGAATAAAAGAGAAACAAGATGAGAAAGACACTATTAGAAATTGATTTGGTTATCTGTTCATTGTGGACTATAGCCGCATTGGGAAGCAGAATGGCATGGGTCGATACCCCTGCAACATGGATTGTAATGTTACTTATTATGTCACGTCTGCTGCTCTCGTTCACGCTTTACCATAGGGAAAAGAAATCATGGATTCCAGGACTGCTGTTCATGGGATTGACAGTCTTTGCTATCAGTACAGAACTTGACATAAAACTTAGTGAGCTCGCCTCAAAAGTATTTCCATTGTTGAACCTTGACTTTAACCGATGGTGGTATGTAGGGCTTACTTTAGCTGTGGCTACATGGTTGTGGGTAGTTCCTTTGGTAGTCTTCCTCGTCAATATCTTCCGTAAGGGTTGTCAGACAGAAACCTTGACATGGACAGACACGCTTGGCAAACTGCTTTGGACGGATAAAACCGCAAGGACATACTGTTCCCTACTGTTGATAACAATAGGCACATTGTATACTGGTCTCACTATGAATGCGAGGCTATGTCTGTTCGCCTGTGTCGTGGCTCCGACACTGAGTTTCCATCTGCTTATAAGATATTATGGATTGGAGAAAGGAAAAGTGTGGGCGTTGGTTATATCCATGTTGATATTCTTCTTTGCCCAACCCCATGCTGGACTATTGCGTATGGTCATGTTGGGCATCAGTTTTAGCATGGTGATCTATGTATGTAGTTCCTTCTACCAGGACAAGAAAAAATTGTTACTGTCCGTTATGTCAGCCATCTATGTGGGCATATTGTTGCCAAGTTTGGCCATAGGCAACAATCAATATACTTGCTTCAATGTAGGAAGAACTGGATATTATTCCCTTGACACCTATCCAGGCATATTCAGCATAGAGGACAAGAAAACAGGGAAGATAGGACTGCGTAGCAGATACGGTCTGTTGGTGAAGCCTGAGTATGATGCCTTTATCTATCATACATCAAAACATTGGTTTGGCGAGTTGGAACTGCGTAAGAACGGATATTACACCCTCTATGACATCTGTAATAACGAGTATCGTAAAGACAATCATATTAGCCATCAACTACAGGACAGTATCTGTCAAATAGTAGAAGAACATCTCTCGGAGTATGACTATAAATCTGATGAAAGACTGGAAGTAAGACTAATAGAAGCAAGTAACAGCCAAGTACGCACCCATATCAAGGCATTAAAAAATGGGTCTGTCATTTACGACTACGATGACAAGGAAGCGTTTATACCAACAGATTCCGTCTCATATACTCCAGGAACAATAGTTTGTGACTCATTGGTCAGATTAGAATGGTGTATGCTGAAATCACTTAGCTATACACACGATGCGACCACAAATGATTCTGCAGTCTATAACATTCATGTGACGCTTGCGAGAGAAAACATGCCCAAGCCAAAGGAGGCAGAAATGCTTGTGCAAAAAATCTTATGTTTTCTGAAGAAAGTTGATATAATATCAACAACTCTTCCACTCTCTTATAATGAACGATAAAAATGAAAAGACTATGAATGAGAAGTATGAAAAGAAGATACAAGCCGATGTGGACGCAATCTTCACATTGATGGCTCAACGAGTGGACGAGAAGCAAATGAACTTGCTGCATGAAGCATACGACTTTGCAGCTTATGCCCACAAAGACCAACTGCGCAAGTCTGGCGAACCCTATATCAGTCACCCTGTTGCCGTGGCACGCATTGTGGCAGAAGAGTTGGAACTGGGAGCAAACCCTGTCATGGCAGCTTTTCAACATGATGTTGTGGAGGATTGTCCGTACAGTATAGATGAGATCCGTGAACGTTTCGGTGATGATGTGGCATTTCTTGTCGGTGTTGTGACGAAGCAGAAAAAAGCCCAGTATGACCAGTCGAAGCAGGTGGATAACTTCCGCCAAATGCTATCGTCTGTACAGTTTGATGTGCGTGCCATACTTGTGAAGTTGGCAGACCGACTTCATAATATGCGCACGCTAAGCAGTATGCGCCCTGACAAGCAGATGAAGATTGCCTCGGAGACAGATTATTTCTATGCCCCTCTTGCCAATCGCCTTGGTTTGTATAACGTAAAGACAGAACTTGAAAACCTGTCGTTCCGCTATCGCTGTCCACGTGAGTATGAACAAATAGAGAAGCAGTTGGCTGAACTTCAGCTGTCGGAGAAACCAGATGTGGATGTCTTTATCGCCAAGACTAAGGAGATACTTGAAGCTAACGGCATTGACGCACGCATCGAGCTCCGTATGCGCTCACCTTACAGTATCTGGCGCAAGATGCAGTCCAAATGTTGTGATTTCGAACATATCGACAGCAAGCATTACCTGCGTATCATCTACAAGGCTGACGGCTTGCAGGAGGAAAAGAAGCAGAGCTTGCATATCTATGCCGTATTGTCCGACTGTTTCAAGGAGCGTCCTTGTTCTGTGGTCAATTATATCAACGCTCCGAAGGAGAACGGCTACCAGAGTTTCCATGTGAAGTTTCTCAATCCAAAGGGACAATGGGAGGAAGTGCATATCTCGTCTGAACGTATGATACGCAACAACCGCCTTGGCTGTACTGCTGAACGCACGGAGGAAAACCTGAAGGCATGGTTGGAAAAGTTCAGGGCTGTGCTCAAAGATATAGCCTACCACACCAACGAGATGGATTATATGGATGGTGTGACGGCATCGTTCTACCATGATAACATCATGGCTTTCACGCCAAAGGGCAAATGTATCGTACTGCCCAAGTATGCCACTGCACTCGATTTTGCCTTCGAAATTCATACCGAAGTTGGACTTCATGCCGTGTATGCACGTATCAACGGTAAACTATCCTCTGTAAAGACGGTGCTCCATCGTGGCGATTGTGTAGAGATAGGTACTGCAGAGGATGCAGTACCAGAAGCAGACTGGCAGAACCATGTGCTGACCTATAAGGCTAAGCGCAGTTTGGGCAGTTTCTTCACCGACCGTCCAAAGATGGAGTATAAGCGTTGTTCCTGCTGCCATCCGTTGCCGGGAGACGAAGTCGTCGGTTTCAAGAATACAGAGGGACAGATTACGCTCCACAAGCGCAACTGCCTCTCCGCTATACGCCAGGCATCCAAGCAGGGCGATACCATTGTAGCTGTGGATTTCAAGGAGAACGAGCTGTTCCTGTTCCCCGTTCGTGTTTGCATCCGTGGTATCGACCGCCATCATCTGCTCAGCGATGTGGTTGCTTGCATTACAGAGCAACAGAACCTATCCATTTCGAAACTCCATACTGTAACCCAAGACCGCATTGTGGAAACCACGGTGGATTTTGAGGTGCATTCTTCCAACGAACTAAAGCAAGCCATTGACAATATCCGTAGGATAAAGAATGTGGATGAGGTGGCAAGAATAGATATTGAATAACAAAAATGAACAACATGAAAACTACTACAATATTCAAAATGACGGTATTGTTTCTGTTTGTCCTTTCCGCAGTTTCCTGTAAAGAAAACAAAGGCGGATTGGATAATCAGGAATCCGATACTGTGATGGTTGCTAAAGACAGCATTCCATTTGTCTTGAAACATCTGGATGTTGACAAGAAAAAAGTGATGGCATACGTTACTTGTTCAGAACATACGGTTGACTCCTTGCTATCCATCGCTGATACAGCGTACAGCAAAATTAGCAGCTACAGTTTGGAAGACTTGGGCATGGACAATGAAGAGTATAACAAGTGGATTACAAAAGACTACAAAGACACCATTTCTATCGTTATTGCCCTGTTCGATTCATACGCAAGTATGGTCAATTCGGGTATGGATGAAGCAAGTGCATCCTTTGTCTGGCATGAGGTAGCACGATTGCAGATGAAGCACTTCTATGAAAAAACAGGTGGCAAATGGCAAGAACCAAACAGTTACGAAAAACTATTTCGGGTGATTGATGGAGTCATGGGAACATACGGCTGTGGTACCCAAGCCGACATGAATATGGCAGCTTGGCGTTCTGTCATGCCTGTTGACTATCGGTTGATAGAGGCATATAAGCAACTGGCGGATCTGTGTAATGACAAAGAGATAACAAAAGTCATTCACGATGACTATATGTACACGCTAACCACCTATCGGGCACATCGTGACGGCATCGACGAGTGGTATTCCGATCTGCCTCGTGAGCAAGGTACACTGTTTGAATGGTTGCTAAGAAGCAAACTCGAAAATGTCAATCTGCTCATCAAGAACTACAAGAGAGGAAAGATAGACAACAATACTGTCAAGAAGAACTTGCAGGAACATCTGTGTCTTGCAAACAAAAGACTGGTAAAACTGACCAAAGATTTTCTCGATAGAGAAAGAGGTGATTTTCGATGATGTCAAACCAATAGAGTGATAGATTAGAGGTTACTTTTCTCTCCCTATTATCATAAACAAGATAAAAAGAAAGACTATGTTAGTGATACATCCGACAGATAAAACGACCGAAATGCTCTCAATCCTTTATGAAGGGTTGGGAGCACGGTTGATTGAAACCGATTGCTCCAACAAAGAGATGGGGCATCTGCTTCGCCATACGTCGCCGAGTGAGCGTATCATGCTGCTTGGTCACGGTTCAGACAGAGGCTTATACTATCGCAAGAATGATGAGGAGGAAGGCTTTGACGGTATTATCGTCGGGCATCCGCAAGCCTATTATCTTCGCAAACATTGTGGAGGTATCATCGGTATATGGTGTCATGCCATAGAATTTGCCAAGAAGGAAGGGCTGCATGGTTTGTTCTCTGGTATGATCATATCTGAGATGAGTGAAGCAGAAGAGTATGGTGTGGTTACTGATAAGGATAGCATGGACAAGACAAACCGCATCATGTTCACCCAACTCAGAAGACTTCTCGACGAGGGCACACCTCTACATGAGATACCTGAACGTTTGAAGGCATTGGACACCACACAAAGTGACTTGTCACGGTTCAACTACGAGAGGTTTTATTTTGTGTAACCAAAATGAGGACTATGAATACAAAAAACATTGTGCTGGCTATATGGAATCAGTTGACGAGAAAGGGCGCATGGCGAAACATTTTCGTCACGCACAATGCTTTTGGCATATTCAGTCAATATAGCCACATCTCCCGAAGAAGTGGTAAGCCTAAGGTGGCATATCCATCAAAGTATGTTGCGGAAAAGGCTGCAGAAGCAATGGGAAAGAAGCATGGCGTTCATTTCTCTGTCTATAAATGCGCATGGTGTGACGGATGGCATATAGGCAAAAATAGCGAGAATAAAATTCCAACTTTGAAAGTAGAATAATAAACACGGAACTAACAGAGAACACTATGAACATCAGCAGGATACTTGCACTCAACATTCCCGACATACATCCTGCATACGGAGGTGTAAGGGGAAAGACTATGTCATCACGCAGTCATGGCTATGCCTGGCCAGTTATCAAGGACGCAGGCGTTCATACCATCATTGACCTTCGCAATGACGGCATGAACCAACGTATGCAAAACCTTTGTGAAGAGTACGGTATGGAGTATTTCTACTATCCTGTTGATAACCGTGCCGATGTCGTTGAAAGTATGGTGTCGTTGTTTCCAGAGTTTTGTAAGCGCATCGACCGAGGCGGTTTCTATATCGCTTGTGCCATGGGGCTGCACCGTACAGACATCGCTCTCAGCACCTATTGGGTGTTCTATGGCGCAGACAAGGGAAAGGAGTCGCTGACCCTGCAAGGCTACCTTAAGGAAAGCGGCCACGGCACCTCAAAGATATTGCGAGTGCTTAATGCCTTCTATGACAAACTCACAGAGAAAGAAGGCAAAGAACCCATGCCCATCGAGGAGTTCAAGCGAAGGAAGCAAGTCATCAACGAGCAAAACAAGAGAAACAACAAAAGTAATAACCTCATAACAAGATTAATTATGGAACAGAAATATACAATTTGCTTTGTCTGCACGGGCAATGCCTGTAGAAGTCCATTTGCCGAGCGTGTACTCAAATCGATGCTCGAACAAGAGGGAATGAATAATATCGAAGTGTTCTCTCGTGGCACATTGGACTGGGGAGAAAACCCTCGTGACGCTAATATGGTACGGATTGCCAGAGAGTTGGGCTATGACCTGAAAGGCATGACCACACCCATTACTCGTGAGAAGTTGCAGGAGGCAGACTGCGTTGTTATCTTTAATGCGGAACACCGTAATGCCATTTCCCGTGTGCTTGACTATGCGAATTGGGACAGGATTGTCATGTTCGACAAACTGGCATTTGGTACAGATAGCGCAGTTATGGATCCGCACTATCAGACTGATGCCGTGTATCAGAGTGTGGCCTCGCATATTGTGGAGGGATGCAAGCGGATGATTGAACAGTGGAAGGATAATCCACCGACTCACAAGGTGTAAAGATTGCAGGATAACAAAATCTTTCAGTCCCTTTCATCAGACTATGATGGCTATCATACGATGATGAAAGGGATTTTTTCAGTCAAACAAAAGAATGATGATAGAAGATGCTTGTTCTACCCATCTTTCTTTATAGAAGTACAACTAACGAAACGAGGAGGAATGTACATGAATACGACAGAAACAGAAAAAGACTGGTTGCGCCGCATCTGCGGACAGAAACCTTCCGACACAGCAGAAAAGCAGGTCAGAAAGGTTGCCAAAGAAGCCGTAGAGCAGAAACCTACTCTACAAAAGAAGAAAGGCAATGGTTTCGGTGATGTTGCCGGCATGAACGAACTAAAGCAGAGAGTGACGGAAGGGTTCATCAACGTACTCCAAAACCGTGAATGTGCCGAAGTCTATGGCATCAAGCCTCCGTCCATGCTATTTTACGGTCCAGCAGGATGTGGAAAAACCTTCTTTGCGGAGAAGATGGCAGAGGAGGTAGGCATCAATTTCATGAAGATCGTTCCCGATGACTTGGCTTGCACTTGGGTTCACGGTACCCAGCAGAAGATTGGCGAGGTTTTCAAGGAAGCAGAGAAGAACGCTCCAACCTTGCTCTTCTTTGATGAGTTTGATGCTATGGTGCCACGACGTTCGGGTGAGGAAGGCAACCAACATTATGACAGCGAGGTAAATGAGTTTCTGTGCATGCTCAACAATGCCTCCGAAAAAGGTGTTTATGTCCTCGCAGCTACCAATCATCCTGAGCGCATAGACAAGGCTGTGCTGAGAACAGGACGTATAGATGAAATGGTGTATATCGACATGCCTGACATGGAAGCACGCAAGAGCCTGTTTGCCTTGGAACTGTCGAAACTCCCCACAGAAGGCGATATTGACACAACCCATCTTTCTGAATTGACCAACGGCTACAACTGCTCTGACATCAGCTATATCGTCAAGTCGGCAGCTCGCAAAAAGTTCAACGAGACCATCAAGAGCCCTAACGAAAAGAAATATGGTATCACGCAAGAAGTATTGGAAGAAATCATAGCGACAAGAAGTCCTTCTGTTAGCATCAAGTCACTTCGGGAATATGAGCGTGTGAGGAGCGAGTTCTCCCCAAAGGACAAAGGACTCAGACCTGTAACCATAGGCTTTAGATAACAATAGTAATAACCATAAAAATTAAATTAAATGAAAGAAAAGATTTTGGCAGCCATTGAAAACTTGGGCTTTAACTTGGAAGACAACGAATCGTTGGGATTTTCCTTCAACTACGAGGGCATCAACTACCTTTATATGTACAACGAAGATGATGAGGATTTTCTCAATATCTCTGTTCCTGGCATTTACGATCTAGAGGAAGACAACAAGGAAAACTATGATGCACTGAAAGAAAAAATCAACTCCACCCTCAAATATGTCAAGGCATACACCCTTGGTAAGGGGCTCTGGCTATTCTACGAACGTGACCTTCTTGGCAACGAAGACTTGGAAGAGGTGATCCGTCGAATGATTCTTCACCTTGCCGCTGCTCTGATGTTCGCTCGCGACTCTATTGAAAAGATTGATAATGGCGAGAGTGATGAAGGTTCCGATAACGATAACAACGACTAAACGACAAGTATTATGACAAAACATGAAATAGTAGTTTCAGTACTACAGTCTCTGGGGCTCAAGCCTCAGATTGATGATGAAGGTGACATATTTGTCCGCTATCAGATGAAGACGTTCTATGTGATGGGAGCAAATTCAGATGATGAAGACTATCTTGTTGTCGTATTCCCCCAAATGTATGAGGTTAATGAAGGGGAAGAGACAAAAGTCCTCGCAGCCTGCAACAAGACAACTCGTGAAATCAAGCTCGCCAAGGTTTATATAGACCAGACTTTGAAGAATGTCTCGGCAAGCTGTGAATTCTATTACAATGGTGAAGAAAGCTTGAAGACCTGCCTTGACAAGGCGATAGAGATTCTTGGCATGGTACGATTAACCTTCATCAAGACTATGCGTTCGTTTGATTAACAACAATAATATATGAATGAAATGGAAGTAAAGAATGAAATCCAGAAGACCAAGGTCTTCAATGTAATCATCCTCGACCGTAGCGGTTCGATGGAGTGTATACGCCAAGCTGCCGTTGAAGGCTTCAACGAAACCTTAGCTGGCATAAAAAAGGCGCAAGAGAAGTTTGCCGACACTCAGGATCATTTCGTGTCATTGGTGACATTCTGTAGTTGTGAGACAAAGCATTTGTATGACAAAACTCCTGTGGCAGAAGCCAAGCCTCTGAATATAGAGGATTTCCAGCCATGTTGTACAACCCCACTCTATGACGCTATGGGCATGACGCTAACTGGTATGCACAAGCATGTACAGGGCATGAAGGATGCTTTGGTGGTCGTTACCATTATCACGGATGGTATGGAGAATGCCTCTCGCGAGTATAACGGCAAGACCATTAAGGAACTTGTGGAACGGCTACGTGGCGAAGGATGGACATTTACTTATATGGGAGCCAACCAAGACTCTGTAGAGGTGGCCATGTCAATGTCTATCCGCAATGCCCGAAACTTTGACTACAGCAATGAGGGAACACGTGCTTCGATGCAGAAAGACAGTAGCACCCGTATGAATCTCTTCGGTCGTCTGGCAAAGTGGAAGACAGCAGAGATGAAAGGTTGTTGTGCGGTTCCTGCATCAGAATCAGAGCGCCGCAACCTATATGCAAACATGGCTGATGAAGCCTTTGATGAGGAGGAAAACAAATGAAATCGACATCCATAAAACGAGCTTTCGTATTGTTCTGGCACGGATTCACCGCCATCCTTGCCAGTATAGCCAACTGGTTTACGACAATATTTGGCATGAACGACGACTCCAAGTATGGCAAGTTCATACGCCGTGTTGTCGGTTCGTCCTTTGCTGTCATTATGGTGATGTTGACCGCTACTGTGGTGTATAGTGTTTGTCATGCGTTCTATGAGGAACTCCCTTGGAAGTGCAGAGCTAAAGAATGTGTTTATGATACCATGAAACTCTCCAGAGGAGTCACCTACTTCCATTTGTATGACAACCCTGGCTATGTAAAGAATGCTGACGGCAAGAAGACTGTTACAGATATTGACTGGCTATTCAAGCCGTTGGGTAGGGACACGCTGGCTTGCTACAAGAGTGGAGACAAACGTGGTTATCTAAGCCTTCTGACTGGTGAGGTAGCTATCAAGCCTCAGTATGCCCATGCGTGGATATTTTCCGACGGTCTGGCTTGTGTCGATGATAATGGATGGCTGAAGTTCATCGATGCGAAAGGAAAAGTAGCCATAGACCTCAAGACTCCATACAATCCAGAGTATGACGGCTATGTGTTTCACAACAATCATTGTGTTATTGCAAATAGCGACCTCAACACTGTAGGTTTGATTGACAAGCAGGAAAACTGGGTGTTGACTGCCAAGTATGATGCAATAGAGCCTGTCGATACTTTCTGGATTGTCACTCAGGGCAAAAAGCAAAGTGTGTTGAACGCTTCTATGGGTACTGTTTTTCCATTCGCCGAAGCTAAATACAGTATATTGGATGAAATGATAACCGAGATTACTCCCGACCATATCATTCGCAGATATACCTTGCAGGGCAAGCTCATCAATGACTTCTATATCTACAATGTGGAGCAGTTGACATACGAGACCAACGAGTTGCGTTATGAGTCAACAAAGAACTATGACGATGAAGGCAACGTGACAAGTGAAGAAATGAATTCTGTGCCATCTCCTATACATGCAGTCGCTCGCTGCAAACAGTACGAGACAGAATATGATTGGTACGGTCTGATGTCTCCAGAAGGTAAGATTATCACACCTCCAATATATAGTAGCATCAAAGCTATAGCCTACGACCTCTACCTTTGTGAAGACTCAGAATGCAGAGGTGTTATCATCAATGGCAAGGGTCAAAAGGTTAGGTAATATTATCTCGTATGCGCTCAAAAGCATGATGGTGAGTTCAATAGTATGATAATGTTGAGATATGGAT
>ERZ1023670.96-NODE-96-length-31190-cov-11.965601_pt1 | contig 31190 bp, 26 predicted proteins | sample MGYA00380342_ERZ1023670 | MGnify/ENA primary metagenome ERZ1023670 (study PRJEB33179, sample SAMN07448984) | human gut metagenome | biome: Human-gut; feature: Human associated habitat; material: Faeces | host: Homo sapiens | place: India: Bhopal | collected...
GGACACACTTGCTATTGGCTATACAATTCCCGATATTAGGGCTTGTTAGGGACTTACACCCATTAGAATAAGCTCATGCCGAGCATACAACAATAAGGGGAAGCGCCATCCGGCACTTCCCCTTTATCTTGTTTCATCAATTTGCTTGATTATTCGTCAAGCGCCTTGAGTTGTTCCTTAACCTCATCGTTGACGCGCTGCGCGAACTTCTCCATTGGCATTTGAGCCTGCTCGCCACCGCCCTGCTTACGCATGGAAACGAGACCGTCGGATGCTTCTTTCTCGCCAACAATCAACAGGTAAGGCACGCGCTTCAACTCGTTGTCGCGAATCTTACGGCCAATTTTCTCGTTGCGGTCGTCAATATAACTGCGAACGTCAACAGAGTCGAGATAAGCCTTCACCTTGTTTGCATACTCGTTGAACTTCTCCGAGATAGGCAGTATTGCCACTTGGTCTGGGGCGAGCCACAATGGGAAGTGGCCGGCGGTGTGCTCTATGAGCACGGCCGTGAAGCGTTCCAATGAACCGAACGGAGCGCGGTGAATCATCACAGGTGTCTTCTTTGAGTTGTCCTCGGCAGTGTACTCCAGCTTGAAGCGCTCAGGCAAGTTGTAGTCTACCTGGATAGTGCCAAGCTGCCACTTGCGACCGATGGCGTCCTTGACCATGAAGTCGAGCTTCGGGCCATAGAACGCGGCCTCGCCCAGCTCCTCGTGGGTATGGAGACCTTTCTCCTTACAAGCCTGGCGAATAGCGTTCTCGCTCTCCTCCCAAATCTCATCAGAACCTATATACTTGTCGGTATCCTTCGGGTCACGAAGTGAAATCTGAGCGTCGTAGTTGTCGAATCCGAAAATCTTGAACACCTTGAGAATGATGTCGATAATCGACTCAAACTCAGCCTTCACCTGGTCTGGACGAACGAAGATGTGGGCATCATCCTGAGTGAACGTGCGCACACGAGTGAGTCCGTGGAGCTCACCGCTCTTCTCATAACGGAACACCGTGCCAAACTCTGCTATGCGGAGAGGCAGGTCCTTATATGAGCGTGGCTTGCGAGCATAGACCTCGCAGTGGTGAGGGCAGTTCATTGGCTTGAGCATGTACTCTTCCTCTGGCTCCGGCGTATGGATTGGCTGGAAAGCGTCCTTGCCGTAATGGGCGTAGTGGCCGGATGTGACATAGAGGTTCTTTGAGCCAATACCCGGGGTGATGACCTCCTGATAATGGTATGGCTTCAGCACATGACGGAGCACGTCTTGCAAACGCAGGCGGAGCTGTGTGCCCTTCGGCAACCAGATTGGCAGACCCTTGCCGACACGCTCAGAGAACATGAAGAGTTCCATTTCCTTGCCTATCTTGCGGTGGTCGCGCTTCTTGGCTTCCTCCAGCATGGCGAGATACTCGTCGAGCATCTTCTTCTTAGGGAAGGTCACGCCATAGATACGTGTCATTTGCTCACGCTTTGCGTCACCGCGCCAGAACGCGCCAGCTACGCTCGTGATCTTTATAGCCTTTATGGAGCCGGTCGACAACAGGTGCGGACCCTTGCAAAGGTCGGTGAAATTGCCTTGTGTATATGTGGTGATGGTACCATCCTCCAAGTCTTGGGAGATATGCTCCACCTTATATTGCTGTCCCATAGCCTCAAACTCCTTGAGGGCGTCTGCCTTTGCCACTTCTTTGCGAACCACAGGCTCGTTTTTCTTGGCGAGCTCTTTCATCTTGGCCTCAATCTTCGGGAAGTCGTTCTCGGAGATGGCTGTTCCCTTTGGAGGCATGACATCATAGAAGAAGCCTGTCTCAATGGCAGGGCCGAAACCAAACTGGATACCAGGATAAAGTTCTTGCAGTGCCTCTGCCAGCAAGTGGGCTGACGTGTGCCAGAACGTGTGCTTGCCCTGGTCGTCGTCAAACTTGTAAAGCTCAATTGCTGCGTCGCTGTTTATCGGACGGTTGAGCTCTGTTGTCTCACCATTAATCCCGCAAGATACAACGTCACGGGCGAGAGCAGGTGAGATGCTCTCTGCGATTTGAAGACCCGTCACTCCATTTTCGTATTCACGGACGGAGCCATCGGGGAATGTGATTTTAACCATACTACAAATTAGTTTATCTAAATCGCTTGCAAAAGTAATACTTATTTTTCAATAGGATATGCAAAATCGCTTATTTCTTTGCCTGCGATTGCTTTTTCTTAGGTTGTGCCTCGCTCATCTTCTTGCTAAGCGCGTAAGCGTTGTAAAGTCCGAGCTCTCCGGCATGGCTGAGGTCACTCTGCGCCGACTTTATGTCGCCTGAATAGAAGTGGGCCACGGCACGGTTATAGTAGGCCTGAGCCATGTTTGGGTCGAGGCTTATGGCATGGGTGTAGTCAGCTATCGCGCGCGTGTAGTTTTTTTCCGCGGCAAAGAGATTTCCCCTATTATAATATGTGTAAGCGTTCTTTGGTTGCAACTGTATGGCGACAGCGAAATCGCCCTCTACCTGCGATAGCTTCATTGCCGTCTTTGTGCCTTTCGAAGCCTCATAGCTATTGAGCAACTGTTGGCACACGGCGCGCTCCCAATGGCCCATGGCCGAGGCGGTGTCCACAGAGAGGTAGTCGTCGAGGTCGGAAATGGCGTCGCTGTAGTTCTGCGCCTCTGAATAGGCCACGGCGCGTTGCAGCAAGAGCGCGGCACGCGCCTTGCGGTCTTTCTCTTCGTTGATGCCTGCCGTGATGGCGTCTATCAACTGGAATATCTGCTTCGACTGCACCGCGCTAAGCTGTTGGCGCGTGGCGTTGCAGGTGAGGTTCAGCTTGCGCAGAGGCTCACATGTGGCATTGAAATGGTCAAGCTCGGTGTCGTAAGCCTGATAGCCCTCCACGGCATTGGAATAGGAGAAATATGACAGTTGGTACATGGGCAAGAAGGCTATCTCCACCTCGCGGTCTTGAATGGTACCACGTATGCCGCCCGAATAGGTATGCTCTACCTTCGGCTTGTCCTCTACCACTACCTCGTTATATTTTGATATGTCTATCTCGGAGCGCTTGCGCACCTCACGCAGCTTGGCCTTGCTCCATCTCTGCTGAATGCCGAGATGCTTGTTCATCTGCGCCTTGAAGATGCGGAACTCGTCCATCTCCGCTTGGTTGGTCATGCCAAGCCGGCGGTAGCAGTTAGCCCTTGCCGACAAGCCTGTCCAGAAATTCGGGAACTGCTCTATTACTTTGCTGTAATCCCTGATGGCCGCAAGCAAGTTTCCTATCTTGTCGTTGAGCAAGGCACGGTTGTAGATTGCCATGAAATTGCGCGGCTCCATCTTCACCACGAAGTCGAAGTCCTCCACGGCACGATTGTCATCTCCGAGTTGCACTCTCAGCAACCCACGATTATAGTGCGCGAGAAAGTTTTTCGGGTCAAGGTATATCGCCATGTCATAGTCGGCGAGTGCGCCCCTGAGGTTATTGGTGTTGAGCCTCGCCAATGCCCTGTTCACGTAGTTGTTCACCACCTTCGGCCTTAGGTGGATGGCCTTTCCAAGGCAAGTGTCTGCCGTGAGCCACTGCTTGCGGTTCAACGCGATATACGACCTCGTGGTCCACGCGTCAGCGTTGTAAGGGTTGATGCCAAGGCTCTGCGACAGCCAATGGTCGGCCTGTGTGGTGTCCTTCTTCTCAAGATACACCTCCGCCTTCAAGGAATAGGCGGTCGAGATGTTCGACCATCGCTTTATTATGGTGTCAGCGTCGAGCAACGCCTGGTCAAACTCTTGCAGGTTCATCCGGCAGATGGCACGGTTCACCCAAAAACTTGAGACCGATGGGTTGAGACGTATGGCGCGATCGTAGTCGCTTACGGCATCCTGGTATTTCTCTTGGCGAATGCGCGAGATGGCGCGCAAGTCGAATATTTGCTCGATGTAAGGGTTCAAGTCAATGGCCTTAGTGGCGTCGCTCTCCGACCCTATGTAATCGTCAAGATAAAACTTTGCCACGGCACGATCGTACCATGGCAGCCAAAGGTATGGCTTGAGTGCCAACACCTTGTTGAAATACTGGATGGAAAGCACATAATCGTCATAGTGCAATGCCACCTCACCGTTCATGATGAGGCGATCCACGTTATACTGCGCGTTCGCCTTGACGACGGACAACAATGCCACCAAGAAAACGATTATCCTGCTTTTCATCTTTACTAAAGTCTTGCTTGCGAAGTAGAAAGCCTTACTTGTGAATGGGCTTCGTGCGGTATGCGGCGCGGAATTTCCCCTGCGCCATGGCCTTGAGCTTATTGCGGTTCATCTGCTTGCGGAATGGCGACACCTTGTCGATATAGAGCACGCCCTCCAGGTGGTCAAACTCATGCTGCATCACCCTTGCCTGATAGTCGTCTACCCACTCGTCGTGCTGCTGAAGGTTCTCGTCGAGCCATGTGGCGTGAATGCGTTTCGGGCGCGACACGTCCTCGCCGAGTCCAGGTATGGAGAGGCAACCCTCTTCCATCGACACGGTGCCGGCCTTCTCGTCGGCCTCAATTATGTGGCCATTGATGAAAGCATGGCGGAACCCGGCGTATTGAGGATAATCTTCCTTCAACACGTCCAAGTCGATGACCACCACGCGAATGGCTTTGCCTATCTGCGGCGCGGCAAGACCAACGCCCGACGCGGCGTCCAAGGTCTCAAACATGTCGGCGATAAGCTTGCCGAGTTCGGGGTAATCGGTTGGTATGTCCTGGGCAACTTTTCTCAAGACAGGCTGCCCGTATGTGTAAATCGGTAATATCATCGTTTTGAATTCATATAGTCTTGCAGGATGATGGTCGCGCTGACTTCATCCACAAGGCCCTTGTTTTCCCTCCTTGCCTTTTTCTTCACGCCTCCGTCAATAATGGCGCGGTGGGCAAGCACTGAGGTAAAACGCTCATCGTAAAAAACTATTGGGACCGACGGCGTGACCTTACGCCATCGATTCACGAAAGCCTCAACCCTCGCCAGGTTCTCCGATGGCTGGCCGTTGGGCTGCATCGGCTTTCCTATAACGATTTGCCCCACTTCCTCCTCTTTAACATACTTGAGGAGGAAATCGAGCAAATCTTTTGTCTCCACTGTTGTCAAACCGTTGGCAATAATCTGCAAGGGGTCGGTAACGGCCAACCCCGTGCGCTTCTTGCCATAGTCTATTGACAGTATTCTCGACATTTACTTCTTAAACAAAAGCCAAGAATCGCTGTTCTTGTTGAACTTGCTGCCACGGATGGCGTCACGGCTCTGCACGGCCTCGCTCTTGTTGTCGTAAGTGCCCGAGATGACGCGATACATGTTGTTTTGCGGGTTGAACACTATTTGAGCGTCGTAGCCGCCTTGCTTCAGCAAGCTCTGCATGCCCTCGGCGTTAGACTTCAAGCCGAAGCTGCCAACCACCACGCTGAACTGCTTCAAGCCGGTACCGCTGATGAGCGTGACGTCCTCAGAGCGAACAGGAGTGTTGTCTACGTTGCTGACCGTGGTCTGGTTTGCCTGCTTGGTAACCATAGGTGTAACCGTGGCCTGGTCCTGAGTGTTGGAAGCGGCGGTCTGCTGCTCCTCCTGAGCCTTTGCCTTCTCATACATCTTCTTGTATGCACTCTCCTGTGATTTACAACTCGTGAAAGCGATTGCCACGCAAAGGGCAGCGCCCATTACCAAATATTTTCTCATACTCTTTATAAAGATATTATTTTAGTTTCTCCTTTTTATTGGGAAATATACTTTTACTTGCGAAATTACAAAATTATTCATAAACAGCGCATTCCACCTTGCATAAAGTTTGTTAAACTCTCAACTAATAAAGTATTTTTCAATCGGTTAATATAATTTATGAAAGGCGAGGCAACATTTATCGCCCTAAAACGTCATTATATAAGAAAAAACAATTAAGTTTGCAAATAGAAAGACACAAGTCACATTAACTTGTGTGCATTTACGAAATCATACTAAAGAAAGGATTTTATCATGAAGACATTTGGTTACATTGCCACATTCATCGGTGGCGCTATCGCAGGTGCGGCAGTTGGCTTGCTGCTTGCCCCGGAAAAGGGTTCTGACACTCGTTCAAAGATTGCCGACACGGTAGACGACTTCTGCAAGAAGCACGACATCAAGCTCAACCGTAGCGACGCAGAGGACCTCGTAGACGACATCAAGGAGGCCGTAGACGAGAAGGCTTAAACACACTGTTGAATCGATGTTTTCAAACGATCAAAACATTGAGACCATTGGCCAGCTCGTGGATGTCTTGAAACACTACGCTGGCCTGCAAAAAGAGTATATCAAGCTTGGCACCGTGGAGAAGACCGTGAGGATTCTCACGGCGATAGCCATGACTGCCATCCTTGGTCTGCTCTTGGTGTTCGTGTTGATTTTCCTGAGCTTTGCCGTGGTGTCCGCCCTTTCCAACTGCTTGGGACAAGTGGCGGCGTTTTCCATCGTGGCAGGCGTCTATTTCCTTGTCTTCCTATTGTTCATCATCTTCAGGAAGAGCTGGATTGAAAAGCCATTGGTGCGTTTCCTCTCCGGTCTTCTCTTGAGCTGACAAGAAGGCACATTACAATAAAGGGTAAAAGATGAAAGAAAGTTTTTCAACAGTGTCGTCTTACCAGTCGATAGAGGAAATCAGGCTGCGCAAGGCCGCCTTGCAAAAGGAGATAGAGGCCGACAGCGCGAAGATAGACGAGAAATGGCACTCTTTGTTCAAGAAGCCTGAGGCTCTGTCAAAGTCGGCCACGCCATCGCAACGCATCTCAGGCATAATAAGTTCCGGGGCCGGTGTGCTCGACGGCATCTTGCTGGTTTGGAAGCTCTACCGCAAGTTCAAACGGTAATCTCCATTCCGTCGTATGGTATTTGGAAGCCCTGCGGCAATCGCTTGTTGGCCTCCTCGTATAATCCTATCTGGTGAGTGACATGAATCAGATAGGTTTTTTTCGCGCCAACGCGTTTAGAGAATGCCACAGCATCCCTGACGAGCATGTGGCTATGATGTTCCTTCTCCCACCTCAAGGCGTTGACAACGAGCGTTTCCACGCCATCAAGATATGGCAGTTCCTCGTCGGCCATGGTCTTCATGTCAGTGATATAAGCCATTGAGCCGAAGCGGTAACCGAAGATAGGCATCTTGTCGTGCATCACTTCTATGGGGACGACTGGTATGTCGCCAATGTGAAACTCCTTGTGCTTCTCCACCGCCTTGAGGTTAAACGACGGCACGCCAGGATAAGGGTTTTCGGCGAAGCAGTAGGGGAAATTGTGGCGAACGTTCTTCACGGTACGGGCGTTGGCGTAGATGTCAAGGTCGCCGAAAGCGTAACAATAAGGGCGCAAGTCGTCCAGTCCGCCCACGTGATCATAATGCTCATGGGTCAGCAACACGCCGTCTATCTTCTTGAACGGGACCGGAAGCAACTGCATGCGTATGTCGGGACCGCAATCGATAAGCACACGCGTGGTGTCGGTCTCCAAGAGCGCCGCGGTGCGGAAACGCTTGTCGCGCGGGTCTTCGCTCATGCATACCTCACACTTGCAACCTATCACGGGAATGCCTGTAGACGTGCCCGTGCCAAGAAATGTCACCCTCATAACCCTTCCGCTTGCTTAAACTATATTCACCTCTGGCCTTATCTCAAGACCAAACTTGTCGTACACGGCTTTCTGAACGGCCTTCATCAGCGCCACGACATCCTTGCCCGACGCGCCTCCATTGTTTACGAGTATAAGAGCCTGCTTGTCGTAGACCGCCGCGCGGCCGAGCGACTTGCCCTTCCAGCCACATTGCTCTATCATCCAGCCTGCCGGAATCTTGTATTTCGTTTCTCCGTCGGGTTGTGGCACCTCGAAATAGCGAAGGTCGGGATGCGACTTTCTCAGCCTGTCAAACTCACTGCCATCCACTATGGGATTCATGAAGAAGCTGCCGGCGTTGCCTTTCACCGATGGGTCGGGCAATTTCGACTGCCGTATGTCGATGATGATGCCGCGAAGCACCTCTCCCGTCAACTGGCTTTCTTCAATGCCCCTGTCGGCCAGCTGCTTCCTGATGTTGCCATAATCAAGCTCCGGCTTGAAAACGCGACTGAGCTTATAGGTGACATACACCACGATGTACTTGTCTTTCCACTCATTCTTAAACTTGCTCTGCCGGTAGGCGTAGCCACAGTCGTCGGCCTTGATCCTTACGACCCTGCCGGTGCCTATCTCCACGGCCTCAACCTCCAGCATCACGTCTTTTATCTCCGCGCCGTAGGCTCCAATGTTCTGTATGGCCGACGCGCCACACTCGCCCGGTATCAAGCTCAGGTTCTCCAAGCCGTAATAGCCATGACGCACGGCATAGTCCACCACGTCGTCGAACGTAGTGCCGGCCCAGCATCGCAGGTAAGGTTCATTGCACCCCTGGCGCAGTTCCACGGCAATGTCGAAACGCTTTTCCGGCGTGACGACCTTTCCATGGAAGTCGCTTGTCAGCAGCAGGTTGCTGCCGCCACCAAGCAAGAGGTAAGGCTCCTTCAAGTTCATTGCCAGGTCTATGGCCTCACTTACATTGGCGAAGGCGACATACTCATCGCACTTCTGGTCTATATGGAAAGTGTTGTCGCGCAGCAGCGAGTGGTTTTTATCTATCAGCATCTTCTTCTCACACTTAGGCGTTAAACTTCACGAGCGTCCACCGCTTGCCTTTCTTCCTGAACATCATCTCTATCTCCAGGGAGTTGGAGATGCCCCTTATGACAAACAGCTTGCGCCGCGACTCGGTGTATTTCTGACCGTAAATAATGTTGTATATCTTGTCGCGAGGGATAAGTGCCGGCTTGAAGTCGGGCCACTGTTGCGGCATCATTATGCCATTGATGTTTGCGAAGTCGTTGTTCGGGTCGGGAGCGGTAAACTCCACCTCGTCGGCCATCGAGGCGACCTGGAACGCCGAATCGCGAGAGAAGTGGTCATAAAACTTCAAGAAGTCGGCATTCTCATTGGTGTACAATGGCTTATAGTTGAGCGATGTCATCATGAACTTGCCGTTAATGCGGTTGAAAAGAAACTGCTGCACTATCTTCTTGCGGAAGAATATCTTCTCTATCACCACATGGCTCACCGAGGTGTCCTTGACAAGGTTCATCTGCTTCTTGTTGTCGAAGATGAGCGTGTAGTACTGCTGGCGCATGAAGAAGCGCTCCATCTTCCACTTGTTCTTGGATATTTCCCTGGTTAGCTTCCCGTTCCTGTAGACCTTCAGCGGGAACACGGTGCGCTCCTTCTGAAGCTTGCGGTTACCCGCGAAGTTGAATATGAAATCGTCGAAAAGCTCATCGGCAGCCTTGGGCATTGGGGTCTCCTCTATCAAGGCCTCGGTAGAGTCGATGGCGGAGGTGTCGGGCAAGACGGAATCTGTCGCCGTGTCGTTATCCTGCCTGGGTTTCTTGTCTGTGCAGCCCATAGGGGCCGTAAACATGAAAATGAGAAACGGTAAAACAATCGAAAGTATTATTTTTCTCATAACCTACTAATTAACGGGGGCAAAATTACGCATAATTTTTAAGATACAATATCCTTTATGCGATAAAATTAGTAACTTTGCACACAATATCATTCAGCAAGAACATATTAGAAGTAGATAATTATACAATCATGTTGTTAGACAAGATAGACGACCTCTTGAAAGAGGTTTCGCAACTCTCCGCGAAGAACGCGGAAGACGTGGAAAAGCTCAGGATAAAATACTTGAGCAAGAAAGGTGAGATAAGCGAGCTCATGGACGAGTTCCGCACCGTGGCAAAGGACAAGAAGAAGGAGTTCGGAATAAAGATCAACGAGCTCAAGAAGATGGCCACGGAGAAAATCAACGAGCTGCGCGAGACCGTGGAGACCACGGAGACGGGCGAGGAAAGCCTCGACCTGACGCGCACCCCCTACCCCGTCGACCTTGGCACGCGCCATCCGCTTACCATCGTTAAGAACGAGATAATAGAGATATTCCAGCGCATGGGCTTCACGCTCTACCACGGCCCAGAGATTGACGACGACAAGCACGTCTTCACCATGCTCAACTTCGCGGCCGACCACCCAGCGCGCGACATGCAAGACACCTTCTTCATATCGCAAAACCCCAACGACGTGACAAAGAACGTGCTGCTGCGCTCGCACACCTCTGGCGACGAGGCTCACTACATGGAGAGCCATGAGCCGCCCATCCGCGTGCTCTGCCCAGGACGTGTTTACCGCAACGAGGCCATCTCGGCCCGTGCCCACTGCTTCTTCCATCAGGTGGAGGGTCTCTACGTTGACAAGGGCGTGAGCTTCACCGACCTCAAGCAGGTGCTGCTCACCTTCGCTCGCGAGATGTTCGGCCCCGACACGAAGATTCGCCTGCGCCCGTCGTTCTTCCCGTTCACCGAGCCAAGCGCCGAGATGGACATCTCGTGCACCATCTGCGGTGGAAAGGGCTGCAACTTCTGCAAGCACACTGGTTGGGTAGAGATTCTCGGTTGCGGAATGGTCGACCCTCACGACCTCGCCGCTTGCGGCATAGACCCGGACGTTTACACGGGTTACGCTTTCGGCATGGGCGTAGAGCGCATCGCCAACCTCAAGTACGGCGTCAACGACCTTAGGTTGTTCTCAGAAAACGATACCCGTTTCCTCGGAGAGTTCAAGAGCGCATATTAATCCATTTTAACCAGAAAGGGCGATCATGTTCAGCATGACCGCCCTTTTTGTTTCTTGACCTCACATCCTTTCAAGCAAGACTAAAGACCTTTCCATTCTGCAATCCACACGCAACAACCTACATACCTTATAATTATAATACCATGGAAAAGACTTATCGCTCCAAGGTCGACTTTTGGCTCTTGGCCGTCATCTACGCCGTCATCATAGCTTCGGTCGTGCCAATAGGCTGCTCCGGCAACGTAGCCGTGAGCATCATCATCGCCGCGGTGCTCATCGTGCCCATCACTTTCTACCTGTTCAACATCAGGTACGTCATCCATGGCACAAGCCTCATCGTGAAAGACGGACTTTCCTCACACGCCTACGACATAAACGACATTCAATCCATCAAGCCTACCCACACGTTGCTTTCGGCGCCAGCGGCATCACTCGACAGGCTCGAGATAAGCTTCACCCACGACTCGCTCGTTGTGTCGCCAAAGCACAAGGATGACTTCATAAGCCAGTTGCGCGAAGTAATTCATCAATCAAAACTTGTATGAGTGCTTGTATGGGTGCTTGTATGGGTAAGCTGTTAGGGATAATCCGCACCCCGAATGGAAAATCCACAGACGACGTGAGGCACGATTTTATAAAACAATTATTGCTTCTATATAATGAAAGACCAAGGTAAAGCCTTCCAGGCTATAGCTTGCTTACATGCATAACCGCGCACATCCTCGTCACTATCGTTCCGAGTATGTACGCGGTTACCTACATCGGCAAGCCGATGTGTACAGCCTTCCAGGCTGGTCGCAATTGGTAATCCCCTATATTTATCGGGTGAACCAAACTACAGCTAAAATCTCCTGCAAAAACTAAAAGATCTCCCCCGACAAATATGCTTAAATCATATTTGTCGGGGGAGCTTTCTTTGTCTATTTGATTAGAGTATGAGATTTACTCGTTATTGTAGAAGGAGGTGTGGCAAAAGCAATGGAAGTAAGTCATCACCATCATCATTACTAACATCGCTATCGTCTTTGACTCCCATTAGTTCCATCAATTCGCATCCTTTTATTATACCGGTTCCTTTTGTTGCGGAGGCAGGAATCTTTACCGGCTTTAGTCCCATACTGTTGGCAAATGCTCCATTACCAATCTTCTTGATTGTTGTTGGCAACTTTATTTCATATAGTCCAGTTTCGTAAAAGGCGCTGTCTGGAATTGACGTTATGGAAGCTTTGCTGAGGTCAAGACGTATTAGTCCTTTCTCTCTACTGAGCGTATTTAGATACTTGAAGTCTGTTGTTGAAAGTGGACCTTTTACAACCAGCGTATTGGTACGTTCACCATATCGACAAGACTTTACAGCTTTTTCAAGTGCTCCAGCTCTTGAGTTTTTTACAGTAGCCTTTGTGGCAGGAATAAAATAAGAACACAAATCCCATGAATATACAGGTGTTTCGTTCTTCCAATCTGTAGGACGTGAAAAAGTACAATTAGAAGCCGTATCGTTGTCTATTGTTAATATTTGGCTCGACAGCGGGTATCCTTCAGAACTTCTTATTGCTTCGTCATGGTATTTTTTGCTTGCATAGGCTTTAGGCGTAGTCAGGCAGTCAAGAACATACCCATCTGCAGGAAGCGCAAACATTTTAACTTTGAATTCGTTTTCTGATGCTGTCATGTAGCCCCTTACTCTGGCAACTTTAGGGTCTTTGCTCACTTCGCAGGAGGTGGTGTCGCTTTTTATGTATGGAGCGAGATACACGATTCCTTTTGCCGTCTCCGGATTTTTAACAGTGAATGACAGGTTCTTGTAGTACAAACTTCCTGCCCAAGTGGGGCTTGAGAACAGCAGAACTGCAAGAACAAAAAACAATCTTAGAGTCTTAGTCTGTTTCATAATTCTTTTGTTTTTAGGGTTAATATTATGTTGTTTTTATATACATTATAGATGTAGTTTAGTCCTCTAACAAGCATTGTCAGCACGAATAGCCACAGGCAATAGTATTGTAGCTGAGGCACGAACGCTATGCCTGCTAAAGATGCGGCACACGCTGCCGACAGGATTATGGCAAACCATAGTCTGACATTAGACTTGCGAATAAACATCAGAGCAATGGGAAGCGGAGTGAATACGAACATTAGATAATTAACATACACTTCTTCTGTAAACACCGAGGAGCAGAACATGTACCACAAAACGCAACCTATGGCTGCATTGACAGTTAGCAGACTGCAATCGAATATTTGTGCACTCCTACGCAATTTGCCCTTGATATTCATTATGGTTAGCAGACATGCCGCTATAAACACCAGCAAGAACATGATGTGTGGGGCAAAAGCACCATATCCGCCTGAAGGAAACGTCGCATTGCCCTTCGTGCTACTTACGAGAAACTTACCGTTAGCAGGATTCTTTATCAGCGATAGCGTGTGACCAATCATCTTTGGATAATATAGGTTCACAGCCTGCTTGGGTGAATCGAATTCTCTGCCCAGTAGGATATTCCACAGCAAACCTGTGAATGGTGAGCCACAAAAGAAATCCTCTATCGACTTTCGTCCCGAACTCTCCAGGCTGCTCATCACTTCTGGCGATGAAAACAGACCATCCTCTACGGCCAATTCTATCATGCTAAGAATCGTCGAACAGCAGTTGTATTCAGATGGCGAAAACGGATAGTTTATTTTGCTGTCCACCGCATTATCAAGATTTGACCATAGCGCCACCTCTTGCTCAGGTGTTAGATTTAGAGTATACCCCTCCGCCTGTCGGTTCTCCTTGCGCACATTATTAATAAAAACAGTTTCATACAGTCTGACATACTCGCCTCGTAAAGTCCTGTTCAGATAGTGTGCCACTACTGAACTGCTATCATCCAAAGCAGCATCAAATTCATATACATAGTCCACACCCTGTATCGGGCACGACATTCGCATAGCAATATGTCCGCCTGCAGAATATATTTCTTTGCCAGGCGAAACCACTATCAGCGAAGCTTTGATATAGTCTTCCTGCTGCATAAGGCTTTTAAGGTCTTCCTCTGTTGCTTGTGCAGGAAAAAGTCCTGCCACACACAGTATGATTAATGCAACCAATCTGAACACAAAATTTCGGATGCAGACAGACTTCGGTACTTGAGTTATCATTCTCGTTTCTAATATTGTTTAGCTTAATTCTGCTCGCAAGATATAAATATTTCTTCAGTTTTTGTATATTTTACTTAAAAAACTTTTAGCTTTTAATTTTATTTAACAATGCGTCGGAATACTCCTGCCGTTAGTATTTTATATATTTTTGTATTAAATCTTATACATATTAGAAATTATTCCCCACAAAGCATGAGAATATCAGATTTTTTGGTCTTATGGGATTTGGAGTGATGGCATACCCAATCGTAGCGCTTTGCAGGGGCCGCCCCTGCAAAGCGACAAATGGCATCGATTTTATAGGATAAAATATTTTACAAATGGTCGTCTGAGAATCGATTTTTTTCGACCGAGCCATCGCTTGCGTGGAAATGACGCGATTATGGGCCGTTTTGATAAAAGCTTGATTATTAAGCTATTATGTTTTTAGCGGTTTTTCAGCGTTGCAAATTCGCAAAAATGGCGTCGCCGTTACACTGTAATCGCGTCGCCGTTACGGTGTAATCGCGTTGCCGTTACGGTGTAATCGCGTTGCCGTTACAGTGAAATCGCGTTGCCGTTACAGTGAAACGGCAACGCGATAACGCCGTAACGGCAAAAATTTTTGGCCGAAAACCGTCCGACGTTGCTGCAAAGGGGCACCTCGAAGCCATTTTCCCGCTCTAAATGCACTTGTTCCCAAGTGTTAAATTTTGGCAATAATATTTTACATTTTACCGTGCAAGGCATCCGACGATTTGGCACGGATTCTACACTCACGATGGCGGCACATAATAGGGAATCCGGGAAAATCATTTCCGCCTCAACAACACCCACACGATGACGGGCGCGCCAATCAATGACGTGACGGCGTTGAGGGGAAGGACTGTGCCGCTTGGCGGCAAGGTAGTGACGACATTGCAAAGCAAGGCGATAGTGCTTCCCATGACGATGGTCACAGGCAGGAGCACGCGATGGTCGGCGACTCCCGTGAAAAGCCGGGCGACATGAGGCACGGCAAGGGCTATAAACGCTATCGGCCCGCAGAAGGCGGTGACCAAGGCGGTGAGGATGCCAGTCAACAACAAAAGTACGTTGCGCGTCTTCCTTACATTCACGCCCATGCTCTCGGCATATCGTGGGCCAAGAAGCAAGGCGTTGAGAGGCTTGACAAGAAGAAGCGACGAAAGCGTGGCTACCACCGTGGAGGGGGCGAAGAGCCACAAGTCGTCTATGCTCACACCCGTGAAGTCGCCCATGCCCCACGCCACGAAACTGTGAACGCCCTCGTCGGTGGCCAAGGAGTTGAGCAAGGTGATGGCGCTGGAGCAAAGGTAGCCGACCATCATGCCAACGATGATGAGCGTCACCGAGCTGCGCACCCTGCGGCTCAGAAACCATATCATGGCCGTGACAGCCATTGCGCCAAAGAACGCCGCCACCACTGACGACAGGAAGCCGACGATGCCGGAGAGAGCCAGCCCCGGTGCAAGCGTGAGCAAGGCCACGGCAAGCGAGGCGCCACTGGTGACGCCGAAGATGTCGGGAGCCGCCAACGGATTGCGGAATGCCGTCTGAAGCAGCAAGCCGCTCGCCGCGAGCGCGCCACCCGACAAGAGCGCGGTGACGGCTTGGGGCAGGCGGGAAAACACGACGATATATCTTGCCGTGTCTGTACCCTCGCCACGCAAGGCGTTTACCACATCCACGGCAGGAATGTCCACGCTGCCATGAAACAGCGAGACAAGAAACAAGAGCAAACAAATGGCGACAAGCAAAAAGCTTTTCGCCATTCGTGACGCGGACGGCCACAGGTGCCGCCCCCGCCTTGTCGTAAACTTACCCATAAGGATACTCCCTCTTAACGTATAATCAACCTAACTTCTGATAATATCTTAACCTTCCGAGCTTGGCACCAGGATGAAGGAGGATTATCATCTCGCGCAGAAGATAGTCGGGGCGCCAGCTTGTCTCCTCGAAATAAGGCTTCTCGCCGCAATCGCACTCGTAGATTTGCCCATCGCGAAACGCCTTCAGCGCCTCGTAGCCCTTGAACTCGCTCAAGAGGTCGGCCTTGGTCATGAGGCGCGAGCCATTTACCTTGAACGCCCACACGTCGCTCTGGCCGGCTTTCGCGAGAATGGTCTCGAAGTTGAGCGCGAGGCTTCCGCTGTGATTGTCGTTGGCGAAGGCGTAGCCTCCGTTGGCGTCGCGTATGGTCACGCCGACGGTGCTGTTGCCTCCAGGCGTGTACCATATGGCACCGGTCTTGCGCTCGGTGAGCACGCTCTTGCCTTTCGGCAACCTGGCCGCAAACGCTTTCAAGCCCTGGTAGGTGGAGTCGACCACATGGAACAGGGAGTCGGCCTTGCGCTCACAGCCAAACAGCCGTCCATAATAGCGCATCCACTCGGCCCGTCCGAGCGAGGAGGTCTCCATGTAGTCGGCAGCGTAAATAATGGGGATACCAAGCCTCTCTATCTTCTGCATGGACTGGCCCTCGTAAGGACTGATGATGATGGCGTCGGGGTTTAAGGCCATGATGCGCTCCATGTCTGGGCTCATCGAGTTTCCGCAATCCTCTATCTTGCCCTTCGCGCCACTGGCAAGCGCGAGGCGGCGCTGGATGTCCTTGATGAGGATATACTTGGAGTCGCAAACGCCGACGATCCTGTCGGCCACGCCAAGATATTCCATCAGCTGGCAATGCACGGTCGTGAACACCACCACGCGCTTGAAAGGCTTTGTGGCCTTCAGCGTCTGCAAGGTCTTGCCTTGCTGCCAGGGGTCGAGAACCGTGATGGCGGAATCGCCGTCAAGCCTCAGAAGTTGAGCATAAGAAAGGCCATCGCCTTGCCCCTCAGCGCCAGGTTGCCTGTTGGCGCAAGAGAGGAGCAAGACAACGCCTATCAACAGTGAGAAGTATTTTCCCATTCGGTTTTGCTTCAAGAAAAAAACGGATTCTACTTCAAGAACACTATCTTGTGGGGATTGAGACCGCAAGAAGAGAACTCACGCTCATAGTTGCCCTGGGCGCTGAACACATATACCTTGCCGTCGGTAGAATAGTCGGACGTGGCCACGTAGATTCTGCCATCATAGGGGTTGACGCTAATGCTGTAAACGGAAGCCGTGGCAATTTCGGCAGGCGCGTTCTTGAAGAAGTTGGCATTGGTCTGACCTGTCTTTATGTTGTAGGAGCCCAGGGTGGTAGTGGTGGCATGAGTGCTCCAGTCGGTCACACTGTTAGCCGTGTAGATGACATCGTCGCCCACTCCGATGGCAGAGGCGTGTCCCAGTTCGGTGTAGGTGCCCTTGGCGGGATCATAGACGCCCCACGGATTGTCATACATGGCTCCATAACCCGTGATGAAAATCTTGTCGTCCTCCTCGTACACCTTGACAGGATCTTGCATGATGGTGACATAACTGATGGTGCGGAAGTCGCTGTTGACGATGGCCAGACGATTGTCGTCATAGTTGGTTCCCTGCAGGGTGACATAGAGCTTGCCGTCCTCCTCGGCGATGTCCTCGGGACGATCGCCCACACGCAGCGAGTCCATGTAGACCAGCTGGTCGCCCTGGATGCGCAGGCGGCTCACATAACCGCCGTAAGACGTGGCATAGACAATGCCGTCGTCCTCGACAACGGAGCGCACCTGGCCGAGGTTCTTGTACGATTCGAAGCTGACGCGGCTCTTCTCCACGCCATAGCCGTCGAGCAGCGTCACATAGTTGCTCACGTTGACGGCCACCACCATACGGTTGCCGTCAACGGTGATGATGTCGTTGCCCGTGTCGCCAAGCTGCTTGCCATTCTGCTGGGTGAAGACGCAAGAAGGATTGACCTTGCCCGAAGCCCAGTCGAAATAGATGATGTTGGAGTTGTTCTTGCTCATGCTACCCTCGTTGAGGATGAACGCCCTGCATGGGCTTTCCATCTCGACCTTGCCACCGCCGGTGGTGTTCCACACATCATCGTCGTTGTCGCAAGACGTGAATACCGCCGACATTGCCAAAGCCAACAATGCCAAAAACTTTAGATGCTTCATTTTTTTATTGATTTGTATTTATAAAGTGTTGTTATTGTCTTATCGAATGTGCCAAGTCAACGTTGCCGTCCACGCCCTGCCCTGCATGGGATAGTATTTTATTATCTCATACTGCGCGTTGGTGATGTTGGTCGCCTTTACGCAAGCGTCAAGCGACATCGCGCCCAAACGGAACGATCGCGACAAGGCCAGCGAATGGTCCCAGAAAGGACGCATTCGGTATTCTGGCTTGTTTTGCGCCATGCTGTATCGCTCCTGTTGCATCACGACGCTATAGCCAATGTTCACCCACGGTGTGGTAACCGCCACGTTGCCGCTTCCGCTCCATCTTGGGGTGTAAGGCAACTGGTTGTCGTAGCTCTGCGACGAGTGGCTGGTCTTGTCGACCGCGCGCTGAAAGGTTGAGGCCGCCGAGCATTGCAGCGATACCTTCGGGCCAAACGACAGCAGCATGCAAGCCGTCATGTCAAAGCCCACGATGTCGACCTTGCCATAGTTTGCCATCCGCCACACGTAGGTGGAGGGAAAGGCCACTATCTTGTCTCTCACATTGTTATAATAGCCGTCAACGGTCAGCGTGAGCAGCTGGAGACTGCCATGATGGGTCTCATAAGACAGGCCGCCACCATATTCGCTCGCCTTTTCCGGCTTCAGATAGATGTTGCCCAATCGCCTGTAATACAGGTCGTTGAAAGTGGGGACGCGAAACACGCCCTTGGCCATGGCCCTGACATAGAGAGGCGCGGACGGCAAAAGGCGATACGACAACGACAGCGACGGTGTGAAGCGCTTCTTGTCGTCGGGCGCCTTGCCCTGAGACACGTGCTCGGCGGCAAGCGTGTAGGTCAGGCTCGCGTCTACCATCAACCTGCCGGGATGACCTTTCAGTGAGAGCGCCGTGATGGATGTCCACCTGCTTGGCTGAGGCACTATGCCATCGGTGTTTACGTAAATGTTGTTTCTGAGCCTGTTGAAACTGACGTCAGCGGCCAAGGCCATGCTCCAGCCATTGGCGACGCGCCAACCGAGCGTGGCGGAGCCATAGCCCTCGTCCTGCCTGTTCACCTCGCGGTCTACGCCATGGGCATATTGCGATCCCCAATCCATGTACTTATTCCACGAATGGGTGTATTTCAGTCGCGCGGAGAGCGAAAGGCGCTTGCCAAGCTCCTTATCGTAAGTGGCTTGGGCGAACACGTCTTCATCCCACATGCGCTCACGCGACTGTTCGGCATAAAGGATGATGACGCCAGGCAGCCCCCTGCGCGAAGCATAACCATAGAGCTTGGCCGCCAGTCGGCCGCCATCGGCAAAGGCATGATACAGGTTAGCCTCTCCCTGCCATGAATTGATGTCGGTGTTGAGGCGGCGCTCACGGGTCTTGGTGTTGGCGTTGACAAGCGTAAAGGGATAATGGCCGTCGGCGCGCGTGAACTTGCCAAAGACCGACAGGCTCGTCTTCGTGCCAAGCCGTTGCCACCACAGCAACGACGGAGTGGCAAAGCCGAAGCTGCCACCCTCGGCGCGAAACCTAAGCGCATGGTTACAGCCTTTGTCGAAACGTGGACGCTCCGAACTGATAGACAACACTCCGGCGGAAGCGTATTGACTGGCCGTGGACATGATGTCGTGCTGGTCGCCCATGCTCATCGACACGTTGTCCAAGTTGTCGGCGCTATATCTGCCAATGTCTATCTGTCCGGCCTGCGTGTTGCTCAATGGCACGCCATCGTATACGACCGACGTGTGGGCGGCGCCCAAACTGTGGAGCGACACCGTCTTCATGCCGCCAATGCCACCGTAGTCTCTCACATACACTCCCGCCATGCGTTTCACGGCGTCGGCGACATCGGAAACGCCCAAGAGCCGCAACGTTGTGGCATCGAGCCGCTGGACAAGCGTGGTGGAAAATACGGAATTGCGCATCGCCGGGCGCACTATCTCCACGCCACCCAGCGACACGACATCATCTTGTGCCGACACGCTGACACAGCATGCCGCCAAGGAAAAAGTCAATAAAAAACACTTTCGCATCCTTCCTCGAGAATTTGAAACAATCAACGCTAATAGGCAGGTCTTCTGGCTCGTGACTGGAAACAAGCGTCTTCCCAAGATTATACGCATTGGCAAAACTAACGATGGCTTTGCTAAAAACGCGTAACTCTCAGTGACATAGTGCTTGCCCATAATGCCACACACAGCAGCGGGACTGTCCATGATTCGCACATGGTTCCCTTTTAATCGCCCGATTAAGGGCGAACCATAAAAGCTATTGCAAAGTTAGCCACAAAAAACTGCAAAACCAAGATTTTATTCGTAATTTTGCATCATAAACAACACTCAGCATTATGACAATACAATATATTATCATAGCCCTGGTCGTGGCGACGTGCGTGGCTTACGCCCTTTGGCGCATTAGGAAAGCGCTGAGCGTGAAGAGTGGCGACCCTTGCTATGGATGCGCGCTGAAGAAAGTGTGCCGGAAGAAAGATACGCGCCAAAACGGAAAAAGACTATAAAAAGACAATAAAAAAAGCCGCGCATGGTGAAAAGGCCATGCGCGGCTAAAACTTTCATGTTATGTCGCTTTTATAACATCTCTGATTACATCATGCCTGGCTGTGGAGCTGCCATGGGAGCCTTCTCCTCAGGCTTGTCCACGATGAGGCACTCGGTGGTGAGGAACATTCCGGCGATGGAAGCGGCGTTCTCAAGAGCCACGCGCTCAACCTTGGCAGGGTCGATGACGCCAGCCTTGCGCAGGTCCTCATACTTGTCCTCACGGGCGTTGTAGCCATAGTCACCCTCGCCCTGACGAACCTTGTCGACAACCACGGCACCCTCGCCACCGGCATTGGTGACAATCTGTCGCAGAGGCTCCTCAATGGCGCGGCAAACGATGTTGATACCTGTCTGCTCGTCGGCATTGTCACCCTTCAAGCCCTCTAGAGCCTTCTGGGCGCGGATGTAAGTTGTGCCACCGCCAACGACGACACCTTCCTCTGTTGCGGCACGTGTGGCGCAAAGAGCGTCGTCCACGCGGTCTTTCTTCTCCTTCATCTCAACCTCGGAGTTGGCACCCACGTAGAGCACGGCCACACCACCGGCGAGCTTAGCCAAACGCTCCTGCAGCTTCTCCTTGTCGTAGCTGCTCTTTGTGTTCTCAATCTCGTTCTTTATCTGGTTGACACGCTCCTGGATGTTCTCCTTGGCGCCAGCGCCACCCACGATAGTGGTGTTGTCCTTGTTCACGGTGACCTTCTTGGCAGAGCCCAGCATCTCGAGCGTAGCCTGCTCAAGCTTCAAGCCCTTCTCCTCGCTGATGACGACACCACCAGTGAGCACGGCGATATCCTCAAGCATTGCCTTGCGACGATCGCCAAAGCCAGGAGCCTTGACAGCGCAAATCTTCAAGCTGCCACGCAGACGGTTGACAACGAGAGTGGTAAGAGCCTCAGAGTCAACGTCCTCGGCGATGACGAGCAATGGACGGCCACTCTCGGCGGCTGGCTGCAGGATAGGCAAGAACTCCTTGAGGTTGCTGATCTTCTTGTCGTAGATAAGGATGTAAGGATCCTCCATCTCGCACTCCATCTTGTCGGTGTCGGTGACGAAGTAGCTTGACAGGTAACCACGGTCAAACTGCATACCCTCGGTAACGCCGATTGTAGTGTCGCGGGTCTTGCTGTCCTCAACGGTGATAACGCCATCCTTAGAGACCTTGCGCATGGCGTCAGCCAAGAGCTTGCCAATCTCAGGATCGTTGTTGGCAGAAACAGTGGCAACCTGCTCAATCTTGTCGTAATTGTCGCCTACCACCTCGGCGTTGTTCTTGATATACTCAACGACCTTTGCCACGGCCTTGTCGATACCGTGCTTCAAGTCCATTGGGTTAGCACCGGCGGTGACGTTCTTCAAGCCCTCAGTCACGATAGCCTGTGTGAGGATAGTGGCTGTTGTCGTTCCGTCGCCAGCGTCGTCGCCAGTCTTTGATGCCACGCTCTTGACGAGCTGTGCGCCAGTGTTCTCAAACTTATCCTCGAGTTCCACTTCCTTGGCAACCGTAACGCCGTCCTTAGTGATTTGAGGAGCACCAAACTTCTTCTCAATCACGACGTTGCGGCCCTTAGGACCAAGTGTTACCTTCACGGCGTTGGCGAGCTGGTCAACACCTTTCTTAAGAAGCTCACGAGCCTCTGTGTTATATTTGATTATCTTAGCCATTGTATGAATTCGTTTTTATAAATTGAACCTTCCGTTAATCCTCAACCACTGCAAGCACATCGCTCTGGCGCATCATGAGATACTTCACGCCTTCGCTCTCCAGCTCTGTGCCACTGTACTTGCCGTAAAGCACGGTGTCGTTCTCTTTAAGCACCATTGGGTCGTCTTTCGTGCCGCCGCCTACAGCCACGACCTTGCCGCGCTGTGGTTTTTCCTTTGCCGTGTCAGGGATGATGATTCCACCTACCTTTTCCTCAGCTGGTGCAGGAAGTACCAGCACTCTGTCTGCTAATGGTTTAATCTTCATAGTTGCTTTATCTTTTAAGTGTTAATAATTCATTTTCCTTGGACTTTCATCGTCCACATTGCCTTATACGAAAACCGTGCCAAATAGTCATTAAGCAAGAAGTGTGACACGAATGTCAGCATGCGATATGACAATTTTGCAGACATCAGAAACAAAACATGTTCTTTTTTGAGTGATGCCAGGTGATGCGCAAGCAAAAAGCGACTTTGCTTGCAAAAACAAAAAAAGCAGCGCCCAATCTGTGGCGCTGCCTCTTTAGTGTCTTCTTTATTTCAAGCCTTCAAGCAAAGGTTTCGTACGGACATCGCTTGGACGCGGAGCGTTGTATTTATAGAGCTTTCCTTCCTTGTCGTAGATGATGAAGAAAGGAATGCCACTAACGTTGAGCGCCTCACACAACTTGTTGTCCTTGTCTATGAGCAGGTTGCCCTCAAGCCCCAACGCGGTGACCTTCTTCTTCCACGCTTCTTCCTTGTTGTCTATCGAGATGGAAAGAAACACCACGTCGCTGTTGCTCAGATTTTTCTCAAGCTCTATCAGGTGCGGAATCTCCATAATGCACGGCACGCACCACGATGCCCACATGTCAACATAAACGTACTTGCCACGGAACTTGGAGAAGTCTACCTTGTTTCCGTTCAGGTCGTAAAGGCTCACGTTTGACGGGAAAGGGGTGCCAGCTATTGACGACTTGCGCACCTTGAACATGTTCAAGTACTTGCTGTTGAGGTTGAAACGCTGGGTCAAGTCGGTCAGTTCTTTCAATCCCTCATCATAGTTGGCTGAGAAATTGAATCTTGTGACGTATCTTCCAAGCAGCACATCCTCGGCACGGCTACGCAAGCTCGCGTCTTTTGCCGCGCTCTCCACGGCTGTCATGCGTTGGGCGAGGCTGCCTTGCGGAATGGTTGCCAACAAGACGCGTGGGGCGGCATCAAACGCTGAAGACATCTTGCAGTCTATCGTTCCAAGCATGCCAGTCGCCACGGCCTTGATGTCAATGGCGAGCGACGAGAGGTCGCGCCCCGTAGCGAGCTTCAGGTTCTCAATGTTCTCGAACGACGTGGTCGAGGCCCATAGGCGTAAGTATTGCGAGGTCATCTGCGATGGATGGTAAACACTTATAATGCTGTCGGCTGAAGCCGTATAGCCAAGCACGAGAGCCTTGAGTTGCTCTGCAGCCATGGCCTTGCCTTCCATCCACATGCGCTTGTTGCGTTGGGTGTTCAAGTCGTTGAAAGCCACAAGCGACTTGGTATCGGCATCGGCACCCACAAACTCAATGTTGCCGTCTTCGCCAAGCGATATACAGAGACGCTCAACCACGCCTGCCTTATAGGCTACATGAAACGGCACTATGAGCTGGCTGCGATCGAGCACGACCACGAGCTTGTAAATGCCATATTGCGACACCTTTGTCTCAACCGTGAACTTGCCGCCCACGACGGCAATGGAGTCGGGCGAGGACATTGCGTCAGCAACAGGCATGACATACAGTTTCATGTCGGCGGGCACGCTGCCCCGCAACGTGCCTGCTATCTTCAGTGTCTGTGCCATGGCCGAGCAAACAAAAGCCGCGGCCACCGCACAGGTTGTCATTAGTCGTTTAATCATGATCGATGGTTTACTGTTGTATGCTCGGCTTATAGATAATGTATGATATACGTCCCGCGCAGCTCTTGTGCTCCTCGACCGGCTTCACGCTCGCGCTGTTGTCGGTGCGCACGTCCTTGCAGTTGTATATGTAGAAGTTGCCGCGCTTCGTCGTCTTGTCATAAGTAGCGACAAACAGCTGATCCTTGCTTGCGTTGACGTCGAGGAATGTGACCTCCTCGTTGTCTCCGAAGTTCAATGCTGCCTGGTTCTTCTTAGGCAGAGACTTGTTCTCCACATCTGGCAGGAACACGTAGACGCTGTTGCCCAAAGCGTAATAATAGCGTTTCTGGGTGAACGAGACCACGAACTGCGTGCCACGCTCTGGGACCGCCGTGTTCGCGTCAGTGTCGATCTTTTGCGAACGGAAGTAGGTCTCAGTGCCCATGTAGGGGCTGCCCTCGGCATACTCCCAAATGTATATGTCACCCGTGCCATCCTCTTTGGCCAATGTGAATATTGGCATCTGATAGTTTGAGGTGTAGCCATAATAAGAGAATATTGTTATGAGCTTCTGATTGGCAGGCAAATCACCTGGGGATTCGAAAAGACCAGTGTTCATGTTTGGAGCCTTGCCCACGTTGTTGGCATAGTCCATGAAATATGTTGAGGAATACACCGTGCCCCATGCGTTGTACTTTGATACGACAAAGTCGTCGGCCTTCACGCCCTTGTATGATGACTTGACATACGAGTACATGTATTGGGTATTGAGGTGCACATAGTTGCCAGTTGTCTTGTCATAGGCATAGGGCGCATAGGTGTCTGGCACGAAGTTGGACGCCTTGAAACCTGGCACAGCCTCAGTATAGTCGATGTTAGAGATTACGTTGAAGTTGTTTGGGTCAAGGAAGTAGCAACGTGTCTGCGTAGACACGAACACGCGCGTCAGCGGTGTTGACGAATGGCCGTCCCAAATGGGTTGCGTGGCAACAACGGCCTTTACGAGTCCGTCTTCTGACACATCTTCGTTCACCTTGTTGAGGCAATGCTCCATGACCACCTCTTTCTTTCCCTCGGCGATTTCCTCAGGTGTAAGAATCTTCACGAAAGAAAGGTTTCCCTTGCCGTCGGCATCGGTTGACGTCAACAGGTAACCTTGCTCGAACGTGCGGTTCACGTTAACCTTATATTCCATTACCTTGCCCACTGTGCCATCGGTCACGGTAAGGTGCACAAAATAAGTGCCGCCAGACTGGAACTTGTAGTTGAATGTCGGATCGGTGCTTACTTCTTTAAGCGCGCCTTTCGAGCCATTGGAATATGTGCCTACCTGCCAATCATATTTCAGGTCGGAGGCAATGCCGGAGTAAGACACCTGCGGGTCAATCACGCAATCATTGCCAAGATACACGTTATACTCAGGCATGGTAGTGGCGTCTCCGTCTTTCAAGCTAATCTGGGCCAACTGCCTTGTGCCCTCTGTGCTGTCGTCGCTGATACATGATGTCATGCCAGCAGACAAGCAAGCCGCAAGCGCCAATGTTGAGAATATATATTTTCTATTCATCTTTCTGTGTTTTATCTGTTGTAACCATTAGAATGATGGCACCGACTGCCATTCTATGTCGTCCTTATGGTCGTTGTACATCGGTATGAGCACATAATTTATTATTATTTGGTCGTAGAAGGCAAACGGGCCGCCCGTGGAACCAGCGTTGACGAAATAATCGCCATACTTCTTTATGAGCTCATCATAGACATCCTTGTTTGCCTTTGGCATCAGCTCATAGAAATACTTGAAAAACAGCTGGGCGTTCTCAAATGAGTATTTTGGCAATGGCGACCACTGAAGCCACCATCCGGGTGTCTTGGTTATGCGGAAGTCAGAATACTTCACCGTGAATGTCTTGAAACCAGTAGGACGAAGCTGGTCGTTGACACCGATTTCTATACGCAGTTGCTTCTGCTTGGTCTGTATCTCCTCATCCTTTCCACGCAGCAACATTATCTTCACGGTGTCGCGAACGGCGTTGGCGCCTATCTCGGCACGTGCCACTGTATAGTTCACGCCCTCTACCATGTCGGTGGAGTCTGCCACGACCTTGAGGTCTATGCTGCGCGCCTCGCTCTTGGGCACGCCCATAAGCGTCACGGGTATGTCTATCTCATGTTGCTCGGCAATGTCGTAACCGAAGTTGTAGGTTATGACCGAATCGGCAACGTTCCTTGAGTTGTAATAGTTGAACGACACGGCATCGACCTGGTTCGTGTCGTACAACTTATAGTCTTCCTCACAGCTCACCGCCGTCATGGCAACGGCGACAAGGGCGAGTGCGAATATCTTGTTTTTCATGCTTTTTTCTCTTTATTAGTTTCTGTAGTTATACTCATCCTGTGGTATAGGCAACACGTAGATATCCTCACTTGCTGGAATTGTGCGAAGCTCAACGTTGGACTCGATGTCCTTGTTCAGTCGTTTCATGTTATACCATACCTGACCCTCACCAAACATCTCCTTGTGATACTCATTGAATATCATGTCCTTGGTAAGCACTTGATTGGCACGCAATGCCGGTATGCCTCTCGATGCCGTCTCGGCTTCATAATAGCTCAGGGCCTTGGAATAGTCCTTGTCGAGCAAGGCTTCCGCCGCGATGAGGTAAAGCTCAGACACATGCAACATGTTTATGCCGTCGATACGCTTCGACCAATTGTCTGGCTCATTGCCACGGGCGCTTATAGTGTAGTAATCTATTACCTTGTGAAGGTTGACGGTTTGGTTGCCCTTGTCAAACCACTGAAGGCGATAGTCTTGCACCGTGGCGTCAACATCCTGCGAGTACACCTTGTCGTAAGGCATTGGATGGGTAGCGCCGGAAGCGTCGGTATATGGGTTGTACGACTGATACGACTGGTACTGATACAGGTAGTTCTGACAGGTCTGAATGTAGCTTGTAGAGTAAAGTCCCCACAAGGTTTCCTTATCAGACAGTTTGCCGGCAAACAAGTCCTGTACCTCAGTAGGCTCTGCCAATGGGAACTTATTGCTGTCGATAACCATCTGCGCATACTTGGCAGCATTGTCCATGTCACCCTTCATCCAGTAGACCTTGGCCAAAATTCCAAGCACGGCATAGTAGTTACAATGCGTCTCGCGGTAGTTCTGGAACTTGAAATACTGCTCGTTGTTGTGTGGATAGACAATCGCATCCTTTTCCTCGGCAAGGAGTTGCTCGGCATCCTGCAAGTCCTTGATGATGAGGTTATAGACTTCTCCCACTTTCTTGAAGTCGTTTATCTTGGCCTCGTATGTGGTGGTATATGGTATGCCTTTCTTTGTCGGGTCGGTTGAGCAGAACAGGCGAAGGAGGTCGAAGTGAAGATAGGCACGCACAGCCAGCATCTCTCCCTTGTAAAGGTCAAGAAGCGGGAAGTCGTCCTTCGACTTCTTGTCAAGGTTTTTCAGCACGTTGTTGGCGTAGCCAATGGTTTGGTAGGCTGTCGTCCACACGTTAGACAGTCGGCTGCGCAGGTTGTTGTCGGTGGTGTACTGGTATTTGGACAGTGCCACGGAACCCTCCAACTCCTTATTCTGGTTCAAGTCCTGTGACATGATGTCGGTCAGTCCCCAATAAAGGTCCTTACCATATAGCGATGTAGATTGCATGGAACCATAAACGCCGTATATCGTAGCCTCAATGCCTTCGGAAGTCTTGAACTGGTCGTCCTCGAGTTTCTCGCCTTTCGGACGAACGTCCAAGTAGTCGTCGCATGACGTCAGCACCGTTGTGCCAATAAGCATTGCGAACGCCAGTCTTGCAATATGTTTGTTAAAATGTGTCTTATACATTTTTATATATATTATGTTGTTTCGAATGTTTCGTTTGTACAGCTTTGCCGCGCATCAGAACGTGAGACTTGCTGACATGTTGACGCTACGACTGTACGGATACGACGTTCCACGCTCATACTTAGCAGATGTAATGCGGAACAAGTCTTCCGTGCCAATGCCCACATACAGTTTCTGAACATGGATTTTCCTGAGGAAAGTCACAGGCACGTTGTATTGCAGATAGAGGCTTGAGAGCCACAACTCGTTGTCTTTTTCCACAAAGCGGTCGGTGTAAACACTCGTGTTGCCAGTGGCGTTGGCTATGTCGATATACGGCTTCACGTCGCCTGGCTTAGTCCAACGATCGGTGAAGGCGCGCACGTCGCAGTTTTGACGTGGGTTGATGTTCTCGACCTTCAAGGCACGTGTGGAGTTATACATCTTGCCGCCGAAACGATACTGGAAACTTGCCGTGAGAGAGAAGTTCTTATACTGCAACATCGACGAGAAACTGCCTTGCATCACAGGGTTAGTGTCACCGCAAGCAACCTGGTCCTTCGTGTCGTATGTATATGTATAGCTTCCGTCTTGCTTTATGAATATCTCACGTCCTGTGGCAGGGTCGATGCCGGCAGAGCGTACCGCGTAGATTGCCGTTGGCGATTCTCCCTCGCGATACTGGAACAAGGGTGAAGACGACGCGACACTAACGCTGCCGTCAGTATAACCCGTCGCGTTCTGCTCGTTCATGCGCTTCATCGCCTCTGATATATTGTTGATAGTGGTCTTCGAGTGGAGGCCATTGACTGAAAGTGTCCACTCCCAGTCTTTCGTGCGGATTATCTTGCCCCACACCGAGAACTCTATACCATTACTTGTCTGAGAGCCAAGGTTGGCCTTTACACTTGTAGTTCCCGACGATGGCGGCAGGGAACGGTCGATAAGCATGTCTATCGTCTTCTCGTTGTAAACGTCAAGGTTCACGTTAAGGCGGTCGCCCAAGAACGATGACGTGATTCCGACGTTAAACTTTTTCGTTGTTTGCCACTTCAAGTCGGGATTAGCCATGCCAATAGGTATGGCACCCACTCCGGTGTAACCCAAGAAATCACTGTTATACTTATATGTTGTCACAGCCTGATATGAGCTGAACTTCACGCTACCCGTATAACCATAGCTGCCACGAAGGCGCAACGTGTTGACCCATCCGAGTTTTTTGATGAATTTCTCGTTGTGCAGGTTCCATCCAGCACCTACCGACCAGAACGGGGCATAACGATGGTCGCTACCGAACTTGGATGAACCAGACACACGGTAAGAGCCATCAACCACATAACGGTTCTTCCACATGAAGTTGGCAGCAAGGAATCCACCAAGGCTGGTAGACAAGTCCTCACTTCCTGATGGCTGGCCACCGTTGGGATAGGCTGTGGCGTAAGCCATGTCGTTCTGATTGTCGCTAAGGAATCCTGTACCGACAAGTGAACTTGCCGTAGACTTGTTCTTCTTTATCTCGCCACCAAGGTTAAGCGTAAGCATTGTGCCGTCCTTGTCGAAATTGTGTATGTAGTTGGCAACGATCTTGCCAGCCCACTGGTCTGCGCTTGTGTTGTCAAGCACATAACGACCTTTTTGCTTGATTGCCACCGTCTCGAACTCGTGTGAATCGGGCGAAGTAAACGCGTCGCTCGTGCCACGACTCGTACTGTAAGAACCCTGCGCGGTAACAAAGAATGTAGGCAAGATATTATAACGAAGGTCAAGCGAAATTTGCTGAGTGCGCGTCTGCGACTTATTGAAGCTGCTCAACGATGCCTCATACAATGGGTTGTCCATGTTGTATGACAGGCTGCTACGCAAATTGCCATATTCATCATAAGGTGAATCGTATGGGTTGCAAGCTAAGTAATTAGAGAACGAGCCATACTTTGAGGCATTGGTATTGAGCTGGTCGTGTGAGGCGCGAAGAGTGACTATAAGGTCCTTGACAGCAGTATACGAAAGATATATGTTCATGCCGTAACGCTTACGGCCATCGTCTTTCATAACGCCCTCCGTGTCTTGGTAATTGGCGTTGACGTTATAGTCGAGACCAGACCCACGACCGGAAATGGAAAGCGAGTGGCTATGCGAGAAACTGTTACGAACAGGCTTCGACATCCAATCAGTATTAACGCCACTGTTGATTAAAGCCAACTTTTCATAATAACTCTTGTCAAGGCTTCCTGTCGTACTGTTGTAAAGGCCAGCGAGACGCTCCAATTCCAATTTCTGGGCGGCATCACAATAATCATAGCTGCTGAGATCAGCAAAGCTGGCCTCAGGAGTGAACGTATAGCGAATGCGAACAGGTGATTGGCTCACGCGTTTACGTTCAATGACAATAACACCATTGGCAGCATTCTCACCATAAAGAGCGGTAGCGGAAGCATCCTTCAAAATGTCAACACGCTCAATATCATTGATGTCCATGTCGTAGAGAGCCTGCAAGCTCTGCTCAACACCGTCTATGACAATCAACGGCGCATTGAGACCGACCTCGTTGCTTGTCGAAAGTGATGTCGTGCTACGGATTACAAGGTCAGGCACTGCATTTGGGTTTGAACCCATGGCATTATTCTGCGTAATATTCAGCGAAGGATCCAGAGTCGCAAGGGTCTGCATGATGTTATTAGGGGCAACCTTAAGAATCTCATCACTTGTAACTGTCCTTGCGGCACCGGTAAATGTTTGTTTCTTACGTGTGAAGAAACCATTGACAACCACGTCACTCAAAGTCTTCGAGTTTGGCTTCAACACGATTTTCATGTTATGCCCAGCATCTACAGATTGAGTTTCCATGCCGATGTACGAAACCATGAGCTTCTGATTCTTCAAGGCTACAGTTTGGAACGTGAATCGACCGTTTACATCAGTAATAGTGGCCACATTAGCACCAACGATTCTTACTTGAGCACCTACAAGCGGTTCATTGTCTTCAGCCGACAGAATAACACCGCTTATGCTATTGCTTCTCTCTCTGCCATCATTCATCACAACAGTAACGTTGTCTTGTGCACTCACAAAAATAGGGTATCCCCCTAAGTATGCAAGCGAGATGGCTAACAATACACTTTTGCGCATTCGCTAAAAATAATATTAATTATAAATAAGTGCAAAGTTACATAAAATATTAAAGAAATGCTGCAAAAACATAAACAATAATTAGCAAATCAAGGATTCAAATTAAATAATCAAAAAAAAACAATACTAAACAACAAAAAGACTTGACTATAAAGCACATTAAATGGAATATCACTCAATATAGAAAACACGGATACTGTAAAACGAGAAAAGCCCCGACTACCTATTGGTAATCGAGGCTCTC
>ERZ1023670.100-NODE-100-length-30649-cov-28.577041_pt1 | contig 30649 bp, 14 predicted proteins | sample MGYA00380342_ERZ1023670 | MGnify/ENA primary metagenome ERZ1023670 (study PRJEB33179, sample SAMN07448984) | human gut metagenome | biome: Human-gut; feature: Human associated habitat; material: Faeces | host: Homo sapiens | place: India: Bhopal | collected...
ACATCGGGGCTTTTTTCAGCAGCCTCGTCCCCGCGTCGGCATTGCCAACTTGGGGCTCGATGCCCCAAGCTGGCAATACTTGAATTAGTGATATTCATGTATTTGTTAGTCAAGGCATCGAGCCTTGACTAACAAATGCCGACGCGGGGACGCGTCGCCCCCAGGTTAGGACGCGTCCCCCCAATTAGGCGGACAAATTGCAGTTTATCAAAACTAAAAAGAGCAAGCTCGCGTTTTAAAGCGCGTGCTTGCTCTTTTTCATTTCTGTAAGATTATATTGTGTTACTTAATCACCTTGCGACCCGTATTGGTAATGAAAATGCCCTTGGTGGGGTTCATTACGCGGCGACCTTGGAGGTCGTAGTAACGTGTAGGTTCAGCGGGAGTAATAACGTCTACACCGTCAATGGCGGTAATGGTGCCTTTGGCGTTCAACACGAACTTGGTGCTCCAAGTGGCATTGCCCGCTGTATCCTTCCAATAGTCGAACTTTCCGTTGGTCAAGTTGACTACCAAATAAGAGCCACCATTCACTGTTGACTTGAAGTGCCAGTATTGACCGTCGCCCTTCACGATGTTCCAGGGCTGAGCCGTTGTAGCGACTGCGAGGGCATTGCCACTACGCGTCAAGTAGTTTGACTCATCCTTACCTTGAATGTAAACTTGACCGAGGGTAGTAGAAGGCACTAAGCGCCATTCGTACGTTGTATTGTCAACAGCAGTAGCGTTCTTCTCGATGTACTTGGGCGCTGTGCTGTTGATGTTCTCAAAGGTTGAAATCGTATAAGTCGTTTCATTGCTCTGACCGTCAACGATACATGTCGTAGAAAGGACAGCTGCAATAGCAGCCTCTACTTGTGGACAGAGAGCGTCGATCTCGTCATCGCTCATCTTTGCGAGTTTTTCTGCAGTGGGCAAGAGTGACTTCAAGGCGTCAACGGAAGCCTTACTGAACTCACCTGCCTTAGCCGTTTCTATGGTTTCATAACCTGCGCCTTTGCCAAGTATCACCTGCGCTGAAGCTTGTACGCTCTTGAATGCCTCTTGGCTCAAATTGCCTTTGTAGATGAAGCTGGTGGGCAATACCACGTAGTTCAGTACGAAGCCTGTTGAACAAGCATTGTCTTCGTAGAAGATAGCGATGTCGCCGTCCTTCGTTACGTCCATGGTTGAGTAGCATGAACTCGGAGCGCAAACTACGTAGGGGTTACTCCATGACTTACCCCCATCGAAGCTGGCCTTAATGGTGACGTTCTTACGCTTGCCATCGTTGGGATAAGAGTGAAGCATGACGTGCTTGTTTACATACAAGATATCGCCATTGCAAGCATTGCCATCGATGTCGGCCCACTTGGCTTGTGTACCCCAAGTTACACCACCATCTGTTGACTTGTTGTAACCGCGCTGACCGCTCTGACGTACTGAAATCATTACCGTACCGTCGGCTAATTCAACAAGCTTTGACTCATCGCCACCGCTGTAAGCTGATTGGGTAGAGAACTTCCATGTGTTGCCTTCATCGTCAGAGTAGATGATGTACTCTTGTACGTTGTTATTAGCAAAGCGGTGACTCATCGCAAACATAATGCGGCCGTTGAGTTGCTCGTTCTTTTGACGCTGCAACATCAATCCACGACCTGAACCTGCAAACGAACCTTGTACTGCACCCTCTTTGTAAGTAGTATTGTAAAGTTCGTCAGTAAGCGTGCGAGGAGTTGACCAAGTGTCGCCGCCATCGGTTGAGGTGATGATCGTGGGCACGATAGGGTTACTGGGAGTTGATTGGAAGTAACCAGGACCACCTACCATGATAGCGACAATCTTACCGCTGGCGCATTCTACCAATGACACGTCGCCAAAACCATGGCCACCGCCTACGAGTGCGTGGTCGGCGTCTGTACCTACTACCATTTTGTGGGTTGACCAAGTAGCACCATTGTCGTCAGAATGACGTTCGTAAACGTCGATGTGGCTGGGGAGGTCGCCGTTGTGGTCAAAACGATTGTCGGCCATTGTGACTACGCGGCCGTTCTTGCTGGCGTTTTCGCCCTTTTGGTGGTGAAGTACTACCATGGCAGGAATGCGCCAGTAGTGTGAACCGAGATCATAGGGCTGGAAGGGTGCGCTCTGTACCTTATAGATGACACCTTGGCCTTCGGGGTTGCCCGAGGTGATAGTGGCCGTTTTGTCGGTGTTGTAAGTAAGGCCTGTAATAGCTACGTCAAACTTGTTGCCTACCTTTGCATCAGACTTAATGTCGGCTGTTACGTAGAAGCGTTGGTTTTCTTTAAAGGTTACACCATCCGTAAAGTTGACGGTTACGACATTGTCAGTAATAGCACTGGCTGTACCTACAAGAGTAGCACTGCGTTGTCCGTTACTTACGAAGTCGTCGTTAGCTGAAGTATATACCTTTACGCTCTCAAGGTCGGTAGCTTTCGTAGCACCGAGGTTCAACGTTACGCTATTGGCCGTAAAGTTATCATCCGTCCAACCTGGGGTGACGCTGGCCACGAACTTCATGAGTACTTGGTCCTTCTGGCCTGGCATGTAGGTTTGTGTGCCAGGATAGCCTGTTACACCGCTAAAAGTGGTGGGAGCTGTACGCTCGCTCTCAGGGATTTCTACAAACTTCCATGCAGAAGCGGTGTTCAGGCCACCTGCCCAAACTACGATAACCGAGTTGTCGTTTTGAGCATGCAAGGGATTGTTGCCTTCGGGCTTAATATTGAATGCGCCCTGACCCAAGCTCTCAATGGTATATTTGGTGCTGGCTGTTTCGGCCGTTGTAGTGTTTTTGTTCGAAGTCGTATTTAAGTACTGCTTCGTGCCGTAGTTTTGCATATAGAACTTGCCGTCGCCAGCTTCCGTAAAGGTCCAAGCGTAGGTGGGGGCACTTACTTTGCTGCCAAACTTGCTTTGTTGGCCACTGCCTGGTGAATACATATACTTGTCTTGGCAGTAGTTAACAGAAGGACCTGATACGATGTAATATAACTTGCCTGGCTCAACCTTCACCAATGCCGCTTTGAAGGTGGCAAGTGCTGCCTCCAATTCGCTTTCGGTAGCATCGGTCTTATCGAGCACTGCTTTAAAGGCGACGCGCGCATCAGCAGAAGTCTGCCCAGGATTGGTTCCCTCTATCGATGCATCGTAAGCTGCTTGTGCTATATTGCGTAATGAATATTCCTTAAATGTGAAGAGACAGCCCTCGTCTGAAGTGTTGGAACCGCCTCCATAGTTGATAATGCAAAAGCTGGTGCCGTTATTGCCTTGGTGCAATTGTGCAGTACCCGATGCTATGGTGTAATAATCTGAACCTGAAGCGGTCTCGGTAATGGTCCAACCCGTTGAGGGCTTGGTGCTAACGGTTTGGAATGCCTTGTTGCCGTAAGTATCACCTAATGGCTTGAGGCTGGCGGGGTCGATGTAGTCACCCTTTTGGCTTACGATGACCCACGTACCGTCTGTGTTTTGCTCAAAGCGCCACTTGTTGTTTTCGGCAGGATCCGTAGTGTTCACTGCACCTGTCATGTTCTGTCCCACACCATTGTCGGTCATGAGGCGTGTTTCACGCTTTGCAACAATCTGGAACCACTTTGGGCTGTCGGCCGTTGAGGTCACCACCTTGTCGGCCCATGCCTGCTGAGCTACGCCACAGCCTAAAAAGGCAAGAGTAGCAAGCAGACCTTTTGAGTAGTTTCGTTTCATTGTGTAAAAAAGAAATTGTTATTGATTTAGGTATATTTAGATTACTTCTTATTTAAGAGTGAGTTAGGGTCGAACTTCGAAATGGCATCACGCATGGCGGTATCGCCCTTTAAGTTCTCGAGTTTGTAATAGTCCATAAAGCCCATGTTACCTTCGCGCAAGGCTTGTGCCAATGCCTTGGGCACTTCTGCCTCGGCTTGGATTACTTCGGCCCGCGCTTGCTGGGCCTTGGCACGCATCTCTTGCTCTTGGGCCACGGCCATGGCACGGCGCTCTTCGGCTTTGGCCTGTGCAATGTTTTTGTCGGCATTGGCTTGGTCCATCTGGAGGGTGGCGCCAATGTTCTTACCTACGTCGATGTCGGCGATATCGATAGATAGAATTTCGTAGGCCGTACCTGCGTCCAAGCCCTTTGAGAGGACGAGTTTGGAGATAGAGTCCGGATTTTCGAGTACTTGTTCGTGCGTCTCAGCCGAACCGATGCTTGACACGATGCCTTCACCTACGCGGGCTAAGATCGTGTCTTCGCCTGCACCACCTACCAATTGGTGAATGTTGGCACGCACTGTTACGCGGGCTTTGGCGATGAGTTGAATGCCGTTCTTGGCGACAGCGGCTACAGGAGGTGTATCGATTACTTTGGGGTTGACACTGGTCTGTACAGCTTCAAACACATCACGACCGGCGAGGTCGATAGCGGTGGCCTTTTCGAATGACAGGTCGATGTTGGCTTTTGAGGCGGATACCAAGGCGTGAACGACGCGCTGCACGTGACCACCGGTCATGAAGTGGGCTTCCAGATTGTCGCGCGTCACAGTGCGCAGCCCTGCCTTATGGGCCTCTATCAAGCTCGGCACAATGACACTGGGCGGTACATTACGTATGCGCATCAAGAAGAGTTGTATTAACGATATCTTAACACCTGACACCTTGGCACTGAGCCAAAGAAAGAAGGGGACGAAATGAAAGAAGATACTTACCAGTACGATAGCTGCAAAGGCTATGATACTTAAGAAAACAGGATCGTAAAATTCCATAGTGTTCTTAGATTAATTTTAAAAAAGGATTTCAAGTCGCAAATATACACATTATATAATAGGTGTAAAAAACACGTACACAAGTTTAATATAAAAGTATGTTGTATAACATTATAAAGAGAAGAGGCTTGAGGAGGACGCAGTCTTACCTGGGGGAGGGCGCAGTCTCACTTGGGGGGAAGCAGTCTCACCTGGGGGCGACGCGTCCCCGCGTCGGCATTTGCTTGACAAGGCTCGATGCCTTGGCAAGCAAATACAAAACGCGTCCCCTCTCTTATCATTGTATTGCAAAGTTGGGGCATCGAGCCCCAACTTGACAATGCCGACGCGGGGACGCGTCGCCCCCAGGTGAGGACGCATTGCCCCTAGGTGAGGATGCATTACCCCTAAGTGAGGACGCGTCGCCCCCAGGTGAGATTGCGTCGCCACTAATGAATACATATCTATTTGATTATCAACACTTTCAAAATCGGGGGGGGTAATTTCGTCCACATCAAGTTTACACTACTAAATTGTAGTCATTACAAAAAGAAGAAAAACCTGTCATTTTTTTCTTTAGTTTTCATTTGTTTGAAAAAAAAATTTATAGCTTTGCACCCAAAATGGTTAATAAAAGTTAGGTAACAGAATAAAAACGCAAAGTGTAAACTTTCGTTGACAAATTCTGACCATAAAACAACGAGCAAACGCAACTAAGCACGAAACACACTTTATAACAAAGTACACACAAGCACGACTATATAGCAGAGCCGCACATCATTCTAAATGCACAATAACTATCATACAGCTGTTGCCAACCTTTACTGAAGAACGACTCTTCAACTAAAAACATTCAACACTAACAATAGATATGAACCTTCGTTCTTGCTACGGCAAAATCATAGCCTTGTTGCTATTGACTTTCGTCATTAGTCTCAACACAATGGCACAACGCGTAGCCGTAAAAACAAACTTACTTTACGACGCCACACTCACGCCTAACGTGGGGATTGAATTGGGCATGGGCCGCAAACATACGTTGCAAGGCTTCTATAGCCTCAACCTTTGGAAGAAGCCCCTCGGCGACCACCGTCAGTGGAAACACTGGCAAGCGGGATTGGAATACCGTTGGTGGCCTTGCTCTAAGTTTAACGGCCACTTCGTAGGCGTTCACGCTATGGGAGGCGAATTTAACTTTGCTGCCTTGAAGCACTTCAAACTTCCCTTTTATAATTGGCCATCCGACCTCAACACGATGCGCTACGAGGGTTGGAACGCAGGTGTGGGCGTAACGTATGGTTACCAGTGGATTTTAAGTCGTCATTGGAACCTTGAAGCGTCCATCGGTGCGGGTTACCAATATATTCATTATAAGAAGTACCCCTGTGCTGAATGTGGCTCGAAACTTGAAGACGGACACAAGCACTATTTCGGATTTGATAAATTAGCACTGAGCGTGCTGTACGTTTTTTAGTTGATGAGTTGACAACCAAGAGACACAACAAACAAAGGCGACAATTTACACATTCACACATTTGCACATTTGCACATTTGCACATTTATCAAGCATTTGCACATTAGCACATTAACCAAGCATTTGCACATTAGCACAATGTTTATAAAGAACACAATATATATATTATTGGCTACAGCGACTTTGAGCGTGTCTCAAGCCACTGCGCAACAAGTGCGCGGCCTTTCGGCCAAACCGGCCGGCAGCAACAACTTTGTGGTGAGCTGGCAAATGGTGATGGACAGCCTTCGGGTGCGTCCTAACCAAACGTTGGTGTTTACACCCGTCATTGAGGACGGCAAGGGCCACACTCAGGTGATGCGTTCGCTCATCGTCAATGGGCGCAAGCAACATTACGTTTACCTTCGCAATGGAGGCAACCCTAACTATCCTGAAGCTACGGAATTGCAGCGTCACAACGGACAGCCGCAGTCGTACAACTATCGCGAAGTGATAGCCCAAGAGCCTTGGATGAAAGAGGCTTCGGTGCGTATCAATACCGACACGTGTGGTTGTGGCAACCTCATGGGCCGCAACGTGGGCACTCCCGTTGAGGTCAATCCACATTGGGAACGGAAGTGTGCCTTGGCTTATGTCACACCTACCGTTGAGGGCGACGACCCTGTGCTTTCATTGCAAGGCAAGGCCTACCTCGACTTCCCCGTCAACCGCACGGAGTTGCACCCCGACTATCACAACAACCCTGCGGAGTTGCATAAGATTATGGCTACAATCGACACGGTGCGCAACAATCCGAAGGTAACGATTACTTCTATCAGCATTCATGGTTACGCCTCACCCGAAGGCCCTTACGACAACAATATTCGCCTCGCTAAAGGCCGCGCTGCAACGCTGAAGGATTACGTGGAGCGTCAGTATGACATTCCTTCATCTGTCTATCACGTACAGTCTACGCCTGAGGACTGGGCTGGACTGGAGGCTTACCTCACGAAGAGCAACATGCCCGAACGCGACGCCTTGCTCGAGATTGTTCACTCCGACCTCGAACCTGACACGAAGGACCACACGCTCAAGGCGCGCTATCCTGAGGCATACAATATTATATTGAATGCTTGCTACCCTTATCTCCGCCACTCTGACTACGAGGTGAAGTACAAGATTCGCCCGATGACGGACCAAGAGGCTGCACAGCTCATCGATACGGAACCGCGTTTGCTCTCGCTCACCAAGATGTGTCGCATCGCACGCCTCTACGAAGTGGGGAGTGATGATTATAATAAGGTAATTCTCACCGCAGCCAATGTCTACCCCACTGACACAACGGCAAATGTCAATGCGGCGAACGTAATGATTCGCAAGGGTGATCTCATCACCGCTAAAGAATACCTCAAGCGTGCGGGCAACACGCCAGAGGCCAACAACGCATTGGGCATCATTGCCCTCACCGAGATGCGCTACGACGATGCTCGCTCTCTCTTCACCCAAGCTGCCCAGGCGGGCTGCCAAGAGGCAAAGAAGAATCTGGAGTTGATGCAGTAGTGTCTCACCTATTACTAATTTCACAAAAAACTTAAGTCCATGCCCCCTCTCATTCTGAGTGACAAAGCTCACATCACACAAGGTGACTTACCTCATTGGGATGACAAAAAGGCCATTTACTTTGCTACCTTTCGTTTGGCAGACTCTCTGCCCATCACTGCCATGAAGGAGTTTAGAGCTTGGGAGGAGGATAAGTTGGAATCGCTCAACCACGGCAACGTGGCCACTACCGCTTGGGAAGAATTTGAACGAGAAAGACAAGACCTTATCGAAAAACTTTCTGACAAAGGTCATGGTGCGTGTATTCTTCAACGCCCCAACATTAGACAAGTGGTAGGGGACACGCTGCTACATTACGACAAACTGCGTTATTGGGTACATTGCTTTGTCATTATGCCCAATCACGTACACGTGATGTTTGAATGTGCTGAAGGTTATCAAATGCAAGAGATCCTTTCTGCATGGAAATCTTTCTCTGCACATCAGATTAACAAGATACTTCAACGCAAAGGGCCTATATGGCAAAAAGAGAGTTTCGACCGCATCATACGAAATAATAATCACTATGTCTGTGTGCTTAACTACATTGCAAAGAACCCTTTACGTTTGCCACCCCACACTTTCTCTGATTACTTTACAACAGGACGTCCTGACTTTAAAGTAGTTGAAAATCGTGTGAGGAAGTATTATGACAGCTTACACTGACTGAGTCGATGCAGGTTAATCTGGGGGGCGCAGGCTCAATTGAAAGCAATGCAATCTCAATTGGAAGCAATGCAATCTCACCTGGGGGGACGCGATCTCACCTGGGGGCGACGCGTCCCCAGGTGAGACTGCATTGCCCCCAGGTGAGATTGCGTTGACCCCTGATTACCTACCTCCACTAACACTAACAAAAAATTCAATAAATTTTATTAGCAACTTAAACATTCAAAACAATGAAACTGAACAAGTTTTTACTTTCAGCCATCGCCGCAGCTTCACTGACTGCTTGTAGCGATAGCACCGATGTTGTGGACAACAACAAGGGACATTGGAATGCTGACGGAACAGGCTACATGAGCCTCTCTATCAGCATGCCTGACAACGTGGGTTCTAAGGGAAGTCGTGCAACCAACGACGACTTTGGTCATGGTGATGCAAACGAATACGCTGTTTACAACGCTATGCTTGTTATCTTCACACGTGACAACAATGCTACTGAGTCGACTAATGAAGATAATTATAAGTTCAACGCTGCCTACGAATTACCACTGAGATTTACAGACAACACAACAAAACCTTCTCAAATTTCATCTAAAGCCATCGCTCATATTAAAGCATTTGATGCTACCGATGCCAAGGCTCTAGTTATTCTAAACAAACCACAAAGCGTTCAAATAGTTAACAAAACTAACTTGCAAATTGGTCAAACTGAGTTTAGTAGCACCGGAACAAATAACACATTCAAGAATTTTAAAGATTTAGCCATTGAAGTAGCTACCGACCTGAAAACTGGCAGTGGCTTCACAATGACAAATGCCCCATTGACAACTGCACATAGCACCAAAAGTACAACCATCAAAGCTGGAAATACTACCACCTTGGCTGAGGTTAAGAAAGATAACATAAAACCTACTGCTGAAGAAGCAGACAAGGCTCCAGCCACCACAGTTTATGTTGAACGAAGCGTTGCCAAAGTTACCTTAAATAATAATAAGATAACTGGCACTCTTGAAAATACCCCTAGCGTACATTATCGTATTGAAAGTTATGCTTTAGACAACACCAACAAGACCTCTTACATAACTCGCCATGTAGACAATAACTGGTACAACTTAAAGTCAGGTTTCTTTACAGATCAGAAATTAACTGATGACCAATATCGTTTTGTTGGTGTAAATGAAGTAGAAACAGATGCAGGGCTTTATCGTACATATTGGGCTCAAGATCCCAACTATAGTATTAAAAGTGATGCCGGAACTGGACTTGAAACGACCCCAACCAACTTTGAGGAAATAAACAAGACTTTCTATTGTATGGAGAATACCTTCAACGTTCAAAGCCAAACACACAGAAATACGACACGCGCTTTGTTAAAGGTTAAGTTCTGGGTTGGTGACAATGAGACTAACAATACTCTATACATGTATAATAACGATGTTTCAACGTTATCAGATAATGAGGAGGGTTCTAAAACGTTTGAAAAAAAGGTTATTAATGATGTTAACAGCATTCCAGCTGTTAAAGGCTATTACGGAGGCGTAAAATCTATTAAGCTTTCTGACAAACTTGATGCTAACGGACACAAACAAATTGAAAGCGTCACATACAACGTTCAGAACAACAATGTAGATGTCACTGAAGACGCAACTAACGCTAGTGCTGTGTTTAATATCATTAAAGAGCACATCGGTAACATTTCTGTTTACGATAAAGGTAATGCCTACTACTCTGTCTTAATTAAACATTTTGGCGATGCCCTTACCCCATGGAATTCTTGGGAAAGCACAAAACCAAATGCTAATAATATCTACCTTAATAACGACGAAGCTAACTACCTCGGACGCTATGGTGTTGTACGTAACAACTGGTATCAACTCAATGTAACAAAAGTTAGCAAGATTGGCAAGCCTGTTATCGACACTCCCGACAACACTCCCGATGACGAACTTGATAGCTACATCAGCGTATCTATCAACATTCTCTCTTGGGCTAAGCGTTCACAAGACGTTGACTTGCAATAAAGCCTAAGTTTGTAATCTCTCAATAGGTTAAGAGTTTCAGAGGTTATTGGGTTATGGAAGAAACTTTATAACCCAATAACCTCTAAACTCAAAACCTTTTTTAATCAACTAAACGAATCCTATTTCTCATTACGACAATCACTCTGATATGAAACCATTCTCTTACTTAATCACAGGATGGGCTATGATGACGGCAGCACTCTCGTTGGGAAGTTGCGCACAAATGGACACCGACCTTGTAGAATGTCCCTCTGGCCTCGATGTGACCTTTAAGTACGATTATAACATTCAACGTGCCGACATGTTCAAAGACCATGTGGGCGGCATCAGTTTGTATGCGTTTGATGAGAATAATCAACTGGTGCTGCATAAGGACACGGCTAACACGGCCCTCATGGCACCCTTACAACAGAACGACTTTACGTGGCACATCTCAGAAAGCGAACTCCCCGTGGGACGCTACCGCATTGCGGCTTTGGCGTATCAAAAGGACTATAACGAGACGCTTGCTACTCCTGGTGCAAAACTGCGCCAAGCAGAACTGAACCCTGGCGATGATATTACCAAACTACAAGTTACACTCGACCGCGAAGCAACGGACGCTACGAGCGCTACAGCTTGGGTTGATCATAAAGGTTGCCCACTCGACACGCTTTGGGCTACGCGCAATCTTACAGCGGACAATGATTGGGTAACGATAAAGCCCCAAAAGGTGAGTCAACACCAAATATCACTCCTACGTGATACCAAACAAGTGAATATTACCCTGCGTCAAACAGTCGCCCCTTCTGACATGGACGATGCCGACTACGACGTGAAGGTTTACGATACAAACGGTCGCTTGCTCTACAACAATGAGCCTGACGCTACCGACACGCGCCTCTGCTACACACCTTACGCGCAGTGGACTACTACACTCAGTACACGCGCTGAGGGCGAGACAGCCAATCTTATGCACACGGCGCACTACGAACTGATGATGAATCGCCTCGTTGCTCATCAAAATAACGTGGCTGACGCACACCTCCTCATTACGAACAAGCGCACTGGCAAGGAAGTGGCCAATGTCAATCTTCCGGCCCTCTTGGCTGATGGCCGTAGGGCTTACGAGCGTTACAATTACTCAGCGCAAGAGTATTTAGACCGCGAATATCAGTTTGCCCTCGACTTCTACCTCGTTGGCGATAAGTGGCAATACATCAGCGTGAGCATCGCTGCCCTCAGTTGGAGCTATCGCGTGCAAAACGTTGAACTTTAATCCTAACGGGGAGCGACGCAGTCTAACCTGGGGGCGACGCGTCCCCGCGTCGGCATTTGCTTGACAAGGCTCGATGCCTTGGCAAGCAAATACAAAACGCGTCCCCTCTCTTATCATTGTATTGCAAAGTTGGGGCATCGAGCCCCAACTTGACAATGCCGACGCGGGGACGCGTCGCCCCCAGGTGAGATTGCGTTGCCCCCAGGTGAGGACGCGTAACCCCTAAGTGATACACACAAAAAAAATTTTCATGAACTTGAAATCCCTCTACTACATATTGTCCACATTGCTACTCATGGTGTGTACCATGGGCTTTTGGTCGTGTAGCAAGGATAGTGTGGAAGAGGTGGACAATGTGGCTAAGAACGTGTGCTTTAAAGTGGAAGTACGCACAGGTGGCTATGGGGCAGGAACTCGTGCGGCTGGACCGTCTAAAGATGATGGTACGCTGGCTGACGATGAGAACGAAAAAGCGGTCTATAACGCTACGCTCTTTATCTACCAAAATGATAAAGGCATAAATGGAGCAGCCGACACTCCTATATTATATAGTGTCTACCTACCCAACTTCTCAAAAGACACAGAACACTCTTCAAGCAACGGAGCCGTGTACACTTCGTCCGTGGTTGATACGCGCTACTCCATTCCCGCAGGCGACTACCATGTGATTATCGTTTGTAACATGGGACGCCTCACGGCCAACACCTTGGGCGACGTGCAACAGATGACGACCGCCAATGCCACCTTCGGCACGCTACAACAGCCCGAAACTTGCTCAACCTTTGCCATGTCGTCCTCCGACGACAAGTCAATCCATATCGAGGGCCGCTCCAACATGGCTAATGTAAAGGACGGCGTATTGGTCGAGATGAAAGCCGACGTGCAACGCTTGGCCGCACGCATCGACTTCTCAGCAGGTGGAAAGGGGGTATGGGTCAGCGAGATGGTCAACACGGCAGGAGGTGATCAGAAGCTTGAAGGCTACAAATATACCATTGGTACAGAACCGAAGGCCGACTACTTCTACTTGACGGGGGTGACGCCTATCAATCTACTCAATAGTGAGGAGTACGTATTGAAGCGCGTTACCGAAGACAAGACGTTTAATACCATTCAATACTTGGGCAAGGAGTTGCTCAGCTCTGACGGCAATGCAGCGAACTATGTAGTCGACCCTTACATTCTTCAAAAAAGCCCTTCAAGGAATGCTTTAGGGCTAAGCTACACCAATAGATATGAAGAAATGAAGTCCAGCTTTGCAGCCTGCAACAGTGGGTTGAACAAGATAACGCAGATAACCAACGGCGCCACAAACTGTTACACCGATGCTACGGACGGCTTGACGTATAAGAGACTCGTCTATGCGAAAGAGAACACCATTACCATAGGTGCTAACAAAGAGGCTTACGTTACGGGGTTGCTCTTTACGGGCTACTACAAGAAGGCTGGCGAAGCTGCTGTACAGAAGACATACGAATACTTCATTCGCCATACTGACCCATACAACTCTAACTCTGATGCCTTGGCCATGAAATATGGCATCGTGCGCAACCACGTTTACCAAGTACGCATCAATAGCGTAAGTTCTATGGGCTTAATCCTCATTCAAGTGCGCGACTGGATTCCTATCGTGGCACCTGATATTGACTTATGATTAATGTGAGAATGCGGAGGAAATGTGCAAATGTGAGAATGTGCAAATGTGCAAATGAATGAATGCTTTAAAAGATCATTTACACATTAGCCAATCGCAGCAATAAAAGGCGTCCATTTGCACATTTGCACATTCACACATTTGCACATTCTCACATTTGCACATTAACTCAGCATTTGCACATTAAAAAAACCTTTCTCCTTTATGAAACTCTTATACCTTCTTATTCCCCTACTACTCTTCTCCGCCTGTTCTAACGAAATAGGCGACGACATAAAGCGTGGGCGATCCACGGTGCGCATTGAGTTGCAACAAAATGACCTGACGGCTGTGGGGCAAAACAAAACGCGGGCCTCGTTCGGTGGTAGCTATCACGACGCGGGCGATGACATTCATAATGCTTACGTCGTGATGTACAACATCAAGGCGGGAAAGGTGGAACGTATCATCAACGTACCTACCGACGCTGGCGAAACGGAATACAAGAGCAAGCAGGTGACGACTATCACGACAGAAAACGGCGATTACTTGTTCTATAACTTTGCCAACCGCGGCGCTGACTTCGTTACAATCCCTGCCACCCCCGATCCTAATACGCACGAGGTGAAATCACTCAGCCTTGACGGCCTTACCTTTACCGTTGGCAGTCCGTTGCCTGAAGGGTTAGATCCGAAAGTGACCACTTGCGACTATAACAACTACATAATACCCACAACGGGCATTCCGATGAGCGATAAAAATCATTTCACCATTGACAAGGACCAAACTATTACGCTCATGCTCTATCGTATGTTGGCCAAGATGCAGTTTGCCTTTAACAATCGTTCGGCATCAGCCTTTCGCATTCGCGGCTTGAAAGTGGGTAGCATTACCAAGGACAATACTCAGATTTACTTGCTTCCCCCTAAGAACCAAAACAACTTGATCAAGACTAACTTCACGGGATTGCAACACGACACCACTCACGTTGACGTATTTACAGCCACAGCCGACAAACCTCCTGTAATCATCAACTCTGGCGAATCAGACAATACTTCCTTTAACAATCTCTATATCAACGAGAGCGAGGCCAGCACCAACGGACAGTCCTTTCCCCTCACCATTACCATGGACCGCTCTACCGACAAAGGCCAAACTTGGGAGGAAGACATACGCCATGCACTCATTCAACTCACGAGCATTCCACGCAACAACGTGGCCATTGTCAACGTCAACCTTACGGACTTTGTCTTGAAGCTCGAAGCCAGTGCCTACGCGCCCATTGGCGGCTATCCCGCTTACGTGGTTGAACAGAATGACGACTTCTACGCTTACTTCTCAGGAAGTGGCGACTTTGAACTCCGCCCCACACTCTATGAGTATGTCAACCGCGAGCACCCTGAGTCTTATATCAACCTCAACGACAAAAGTCGTGTGACGAATTATTCGCTCACAGTGCTCGACCCACAAGGTATCTTTAGCAGTCAGCCTGCTTTCGATACTACAACGGGTGAAATCCTCGGCACCCTTGCCGAAGGCAGAACAGGCACCGCTACCGTGCGCCTCAACCTTCAACTCGTCACTGGTAGCGTCACACAGAATTATACGCGTACGATTTATATTGTTAGTAATTAGTTTTTTAGTTGACAAGTTAACGAGTTGACTAGTTAACGAGCAGGTTACCTTTAAAAATACCTACTCACTAACTCATCAATTGAAACTAACTTACTTGTCAACTCGTTAACTTGTTAACTCGTAAACAAAAGAAACCCCGTTAACTAAGAAGCAAAAACCTTGTAGACATGAAACGTTTGTTTGCACTTCTTCTCTTGATTCTTTCATTGGGAATGCAGCCTATCTGGGCAGCAGACGACCCAACATACACATACATCCAATTCTCGGGCAACGGGCGCACCGTCTTGCTCGACACTGATGGGGCACTCTCGGTAGTAAACGCTACCGAGAATGCCCCTTCTGGCTCTGGCTATCAATGGACGTTTGAAGCTGCGCCCAACACCACGACCTCAGAAGTTGTACTCAAAAGCAAAGCGGGACACTATGTGGTATACAACACGACGGATAAATCCTTCACGACGACTACCGATGCCACCGCAGCCACTGCTTTTACGAAAAGTAAAAACACGTATTACAGTGCTACGGCTGGCAGCGACCGTTACGACCTCAGCATTAGCAGTCTAACGGGGAAAAACGCTTTGGCCGTGAAGAATGGACAACTCACCCTCGCCGTGACTAATTCACGTTACAGCACGGTGCGTTTGGCCACGACTATTAGTGGCCCGAACGTTAACCCCATGGTTAGCACCACGGGCGATGAGCATTGGTACTACATGGAACTCTTGCTCAGTGGTTCGGAGTGCATTAAAGATGCTGCCAAGAGTGGCGACAAACTTATCAAGACCGCCACGCCCAGCATTAAATACTTAAATGCCTACATGTGGAGCCTCGTCGAGGCCAACGACCAAGGCGACGTGTACTTCAAGAGCAAGGCTGGCAACTACATAGCCCAAGACGGCCCGCTCCAATACATTACCTCTGACGAGAGTAAGCGCAATAGCCAAGGACGCTATCAAGTGTGCGATGTGGCCGACCAATCAGCTTATGCTGGCACCTTTATCATTAGAAATCAAGGCACAACCAAGTTCATCTACCCCTACGACAGTAATAGTAAAGATATAGGTATGGGCAGTTACATGAACACTGCTGAGCGTATGCGCTTTATCGAGACCGACACGCGCTTGCTCACCCAACCCCACGTCATTCAATTCACCGCACAAGGAGCACAGGCGCTTTACGATAGCAATACGAAAAACAACGTAACCGTCAAGACACCTGCTGATGACGACAACGCTGACGGCTACACTTGGCAATTCGAAGCCATTGCGGGCCAAACCGATGCCTATGCTTTGAAGAGCAAATTGGGGCACTATCTAAAATATACTGACAACGCGTTCAGTACTACGAGCAATGCTGACGAGGCCGTTGCCCTCTTCCCCCTTGGCAACGACTACGATCCTTACCATACGCGCATTTCCCTCACCCTGGCCAACGATGCTACCAAGGCGATTGGCTATAAAGACAATGTCCTCTATCTGAGCGATGCTGCTGCCTCGCTCTATACCGTTACGCGCATGGTAGAAAGTACAGCGCAGGTCGTTGGTACGGCATTGCCCAAGTTTTCTACCATCAACGATACCTATTATTATAAACTCCAATTCAAAGCCAACCACGCTGGCGACGACCGCCTCACTCTCACCGCCAATGGCTATGACACACCGACAGTCAACACCGAGGCGAACCCTGCTAACATTAATCAGAACTGGATACTGAGAACAGCAGTTAACCCTAAAGCCAAAGATGGCGACTTCTACTTGGTCAACCAAATGGGCGAATTCTTGTGTTACGATGGGTCGAAATTTGTCATTCGTTCACAATATGACGAAAATACTACCACCGTCTACCGCTTTATGCAAAACGACACGCAACCCACGTATTGGATGATTGACATGCCGCTCAACACAGGCACCACCCACACCATGGGTTTGCGCAACACGGACGTTTATAAGCTCAAAGAGTGTGAAGTCGTTTCGGACTACAACTACCTTTCGTTCAAACCCTCTACCTATGTAAGCGAATACAATTACTTAGAGTTTACGGGTAACGGCCGCACCGCACTCTTCGAGAAGGACGGCGCGCTCATAGCCGTAGCTACCACCGAGACGCAGCCCATAGGCGATGGTTACCAGTGGACGTACGAGACTGCAGAACAAAATGGCATTGTCGGGGGCATAGTCATCAAAAGCAAAGCTGGCCACTACGTTAAGTACGATACGACGACCAAGACCTTCAGCAGCGTTGCCAACAAGACCGATGCCTCTATCTTTGTACGCAACGAGAACACCTACTACACAGCCTCCGCTGGTGCTACGCGCTATAACTATACGCTCTATGGCAACACCGACCCATACAACACACTCGGTGTGAAGAATGGTCAGCTACAATTGGTACGCCCCAACTCGCGCTATGCTGTGGTGCGCCGCACCACCTCGTTGCGCGGTGCTTTGTTCTGCCCCATGGTGAGCACTGACGACAAGCCGTATTACTATCACATCGACCTCCGCACCAATGGCGACGAGCTGCTTCAAGATGCCAACGACGGTGAAGTGTTGCAAAAGACTACTGAGACCCTTCTGCCCTTGAAGGACCTGCGCTGGAGCATTTACGAAGCCAACGACTTGGGCGACGTTTATATCAAAAGTTTCAGGGGACACTATATCTACTGCGATGGCACCGACCAACGCGTCACCGCCGACCCATCTGTGCGCGATACTAAAGGCCGCTACAAGCTCTGCGATATTGCCGACAACACTGACCCTCGCAGTGACGGCCATTGGCTTATTTACAACTACAATAGCAATAATATAATGGCAGCCTACGGTGTCAACGATAACAGAGTGGGTACAAGTGGTATTCAATACATGCTGATCGCCAATCGCGTCCGTTTTACCAACCTTGGCGACACTATCTATCGCTACCTTTTATTCCCCGCTATGGGCATGAAGCCCCTAGTTATGGGATATAACAATAAGGGACTACAACTACACGCCCATACCATTAATAGCCAAGATGACCAACCCGGCCTCTATCAATGGCGCATTGACGGACTCAACATTGGCAATAAGGCGGGCTATTTCATCACTTATAACGATAAAGACAAAACCTTCGGCGTAACGACCAACAAAGAAGAGGCTTATCAGTTTGAGTTTAGCCGCAACACTTACGAGAACAACAACCTCATGCGCGACAATCTGCTCAGCACCGATGAGCAGCATGCCCTTTGCATCGACGAGGACGGCACCCTCTCTTGGGGACAACCCAACACGCGCTACAGTGTGGCCCACTTCCGTTCCATTCCCCTCGCCCCGAAGTTGCCCGTTAGTTCGGCTAATGGCGTGCATTACCAACTCTACTACTTACAGACGCAAAGCGGCAGTCACTATAACTATACGCTCAATGCTGACAACACGCAGCTTTCGTTGCAACCTGCAGCCACCGACGACTTGCGCCAACTCTGGGTGTTTGTGAACGACGGCCTTGGCACAGGCGACTACTATCTGCAGAGCGCCTATAACCGTGCTTTCTTAAAATACGATGCCGAGGCTGGTCAGCAATTCGCTGCTACGACCAACATTGCCGAAGCTACTCATGTGCGCTTGGTCGAGAGCAACACACAACCCAACTATTGGCAATTGCAACTCGTAGGAACGGACGGAAATAGCAATATCATTACGCACAACTACACCACTGCTGGCGGCACTACTACAGGGGCCTTTGCCCTCACCACACCTAACAACGGCAATAACTTTGTCAACCTCATTGCAGCTGACATTACGCCCGAATTTTATGATGAAGAAGGAGGTACTTATCGCAACCTCCAGTTGAAAGAATTAGACACGCCCTTACAGCTCGTGGCGCAAGAGGACGGCAGCGTAACGACCGAAGCCGATAGCAGCACCAATACCGACCACAATAGTTGGAAGAACGTAGGCTCTCGCGAAGACTTTGTCCTACGCAATGCCAATGGCAAATACCTCACTACCAATAGCGAAGGCGCTGTCATCCTTACCGACAATGAGGCTGAGGCTACCCACTTCTTCCTTTGGTTCAACCACTCCACAGCCGATGGTTACCTCACTTGGATGTTTGGTCAACTGCCTGCCGACGGACAAGTACCCACCGTGCCCAACCTCTGCTTGGGCTACGATGAGGCTACCAAGAGCGTGAAGTTGCTGCCTTTCAGCACTTATATCACCGACAAGAAGCATACGCTCTGCTTTACTTTCTCTGCCCCCACAAGTCCGGCCTTAACTACCGATGGATTGACGGGCAAGAACTTCTACTACTTTGTTCACTTCGACAAGTTGGACGACAAGTCGCACAACTTTTACATGAGCGACGGCGACGGCACCAGTGTCGATGCTATTGTAGAAGGCAAACGCAACGTCAACGACCAAATGTGGGCCTTCGTGGGCCCGAGCAAGGAGGACTTCGTGGTGATGAGTAAAGATAAATATTACCTCTACTTCAATTCGACAAAAGGCACCTTCGACGTGACGCACGACCTTTCACTGGCGGCTCACTTCAGTGCCACTTATCGTGCCAACATTGATCGTTATACCTTCACACTCGTTGGCGGAACAGGCACAGAGGGCAAAACTGGTTGGCTACTCGCCAAGAACAGCAGCACCTCCGACCTTGCACTCGACACCGAAGCGAACATGACGGGCAATGCGGCCAACCGCTACTACTTGCGCTTTGAAGAGATTGCCCAACCGGAGGACTACTCTAACTACGAGATCCGTCCCAAGCGCTCTTGGTTTGTCAAGTTGGCACACGAGGCACAGACGTCCCCAATGACAGGTTTCATTCAGCGCGATGAAGAGGGCTGGACGGTCAATCCCTACACCAAGCGCCCGATGCAAAAGACGAGTACGTACACCATTACGCACTACCTCAAGTGTCAATCTACACACGACCTTTACGTACCGACGTGTATGATTAATTCGGCTGCAACGCGTTCACGTGCCTACCAGCGTTGGTATAATTATAAGACGGACGAAGCCGTAAGTGACTCCGTACTCTACCTTGGCATCAATAGTAGCCGTAAGTATAGCAACGGACTCGTTGTGGGCGACCGCCTCAATTTCAATGGGGGCTACGGCAGCTTCGTTGGCCACTACGTGACGTTCCAAATGCCTGAGAACGTGCCCGATGATTGGGAATACATCTTGGGAGCTGACCTAACGACCTATACCGACTTTGTCGACTACTTTGGCGACAATGGCAATCCACTCTATACGGGCGAGGTGACCAATGACATTGTTGTGCCTACCGACCAAGACTTAATCGAACCGACCGTGACGGGCCGCAACATATTTGTCATTCGTAATGCACGCGCCATTGCCAACCAACTACTCAACTATCGCAAGGGGAGCAAACATTGGTTGGAAGAGAAGACTATTACGTTTCCACGCAAGAAGGTGACGCTCAACCTCTCTACCGTCAACCTCGATATGCAAAAGTCCGACTACTGGTTCTACAAGGCGGCTACAGCAGCTGAGGAAAACCTTCAAAATGCGGTGAGCGGTGGCGGAACGTTGGAAATTGTGATAGACGATTCGCTCGGCACGGGTATCACGAGTATGGGCTTCCAGGCCAATGGTTTGTCATCAGCTTCTGAGCGTGCCATTGGTTTCAAATACCCTGGCGACCCCGATGGCTTTGGCACAGGGGAAGCCAATGCTGACCAATGCACGCTCAAGGTATATGGCTGTACCAGCGACGGCATACGTTACCAGATAGCGAAGTTTACCCTCAAATTTGAGGACGATTTCGAACCCATTCTCTACACCGAGGTGATTGGTAAGAAGGCTGACGGTTCGTTTAAGTCCGACCGTTCCCCCGAAGCACTACAAGCCTTGACGGGAAATCCCGTGGCCACCATTACCTTCGACCCCGACCTGTACGACACCTTCCTCACGCCACCTGTGGGCACCAACACGTCCCTTTCTGACCAGGGGCAAGGTGACGGAGCAAATACTACTTATGACCGCTGCTACCGCTATCCCTTCAACTACGACAACACTTCATACTGCTTTGCCCCAATGAGGACTATCTCCGACCAATGTACGTGGGGTAACTACACCATTTCGAAGATATTCGACAGCACCGACAACCGTGGTACCTTCTATCCTATTAAGAAGTTCTACAAAGACTTCTATATCCAAGGTGCCTACGATGACACTAACGCAGCCTTTCTCTACATCGATGCTTCCGACCTTCCTGGTCAGGTAGCTTCAATCGACTTTTCAGGTCAGGCCTGTACGGGTTCGCGCCTTTACGTGTCGGCTTGGATGAGTAGTCCCGACCGCGACAGGGAGTCGCCCGCCAACGTAGTGTTCCGCGTAGAAGGCATTACCGAGAGTGGCGATGTCAACACGCTCTATAGTTACTGCCCCGGTGCTATCTTAGGTCAAGCACGTGATCGCACAGGCAAAACGATTAATAACAACATCGATAACAAAGGCATCGGTCTGTGGCAACAAGTGTTCTTCAGCTTTATCAACAAGAGTACTATCCCCTACACACGATATCGCTTGACGATTGACAATGCTTGTACCAACACGCGCGGTGGCGACATCTTGATTGACGATATTGAAGTATTCTCACTCAAGCCTTCTGTGCAGTTGGAACGCAGCACGCCTGTTTGTAGTCAACAGATTACATTGGCTAAGATGACGGCCGACTTTGATGTGATTTTGCAACAATTGGACTTGACCGAGAATGAGGACTTGGCCGACGGCAACCCCAATATGTGGTACTGCCTACTCGACAAGGCCCTCTACGACAAAGAGTTGACGGCTAAAGCTATCGACCCCTCTAACTACACTCCTTCTACCACCGACGTAAGGCGCGCCTTTACCACGGCCTTAGTGGGCGACCCTACGGTGACAACGGGTCCGGAACGTGCTTTCCGCTACATTGAGTTCACCACCCACTTTAATAACGATGCCTTATTGCCGCCCTACGACTATGCCAAGGCACTGCATGGCATGAATGCGCAACGCTTTAAGGAAACCTCTGGTGCGGGTGATCGCCACTTTATCATTAGCGATAAGTTTAAGGGGGCAAATCTTCAGCCGAGACACGAATATTACATTCTGTTTAAGCCGCGCTTCTCGTCCGACCCTATTACGATTAACAATGCAGTCAATGCCTTCGAACTGGGTACGGACTGCTGCATTATGAGCACTTTCCGTACGGGGTCTGCCATTACCGTAGTGGAAGACGGTGATGACGATACGGCTATCGACAATGAAGTACAAACTTGTGCGGGCAAGAGTGTGGCACTCAGCGTGAAGCAAAATGGCACGGCCGACAACGGCACAGAGCCTGAACGCTTGACACAATACGACTGGTGGCGCGATTACGTGGCTGGAGCTTTCACACAGATATATGTCAATACGGCCAACCGTAAGTGGCGATCTATCGACAAGCACGAAGCCCCCATATCGACCGAAATCACGCTGCGCGAAGCGTTGATGACATTCCGCCACTTCTACCCTACGGCTACGACTGTAGCGGCAGCAAAACCTCAAAGAGACGAAGCGTTCGTCTTGACGCAACCGATCATTGACGTGCTCCTGCAACTCACACAAAACACATCAAACAGTGTGGCACCTTTGCTCTTGCTCAACAATACGTGTAACGTATTCATACCTGTGGCTACGACTCAAGGAGAGATTGAGTACGTTACAGTCATTCCTATTGACCATACCAATGCCGACGGTAACGTGCAGTACTGCTACGACCCTGAACGAATTAGTATCTTGGTCAGTGGCAAAGCACCACAGCTCTTTGACGGACTGAATGGGGCGACTGACACTTACCCCGACCACTTAACGAACGTGCCTATACGCACCAGTCTGGCAGCCGTAAGCGAGGTAAGAGAACAGAATGCAAAAACCGCCACCGCCCCCAACAACGTGCTACGAATCCCCCTACGCAGGATGGTTACAATCACCAATGGAGCATTGGGTATGCAACACATTCTCCCCTCTGACAGCGACCTGGGAGATGTCTACATCACCGCTACCAACGACCCTAACATGGAGGTGTACAAGACCTTTGCTGGCAACAAGGTGGAAGGATTCCGCACTGTGGGACATGTGAAGGAGTTTGAAGCTCTCTCGGCCAACCCAACGGAGGCGCATGCCGACATTTACTTCCTCAACGACTTCAATCCGCGCGAGGGTTATACTTATACGCTGCGCATTGACTTCCGCGAACGCTTTGCCGCTAAAGATGCTACAGTGTCAACGGCTTGCGACGCTACACTCTTGTTCGACCTCATCATCGTACCGCAGTATGAAGTATGGACTGGTGCTGCAGGTAATACGGACTGGACGAACGATGCCAACTGGGCACGTGCCGATCGCACGGAACTGCTTCGCGATGCGGCCGATGCCCCCGACTACGTGACAAATGCGACGAATGGTACGGCACAAGGCTTTGCCCCAATGTCGCACACCAACGTGATCGTTACGCCACAGGCGGATGGTCCCTTGCTCTACGCTACGGATTACAGTAGCGCGAAGGGCGATAGTTTTGTTCACTTCATCGAACACGAAGGCGATCAGCGCACTGCTACGCCCGACATTGAGTACCACCTCCTGACGCAAAAGCAAGCTACGGAGGGCGGCTTCAACCCTTGCAGTCGCTACGGAACCTATCAGGCTAACAACCTTGTGTTGCAATCGGGCAGCGAACTCCTCCACCCCGAACGCTTGACCTATACGCAAGCGTGGGTAGAATACGCGCTCACTCCTGGCCGTTGGTACACCTTAGGTTCGCCCTTGCAGCATACCTACGCAGGCGATTGGTACGCGCCCACTGACAATGCGCAGCAACTCACGCCTTACTTCGACGACGTAACGTTCAACACGACTGACTACAACCGCTTTGCGCCAGCCGTCTACCAACGCAGTTGGGACAAGGCCAACTCCTTGCTCTACTACCTCACACCTTACTCGGCCGACGCACCGCAACAGGCTACCGTTAAGAACAAGGACGTTTACCAAGCCATCGCATGGAGCAAAACCTTTAACGATGTGCAAACGCCTTATGGCGTAGGTGGTTTCTCGGTGAAGGTGAATGCAAAGGGTGCTTCAAGTACTTATACGCAGTCGCTCTTCCGCCTGCCGAAGGAGGACACCAAATTTGGTTACTACACTACGACGCAAGCTACTGATGGTAAGGAGTATACTGTCGACCGCACGAAGAGTCATCGCCTTATCGCTGACCAGCTGAACGAGGCGAGCCGCACGATTACGCAGACGCTCACGAATAAGAACACGGCTAACGCTTACTTCTTAGTGAGCAACCCATTTACGTGCGGACTCGACATGAACAAGTTCTTCTCTACGAATGCCCCTGAGCTCGAAGGTGCAAAGTATTGGTTGCTCACGGCTGACGGACAGTTGGGTGTGATGCAGAATGCTGACGATAAGCAGTGGATAACTGTCAATGATGCCACGGCCACAACGGCTCAAGGCGTCCTCGCTCCAGATCAAGGTTTCTTTGTGAAAGCTGCTCGCCCCACGGGTAGTCTCTCGCTCCGCTTTACGGCAGACATGATGACGAGTGCCAAGGCCGTAGGTAGCACCCTACGCGCTCCGGCTCGCCGCCAACCGTTAGGTGGTTCGCTACGCACCTTGCGCATTCGTGCCGCTCGAGGTGGACTGCGAAGTGAAGCTATTGTTGTGAAAGACACCGAGGCCAACAACGACTACCAACCGTCTGAAGACCTCGAAGCGCTCGTTGACAATGCTTTGGCCGATGTACCGACGGTTTATACCTTGGCGGGCACACAGGCCAGCACAATCAACCGTCGCCACACGATGTTCCGCGTTCCCTTAGGCATTCTGAGCAACAGTGATGCACCGACGCGCCTCACCTTCATGGGGCTGAATGAGTTCAACGAAACGCTCTCGCTACTCGACGAACAAACGGGACTCGTCACACCGCTCACGCTCAGTACGGGAGCAAAGACGGATAGCGTATCGTTGGAGGTGTCAGGCAATGCAGTAGGTCGTTACTACATCTTGTCTTCGGCCGAACCTACACCTGACGACTTGGCTTCGCTCACGCGTCCGCTAATTCAAGTTGACAATCAGCGCCTCGTCATCACCTCCTCACCCGTTCACCCTTTGACGCACGTCGAAGTGGTCGATGCCGCTGGCCGTGTGCTTTACCAGATGAAGCCTTTCACCTCTTCGCTCCGTCTCAAACTGCCACAAGGCATCTACATAGTCGAAGCGCGCACCGACGAGGGCAAAACGGTGAACAAGGTGACGATGCCGTAACTGGTTAATGTGCAAATGTGAGAATGTGAGAATGTGAGAATGTGAGAATGTGAGAATGTGCAAATGGTTGCCTTTACTTACTGAGTTTTTATGAACACTTACTTAGTCTTCAATCTTTAACTCTGTAAATAAAGGCAACCATTTGCACATTTGCACATTCTCACATTTGCACATTAACTCAGCATTTGCACATTAACAAAGCATTTGCACATTAAATAAATATCGTACATTTGCAGCAAAACAATCTCATTATGAAGCATCAAGCTATAAAAGAACTGCCTTATGGTGTGTCGAACTTCGTCACAATCGTTGAGGAGAACATATATTACGTGGATAAGACCATGTACATTCCCATGCTCGAGAACGAGGCACGCAATCTTTTCTTCATACGTCCACGACGTTTTGGCAAGAGCCTCTTCTTAGGCATGCTTCACGCCTACTACGACTGCCGCACAAAGGATAAGTTTGAGCAGTGGTTTGGTAAACTGTGGATTGGCCAACACCCCACGCCTAATCAAGGACGCTATCAAGTACTGCACCTCGACTTCTCACAAGTGGGAGGAAGAATTGAAAAGTTAGAGGAGAAATTCAACGAATATTGTTGCATTGCTCTCAACGATTTTATGTTCTTGTATGATACTTACTATCCTGAATCATGCAAAAAAGAATTTTATGATTCAAATGATGCTGGTGCAAAATTAAGCATCATATCACGAAAGGCACAAACTTTAGGTTATTCCCTTTATCTCATCATCGATGAGTACGACAACTTTACCAACACCGTGCTCAACGAGCAGGGTGAGGACGTATATTGGAGCATTACCCATGCCGAAGGCTTTTATCGCGACATTTTTAAGAAGTTCAAGGGGTCATTTGACCGTATCTTCATCACAGGCGTAAGTCCTGTTACGCTCGACGACGTGACCAGCGGCTTCAACATTGGTTGGCACATCTCTACGAAACCTGAGTTTAACCAAATGCTCGGTTTCTCAACTGAGGACGTGCATGCTCTCTTCAGTTATTACAAAGCGTCGGGTGCCATTCGCCCAGACTGCAACATTGAGGCTGTGATTGACGAGATGAAGCCTTGGTACGACAACTACTGCTTTGCCAAAGATGCACTCCACACGCAAAGCCGCGTGTTTAACTGCGATATGGTCCTCTACTACCTACGCAACTACATCAGCCGTGGCGAAGGCCCAGAAGAGATGATCGACCCAAACACCAAGACGGACTATAATAAGATGAAGCGCCTCATACAGCTTGATAAGTTGGACGGCGATCGCAAAGGCGTCATTCGCACCATTGCCGAAACGGGAGAGATTACTTGCAACCTCTACGAGACTTTCCCCGCACACCAAATCACCAACCCTGACATTTTTCCAAGTCTCTTGTTCTACTACGGCATGCTCACCATTAAAGATACGTTGGGCAGTTTGCTGGTACTCAGCATCCCCAATAACAACGTGCGCAAGCAGTACTATGGTTTTCTGTTAGAGGAATACCAAGAGGTCAACCACATCAATCTCAACGAGATCTCTGTACTCTTCACTTACATGGCACTCCAAGGCAAGTGGCAAGATGCACTCAACTACATGGCTGAAGCCTATGCCAAAGTATCGTCTGTACGCGACGGCATTGAGGCGGAACGCAACTTACAAGGCTTCTTTATGGCTTACCTCAATCTCAACGCTTATTATTACACCGCGCCTGAATTGGAATTGAACCACGGCTTTTGCGACTTCTTCCTCCTACCCGACTTGACGCACTACGCTACTAAGCATAGCTACATTCTCGAACTCAAACTATTGCACAAAGGCGACACCGAAGCCACCGCACAAAAGCAATGGGACGAGGCCGTCACGCAAATCAACGCTTACGCCCAAGCACCTCGCGTCGAGGCCTTGCGCCAAGGCACACAGCTGCACAAAATCATCATGCAGTTTGACCGACACCAACTGCACAGAATGGAGGAAGTGCATAGTTAATGTGCAAATGTGAGAATAACGTAATATTTTTATAACTGCGCGTACAAAGGCGACCATTTGCACATTCTCACATTTGCACATTAGCATATTAGCTCATTCCCAAAACTTTTGCATAACTTTGCACACTCGCTTTTTATAAATGACAACCGAATATTGATAACAATATATGGATATTGACTTTGTAATAACATGGGTCGACATGAACGACCCTACGTGGCAAGCCAAATTTTCAAAATATTCAGGCAACAAAAATAACACAAAGAATGGGGTCTGTGATGCTCGCTTCCGCGACTACGGCTTCTTAAAATATTGGTTTCGAGGGGTAGAACAATTCGCCCCCTGGGTGCGCAAAATACATTTTATAACCGACGGGCAAAAGCCTGAGTGGTTAGATGAGTCGAACCCTAAAATTCACCTTGTTAACCACAAAGACATTATTCCAGAAGAGTTTCTACCCGTTTACAACTCTGCCGTAATTGAACGTTACATTCACCGAATAGCGGGATTGGCCGACCATTTTGTTTACTTCAACGACGACTTCTATATTATCAACCACGTCAGCCCCGAACGTTTCTTCCAGAACGGACTGCCGTGCGACATCGCCGTCTTCTCCTACAACCCTTCATGGTCGCAATGGTACAAACGCATTAAGAACAATATTCGACTCATCAATCGCCACTTCGACAAGAAAAAGGTGCTATCACAACACCACGACAAGTGGTATGACAAGAGCTACGGTATGAAGGCGCGTTGGAACTATCTACTCCACTTCTACAGTAAGTTCATCACACTGCGCGTGCCTCACAATGCACAGCCTTACCTCAAGAGTACATTCGATGACGTATGGAAAGCCGCTGGTGAGGAATTGACCGAAACGTCACACAACCGTTTCCGTTCGTTAACGGACTTTACGCCCGAACTCTTCCGCACGTGGCAAATCTGTCAGGGCAACTTCACACCTTATAATACGTATCGCGACACGAAGATGTTTCCCCTCATGATACGCTCTAAACAAGCTATCAAGGCCATTTACGAACAGAAGTACACACTCATCTGCTTGAACGACAACGTCCACATTCATCACTATGATCAAGTGATGCAACAACTTGACGAAGCTTTCAGACATATACTACCCGAACAATCGTCGTTCGAGAAGGGATAGACTGGAATTTAGGAGGTTAGTATGAGGGGGTAGAAGGTTAAAGGTGGTTCTAAAAATTCTGTTTTTAGAGTTCTGCTATTCTGAAATGTGATTTGTGCGCTCTCGAAAGTGTCTTTTTGAAAGTTTGTTCGGTCACATAGCCCGCTATGCTCCCTCACAAACTTTCAAAAATACACTTCCGATAGCGCACAAATCCCTATTTCAGAATTATTAGAACCACCCTTAAAAAGTTAGTTTAAAAGATGAGTTTCCAAAACTAACTTTTTAACCTTCTGACCCAATAACGCACTAACCTTTTAACCCACTACCCCTCTAACCACCTAACCCCCAAAAACTCTCCCCCCTTGAACAAAGTAGCAGCTGAAATCATTGCAGGACTCATACCTCACAAAATGACACGCAATCGCTGGCGAGGCATCTTAAGGTTTGGACTGATAAATGCTCTCAAACTCAAGCACGAATTGAAGCACAACACGCAGTCGCCTGAAGTACACCTTGCCGTATGTGCCATTGCCAAGAACGAAGGACCTTACTTTACTGAATGGATAGAGTGGCACCGCCGTCAAGGGGTAGAACGCTTCTACATCTACGACAATGAGAGCACCGACGGCACACAAGCATTACTAAAGCCTTACATAGAGCAGGGCTTCGTCGTCTACCAACCTTGGCCTGGCTACCGCCGACAGTTGGCCGCCTACGACCATTGCTTGGCACACCACCGCTACGAAGCCCGTTGGATAGCCTTTATCGATCTGGACGAGTTTATCGTACCCGTCAAAGACGCTTCGATACCCGCCTTCCTCAACCGCTTTGAACAGTTTGCAGCCGTCGAAGTCAATTGGCTCATTTATGGCAGCAACGGCCACCGCACACACACCGAAGGGGGCGTAATGCAACGCTTCACGCGTCACTCACTCCCTGAGCACCCCTTAAATCGCCACGTGAAGAGCATCGTCAATCCTCGCCGCGTATATGGCATGATAGGTTGTCACGAAGCCGCAAAGATTGACGGTTACGCAGCCGACTCTCATGGCCAACGCATTACACGTAATTTTCGCCAACGCGAGCCACAACAGGACATTATACGCATCAATCATTATGCCGTAAGGTCGTACGAAGAGTTCTGTGAGAAGCAAACACGCGGCCGCGCCAGTGGCACACAACGTGAAGTGAAAGACGACTACTTCACGCAGTATGACTTAAACGACGTAAGCGAGTAAAAGACTCATATCATTATGACAGATAACAAAACACAGGTGGTCGTATCGATGACATCATTCCCTGCTGCCATCGGTTATGCCGAACAGGCTGTACAATACTTATTAAATGGTTCTGTACTGCCCGACAAGTTGGTGCTTTACCTTACGCTTTCACAGTTCGAAGGACAAGAGCAACTACTCGACGGTGTAAGGCAGTTAGCAAACAAATCGCCCATTTTAGAGGTACGTGACTACCCCACCGACATTCGTTCGTATCGCAAACTCGTACCCGCTCTCCACGACTTTCCCGAAGCGATCATCGTGACCGTCGACGACGACATCGCTTACCACCGCCACCTCCTACGCGACCTCCTGCGTCTTCACGCACAATATCCTGATGCCGTACTCGCTCATCGCGCTAAACGCATTAAACTCGGAGCGCCGTACCGACAATGGAAGAAATACCGTTGGTACGACTTTGTGTTCAAACGCATTCACCGTGGTTTTCTTAATTTACAAACGGGCGTGGCAGGTGTGCTATATCCGCCTCACGCTCTAAAAGCCGATATGCTCGATGTCGAACTCTTTACGCGTCTAGCTCCTACAGTCGACGACATTTGGTTTTGGGCAGCCTGCGTAGCACAAGGCACACCCGTCATTCCCGTTCCGTTTGGACGCAACAAGCCGCGTGGCTTAGGAAAGCCCAAAGAGCTTTCACTCAAAACGAGGAACTTTAAAGGCCAAACAGACCGCAACCTCGCAGCACTCAACACTATTTTAGAACATTTTCCCGAAATTAGAAAGAAGGTAGAGGAAGGTTAATATTATACGAGTAACCCATAAACTTATTAAACTCATAAACTGCAGTTTATCTGCCTAATTGGGGGGACGCGTCCTAACCTGGGGGCGACGCGTCCCCGCGTCGGCATTGCCAACTTGGGGCTCAATGCCCCAAGCTGGCAATACTTAAATTAGTGATATTCATGTATTTGTTAGTCAAG
>ERZ1023670.103-NODE-103-length-30382-cov-34.589541_pt1 | contig 30382 bp, 20 predicted proteins | sample MGYA00380342_ERZ1023670 | MGnify/ENA primary metagenome ERZ1023670 (study PRJEB33179, sample SAMN07448984) | human gut metagenome | biome: Human-gut; feature: Human associated habitat; material: Faeces | host: Homo sapiens | place: India: Bhopal | collected...
CATTGAAGACAGAAGCTGGCCATAATAGATGGCTGGAGCTGATCATAATAGATGGCTAAACATGGGTTCAGAGATGATTTCGTACCCTAAAAAAGTCAGGGTGAAGGGTGGTGAAGGGTGGGTGAAAGGTCAGCGACACCCTTCACCCGTATAAACACTTAGCTATTAGATATTTAAGCTTGATTGGTGAAGGGTGAAGGGTGTTTTTGAAAGTAGCTTTCTATCCACCGTTGCCTGAATTTTCTATCTTTTTCTCGTTAAAATCTACTAAAATAGCCACAAGCTCAACAATTTAACACTATCTTAACAATACATCTAATTATTTTTTGTATCTTTGCAACATAATCATGGCAACATGAAAAAAAAACTTATTATTAACAACTTAAATTATTTTTAGCTTATGAAAAAGTTACTACGCTATTCATTAACACTGGTTTTCGCTCTCGTAGCGAGCGTGGGTTTTGCACAAGAGGCAACTCTCGATTTTACAACCAATTCCTGGGGACTTCCAGAGGGTTCTGCTGCTAAAATCAAGACAGCAGCTTCTTACACCAGCGGCAAGTACACCATCAACATCAGTGAGACCACAGATGGTCACTACTGGAACGCAGACGGTTATCTCTTGATGGGAAAAACAGGAGCTACCTTGACTCTTCCAGCCTTCGACTTTGATGTAGCTAAAATTGAGGTAGTGGGAAGAACTGGCGCTTCCACAGCTACATTACAAAATATCTATGTAGGTGATGAAGCTGTCAGCACACAGACTAAAGGTGCAGATAAAACACAAGAGTATGCTATCAAACCAGCTCATCAGGCAAAGGGCACAATCTACTCTATCAAGGTAAATTCAAAACACAATACGCAAATTGTAAAGATTAACGTATACAAGGTTGGAAGTGAAGGTGAAACTCCTCAGCCACCAGTAGAGATTACCTACACCGACGTGGCAAGCGTGAAGGATCTCTTGGCAAACTACAAAGAGGATACCAAGAACCTCAACCTCACCCTTACCAATGCTAAGGTTACTTTCGTTAACGAGTACAACGGAACCATCAATACTTATGTTCGCGAGGGCGATGCAGCCATCGAGCTCCGTACACTCGGCTTCAACATGCCAGTGAACAGCATCCTGAACGGTAAGGTAAAGATAGATCTCAAGTTCAACTACGGTGTTCCTTATCTCGCTGCCAACGCAGGTACAGACGATGAGTCAATCACCGTTACAGAGAGCACAGAGGCTGCACAGCCTATCGAGGCTACAGTAGCAGACATCCTCGCAAACAAGTACTTGAACGACCTCGTTACCATCAAGGACTTCACATTCAGCAAGGAAAAGTATCAGGAAGGCAAATTCAACTACTACGCTAACGACGGCGAGCAGAAGATTATGATTTACGACAAGTTCAACAAGGTTGGTGGTGTTGCAGAACTCACAGAGGGTGAAAAATACACCGTAACAGGTCTCTATGGCGCAATCTTCAAGGGTACTCCAGAGATTCTCCCTACTCAGGCTGTTGTACCTGGCTCTTCTACCGGCATCACAAACATCACAACATCTGCAGCAGACAATGCTCCAGCTTATAACCTTGCAGGTCAGAAGGTAAGCAAGAGCTACAAGGGTGTAGTGATCAAGGCTGGCAAGAAGATGATTCAGTAAGATTACAGATGATTCAGTAATGTTCTGAATATAAAACATAAAAAATCCGCTTCCACGACTTCATGCCGTGAAAGCGGATTTCTTTTTTGCTTGCTGCGGATTGCAAATCCACAGATCCATAAGAGGTTAGGACATTTTTTAACGCCGGATTTCAAATCCGGCGAGACGCCTAACGAATGAACTTTCAAGAGAAAGTTGTATATATAGCACTAAAAACAAGCATCACTTTCTATCTTTTTGGTAAACTTTTTACCGTACCCTGAATAGGAGTACGACTGGCTCCCTTACCGAAGGAAGAACCCGAAGAAGTGCTGCTTCTGGAAGCCCTAGCACCATTCGAAGAGTTACGTTCCAAATCAATATATATGATATCACCCTTCGCCATACCAATACCAATCATATAGCCAAAGAATGTATCATCTCCTTTACCTTGCTCAGGTCCCAAATGAAAACCGTATTGGCTGGCGTTGGCATCCATTACATAAGTAGCACCTGAAGCATACTTGATGTAAATATCTCCATTATTATCAATATACCAAGAGAACTTCAAGGTCTGCTGGTCATCGCTTCCATCTGTAGCATAGTCTATCTCTATGCCATTTCCACTAAGCGAGTTGCGATTGTTCTTATCCTGATAGAATATCATATTGGCGTCAAACTGGTAGTTATTTCTGGAATTACCATCAGATGCCAACTCAGAAAGCTGGACATTTCCATACCAATCACCTACCAAAGTCTGAGCTTCCTCAAGCAACCGTGGGTTTTGCGACCCCTGTGCACCTTGGTTCCAGCCTCCCTGGTCCCATCCCCAACCACCATGATTATAGTCATCATACCAGTAGTAATCATCATGCCAGTAATCATCATCCCATGGATCATCATCACATGCAGTAAAAGTGAACGAAGTGACAGCTACAGCCATCAACATCAAGATTTTCTTCATCTTTTTCATCGTCTTATATCCTTTCTTCTTTTTATAATTCAACAAATTATATTAGCTACCAGGTGTCATTCCATCAAAGCAACACCTTCCGTAAAACTTGGTGCAAAGATAAGCCATTTTTTACACCTTGCAAAAGGAAAACGGGAAGTTTTTAGGGGAAATTCCCTATTATGGAGGAAAAAATCCCTATCTCAATAAATTTTCCATCCCTTTTCTTCCAATTTACAATTATTTTTCTTATCTTTGTGTCGAATTAATTAATAAAAATACATATCAGCAAGACTCATAATTATGATAAAAAAATATCTCTATATAACACTCTTGGGGCTATTTTCGACTATTACAGCCATAGCTACCCCCTATTGTGACATCCGAAAGTTTTCCATAGCAGACGGACTTGCAGCAAATACTATTTCTGACATAAAACAAGGAAAAGACAAGCTGATGTGGTTTGCCACATGGAACGGCTTGTCTTATTATGATGGATATAGCTTCCATACTTTCCGCGATGACCCAGATGGCGTAAGCGTACTATCTACCAACCGTATCTTGAGTATACAGCCAACTGCAGCAAACAACGTATGGTGTATTACCCAAGATCGTAAACTTTACCTCTATGATACCCATCTCTGCCAATTCTTAAAAAGCAGCAACCAGATTAAAGAGAAATTCAACGTTAATTTCCGAGCAGACCATATCTATGATATTCGTGGAGGAAATACTTGGATTACATCCGCAAATTCAGATTACCTGCTACGCACAAATGATACAGATGTACTCGATATCGAATTGATACGTGTTGGTCAAAAAGGTTTGAAAAGCGGTAAAGTTTACTATATCTATGGCGACAAAAAACACAGAGAGTGGATCCTTACAGATAAGGGTACAACCATCTATGGTAAGAAATTCAGTACTGCAGTACCTTATAAGTGGATTAGAGAAGTTGGAGAATATGTCTTCCTGGCTACCGAAAACGGAAAGGTTGTAGTAGTAGATGAAAAAAATCAAACTACCACAGTACCTCTTCCCAAAGGTATAACCCACATCAATGAATTAAAAAACACGGGGTACCAACTCCTTCTTGCCACAAATCTCGGTGTAGTTATTTATAATCCAAGAACATTCAAATCAGAAATCATCAATATACAAAGTCCTTCTCAACCCCTAGCTGAAGTACAGAAACTATATGTAGATGATTACGGAATGGTATGGGCGTTTACAAATGGTATGGGCGTAACCCTCGTTAACCCTAAGACTAACGAGAAGCGATGGCTTTTCGCTGACCAGCCTGATCCAGTAGATAGAACATCCAGCTCAAAATTCTTCATTACTCAGGATGAAAATCATACCCTATGGGTTATACCAAACCAAGGTACCTTCAGTTATTACGATCGTAAAACCGGACAATTGGTACCATACCTGCTACGCAGTAACTCATCGGGCAACTTCCGAATCCCCATGATCGAGAAATTCTGCCTTACAGACCAAGCAGTTCTTTGGATAACAGGGATTCACGATCTAACATTGATTGGCTTCAAGAACCATCATTATACCCTCAACAAACTAAACTCTGGAGAATCGGAGGTACGTGCCATCACAGCCTTAGCCAATGGCAATCAGCTATATGGACATAAAAACGGCTGTATCATGGTAACCGATATACATTATAACAAATTGGGATATTTTAGCCCAAGCGGCAACATTACAAGCGAGCAGGTTCCCTTCTCGCCTGCGGGAATCTATTGCCTATTCGTAGATACCAACAACCGACTTTGGATTGGTACCCAAGGCGATGGACTCTACCTATTCACAGGAGGCAAGTATTACCATTTCCTCTGCGACCCCAATAACCCAGCGTCACTTCCAAACAATAAAGTCTACGATGTGAAGTCAGACCGTCAGGGTCGCATTTGGATAGCAACATACGGAGGCGGAATCGCTCTTGCAAACATTCAGGCAGATAATAGCATCCACTTTACAAGTATCAAAAACGGACTTGCCTGGGATAAGAATCTCTTCCATAAGACACGCCGCATCACCTGTACCAACGATGGCGTCATATTAGTAGGAACTACAGATGGTCTTATTACCTTCAGTGATAATTTCAAAGATCCAAGAAAGATAAAATTCTATAAGACTTTATCTAACGAAAATGATTCAACCAGTCTTGAGGCTAATGACGTAAACTTCATATTGGAACACTCAAGTGGAAAGATATTTATCTGCGAGCTTGGTGGTATATTGGAGCAGATTAAGAGCACAAATTTGCTACAAGACAACCTCAATGTGGCCTATATGAAGAATTATACCCTCAATGAGGGTCTTGTTCTAAGTATGATAGAGGACAATCAAGGCTACATTTGGGTAATCAGAGAGTCAAGTATTGACAAATTTGATACAAAAACAGGACAGTTGGCAGCATTCGGACCAAACGATTTCGACTACAACATGTCGTTTACCGAGGCACGCCCATATCACGACCCTTCCACCAACAATATCACTGTAGGAACTCCTATGGGTGCCCTAACCTTCAATCCAGGAACATTGAAGAAGAGTACTTATCAGCCACGTATCATATTTACGACACTTCACTATAATGGAGAACCGGAGCAACACCCTATCCTGCACAGTGAAAAAGTAATAATCCCAGCTAACAAGCGAAACCTGACTATCAGTTTTGCTTCATTAGACTATACCCGCAAGTACCAGACCAAATATCTTTATCGCCTGGATGGATTTACCCCAGAAGGCGAATGGATAAACAATGGAAGCAGTAATATGATTGGCTTCAACCATATTAGGCACGGCAATTACGTTCTCAAGGTAAAGGCAACCAATTCGCATGGTATCTGGAGTAAATATATAGCAGAACTCCCTATCGAAGTACGCCCAACCTTCTGGGAAAGTATTTGGGGCAGAATCGTACTTATGCTGATTTTCGTTGCCATTGTTGGTACTATTTTCTATACATACAACCAGCGTCAACGCGAGAATTTGAGCCATAACATCAGCATCATGAAAAATGAATTCTTCAGCGATGCCTCCCACCGTCTACGCACCCCTCTTACACTTATTGGAGGGCCAATATCTCAAGTCCTTGCCAACGAACCTGGTCTTACAAAGCAAAGCCGTGAGTTGTTACAAATTGTAGAGCGTAATGCTAAAGAAATGCTGGAAATGATCAACAAGATGTTGAAGTTTGACAACAACAGCAATTTCTATGTCAACGGAGGCTTTGATGAAGTAAACGAAACTGATGAGCAAGTTAACGAAGCTGAAGAAGGTCAGATTAATGACCAAAATGTACAGCTCTACCTCGAAGAAAAAGAGAAAGAGAAACAGGAAGAAGCAGAACGCATGGAAGAGCACAATATTGAAAAAGAAGATAAGCAGAAGGAAATAACAATCCTTGTGGTAGAAGATAATAATGATCTTCGCAAGTATCTATATACAATATTGAGCGATCTGTACAATGTATTACTTGCAGAAAACGGTAAAGCCGGTCTGCTTATTGCACGAAAGAATGCACCAGACTTTATCCTCACCGATGTTACGATGCCGGTAATGGATGGTATAACTATGGTTCACTATCTGAAGCAAGACTTAGCACTCAAGAATATACCAATCCTTGTGCTGTCAGCTAAAGCCAGTGCAGAAGACCAGTTAAAAGGATTTGAGGAAGGCATCGATGCTTACCTCACCAAACCTTTCTCTGTAAACTATCTGCTAGGTCGCATAGAGGCTGTAATCAATAAACGCCGTGCTATCCAAATTGAAACAATACAGAAGTTGAAGGCTGAAGGTGATCAAAATGCCATTGCAGCCCTACACATTCTTCCTACAAACATCAATAAAGCCCAAACTGACAAGCCTGCTGATCCAGCAGAGACCAAGGATAGGGATAAAGCATTCATGTCTGTACAGGTAAATGATGCACTGGTAGAAAAGCTTATTAATTATATTATTGATAATATTACTTCGCCAGATCTTAAGATTGATGACATCTCAGAAGCTATGGGTATGAGTCGCAGCGTACTCTATAATCGCCTGAAGACGGGAGTCGGCATGACACCAAGCGATTTTGTACGTCATATACGTATCATGAAGGCGACAGAATATTTACGAGATACAGACGATACTCTTACGACCATTGCATTCAATGTAGGGTTTACTGACCCTAAATACTTCTCTAAAGTATTTAAGAAAGAAATAGGAGTAGTTCCTACAGAATATCGCGAACGTACAAGAAAAGTATAAAAAGTATGTAAAATATACTAGAGAGAGGAATAAAGGGTGTAAAAAGACAAAAAAAGAATATAATATGGCTATTTTTTGCATTTTTTAAAACTTCCAATAAAAAAATGAGAAAAAAAGTTTGTTATATCAAGAAATTGTAGTATCTTTGCACCAAGTTCTTAGAAAAGTTAAATGATAGATTAATCGAAACTTTCTTCGACTTAAGTTTTGAGTAGAAGAAAGTTGGAAGTATTCCGGGGATTGTGAAATTCCCGGACTTTTTTTTCTGTTTTTTCAAGACTTTTCCGTTATCATTCCCCATCTTCCATTTTAATCCCTATTATTTTAGATAAATTATGTAAACTTATTATTCTGTCTAAAAGAAAAATAGTATCTTTGCACTCGTAACGGAAATACAAATAGTATTACAAGCTAATTAGATACATAAAATATATAAAAAAATGAGAACTGTTTACGAATTCTCTGTCAAGGACAGAAAGGGAAAGGATGTTTCCCTCAAAGAGTACGCTAACGAGGTATTACTCATCGTCAACACAGCCACCAAGTGTGGTTTTACACCTCAGTATGAGGAATTAGAAAAGCTCTATGAAACATATCACTCACAAGGTTTCGAAATTCTCGATTTCCCTTGCAACCAGTTTGGTCAGCAAGCCCCAGGAACCGATGAAAGCATCCATCAATTCTGTAAACTTACATACGGTACAGAATTTCAAAGATATAAGAAAATAAAAGTGAACGGTGACGATGCAGCTCCTCTCTTCAAATTCTTGAAGGAAGTAAAGGGCTTTGCTGGTTGGGACGAATCACATCCTCTTTATCCAGTACTTGACAAGATGTTGAGCGAAGCAGATCCTAACTACAAGGAGAGTGCCGACATCAAGTGGAACTTCACCAAGTTCCTCATCAACAAGAAGGGACAGGTAGTAGCACGTTTTGAACCTACAACAAGTTTTGACGTAATTGCCAAAGCTATTGAGGAATGGCTCAAAGCATAAACATAAGGGCTTAATATAAAAACAAATAGCCAGATAGCAAAAAACTACCTGGCTATTTTTTATACTAATATTTTAGAATCATTTATTCCAAAATCAAAAAATCCATTCATTAATCTACCTTTGGTACAGTAGCAAGGAACTTGTTGATTTCCTCATCACTTACCCTATAATCATGCAAATCACCATTAAGATAGCTCTCGTATGAAGGCATATCTATAAGACCATGACCAGAGAGACAGAAAAGAATTACTTTCTCCTTACCTTCCTCCTTAGCCTTTAAAGCCTCACGTACAGTAGCAGCAATAGCATGACAACTCTCAGGAGCAGGAATTATACCCTCGGTACGAGCAAAAAGCATACCTGCCTTGAACGACTCCAACTGAGGAATGTCTACACCGTGCATATAACCATCCTTGATGAGCTGAGAGATTATCATACCTGCACCATGATAACGAAGACCACCAGCATGGATATTGGCAGGCTTGAAGTCATGTCCTAAAGTGTACATTGGCAACAATGGAGTATAACCTGCCTCATCACCAAAGTCGTACTCAAACTTACCGCGGGTCAACTTAGGACAGCTATCTGGCTCTGCAGCGATAAACTCAGTATGCTTCTCACCACTCAAGTTATGGCGCATGAATGGGAAGGCAAGACCACCAAAGTTGCTACCACCACCGAAACAAGCAATAATGGTATCAGGATACTCACCAGCCATCTGCATCTGCTTCTCTGCTTCAAGACCAATTACAGTCTGATGAAGAGCCACATGATTGAGTACAGAACCCAAAGTATACTTACATCCCGGAGTTGTTGTAGCCAACTCTACTGCCTCACTGATAGCAGTACCGAGAGAACCAGGATGATGAGGATCGCGAGTAATAATGTTCTTACCCGCACGAGTACTCATGGAAGGAGAACCCTCTACAGTGGCTCCGAAGGTACGCATGATGCTGGAGCGATAAGGCTTCTGCTGCATAGTAATCTTAACCTGATATACAGCAGCCTCAAGTCCATATAACTTTGCAGCATAAGAAAGAGCAGCACCCCACTGACCAGCACCGGTCTCTGTAGTAACATTAGAATCGCCCTCTTGCTTGCAATAATAGCATTGAGGTATAGCAGAGTTGATTTTGTGAGAGCCCAATGGATTTGTACTCTCATTTTTGAAATAGATATGAGCCGGAGTACCCAAGGCCTCTTCAAGAGCATAGGCTCTCACCAAAGGGGTAGAACGATAATAAGTATACTTCTCTCTTACGTCCTCAGGAATATCAATCCAAGCATGCTCTACATCAAGTTCCTGCTTAGAACACTCCTTATTAAAAATGTGAGACAAGTCGTCAGCATTGAGCGGCTTGTGAGTTTGTGGATTCAACGGTGGCAATGGCTTGTTAGGCATATCAGCCTGAATGTTGTACCACTGAGTAGGGATATCCTGCTCTTGCAGTAAATACTTTTTTTGTCTCATAATATTTTGTTTTAATAATTTAAAAATTCACTTTCATTTTGTTTCCCTGTGAAAGGTTTTACTTTCTAAATGAAACTTTTCTCTTATTTCACGGCAAAAGTACAAATAATATTTCAATTAAGAGAAAAATTACTCATCTTTTTCTCTTCTATTTTCTTTTTTATCTTAAAATGGCGACAATTTATCAAGAAATGCAATAAAATCTATCCAAAATATAACAATAAAACATTTTTTACTCCTATAAAAATCAAAAATTACCCCTATGTTTTAAGATTAATTACTATCTTTGCAGCAGTTAAAACAAACAGGCGTTGTGAAACGCTTTTCATCATCTTTTACTTATACATAAAGAAAAAACAATGAAAGCAGATAGGGGTATCTAATCTTTCATTGTTTTTTCATTTTACCATAAACAGTACTCACATGCTTATTTATCTAACTCTAAGGACGAGATTTTTCGTAAAAGCTCTACCGCCTGTTTTACGCTCGTAACATTCTTGATTCGCAGATAACGCTTGTTATTCTTTTCCATTAATGCACATTCACGAACATGAGTTGTAACGTAATTAATCACACGAGAGAACATTTGGCTCTTATAGAACGGACTGTTCACATTACTCACAAACTGCATTTGCATGCTACCAGCCTTGAGCATGATTTTCTCAGATCCCAAACGCTTACCCAGACGCCGTAGTGTTACTACATACATCAATTCATCACCCTCTTTCGGAACCGGACCAAAGCGGTCAATCAAGCGCTGGCGATAAGCCTTCAATTCATCATCACTCTGCAGATGATCCAACTCACGATACAAAAGCATACGCTCGCTACTACCTGGCACATAGGTATCAGGGAAATAGGTTTCCAAGTCGCTTTCTATCGCACAGTCGTCCACGAAATCATCACCTGTTAATTGTTCCCCTGCCTCCATTTCCTGCTGATAGAGGTCAGAGAACTCCTCGTTCTTCAATTCTGTTACAGCCTGTGAAAGAATCTTCTGATAGGTTTCATAACCCAGATCTTCCATAAAACCACTCTGTTCCGAACCCAACAGATTACCTGCACCACGAATATCGAGGTCCTGCATAGCCAGATTAAAACCACTTCCCAGCTCACTGAAAGTTTCCAGCGCCTCCAGTCTGCGACGTGCCTCTGGAGTAAGCGCACTCTTTGGAGGAGCAATGAGATAGCAAAATGCCTTTTTATTGCTACGTCCTACACGACCACGCATCTGATGCAAATCACTCAGTCCGAACTTATGAGCATCTTCTATGATGATAGTATTGGCATTACCCACATCTATTCCGTTTTCTACAATAGTAGTAGAGAGCAATACGTCATAATCATAATTGATGAATCCCATTATAACTTTCTCCAATTGCTCTGGTGCCATCTGACCATGGCCGATGACCACACGACAATCAGGAATATATTTCTCCAGAAAGAGTTTCAGCTCCTCCAACTTGGATATACGGTTGCAAACAAAATACACCTGTCCATTACGACTCATTTCGAAGTTGACAGCATCAATAATCGCTTCACGGTTAAAAGTAATCAACTCGGTATGAATAGGATAACGGTTAGATGGCGGTGTACGCATGATGCTCATATCACGCGCTCCCATCAGCGAGAACTGCAAGGTACGAGGTATTGGAGTAGCACTCATGGTCAACGTATCAACATTCACCTTGAGCTGGCGCAGCTTTTCTTTGGTTGAAACACCAAACTTCTGCTCTTCATCAATGATCAGCAGACCCAAGTCATGCCATTTCACCGTTTTGGAAATCAATTTATGGGTTCCTACAAGTATATCTATCTTGCCTGCCTTTAAATCTTCGATAATCAGTCTGGTATCCTTGGCAGAACGGGCACGAGAGAGGTAATCAACACGTACCGGTAGTCCTTCCAATCGACTTTTAAAGGTTTGGTAATGCTGATAAGCCAACACGGTAGTAGGCACCAGTACAGCCACCTGCTTACTGTCGCAAGCCGCCTTGAAAGCAGCTCGTATGGCAACCTCGGTCTTTCCGAAGCCAACATCGCCACAAACCAGACGGTCCATAGGTCTACCGCTCTCCATATCTTTCTTCACTTCAGCAGTAGCTTTTCCCTGATCGGGTGTATCTTCATAAAGAAAAGATGCCTCCAATTCATGCTGCAGATAACTGTCAGCACTAAAGGCAAAACCCTTTTCTCTTCTGCGCTGCGCATATAGTTTTATGAGATCTCGGGCAATATCCTTAATCTTCTTCTTTGCCTTTTCCTTCAGTCTGTCCCAGGCACCAGTGCCTAGTGTAGACAAACGAGGCGGTTCACCCGTATCACTTCTACGATACTTACTTATCTTATAAAGCGAATGGATAGAGACATCCACCTTATCATTATTCTTATAGATAATGCGTATCACTTCCTGATAGCTATTGCCGGCAGGAACACGTACCAGTCCACCAAACTTACCGATACCAAAGTCCACATGTACAATAAAATCCCCCGGTTCCATTTCCTGCAGTTCCTTCATGGTAAGCGCCATTTTTCCTGCTCTTGCCTTATCTGAACGGAGGTTATACTTATGGAATCGGTCGAAAATCTGATGATCGGTAAAGAAACAGCATTTCTTGTCGTGATCGATAAAGCCCTCATGGATAGTCTTGTCTACAGATGTAAAACTGATGTTGTATCGCTTCAATTCCTCACTGCAGAAGATATCCTTGAGACGCTGTTGCTGTTTCTGGCTATCTGCTAATATAAATAAGGTGTAACCCTGAAGCTGGTAATCCTCCAAGGTTTTGGTCAAGAGTTCAAAATTTTTATGAAAGAGCGGCTGTGGGGCAATCTGAAAGCTAATAGCAGAATCAGCATTACCGGATAACACCACTCTTTGATGTTCAGCCACACCTTTTTGAAATTCCAAAGGAGTTACGAGATTGAATTCCTTCTTCATCTCATGCATGATTTTCTCAGCTTCCATCTCGTTGGCTCCCTCCAATCGTTCCTGCATAATCTGAGCAGAGAAACCATCTTCATAGATTTTTCCGATGCTGTCATGCACAAAGGTATAATCCTTCATCACCACAAGAGCATCAGAAGGAAGAAAACTGAGGAAAGACTGCTTTATAGACTGAACGCTCGCCAACTCCGGCACAATCTCAATAAGTTCCCGCTTGTCTTTAGACAACTGGTTTTCTACATCGAACGTACGAATGGTGTCTATTTCATCTCCGAAGAAATCTATACGGAACGGATATTCACAACTGTACGAATAGACATCGAGAATACTGCCACGCACGGCAAACTGACCCGGTTCATAGACATAATCGGTCTCTACGAGTTCGAAATCGCGCAAAGTATGAACCACATCAGTTAGCGAAACCTGCTGTCCAACCTGTAACCTAAGAATACGGTCATCAAGCTGTTGCTTGCCAATCACCATTTCAGCAAGTGCTGCAGGATAAGAAACGATATAAATACCTCCAGAAGCAGAAGATGATTCCGATGACAATCTGGCAAGTACTTCTGTTCGCAGGATTTCGCTAGCCGCATCCCGCTGCCCATACTTGATGGCACGGCGGTAACTGGATGGAAAGAAGAACGTATTCTCCTGCCCCATCATCTGCGTAAGGTCGTGATAGAAATAGCCAGCTTCATCAGCATCATTGAGTACAAAGAGTACTGTACGCTCTATTTTTTCTTGCAAAGGAGCAAAAAACATAGGGACCGATGAGCACAATAAACCCTGAAGAGAAACAGAGCGAACCGACTTCCCTTTCAATAAACTCAAAAAGGCATTCGCCTGTGGCGAACGCCCATATAATTGTTCTATTTCTTGAATAGTCATTATTTCTTTGGATATTTTTTGAACCAGCCATCCAGTCTGAGTCGCATCACTCCGAAGAAAGCCTCGCCAAAGATACCACCATTCATCTTGCTAACGCCCTCACGACGATTGACGAAGATAACTGGCACTTCCTTTATCTTGAAGCCAATCTTATGAGAAGTAAACTTCATCTCTATCTGAAAAGCATAGCCTTTGAAACGGATTTTATCTAAATCTATCGTTTCCAACACCTTACGACGATAGCAAACGAATCCGGCTGTAGTATCATGTACTTTGAATCCAGTAACAAGACGCACATACTTAGAAGCAAAATAACTCATCAGTACACGTCCGATAGGCCAGTTTACTACATTCACACCCGATACGTAGCGTGAACCCACAGCCACATCATACCCCTCATCATGGGTAGCTGCATAAAGGCGTGGCAAATCGTTAGGGTCATGACTGAAATCGGCATCCATTTCGAAGATAAAGTCATAGCCCTGCTGCAGCGACCATTTGAAGCCCATGATATAGGCAGTGCCCAATCCCAGTTTTCCCGAGCGTTCCAGGATATGCAATCTATCCGCAAACTCATTTTTGATCAATGATTTAACGATAGCAGCAGTACCATCAGGACTTCCATCGTCAATCACCAGGATATCAAACTTCTTCTCCAAGCCGAATACGGCACGGATAATTTTTTCTATATTTTCCTTCTCATTATAGGTAGGAATTATTACAATACTATCACTCTTCATATTTCGTTCATTGTTAGTTATCTTATTGGTCAGGATTCTCTACAAATCCCTGATATTCCTTTACCAACCCCGCCATGATGGCATCATAGCTTCTGGTCATCTGGTTCTTGATATTCTCCGGTCCCTTACCGATTGGAGCGATGGGCTCATGAATGGTAAGACGGAGTGGATGCCAGAATGCCCAAGACATGTCTTTCATTCGAGGCTTTACATCAAAACTACCATTAATGGTAAGTGGACAAACTGGCAACTGCAACTCATCAGCAAGCATAAAAGCGCCACGACGGAATACTCCCATGTGACCGGTAAAGGTACGTGCCCCTTCTGGAAATACCACCAGTGACATACCTTCCTTGAGCTCCTCACGGGCACGATCGTAAGAAGCACGAATCTTAGATGGACCGCTCTTATCAACAAAGATATGGTGAGCATATTCACAAGCTACACCTACCAAAGGAATCTTACGGATGCCTTTCTTCATCATCCATTTGAAATTACGCCCCAAGAAACCATATATCAGGAATATGTCGAACGCCCCCTGATGATTAGCTACAAACACATAACTCTGGTTCTTCTTGAGATGCTCTTTACCCTCTACCTTTACCGGCAGAAGGAGAAGACGTATCCAGAGCTGCGACCAGATTTTTCCTGGATAATAGCCCCAGAAGTGTCCGTTGCCCAACATACAGCCTATCACGGTTGCCAAACTGGTTATAATACTGGCTACCACAAGTATCGGCAGACAGATGAGCAATTGATATAATCGATATATGTACTTCATTTTACTTTGAATTTTGAACTTTGAACTTTGAACTTTGAACTTTGAACTTTGAACTTTATGATTAGCTGATGCTGCTATTTATTCTACGGTAAGAAATGATTTATTTACAGCGCAGCGTGATGACAGCTATTTCAGCTGTAGCTCCCACCCGGATTGGAACAGTGCCGCCCAAGCCAGATGTGGTATAGAGTTGACAACCTTCACGCTCATACAGCCCATAATCGAATGGGGTAAACATCGATGGACGTAACCCTAAAACAGATACCTGTCCAGCATGAGTATGACCGCTGAGCGTAAGTTGCGGAGCCACTTGCACAGAATCGTTTCCAGCAATGGCAGATGGCAAAGTCTTGCTCCACTGTTTAGGAATATGCTGCAACATCATGACAAACGATCCAGGCTTGATACCATAGAGTGCCTTTCCAATATCAGAGCGGTAAGGCTTTTCATAGTTCTCGGTACCAGCCACATAGATAGAATCGTTGCCTCTACGTATCACGATATGCTCATTATTTAGCAGTCGCCAGCCCATATCCTTTTCTGCCTGTCTTACCTCTGTCTCTATTTTCTCCATTTCTGCCTTGTCATCTTCATCGATGTTAAGATACCAGGTATAATCATGGTTACCCAATACACTCAAAACACCATCTTTAGCCTTCAGACTCTGCATCAGTTTGATATAAGGCTTCAGTTCTGACGGTTGCACATTCTGCAAATCACCAGTAAAGCATATCAGGTCGGCATGCTGAACATTGATGCTATCCACATCCCGCTGAGGCAATCCACGACGCCAACCATAGTACGAACCGAGATGAATATCACTGAAATGCACGATGCGATATCCATCAAACTTCTTTGGCAAATCAGGAACATACACCGTTAGCCGCTTCACTTTCATCTTTGGGAAGCCCAAGGTAAAGCCATAGATAAACGTGAAAAACGCACACACAGCCAATACCAATCCCACTAGTTTACCCCAGTTTCTGCCTTGATTGCTAGGACGGAATCCAAATCTGCCCAACTTACCGCTCTTAGCAATACGCATGCACAGCCAGCCGATAAAACTGCAGAAGGCAAAGACAAATTGGGGCACAGCAAACATCGCCATCACTCCAAACCAGATATCAATCAGTACAGGGTTGTCGGGAAGGAAATTACGTTCCAGAGCGAGAAAACCGCTATACCCGATGACAATCATTGCCGGCAGCCACCACAAAAGACGTAGCCACCGTCTGGATAAATGGCAAAAAGACTTGCCTAGACTTCCCTTCCTCCTATTCAAGAAGAGGTATTGCTTCCCTATCCACCAATATGGCAGAATGGTCAGGATGATAACGGGCACTAATATTCTAGCTACCATTTTGTTTTCTTACTATATTTTGTGAGACATCTTTTTATCTATTACGTATGAAAAAGTCAGCAGGAAGTTTAAAGACAAATATCCTATGAATTATTAGCCTATAAAACTATCGCTTCAGTAAACTCGACTGCAGAAATCTTCTCATCAACTCCGCAGGTACACCTCTACGATGCGCATAGTCGCATAACTGGTCCTGCCCTATCTTCCCCAATTCGAAGTATTGAGCCATGGGATGTGCAAACATCAAGCCCGACACACTGGAATGAGGTGTCATCATACCCGTTTCTGTCAGTCGTATACCTACTTGCTTCATATCCAGCAGTTGATCTATGATGAAATTGAAGCTCGTATCGGGTAACGACGGATAGCCGATAGCCGGCCGGATACCCTGATATTCCTCACAATGCAATTGCTGAGGAGTCAGATGCTCATCGGGTGCATAGCCCCAATAAGTCTTGCGTGTCTGTTCATGCAACAGTTCTGCCGTAGCCTCAGCCAACCGGTCGCAAAGCAACTGTGCCATCATTCCCAGATATTCATGATTGCGATAAGCATCTAAGATAGAAGCATCTACCGTACAGCAGAACACGCCTAACCTGCTTGCGATGTCTTGTAGCTGCATTTTTTCCGTTTTTTTTTCGACACCTGAAACCTTCAGACTTCTAGGACGGATAAAATCTGCCAGGCAGAAATTGGGAGCTCCAGGGACAGATGGATGCTGCTGTCGGAGCATCGGTAAACGAACCTGCCTCATTTCTGTATTGGCACAGCCATTCAACAGGTCTTGATTCTCAGTCTCAACGATGATGTCATCTCCCTCACTATAGGCATCCATGATTCTGAGAAGTGCGTGAGTATGATATTTACCCTCCCACGAGGAGAGCATTTTCTCAGCCTCCTGACGCATTTTCAGTTTTACCTCTTCTTTCTTTCCGCTCAATCCCCAGGCATGATAGAAATACAGCCAGTTGATATACGGTGCTACTTCAGAAATATCATAGCTAACCTTTTTCATCTACAATCTGAATGTAAGTTCTTCGCCACGGCTATTTTCATCAAACACACCTTTATTATATATAAGGTGTCCGTTGCAGATAGTCTGTTCTACCCGCCACTGGTATTCGTGTCCTTCCATCGGACTCCATTTACACTTGCTCTGAATTTCATCCTTGGTAACAGTCCATGGACTATGAGGACGTACAATGGCAATATCAGCCTTATATCCCTTGCGCAAGAAACCACGTCCCTCGATTTCGAAGAGCTGGGCAGGCTGATGCGCCATCAATTCTACCAGACGCTCTATACTGAGCACACCTTCGTCTACAAGTTCCAACATGGTAACCAGTGAGAACTGAACCATCGGCATTCCCGAAGCCGCCTTGGCACAGCCGCCCTGCTTATCCTTCCATTCATGAGGTGCATGATCAGTACCTATAGTAGCTATCTTTCCATCATTCAATGCCTGTCGCAATGCAGCACGGTCCTGAGCGGTCTTGATAGCTGGGTTGCACTTGATGAGTGTTCCCTTGCTGGCATAATCAGCATCACAGAAATAGAGATGAGCCACACATGCCTCACCTGTTATATGAGCCTCAGGCTGAAGCAGTTCCAGTTCCTTTGCCGTTGTAAGATGAGCCACATGGAGATGCGCCCCACTTTCTTTTGCCAGTTTTACAGCCAATGCCGTACTCTGGTAGCAAGCCTCCTCACTACGTATCTCCGGATGATGTTCTACTGCCGGATCATCACCATATTTAGCCTTGGCCTCAGCCATATTGCGATTGATGATATCCGTATCCTCGCAATGGGTCATCACGGGCAAGCCCAGTTCCTTAGCCTTCTGGAATATACTTACCAGCGACTCGTATTTATCTACGAGCATATTTCCGGTACTGGAACCCATAAAGAGTTTGATACCAGGCACATGATGACAATCCAGCTCACTGAAAGTCTCCACGTTGTCATTGGTAGCTCCATAGAAGAAGCTATAGTTAACATGGCTTTTCCCGGCTCCCAGCTGACGCTTATCAGCCCACACCTGCAGGGCTGTAGTCTGCGGGACCGTATTCGGCATCTCGAGATAAGAGGTCACGCCACCGTATGCCGCGGCCTTCGATTCGCTCTCGATGTCAGCCTTACGTGTCAGTCCAGGCTCACGGAAATGAACATGATCATCTATGACTCCTGGCAAAACAAAACACCCCGAAGCATCCACTACATGTTCGTAGGTGCCACGGGGTGCCTTTCCTTCAAATATCTCTGCAATAACGTCACCATCAACAATGAGACCGCCCTGAAAAGAGCGTCCCTCATTGACTATGATACCGTTTTCTATTAATATCTTCATTACTTTTCTGTTTTTTCTGGAATAGTTGGTGTTGCTAACTCATTAGGAGTTGGAGCTGGTGCAGCGTCAGAGTTCACCTGTGGAGCCTCCAGCTGCTGGTTCATCTCAGAAGTAGCCTGTGAAGGCGACATTTCGTGAGTACCGTTCATGATAGCTTGATTCTCCTGAGCTTTCTTATAGTAATCCTTTACATAAGGATCGTTCTTGAACCGATCGGTAGCCTTGCTCATGATATCCTCAATCCAAGGAGAGAGCATCGGATATTGATTGCCCATGGTAACAAGGAAGAAAACGCCTGCTCCAAGAACATTATCAAAGTTTTCCGTCACGAAACTTGTAATCAGCTTATCTTCCTGCTCCGAGAGCCGTATTGCCTCGGCATTGAGTTTTTGCGTTACCACATTCATATCGCTACCATCCATGATGGCTTGGTCATGCTTGTGAACCAGTTCTCTTTGCTGATTCTGCAACTGCTGGTATTTTTTAAAAAATCCGAATAGCTTATCATTGAGTGGAGTGCCACTTACAATCTGCTGTGCATCATCCAGCTTCACATTAATGTCACCACATTCCAAGACGAGTGGCAATACAGGCTCATCATCCATAAAGATGTTACCCATCTTTACCGAATCCAGATTACCCTCGAAATGAAATTGTCCATGCAACACATCACATGAATCGATGCTTTTGAAATTGTTGTCTTTCAAGATTTTCAGGTACAACATACGTCCGTCAAGAGTGCTCACGTTGGAAGTACCCTTGATTTCGTAAGTATTGGCACATGATGCAAGCGCCAACAAGGCAATGATTGCTAAAAATATCTTATTCATAAGCTTTGTATATCACTTTTGGTGAACAAAAGTACAATCTAAAATCGAACTAAGGAAATAAATTTATGCTATTTAATTGAATATTATCAGTATTTATGTTTTATTTGCATATTTGCCATTCATTTTCCCTTATTCCGAAGCTCCCTTACCTGCATCTTCCTTCTTCAACTCATAAGAAATTCGATGCGTTGTATAGAGTTCCAACAAAGCTGCAATAAGCAGGAACACCACCCATTTATTATAGAAATAGGTGATATAGGTTTCGTAGTTGGCAAACCAGTGACGGGCGAAAGCATACACGGTATCTACCATCGAGATGCCCGAGAGTACGAAAAAGATATCAGCGATATACTGCATTCGCTTCAGTCGGTGGATGACGAGCGATGGACCTTCGTATATCTGCATTGCCTGCACCACGCTGAAAAGAACATTACCCGCCAGAAACAGCCAGCAGGTATAAAGCACGATTTGTTTATTTACAAAGCCAAATGCAAAGCTGGCAGCGCCAATAACCATCAGCACGCCACCCAATAAAAATAAAGCAGTCTGAAATTTACTTAATTGTTTCATTTATCTTTTATCTTCTGTTTCTTATTTAAAAAGTTTTCTGTTATGGGGAAGTTTCCATGATGAAAGTCTCCTATACAGATTCACCTATTTTTTTAAGTCCCCCTTTTATAATTAATGTAATTAAACACATCATTTTGCATTTTCCAGATTATCTTCTTCCTCTAGCTCATCTGGAATATCAGAGCTGAGTACAAAGATATCCTCGTTGTCTGCCTTCATGAAATATCGTTCACGGGCTATCTTGCCAAAAACCTGAGGTCCCTTGCGCATTTCCTTCAGCAGACGAGTATCCTTCTCCAACTGAGCATTATATTTATCGATTTCAGAACGCAGACCCGCTATCTGTATCTGATAACGGATATGCTGACGGATACTATTGTCGTCGATAACGCCAACCACCAATACGCCCACCACAATCACTATCAAATACTTGTAGTGAGCCAGATAATTCCATATAATTCCTAGACGTTTACTCATTAATTTCTTACTATATTAACCATTTTATACTCATGAAAATCCACATAATTGTGAATTTGTTTGCAAAGATAATATTTTTTTGTTATCTTTGCATCATCAATTAAGAAAAAATAATGGAAGAATATATAGTTTCTGCAAGAAAGTACCGTCCAATGACCTTTGACTCGGTAGTTGGACAGGCTGCTTTGACCACCACTTTGAAGAATGCAGTAAAGAGCGGCAAGTTGGCTCATGCCTATCTTTTCTGCGGTCCAAGAGGTGTGGGTAAGACTACTTGTGCCCGTATCTTTGCCAAGGCAATCAACTGCGAACACCCTAACGAAGCCGGTGAAGCATGCAACGATTGCGAAAGCTGCCGCGCATTCAACGAGCAGCGTTCCTTCAACATCTTTGAGCTTGATGCTGCCAGCAACAACGGTGTCGACCAGATCAAGACCCTGATGGAGCAAACCCGCATTCCGCCACAGGTAGGAAAATATAAAGTGTTTATCATCGACGAGGTCCACATGCTGAGTCCCGCTGCTTTCAACGCCTTCCTCAAGACGCTGGAAGAACCACCTTCGCATGTAATCTTTATCCTTGCCACCACCGAAAAGCACAAGATTCTGCCTACCATCCTCAGCCGATGCCAAATTTATGACTTCGAGCGTATGACTGTGCCTAACACCATCAATCATCTGAAAATGGTGGCAGAAAAGGAAGGCATCAAATACGAGGAGCAGGCACTTGCCGTCATTGCAGAAAAGGCTGATGGAGGTATGCGAGACGCCCTCTCCATCTTCGACCAGGCTGCCAGTTTCTGTCAGGGAGACATTACCTATAAGAAGGTGATAGAAGACCTCAACGTTCTGGATAGTGACAATTATTTCCGCATCGTAGACCTCGCCTTGGAGAATAAGGTGAGTGAAATCATGCTGGTCCTTGACGGAATATTGAGCAAAGGATTTGATGGCGGAAACATGATTCAAGGCTTGGCACAGCACGTACGCAATGTGATGATGGCAAAGGATTCTCAGACATTGCCACTGCTGGAAACCAGTAATGAGCAGAAAGCCAAATACCAGGCACAGGCACAGAAAGCCCCTACACCTTTTTTATATAAGGCTCTCAAGATCATGAACAACTGCGATGTACAATATCGCCAGAGTTCAAACAAGCGATTGCTGGTAGAGCTTACCCTTATCCAGGTTGGTCAGATTACCCGGCCAGAAGATCAGGATGTGCCTAGTGCGGGGCGCACGCCCCACAGATTAAAATCCCTGTTTCAGAAAATTGTTGCCCAGCTTAAGCCTGTTGCTCAGGGTGCAGGTGCGGGGCAAGATGGCAGCAGCAATACTCCTATTGCTGCCGCTACGGTATCGCCTACTCCAAACTCTCAGACCACTCAAAGCCAACAGCCTCAGGACCAACCTGGCAAAGCTACGGCTACAAGTGTCAGAAAAGTGAATTTCAGTGGTATCGGCATGACTTTCTCCAATCTTAAAAAGAACGAAGAGAGAGAGCATAGAACGTTCAATCCGATAGACAAGCTGAAGGAAGAACATACCCCAGCCAGCAATGCACAAGACATGAACCATTCATTCACCCAAGAGCAGGTAGAAGGACAATGGATCAACATGTGCATGAGAATGCAGAATATCAAGGAACTGATTGGTCTTGCCAACCGCATGAAGGCAGTAACGCCAACGATTACCAACTTCCCTAATATAGAAGTAGTGGTAGACAACCAGCTGTTGCTTAACGACATCCTCAACATCAAGAACAGAATTCGCCCTACGTTTGTACAAGGTTTGCGCAACAATCAGATTCAGATAGATTATCGCATAGCCAAAGCAGATGAAATCAAGAAGGTTCTGTCAAAGCGTGAAGTCTTCGACAACATCATGGATAGCAATCCGGCATTCAAGAAAATGGTCAGCGTCTTTAATCTGGCACTCACATAATAATAAGAAGAAGAAAAAAGCGATCATAAAAAGAGGTTATGTCTATACCGACATAACCTCTTCATTTTTTATGAACCTATAAACTTTTGATTTTCAGATTTTAATCATTAAATAATGATTGCAAAACAGGATGTACGAACGACATTAAATCAATGGCATTCCAGCCTCATCGCATTCCTTGCGCATTTCTTCAGGCCAGATACTAGCCTGAATCTCTCCGATATGAGCCTTATGAAGCATCACCATGCAGAGACGGCTCTGACCGATACCACCACCGATACTGAGAGGCAACTTATCATTTAACAGCTGCTGGTGGAAATAAAGCTTCTCTCTATCTTCCTTACCCTCAATCTTCAGCTGACGAAGCAAGCTCTCCTTATCTACACGGATACCCATGGAACTGAGCTCGAAGCTGCGACCCAAAACAGGATACCAGATCAGAATATCACCATTCAGTCCAGCCTTACCATTCTCAGCAACAGTACTCCAATCATCATAGTCAGGAGCTCTGCCATCATGCTTCTCGCCATTGCTCAACTCGCCGCCAATACCCTCAACAAATACAGCGCCGTATTTCTCACAGATAGCATCCTCGCGCTCCTTCGGAGTCATATCAGGATACATATCCAGCAAATCCTGCGCATGAATGAAATGAATTTCTCTTGGCAGGAATGGCTTGATTTCAGGATAATGCTCGCAAGTGAGATATTCCGTGCGGAGAATAGCTGCATAGATGCGGCGCACTATGTCTTCCAGGAAGGCGATAGTACGGTCTTTGCGGGTTATCACAGCTTCCCAGTCCCACTGGTCAACATAAAGCGAATGCAAATTGTCGAGTTCTTCATCGGCACGAATTGCATTCATATCAGTATACACGCCATATCCTGGCTCGATATTATATTCGGCAAGGGTAAGTCTCTTCCACTTGGCAAGAGAGTGCACCACCTCAGCCTGAGCTTCCCCCAGGTCCTTGATAGGAAAACTTACAGGGCGCTCCACGCCGTTCAAATCGTCATTGATTCCAAGTCCCTTCAGTACAAAGAGCGGAGCAGTAACGCGGCGAAGGCGCAACTCTGTGCTCAAATTCTGCTGAAAGAATTCTTTTATCAGTTTGATACCCATTTCGGTTTGGCGCATATCCAACAGCGCCTTATACCCTTCAGGTTTTATCAATTTGCTCATTTTCGTATGGTTTTTATTTTGTATTATCGTTTATTATCTATTGTTGGGTGCAAAGGTACAAAAAAATTATTAATCTGCAAGCATTTTTCCGTATTATTTTGCAAAGTGATAACTATTTTTATACTTTTAGTGACATTTTGCCTGAGATTTTATTTCTTTTTCCTTATATACATTATAATATATAGTAAAAAAACAAGCAAATATTTGGTTATTTCAAATAAAATCCGTAATTTTGCAGCATTGGTCCCGTAGCTTAGTTGAATAGAGCGTCAGATTCCGGTTCTGAAGGTCATGGGTTTGAATCCCATCGGGATCACTTTCAACACAATTTTCAAGGATCCATGGAACGCCCCCACTTCTAAAGAGCACCCCCTTGGAGAATTGACTTCTTTTAATAATTAAGAACATGGATTTAGTAGAACGTTTCATAAACTACACAAAATTCGACACACAGTCGAGTGAAGATTCTCAAAGTGTGCCTAGTACTGCAAAACAATTGGAATTTGCCAAGTATCTCAAAAAAGAACTTGAGGACGAAGGTTTGACCGATGTCGAAATGGATGATATGGGTTATATCTACGCTACCCTCAAGGGAAATACCAAGAAAAAGACCCCTACCATCGGATTTATTTCACACATGGATACTAGTCCTGACGCCAGCGGAAAGGACATTAAGGCTCGCGTCATCAAGAACTATGACGGCAAGGATATCGAACTGAGCCCTGGAATCATCAGCAGCGTCGAGAAATTCCCTGAGCTCAAGGCTCACAAGGGTGAGGACATCATCGTGACAGACGGTACTACCCTGCTCGGTGCAGATGACAAGGCAGGTATCGCTGAAATCGTACAGGCCATGTGCTACCTCCGCGACCATAAGGAAATCAAGCATGGCGACATCCGTGTGGGCTTCAATCCTGATGAGGAAATCGGTATGGGTGCCCATCACTTCGATGTAGAGAAGTTTGGTTGCGACTGGGCTTACACCGTTGACGGTGGCGACCTGGGCGACCTGGAATACGAGAACTTCAATGCCGCTGCTGCCAAGATTCATATCAAGGGAGTAAGCGTACATACTGGTTACGCCAAGGGCAAGATGGTGAATGCAAGCCGCCTGGCTGTAGAGTTCCAGAATATGATACCTGAGACCGAGACTCCTGAGCAGACAGAGGGTTACGAGGGATTCTATCACCTGCTCGGCATTGAGAGCCGTTGCGAGGAAGCCAAGCTCAGCTATATCATCCGCGACCACGACCGCGAAAAGTTTGAAGACCGCAAGGACTTCATCGAGAAGTGTGTGGAGAAGATGAACGAAAAGTATGGCGAAGGAACGGTTACTGCCGAAATCTACGACCAGTATTACAACATGAAGGAGAAGATTGACCCTAACATGCACGTAATCGACATCGTACTCAAGGCAATGCAAGAGAGCGGTGTTCCTCCTCGTGTAGAGCCTATCCGTGGCGGTACCGATGGAGCACAGCTCAGTTTCAAGGGTCTTCCTTGCCCTAACATCTTTGCCGGTGGTGTCAACTTCCATGGTCCTCACGAGTTTGTGAGCATCCAGGTTATGCAGAAGGTGGTGGATACTATCGTGAAGATTGCAGAAATCACAGAAGAATACAACGACTAATACAAAAATGGGGAATTTAGGCACATCTAAATTCCCCATTTTCATAAATGAATACGAATATTTACAGAGAGATTATCATAAACTGAAAATTATGGCAGAAATTCCTTTTTTAGTAAAAGACCTCGCCCTCATCCTGATGGTAGCCGGCATCGTCACCCTCATCTTCAAGCGGCTCAAGCAACCGCTGGTGCTGGGATACATTGTGGCAGGCTTCCTCGTTTCTCCCCACATGCCCTACACTATGTCGGTAATGGACGAGACGGACATCAAGACCTGGGCAGACATCGGTGTCATCTTTACGCTCTTCTCACTGGGTCTCGACTTTTCTTTCAAGAAAATCGTGAAGATGGGAGCATCGCCTATCATTGCTACCGTGGTCATCGTCTTCTCCATGATGATGCTGGGCATCAGCGTGGGCCACAGTTTCGACTGGGGAAGGATGGACTGTATCTTCCTGGGCGGTATGCTTGCCATGAGTTCCACCACTATTATATATAAAGCGTTCGACGACATGCGGCTGCGCACCCAGAAGTTTGCCTCGATGGTGATGAGCGTACTGATTCTGGAAGACATCCTTGCCATCGTCATGATGGTGATGCTGTCAGCGATAGCGAGCGGCAGCAATCCCGATGGCGGTCAGATGTTTGCCTCCATCGTCAAGATAGGCTTCTTCCTTGGCGTCTGGTTCATCGTAGGCATCTTCGCCATTCCCTGGTTCCTCCGCTCGGTAAGAAAGCTCATTAATGGCGAAACCCTGCTTATCGTATCGCTGGGTTTATGCTGCGGCATGGCTGTACTGAGCACCAAGGTAGGTTTCAGCAGTGCCTTCGGAGCCTTTGTCATGGGTAGCATCCTGGCAGAAACCATTGAAGCAGAGAAGATTATCAAGCTGGTAGAACCGGTCAAGAACCTTTTCGGAGCCATCTTCTTTGTATCGGTAGGTATGCTGGTAGACCCAAAGATTCTGATAGAATACGCCCTGCCTATCCTTGCCCTGGTGGGTACGATACTGATAGGTCAGGCCACGCTGGGCACCTTCGGCTTCATGCTCGGAGGCGAATCTTTGAAATCGGCCATGCGATGCGGTTTCTCTATGGCTCAGATTGGCGAATTCTCATTCATTATCGCCTCGCTGGGCTTATCACTTGGCGTTATCAGCAACTTCCTCTATCCGGTAGTCGTAGCGGTGAGTGTCATCACCACCTTCCTTACTCCTTACATGATTCGTCTGGCACTACCAACCTATCAGGTGATGGAGAAGCATCTGCCCGACAAGCTCATCCATGTATTGAACCATTTTGCGATGAGTCATCCGCAGACCCAGCAGCAGAGCAAGTGGAAATCACTGATCAGGCAGATGATCATCAATACGGCAGCCTATTCTATACTCTCGGCAGCTACCATCGCTCTGATGTTCACCTTCGTATTGCCTCTGATGCGCAATCTGTTGCCGGGCTGGCACCTCCATTGGTACGCCAACGCCATCACCGGCTTGCTTACGGTGCTACTGATAGCTCCATTCCTACGTGCCATCGTGATGAAGAAGAATCACAGCCCCGAGTGGAAACGTCTATGGGTAGAGAGCAGCATCAACCGTGTGCCTCTGCTGTTTACGGTGTTCGTCCGCTTCATCATTGCCCTGGCTTTCATCTTCTACATCATCAACTTCCTCTCCCGCTTCACCAATGCGTTGATGATCTGCATCGGAGGCATCGTAGTGATGCTGATGATAACCTCCCGCCACATCAAGAAGCGCAGCATTGTGATGGAGCGCGTCTTCATCCATAATCTCCGTTCACGCGATATTGCGGCTCAGGTAAATGGAGAGAAACGTCCGCTCTACGAGGGCAGACTGCTGGATAGAGATATTCATATCAGTGAGTTTGAAGTACCGGAAGACAGTACCTGGGCGGGTAAATCGCTCAAGGAGCTACACCTTCGTGAACGCTTTGGTGTAGACATGAGCAGCGTTCACCGTGGTTCCCACCGTCTCAATATCCCAAATGGTGATATGGTTATTTTCCCAGGAGACAAGTTGCAGGTGATCGGAAATGACGACCAGCTCCAGAAGTTCAACACAGCCCTTCAGAGCGACCTGATGCCAGAAGAAGCCGAGATAGAGAAGCGCGAGATGAAGCTGAGCCAGCTCATCATCTCATCTTCCAGCGAATTTCTGGGCAAGACGCTCATCGAGAGTGGCATCCGCGACCATTACAACTGTATGGTTGTTGGATTGGAAGAAGGTCAGGAAAACCTCACCCACATTTCTCCATCCCGAAAATTCGAAAAGGGAGATATCATCTGGCTAGTAGGAGAACCTGACGATTTGAAAAGAATCAAAAACTAAATAAAAGATTAGGGCGTGCCATTCTGTAAAGAACGACACGCCCTAATCTTTTATTTAATATCAATAGAAATCACCATAAGCAATCTACTTCACTGTGATATGGAAGCATCCCTGCTTTACCTCATATTTCACAAGGCACCGGTTACGGTCTCTCATATCTCTCAGCACTTCGCTGAGCACCCATTTCAAGGTATCATTCTGTACCTGTCTTCGAGGCTGCTGACGAGTCTGAATCTGCTTATATCTGTTGTAGCAAACATCAAACGTAGTACCGTAAAGATGGCATGAATTCTCGGTAGCATTTCCATTGCGGGTACGAAGCTTCGCCACATCATCCTTGGTACGGAGAATACTCGTAACGATAATCTTATGCAAAGGAATGCCCTTGATTTGCAAAGAATCGAAATAAGCACGACCGATATCCTGCAATAAAACCGAAGCCCTTGGTACCAGATAAGGTATACTGTTATTCAGTTTATCTACATAAAAGAAAGGATTGCTTCCCACATACACCAGCTTACCCTTACTATGCTCAGCCTCCTCACGGTTCTGTACCGGATTCACGCCATACTTGTTGGCAGCCAGAATCTGCACATCCTGCTGGTCAGGGAAAGTATTGCCGAAATGAGGCACCGAGAAGATACGATGCTTCACCTCCTTGCCATTCTTATCGAAGAAAATAGAAGGCGTATTGGAAGAATCAGCAGCTGTTCCTGCCTCAGCCCCCAAAGTCGTTCCGGCAGCTTCCTGAGCCAAATCATCAGATGTCTCGGCTATCTCATTTGCAGCCTTATTCTCCTCTTCCTTGTCTTCTTCTGCCATCGCAAGCTGATCAACGGAATCCGTAGCCAGGCTATCCGCCACACTCAAATCAGCAACAGAAGTTCTTGGTTCCGCAACGCCCGGACTGATCAATCTCAACAAAGCCAGGACACACACAACAACGACAAAACCCAGCAAGAAACGGTTCTTGCCAGACATTGCCTGAACAACATTTACTATATGTAGGATAATATGTTTTAATTTCATTATCAAGAATTATAATCAATTTTCTCTAAAAGTAATGGCAAAAGTACATCATTAATTTCATAATACAAAACTTTTTAATGTCTTTTTAATAACTTCTACTAGAAAAAAAGACATTCCTAATTTCCAAAGCATTGTATTTACCATCCCAACACTATTAATTTTTCGCCATCACAAGGCATCATTTAAGCCTCCTGCCGGTCATCATTGATGACTCTTACCTGCCATCATATAAGGCACTTAGCTTACATAAGAAGGAGGGGTCGAGAGGGAGAAATTTCAGATGGGGGGTTAACAGAGTTAACAGTTAACAGCCCAAAAATGCATACTCCCTCACTCATATACAAGAAATAAGTATATATATATATTTATATTAAAAAGGTAAGGAAAGGAGGAGGGTGCAAAAAACAGCTGTTAACTGTTAACCTGTTAACTCCTTGTCCCTTTATTAAAAATCCCGACTCATAGTTATATGGTTGCTAACTCACAGTTTTCTATGACGAAACGAATAGACTTCTTCTCGAAATCACAGCTTTTATCATCAAAAAACAGCTGAAACAGACATATTTTAAAACTAAAATAACACGGACAAATTCGAATTTGTCCGTGTTATTTTTTCAACAGTCATGCAGAGAATAATATAAGTCCCATTGACCTTGACGTTCCATACCATAAACTCCGATTAATCAGCAATATAAACAAGTTCTCCCTGTTTTACAGACAGTTTACCAGAATAGTTTGCCCCATAATCTCAAAAAAAGTATAAGAAATTTGCTTATTTCGAGGAAAAGTAGTAATTTTGCAGCGTTATATAACATATAAAGGTTTAAACGATTTAAGATTAGAAATTTTGATAGAGAAACATATAGTACTCGAAGATGTAGATCCAGTGATGTTCTACGGAGTGAATAATGCTCATCTACAGATGATAAAATCACTGTATCCTAAGTTGCGTATCGTGGCACGTGACAACGTGCTTCGTGTGCTTGGCGACGAGGAAGAAATGGCGAAAGCTGAAGAAGACATTGAGCTGATGCGCAAGCACTTAGCTAAATATAACATGCTCAATGAAGAAGATATCCTTGATATTGTGAAAGGCAAACAGACTAAAGCAGATTCGGTAAAAGGCGTGCTGGTTTACAGCATCAGCGGAAGACCTATCAAGAGCCGCAGCGAGAATCAGCAGCAACTCATTGAAGCTTACGAAAAGAACGACATGGTATTTGCCGTGGGTCCTGCCGGAACCGGTAAGACCTACCTCAGCATCGCCCTTGCCGTAAAAGCACTCAAGGAGAAAGCCATTAAAAAGATTATCCTCTCACGACCTGCCGTAGAAGCGGGCGAAAAGCTCGGTTTCCTGCCAGGCGACATGAAAGATAAAATTGACCCTTACCTGCAGCCACTGTATGATGCACTGGAAGACATGATTCCTGCCGTCAAGCTGCAAGACATGATGGAAAAGCACATTATCCAGATTGCGCCACTTGCCTTCATGCGTGGACGCACACTCAGCGATGCCGTCGTCATTCTTGACGAGGCGCAGAACACAACCTCCCAGCAGATCAGAATGTTCCTTACCCGTATGGGCATGAACACCAAGATGATTATCACCGGTGACCTGACCCAGATCGACCTGCCTAGAGAGCAGCGAAGCGGACTGAAGGAAGCACTCAAGATTCTGGACGGTGTGGAAGGCATCGGAGTGGTGAAGCTGGGACAGAAGGATATTGTGCGCCACAAGCTCGTAACCCGCATCGTCAACGCATACGACAAGTATGACAAGGAGAGAGCGGAAGAAAAGAAAACAATTAAAAATTAATAATTGATAATTAATAATTAACAGTACTGCCCTAGGGGCAGGCCCAATTATAAATTGTAAATTATAAATTATAAATTAAATAAAATGAAAGCATTAACAAAGACAGATTTCCATTTCGATGGACAGAAGAGTGTTTACCACGGTAAAGTACGTGATGTGTATGACATTAACG
>ERZ1023670.106-NODE-106-length-30242-cov-44.307285_pt1 | contig 30242 bp, 27 predicted proteins | sample MGYA00380342_ERZ1023670 | MGnify/ENA primary metagenome ERZ1023670 (study PRJEB33179, sample SAMN07448984) | human gut metagenome | biome: Human-gut; feature: Human associated habitat; material: Faeces | host: Homo sapiens | place: India: Bhopal | collected...
TACTAGGGTTCACCCCGGAGCCGAAAAGGTGAATGCTTGGGGCAAGTGTTCACCCATGAATCTAAAATGCTCCACTTGCGAGAAGCAAAGTGGAGCACATGAAACACATGAAATAAAGCACTCTTCCATCTGTGAAGAGGGTGAACCTATCTGATAGTTATCTATCGTTACTATGCGAACAGTCTGGAGAATACTTCGGCAGTTCTACCGGTATAAACCTTCATGTCGGTGACAGGCTTGTAGCCGAAATCCTTGTAGGCGAGGAGTTGGAGGGCTGCAAACTGAGAATCGTCAGAAAGACATGCCTGCAGCTTGAAGTTGCCCATGCTGATGGCTGAAACCGGGAACTTGCTGATGGCAGTTTCCACTTCTGTAGGAGCTGCAGTGAGGATGTTCTGAAGCTTCTTTCCGTCCTCAGCAGTATATTCCTTCTCCTTGATCTGGATCTTGCTCTGTGTTGGCTTGTAGGTGAGCTTGACGCTCCAACCCATGAAACCCTTCTTTACCTGTACGTCATTGAGTGCCATTACGTCTTCACCCATTTCTATATGATTGATCTTTGCCATAATCTTATTACTTGTTTTTATCTTATTTTTATCTTAAATGAATATATATATTGTACTGTTTTTTTGTTATGATAGGGGTGTGATAATCCTTATCGCATCTTGAAGAGATGATGCGACAAACGATATGATATATTATGTATATAAGAGAAAAACAAGCGCTAACAGAGGAGACGCCGCAGGCAAATGACATAATATTTGCTGGCGACATCAAAGTGGATAGGGGCGGTCTCCTGCCGGAAAGGCTCCATCGCACCATCTATAGCGGATAAAAGGGTGAATAATAAATGAATCCTATTTGAAAGCAATCTACTTGCCGATTGATTTCCGTGCATATTGCCACTAGGCAATAAGCGCTGCGGACGACTGCTGCAAATGCGATAGGCCAGCTCGGAAGCATTCTCCAGCTGGGCATCACTCTGGCGCTGGTCGTACTCTACCTTAGCCAGCTTATCCTTCTTGGGAAGAGCGTCTGAGGTATAAGAAACAGAGGCAGCAGATACCTCTCCATAGCCTGCGAAGACCATGGACATCAGAAAAATGATGTAAAGTATCAACTGCCTCATATTAAATATATTATGGTGTCAGGATGAACTCCCGACACCGGGGATGATTAATAGCTTCTTGCGATGATGACACGGGCTACGGCTGGCTTGCCGCTTACCATATCTACACCTGGAGTCTGCTCGTAAGCGAAAGGCACGCAGCGGATGGTAGCCTGAGTCTCCTCCTTGATCTTTGCCTCGGTCTCGGCTGTACCGTCCCAATGGCAGAGGAAGAAACCACCGTCCTTCACACGCTCCTTGAACTCCTCGTAGTTGTCGCACTCATAAACGTGAGCATCACGGTAAGCACGAGCCTTCTCGAAGATATTCTTCTGGATGTCTTCCAACATATTCTTTACGCGCTCAACGATGCCGTCGAAGCTTACGTTCTCCTTCTCCAAGGTATCACGACGCATAATCTCGATGGTGTTGTTCTCCAAGTCACGGCCACCCATAGCCAGACGAACAGGAACACCCTTCAACTCATAGTCAGCGAACTTGAAGCCAGGACGCTTGGCAGGGTTGTCATCATACTTCACGGTGATGCCCAACTCGCGGAGCTGGTCGATGACAGGCTGCAACTTAGCAGTAATCTGAGCCAACTGCTCGTCGCCCTTGTTGATAGGAACGATAACCACCTGGATAGGAGCCAGCTTTGGAGGCAATACGAGACCGTTGTCATCGCTGTGAACCATGATGAGGGCACCCATCAGTCGGGTAGAAACACCCCATGAAGTAGCCCATACATACTCAGGCTTGTTCTCCTTGTTCAAGTATGTAACATCGAAACTCTTGGCGAAGTTCTGACCCAGGAAGTGAGAAGTACCGCTCTGGAGAGCCTTGCCATCCTGCATCATTGCCTCGATGGTATAAGTGTTCAGGGCACCGGCGAAACGCTCAGTCTCACTCTTCACACCCTGCAATACAGGAACACCCATGTAGTTTTCAGCAAAATCAGCGTAAACCTTGAGCATCTCCTGAGCCTTTGCCTCAGCCTCTTCCTTAGTGGCATGAGCGGTATGGCCCTCCTGCCAGAGGAACTCAGAAGTACGGAGGAACGGACGGGTACGCATCTCCCAACGCATTACGTTACACCACTGGTTGCAGAGGATAGGGAGATCACGCCATGAATGGATCCAGTTCTTATAGGTGTTCCAGATGATGGTCTCAGAAGTAGGACGGATGATGAGCTCCTCATCGAGCTTTGCGTTAGGATCAACCTCAACCTCTTTGCCATCCTCTGTAGAACGGAGGCGGTAGTGGGTAACTACGGCACACTCCTTGGCGAAACCTGCCACGTGCTCAGCCTCACGAGAGAAGAAACTCTTCGGGATGAGGAGAGGGAAGTATGCGTTCTGTACACCTGTCTGCTTAAACATCTTGTCGAGCTGCTGCTGCATCTTCTCCCAGATAGCGTAACCGTATGGTTTGATGATCATACAACCACGAACAGGAGACAACTCTGCGAGGTCAGCCTTCACTACCAAGTCGTTGTACCACTGACTGTAGTTGTCAGCGCGCTTGGTCAAATTCTTAAGTTCTTTAGCCATATTACTATTTTATATTTTATTTTTTATTCTTCAATATTATATAATAAGGTATCATCTTTTTTTTTGTCATATATAGGGATTTTCCACCCCAAAATAGGAGATTTCCTTACCCTGTTTGGACAAATACCTTTAATTTTGCATGCAAAAATACAAAAAAATATTAGAAATCTCTCCTTATTGGAGAAAAAATACGTATCTTTGCATTTAAATAACATAAAATATAGGAGAATAAGTAATGAAAAAGATGAATTTTACTGTAGTAGCACTTTCAGCGCTGCTCGTTTTGGGAAGTTGTGGAACAAGTCAGAAGACAGGTACAGCTGCTGGTGCTGGTGCAGGTGCTGCCTTGGGTGCAATTGTTGGTGGTTTGTTGAATAATAGCCATCGTGGTACTGGTGCTGCTGTAGGTGCTGTTATCGGTGCAGCTGTTGGTGGTACTGCAGGTAATCTGATTGGTAAGCACATGGATAAGGTGAAGGCTGAGGCTGAGCAGGTGAAGAATGCACAGGTTGAGACTGTAACTGATGCTAACGGTTTGGCTGCAGTAAAGGTTACCTTCGATTCTGGTATCCTCTTCCAAACCAATAAGTATGTTCTCAATGCCAATGCTAAGAACGATTTGGCTAGCTTTGCTACTGTATTGAAGAATAATACCGACTGTGAAGTTTCTATTCAGGGATATACTGACAGTACCGGTAACGATGGTATCAACTTGCCTTTGAGCGAGAACCGTGCTAAGTCTGTATATAACTACTTGATGTCTTGCGGTGTGAAGAATTCACAGATCAAGTCTGTTCAGGGTTTCGGTTCTTCTAATCCTGTTGCTGACAACTCAACAGCTGCTGGTCGCCAGGCTAACCGTCGTGTAGAGGTATACATGTATGCTTCTCAGGCAATGGTAAATGCTGCTAACAACGGTACATTGAAATAATGATACTCAAGAAGATTAGAAATATTGTAAGATGGGTGGTGGTGCTGTTTTTCAGTACCACCATTCTTGCTGTTGTAGCCTATCGTTTCATTCCGGTGTATTTCACTCCCTTGATGTTTATCCGCTGCTTTCAGCAAGTGGCTGATGGAGAGAGTATTACCTTGCATCATCATTGGGTTTCGATGGATAAGATTTCTCCCCACATGCCTGTGGCGGTGATGGCGAGTGAGGATGCACGATTCCTGAAGCATCACGGTTTTGACTTCAATGCCATTGAACATGCTGCCAAGAATAATGCCCATGGAGGAAAGGTGCATGGAGCCAGTACTATCAGTCAGCAGACGGCAAAGAATGTATTCCTCTGGCCTGGAAGATCATGGACTCGTAAGGGTTTTGAGGTTTATTTTACATTTCTTATCGAAATGATGTGGAGCAAGCAGCGTATCATGGAGGTTTATCTCAACAGTATCGAGATGGGACCGGGAATCTATGGAGTGGATGCTGTGGCTGAGTATCATTTCGACAAGAAAGCGCAGGATCTTTTCCGTGACCAGTGCGCCCTGATTGCTGCAACATTGCCTAATCCCCGCAAATTCAGTTCTCTTCATCCGAGTGCCTATATGAAGAAGCGTCAGCGTCAGATAGAGCATCAGATGAGATTCATTCCTTCCTTTCCAAAAGAAGGTGAGGACTATGATCCGGGTACGGCTGTAGGAGGATATAGGGGAAAGTGAGTAGTGAAGAGTGAAGAATGAAAAATCTGGTAAATATTGATTAATGGATTTACTGAACGACTTGAATGAAGCGCAGCGAGCTGCGGTTGAATATATTGACGGACCATCGCTGGTGATTGCCGGTGCCGGTTCGGGTAAGACGCGTGTACTAACCTATAAGATTGCTTATCTTCTGAGCAAGGGGATGAAGCCTTGGAGCATCATGGCTCTTACCTTTACCAATAAGGCGGCGAGAGAAATGAAGGAACGTATCGGCAGACTGGTGGGCGATGACTTGGCGCAACATCTCTATATGGGTACCTTCCACAGCATTTTCTCACGCATTCTACGTGCTGAAGCTGAGCATATCGGATTTAATAATAATTTTACCATATATGATGAAACCGACTCACGCTCACTGATTAAGGCTATCGTGAAGGAGATGGGTCTGGATGATAAATCATACAAGCCTGCTGCTGTTCATGCCAGAATTTCGATGGCTAAGAACAACCTGGTGAGTGCCGAATCCTATGCCAGTGATGCTGCTATCTTTGAGCAGAACAAGCGTGCGCAGATGCCGGAATTGGGAAAGATATTCGTGGCTTACGTGCAGCGCTGCAGACAGGCAAATGCCATGGATTTTGATGATCTGCTGGTTTTGACCTATCGGTTGTTCAGAGAACATGAAGAAATCCGACAGAAATATGCTGCACGATTCGACTATATCCTGGTGGATGAGTATCAGGATACCAATCATGTGCAGATGTCTATCGTGATGCAGCTGTGCAAGGAGAAGCTGAGGGTATGTGCTGTGGGTGATGATTCGCAGAGTATCTACAGTTTCCGTGGTGCCAATATCGACAATATTCTGAATTATCAGAAGCAGCTGAAGGGGACACGTCTCTTCAAGCTGGAACAGAACTACCGTTCTACTCAAACCATCGTGAAGGCAGCCAACAGTCTGATTAAGTTTAACCGCAATCAGATCAAGAAGGATGTATATAGCGAAAATGCGGTAGGCGAGAAACTTCAGTATAAGCCGGCTTACAGCGACAAGGAAGAGGCGGTAATCGTGGCAAAGGACATTAAGCGCATCAAGCGTCAGGATGATTGCGGATATCATGATTTCGCCATCCTGTATCGTACCAATGCACAGAGCCGCAGCTTTGAGGAGGAGTTCAGAAAACAGGGCATTCCTTATCGAATCTATGGCGGATTGAGCTTCTATCAGCGCAAGGAAATCAAGGATATTATCGCTTATTTCCGACTGGTGGCCAATCCTGATGATGAGGAAGCCATCAAGCGTATCATCAACTATCCGGCTCGTGGAATCGGTGCAACAACGGTGATGAAGATTGCTGACTGTGCGCATCAGAATCAGGTGAGCTTCTGGGAGGTGATAGGCGAGCCTGCACATTATGGACTCAATGTAAACAAGGGTACATTAGCGAAACTGGATAATTTCCGACTGCTCATTTCTTCATTTATCGAGCGTTCGCATACCACGGATGTATATGAATTGGGTGATGCTATCATCAAGGAGAGTGGCATCAGTCAGGATATCATGAGTGGTAGGGATGCCGATGACCTGGCACGACAGGAGAATCTGGAGGAATTTCTGAGCGGTATGTCTGCCTTCGTCGAGGAGCGCAGGGAAGAGGGTAGGATGGATGAAGCCTTTCTTACGGATTATCTGCAGGATGTGGCATTGCTTACTGATGCGGATAGTGAGGGAGCCAAGGATGAACCCCGTGTGTCCCTGATGACCGTTCATGCGGCTAAGGGTCTGGAATTTGCTACTGTCTTCATTGTAGGATTGGAGGAGAATATCTTCCCGAGTCCGCTGGCAGCCATGTCTGTCAGAGAGCTGGAGGAAGAGCGCCGTCTGCTTTATGTGGCAATCACCCGTGCCGAGAAACATTGTATTCTGACGAATGCCAAGAACCGTTTCCGTTATGGCAAGATGGAGTTTGATAATCCTAGCCGGTTTATTGATGAGATTGATTCCAGCCTGATAGAGGCACAGGATGAAATGGGTGATTCTTACTTTGGTGGTGGCTCTTCTTATGATAGAAGTGCTTCTTATGGTGAACGTTCTTCTTATGGCGGTGGATATGGCAAACGGATGCCTTGGGACCAGAAGCGCAGAATAAGCGATAGAGATGAGGATGTTCCGGAATGGAAGCGTGTGACATCGCAGTTCCGTCCGGATCCTAAACCGGCATCGGATACCTCATCGTCATCATCTTCTTCCCGTGAGTCATTATCTTCCGGTAATTTTAAGTCGGTAAGAGCTTTGGATGCTGCTCGTCGCATATTGGGAAATAACAGAAATTCATCGGTATCTTCTGCCTCTTCGGTGTCTTCTTCTGCCGGTTCTTCTTTCGGTGCTTTGAAGGAAGGTTGCAAGATAGAGCATCAGCGTTTCGGGGTAGGCATTGTCCGGAAGATTGAAGGTCAGGGTGAAAATGCGAAAGCTACAGTAGAGTTTCAGAATTCCGGTATCAAGCAGTTGCTCCTGAAGTATGCGAAGTATACTATTCTGGATTAAATTTCTTTGATTGCAATGAGGGTGTGTCACAAGTCTAAATAATGACAGCCGAGGACGGGCTGAAAGCCCAAAAGCTCTTAGCCCAGGGCAGCGCCCTGGGCTAAGAGCTTCTGCCCTTTCAGGGCGTATGGGATGTGACTTATGATACACCCTCATTGCATTTTTTATTTGTTATTGCAGATAGAGATACAGAGCGAGATGATGGCGAAGACCGTTCCTATTGCACAGACTCCCAACCATCCAATCTGGGTCCAGGCAATGCCTGCACAGTAAGTACCCAATGAACCGCCGATGAAATAGGTAGTCATGAAGATGGTGTTGGCTCTGTTGGCTGCTTCAGGGATTTCCTGGATACAGCCACTCTGATTGCTGAGTTGCTGACATTGCAAGCCGATGTCTACCAGAATGATGGCTATGATGAGCCCGGTGTAAGTATCTCCGTAGAGATTTGCAATGCTCCAGGCGATAATCTGAAGTACTGCTCCGTAAAGACTCAGTTTTCTGATGCCGTATCGAGGAACGAGTTTGCCGATACCGCTGGCTGCAAGGGCTCCGGCGATACCGCAGGCACCCAATGTTCCTACCATCTCACTACCTGAGAAGAATGGAGCCTGAGCCAGACGGAAAGCCAGACAGGACCAGATAGCCATCATGCTGCCGAAACCGAAGGCTGCTCGAATGGAGTAGAGGCGGATGCGCGGATGATAGGCAAAGATTTCGAAGACGGTAATCATCAATCCTTTATAGCTTCCGATATAGTTGCGTTTCATCTCAGGAATAATCTTGAGGGTGAGTGCCATGCAGATCAGCATCACGACAGCTGCGATGAGAAACATTTCTCTCCAGCCTAGCCAGTCACCTACATATCCGCTGATGACTCGTGAAGCCAGGATGCCGGTGAGGAGTCCGGATAGTACGATTCCCATATTCCTGCTTTTGTTCTTGGGCGCAGAATACTGTCCGGCAATAGGGATGAAGAATTGCGGAATCACCGAACAGGCTCCCAGGAAGAGAGAAGCGCCCCAGAGGAGCCATACGTTATGTGCCAAGGCTATGATGATGGCCATGATGGCTGCCACCGTCATGTTGGTAACGATGATGCGGCGACGCGAGTAGAGATCACCCATGGGAATGAGGAAACATAGCCCCAGGGCGTAACCTATCTGTGTGGCTACGGTGATGAGGTTGGCACTATGCTGGCTGATGCCCAGGTCATGGCGTATCATTTCCAGTAGGGGCTGATTATAGTAGCAGTTGGCTACAGTTAGTCCTGCTATCACAGCCATCGTCAGTAAGAGACTGCGAGGTATTCCATTGTTTTCTTTCAGTTGTATCATTTTTCTTTCAGTTATTTCTTCTGTTCTGTTCCGGAATCTGTTTGTGTTCAGGGAAAATTCCTCAGAAACATAGTGCAAAGTTACGAAAACTTTTTCTTTTCTCAAAAATCTGCTGACTGTTTATGCCATTTCCTTTGTATATTCTTCTATGCGTTCTTCCCGCTTTCCCTCGCGCGTACCTTATTATATATGCAGAATTTTTCGATAGTCAAGAGCCTGGACAGGAAAAAATCGATGTTCGGGCACACATTTTACGATTTTGGGGCTTCAGGAGGATGGGAGTATGGAATCTTGTAAATGCACTTAAAATGCATGAAAAGTGTTAAAATCTTGGTGTTCCCGAGCATATTAAAAACTTTAACCTTTGTTAGCACTTTGTAAGTTGTTGATTATTAGGTGATTGTGATTTTGTTACAAAATACCCCTAAAAAAAGTCGCAAAAAAAAGAACAACATATCAAAAAAATGCTTACCTTTGCATCAGTTTTAATAAACGAATGATTGTTTTACAGATTTAAAAAGCAAAGAAAATGAAGAAATTAGTTTTTATGTTCGTAGCTATCGCAGCTATCTCTTTCGCATCATGTGGTAACAAAACAGCTCAGAACACAGCTTCTGCTGATTCTGACACAGCTCAGGTAGACACAACTGTTGCTGACACTGCTGCTGCTGATACAGCTGCTGCTGATTCTGCTAAGTAATTTTGAATTACTGACGAACAGAAATGAGAGAAACAACCGCTGGACCTTGGTCTAGCGGCTTTTTTCGTTTTATAGACCTAGGGTCTTGGGGGAGGTGAACGCCTTTTCTGCTAGCTACACTCCCTAAACCAATGGTCGCTGCTCGAAGGGTAAGGTAAAGACCAGTAGCAACTGCATCCCCTATACGCCCCGAAAGGGCAAAAGCTTAAAAGAAACCAAAGAAAAAGATAAATATATGATAGATTCAAGTGCCTTCCAAGGCAAAAAGGCTGCCTATTACACTTTAGGTTGCAAACTCAACTTCTCTGAAACTTCCACTTTTGGCAAGATGCTCGAAGATATGGGCGTGATTACTGCCAAAAAGGGGGAGAATGCTGACATTTGTCTCATCAATACTTGCTCCGTTACTGAGGTTGCCGATCATAAGTGCCGACAGGCCATCCATCGCATGGTGCGTAATAATCCAGGTGCTTTCGTGATAGTTACGGGTTGCTATGCACAGCTGGAGTCTGAAAACGTGAGTAAAATAGAGGGAGTAGACCTGGTGTTGGGTGCCAATGAGAAGGCGAACTTGATTCAATATCTCAGTGATGCCTGGGCGCAGAAGTTTGCTGCTGAGAATGGTTTGCCTACAAATGGCGAAGCTCAGGAGCTGTCGGATTCTTCCCTTCATCAGCATCATAGCGTGAAGACAAAGGAAATCAGAAGCTTCCAGCCTTCATGTTCCCGTGGTAACCGCACCCGCTACTTCCTGAAGGTACAGGATGGCTGCAACTATTACTGTACCTATTGTACCATTCCTTTCGCCCGTGGCAATTCACGTAATCCTAGCATCGAGTCTTTGGTGGCTCAGTGTGAGCAGGCTGCAGCTGAGGGAGGTAAGGAGATTGTCATCACCGGTGTGAACATCGGTGATTTCGGTCAGACTACCCATGAGCGATTTCTGGATCTCGTCAAGGCGATGGATAAGGTAGAGGGTATCAAGCGTTATCGTATCTCCAGTCTGGAACCAGATCTCTGTGATGATGATCTCATTGCCTATTGCGCAGAGAGTCGTGCCTTCATGCCTCATTTCCACATTCCGTTGCAGAGTGGAAGCGATGAGGTTCTGAAGCTGATGCATCGTCGTTATGACAAGGCGCTCTTTGCCCATAAGGTGAATCTCATCAAGGAGAAGATGCCGGATGCCTTCATCGGTGTAGACGTAATGGTGGGTTGTCGCGGTGAAACTCCAGAGTGTTTTGAGGAGTGCTATGAGTTCTTGAAGAGCCTGCCGGTTACGCAGCTTCATGTCTTCCCATATTCTGAGCGTCCGGGAACAGCTGCTTTGAAGATTCCGTATGTGGTAGACGAGAAGGAAAAGAAGAAGCGCTCTAAGCGTCTGCTGGAGCTGAGCGATCAGAAAACACAGGAGTTCTATGCCCAGTATATCGGTACTGAGGCAGAGGTGCTCTTCGAGAAGGCTTCAAGAGGCAAGGCTATGCATGGTTTCACCAAGAACTATGTACGTGTGGAGCTTTCACCAGCTCTTGCCAAGGAAGAATACGACAATCAGCTTCTCAAGGTTCGTCTGGGTGATTTCAATCACGACAAGACGGCATTGAAGGCAGAGCTTGTTGATAGTTTATAGTTAATAGGGCTAATCATAAAGTTCAAAGCTCAAACTTCAAAGTTCAATGTACTACAATGATTTTGGTTCCTGGATCCGGAAGCAGTTTCCTGACTTCCGGGTTCAGAAGATTTCGATAGATGCAGGATTCTCCTGTCCTAACAGGGATGGAAAAATCTCGAGCGGTGGATGTACGTATTGTGACAACCGTACGTTCAATCCAAGCTATTGCGACCGTAGAAAGTCGATAACGGAACAGTTGGAGGAGGGCAAGGCCTTCTTCAGTAGAAAATATCCGGATATGAAATATCTGGCTTATTTTCAGGCTTATACCAATACCTATGCCAAGGTGGAACTTCTGCGGGAAATGTATGAGGAGGCGCTGCGGGTAGAGGATGTGGTAGGCATTGTGATTGGTACCCGTCCAGACTGTGTGAGCGATGAACTCCTGGACTATCTCGAGGAGTTGAACCAGCGCACTTTCGTTCTTGTGGAATATGGTATCGAGAGTGCCAATGATGAGACTTTGAAGCGAATCAATCGCGGTCATGATTTCGCCTGCTGCCGTGATGCGGTAGAGCGGACTCATGCGAGGGGTATTCTGACGGGCGGTCATATCATCATCGGACTGCCCGGAGAGGATGCGGAAGAAAGTCTCAGGCAGGCACCGGTCATTTCTTCTCTGCCTCTTGATATACTGAAAATTCATCAGATGCAGATCATCAGGGGTACCCGATTGGCACAGGAGTATGCTGAGCATCCTTTTCACGTGTATACGGTGGAGGAATACATTGATGTCATCGTAAAATATATCCGGCTGCTTCGCAAAGACCTGGTATTGGAGCGATTCGTCAGCCAATCGCCGAAAGATCTGCTTATCGCACCGAAATGGGGACTCAAGAACTACGAGTTTACCAATCTCCTGAATAATAAATTAAAGAGTTTACAATAAAATATGGCAAAGGTAGCAATCGTTATATTAAATTGGAATGGGCAGAAGATGCTGGCAAAGTATCTTCCTAATGTCGTGGAGTATTCACGGCAGGATGCTGAGATATGGGTAGCCGACAACTGTTCTTCAGACCAGTCCATGCATCTTCTGGAGACCCAGTTTCCTCATGTCAAAACCATCGTACTGGAGCAGAACTTCGGCTTTGCCGAGGGGTATAACCGTGCCTTGAAAGAAATAGAGGCTGATTATTATGTTCTCCTGAACAGTGATGTGGAGGTATCGCATCATTGGCTTACTCCGCTCATCGAGTTTATGGATGCTCATCCTCAGGTAGCTGCTTGCCAGCCTAAGTTGCTGGCTGAATACGACAAGGATATGTTTGAGTATGCTGGAGCATGCGGTGGCTATCTTGATAAGTTGGGTTATCCTTTCTGTAGGGGTAGAATCTTTGATACCGTAGAGCGAGATAACGGACAGTATGATTATCAACAGGAGATACTCTGGGCTACGGGAGCTTGTATGATGATCCGTTCGGAAGATTACTGGAATGCCGGTGGACTGGATGGCAGATTCTTTGCTCATAACGAGGAGATTGATCTCTGCTGGAGATTGCGCCTGATGGGTAGAAAGATATACTGCATTCCTGAGAGTGAGGTTTATCATGTAGGTGGTGGAACTCTGCCTAAAGGCAATCCAATGAAGACCTATCTGAATTTTAGAAACAATTTAACGATGCTCTATAAGAATTTGAGCGATAAGGAATTGAAGCCTGTGATGCGCAAGCGTTGGCTTCTGGATTATCTTGCCGTATTTCAGACGCTTATCCTGAATCGTAACCTGGGTGACTGCAAGGCAATCTTCAAGGCGCGTAAGGCATTCCAGGCATGGAAGCATGATTTTGATCAGGACCGAAAGAAGATTCAGGAAAGCAGGGTGGAGGAGAATATTCCTCAGATTCTAGACTGTTCTATTCTGTGGCAATACTATGCAAGGGGTAAGAAGTTCTTCTCGCAGTTATAACCGAATTATAAACAAACTTAAAATAAGAATCTATGATGAAGAAACAAACAATGAAGAAACAAATGATGCTGGCGCTGGTATCGCTCTTTGCCTTATCTGTCCAGGCACAGGCAAACTTCAATGTGTCGGTATCCAATCCTTCCAAGTCGGCTAAAACCGATGCTCCGGTGGTTATCGATCTCAGTAAGTTGGAATCGATTGGCAACATTCAGCGTGCCGTGGTAACCGTTGACGGCAAGGAGATTCCTTCTCAGCTCGACGACACCAACCGTGATTGTACCAACGATGAACTCTGTTTCCTGGTTGATCTCGGCAAGAAAGAGACCAAGACTTATCAGGTGCAGCTCTTTCAGGAGGGTGAGCAGGCACAGTATCCAGCCCGTACCTTTGCAGAGCTCTGCCTGCCTAGCAAGAACAAGAAGCTGGCTAAGAACAAGCAGGACATCTATCTGCGAAGCATCTCTTTTGATAAACGTACCAAGGATTGCTATCACTATGTTCATTCTCATGGTGTCTGCTTTGAGAGCGATCTGGTGGCTATGCGTGTTTATTTCGACAACCGCCAGACTATCGACCTCTATGGTAAGATCAATAAGGGCTTGGTTGTATATGATACCCAGTTCTATCCAACTGATGAACAGTTGGCTGCCGGTTCGGGTGACGACTGTCTCTGGGTAGGTAATACCTATGGACTTGGTGCCTTGCGTGGTTGGGATGGAACCAATCAGGTATTGTTGAACGATGTGAAGTATCAGGAACAGCGTGTCATCTCCGAGGGACCGCTTCGTGCCATCGTAGAGGTAGTTGATAATGGTTGGGTTCCAGCTCCAGGTCTGAAGCCGGTGAATGCAACTATCCGATATACTATTTATGCAGGTCATCGCGATTTCGATGTAGATGTATTCTTCAATAAGGATGTTTCTGACTATCAGTTTGCTACTGGATTAATCAATGTGAAGGGGTCCAGTGAATTTTCTGATAACAAGGGCTTGCGTGGATGCTATGGAAGCGACTGGCCAACAGGCAAGGACGATGGCAAGCACAAGTTGGAAACTGTAGGCTTGGGCATCTATGTTCCTCAGTCAGCTTTGGTAAGTCAGGAGCCAGCTAACAAAGATGTTTATACCCAGGTGGTAAAGCCTACCGGCAACCGTTTGAGTTATAAACTCGCCTATACCTGTGCCAACGAAACCTATGGTTTCAAGGGTGAAAAGGAATGGTATCAGTGGCTGAAAGACTGGAAGAAGCAGATTGAAGAACCTGTCAAGGTTTCTGTATCTTGTATCATCCGATAGCCAGAATGTTGCACAAATAGCCAATAATGGGTAAAAATGTAAGTGCTTTTGCCTATTATTGGCTTTTCGTTTTATTTTTTTAGCTAAAACGCTTGGTTTTTATCATTTTTTTTAGTATTTTTGCAGTCGTAACCAGAAAACTGTGAATTTAAGTGAAAAGAATATTTAATTATATAGTCATATTAGCAATTGTGCTTCTTCATTCGGCTTGTGAATATAAGTTTAAGTCGAATGATGAGGTTGACGCTGCACCATTGACGGTGCAACGCTATGACCGTTTGCAAAGCCGTTATCTGACTACCGGTGATTTCTCTGCACTCCAGCAGATGAATACCGACTATCCTATAGAGACCCGTACCCTGATAGAGAAGATGTTGCAGCTTGGTACCATTACCGATGCCAACATCAGTAACCGTTTCCTGATGTTCTATCAGGATTCCACTCTTCAGTCGCTGATAGCTGATGCCGAGGCTGCCTATGCCAATATGGATGATATCAACAAGCAGCTGGTTTCCTCTTTCGAGCGTCTGCGACATTGGATTCCCGAATTACATCCGCCTATCTTCTATTCACAGATAGGTGCGTTGGACCAGAGCATCATCGTGGGTGAGCATTCGGTTGGAATCTCGCTCGATAAGTATATGGGAAGTGACTATCCGCTTTATAAGAAATACTATACTGTGCAGCAGCGCAGTACGATGACAAGAGAATATATCGTGCCCGACTGTCTGACGTTCTATCTGCTCAGTCTGTATCCGATGGCAAACTTTGATAACCGTCCGCAGCTAGACCGTGACTTGCACATGGGCAAGATTATGTGGGTAGTGAATAAGGCTATGGGTAAGAAGGTATTTAAGTCAAAATACGTAAGAACAATCAATTCATATACTAAACGTTATCCAAAGGTAACTGTAAAACAGTTGCTCGAAGACGAGGATTACTCGCCTATCGAGGCTTTACATAAAGATTAAAATGAAGAAAATAACAACTTTTATCGCAACAATCATGATGGTATCTTCCATACAGGCAGCTGATAAATTAGATTTGAAGTCAATTACTTCCGGCGCATTTACTCCTGCTTATGTATCAGGTATCAACCCTATTGAGGGCACCGACTTGTATGCAAATATCAGCAGCAATGGCAAGCAGGTGGTAAGTTATTCATTCAAGACAGGTAAGCAGGTGGCTGTATTGCTCGACCTGGATGCTTCCAATGCTCCTTTCAAGTCTATCGATGGCTACGTAATTAGTCCTGATAGCAAGAAAATCCTTGTGATGACAAACCGAAAGGCGGTATATCGCCGTTCTTTCAAGGCTGAATATTTTATCTATGATGTGGCTGCAAAAAGCTTTACGAAACTCTCTGAGGGTGCAGAGCAGCAGGTGGCTACCTGGTCGCCTGATTCACGTCATATCGCTTTCGTCAAGGATAACAACATCTTTATCTCGGATGGAGAGAAGGAAGTGCAGGTTACTAAGGACGGTAAGTTTAACGAGGTTATCAATGGTATTCCTGATTGGGTTTACGAAGAGGAGTTTGCTTTCAACCGTGCTTTCGCATGGAATGCTGACGGTACTTCTATCGGATGGATCCGCTTTGATGAGAGTCATGTGAAGACTTATTCCCTGCAGCTCTTCGAGGGCAGTCATCCTACCAACAGCCAGTATCATGACTATCCAGGTGAGTATTCATACAAGTATCCTAAGGCTGGTCAGGACAATTCCAAGGTGAGTCTCTGGAGCTATAATCTGAAGAGCGGTAAGGTGATTTCGCTCGATGTTCCTGTTGATTCAGACGGCTATTATCCACGTATCAAGACATCTCCTGATGCCAACAGTCTGATTGTTTACACCATGAACCGTCATCAGGATGATATGCGTCTCTATTCCGTGAATCCTTTCACAGGCAAGAGTAAGCAGTTGATTCAGGAAAGTGTACCTAAGTTTGTGAAGGAAGAAGTGGTAGAGAACAGTATCGTGGGCAAGAAGAATATTCTGCTTCCTAGCGACCGCGATGGCTATATGCATCTCTATCTCTATGATATGAAAGGCAAGCTGATCCGTCAGGTAGAGAAGGGTAACTATGATGTAACCGGTATCTATGGTATGGATGAGAAGACAGGTGATATTTATTTTCAGGCTGCTAAGTTGAATGCTCACGACCGTCAGGTTTACGTGGCGCATAAGAATGGCAAGGTTGAGCGTCTTACTGATGCCGAGGGGTCTAATGCTGCTATCTTCTCGGGTGATTACCGTTACTTCGTGAATACCTGGAGCTCTTATGCTCATCCTTATGTCTTTACTGTTCGCAGCAATAAGGGTAAGGTAATCAAGATGCTGGAAGATAATAAGAAGCTTCTGGAGAAGACCAAGCAATATAACTGGGGTAAGCGTGAGACTTTCTCATTCACTACTTCTGAGGGTGTGAAGCTTGATGGTTGGATGGTAAAGCCAGTGGATTTTGATGCCAGCAAAAAGTATCCTGTAATCCTCTTCCAATATTCGGGTCCAGGCAGTCAGCAGGTTCTTGATGCTTGGAGTACTGGTAGTATGGGTGGCGGTGGCGCCTTTGATTATTACCTGGCTCAGGAGGGTTTTATCGTAGCATGTGTTGACGGTCGTGGTACCGGTGGACGTGGCGCAGAATTTGAGAAATGTACTTATCTCCGTTTGGGTGATCTGGAGTCAAAGGATCAGGTTGAGGCCGCTCTTTATATGGGCAGTCTGCCATACGTAGACAAGGATAATATCGGTATATGGGGTTGGAGTTATGGTGGTTTCAATACCTTGATGAGTATGAGCGAAGGTCGTCCTGTATTCAAGGCAGGTGTGGCTGTAGCGCCTCCTACCTGTTACCGTTACTATGACAGTGTTTATACCGAGCGTTATATGCGCACTCCTCAGGAGAATGAGGATGGCTATAAGGTGAATCCGATGGAGCGTGCTGCCCAGCAGCATGGAGCCTTGTTGATTTGTCATGGTCTGGCAGATGATAATGTTCATCCACAGAATACTTTTGAGTATGCCGAGTCATTGGTTCAGGCAGACAAGGACTTCAAGGAAATCTGGTATACCAACCGCAACCACGGTATTTTTGGTGGTAATACCCGCAATCATCTGTTGCGTCAGATTTGCAATTGGTTCAAGCAGAATATGCAGAAGTAATCGCCCGTAAGGGTGTCAGTAAAAGCCTTGGGAAATTTGCCCAGGGCTTTTACTTCTAAAAAGAAAATCGCCCTGAAAAGGAAAGCATCATCCAAATCGATGCTTTTACCTTTTCAGGGCGATTATATTTGTTCTATAATATACAGTTATTTCTTTGCTTTCTGCATTTTCTCCTGCATTTTCTTTTCCCATTTTGCTTCAGCTTTGGCTTTCTTCAATTCTGCATTAGCCTGCTTGATTTTCTGCTTCTGCTTTTTCAAGTCAGCCTTGTGCTTTTTAGCTTCTGCCTTTGCTTGCTGTTTTTCAGCTTTGATTTCAGCCTTGGTCTTAGGCTCTTCAAAGGATGTTGGGGCAACCCCTACGAAATGGAACTCTGCATTGTCAATGGTCTTGACCAACCATGGAGTAGGGAGATCCTTTGGCTTCTCTCCGCTTTTCAGGCGCTGAGCCTTAGGTTTGCGAGTGTATTTGCTGTAAAGCTTCATCCATTTCTTTTCCACCTTCTTCTGGTTGAGGTCATAGAAGACAGCACAGGTTCTGTATCCGGCTCCCTGCTGCTCCAGATAGTCTCTCAGCTGGAAAGAATAGTTGTCTCTGCTAACCAGGAAATTTGCTTTTCCCACGAAGTAGGCTGAGTCTACTTTCTGAACTCCAGTAATGTATACTGTAGAATCGTTGAACGATGATGCAAAACCGAAGATATATGCGGTTTTCGGATCATTTTTTGCAGCGTTAGCCAGAGAAGAGAATCCCAAAGCCATCATCAATGCTGCTAAAGCTAATTTTCTAATATTCATTTTCATATTCCTATTTCAGATGCTGTCTTCTATAGGATTCAGCTTTTCTCATGCTTATCCCAAGTAAGATTTCAGCAGTTTATTTTTTGTATTATGACGTATTCGGCGAATGGCCTTCTCTTTGATCTGGCGTACTCGCTCTCGGGTCAGATTATACTTTTCACCAATTTCATCCAGCGTCAGTTCTGGTTCACCGATGCCGAAGAAGGCTTTTATTACTTTTTGTTCACGTTCGCCGAGTAGCTTGATCATGCGTGTCACTTCCGTTCTGAGTGATTCCATAACCAACTCTTTGTCGGTTGAAGGGCTGTCAGGACTTGTCATGGAGTCAACCATGCTTCCTTCTTCGCCGTTGGCAAAAGGAGCGTCTACGCTTACTTCATAGTTGTTGGCATTCATGGCATCCGCGATCTTGTCTTCCGGCATGTCAATACGTTCCGCCATCTCATTGATGCTAGGTTTGCGTTCGTGCTCTTGCTCGAATTTATATGCCTCTCTCATGATTTTAGATACACTTCCCACCTGATTGAGGGGCAGGCGCACCAATCTGCTCTGCTCGGCTATGGCCTGCAGAATACTTTGTCTGATCCACCATACAGCATAAGATATAAACTTGAAGCCGCGGGTGTCATCAAATTTTTCGGCGGCCTTAATGAGGCCAAGGTTACCTTCGTTGATAAGGTCTGGCAAACTCAAACCTTGGTTTTGATATTGCTTGGCTACTGATACTACAAAACGCAGATTAGCTTTGCATAGTCTTTCCAAAGCCTTTTTATCGCCTTTCCTTATTTTTTGAGCCAATTCTACTTCTTGATCCGTAGTAAGAAGCTCTTCATGACCAATTTCTTGGAGATACTTTTCTAACGATGCGCTTTCACGATTCGTTATAGATTTTGTTATTTTAAGCTGTCTCATGGTAGAGTTTAATTTTATGTTATTGCAAAAGTACGCTTTTTGTTTGAAATAACAAAAAAAATAGCAGATATTTTTGAAAATACCTGCTATTTTGTCATTTTTTATCATTTCAGAAGAGGTAAAAACTTATCTCTTCTTCTAAAAACTCTTTGCAATGATTAGTCTTTCTGCAATGGAACTGCAAAGTATGCCTTCTTGCCTGTTGGCCAGATGCCCTGGATATAGAGCACAGGATCCTTGCTGGTTGAAGCACTCTTCACTGCCTTCTGCAGGTCATCGAGTGAACTGATATTGCTGTCGTTGATGCGCTGGATGATGAATCCGCGAGAGATACCTGCATCCTTCAGGGCACCGCTGCTCACCTTCATTACTTCTACGCCATACTTGATGTTGAGCTGATCCTTCATGCTCTGTGTGACAGGACGGAAGGTTCCACCGAGAACATCGAGGTCTGCGCTCTTGATGACAGAAGTATTGCCCTGGGCATTCTTCAAGGTGATGGTCTTGGTGATGGTCTTCTTGTTGCGCAGGTAGGTGATGCTCATCTTGTCGCCAGGACGCTTGCCGTTGAGAGTCTCCTGCAGCTCTGCCATCTTGGTTACCTTCTTGCCGTCTACCTTGGTGATGACATCGCCTTCCTTCAAGTCGGCAGCTGCACCGTTGCCGTCCTCGTCTACCTTGGCAATATATACACCCTCGTTGGTTCCGAGATCCACTTCCTTGCCATTCTCCTTCTGTGCATTGATGTAATTGAGGACATCGCTGCCCTGGATGCTCAACATGACGCGCTGCACGCTACCATACTTTTTGATATCATCTACCACCTTGTTCATGATAGAGGTTGGAATTGCAAAACCGTAACCAGCATATGAACCGGTCTGTGAATAGAGCATGGCATTGATACCTACCAGTTCGCCCTGGGTGTTAACCAAAGCACCACCTGAGTTACCTGCGTTGATGGCAGCATCGGTCTGGATGAAGCTCTCCACGCCGTTGGCACCGAGTGTACGTGCCTTGGCAGAGATGATACCTGCTGTTACAGTATTGTTGAGGCCGAATGGATTGCCCACTGCAATAACCCACTCACCAACCTTTACGTTATCGCTGTTGGCGATAGGAAGAGTAGGGAGGTTCTTGCCTTCAATCTTGATCAGGGCAAGGTCGGTAGTCTTGTCGGTTCCGATGATGCGGGCAGAGAACTCACGGTTGTCGTTCAATGTTACTGTCAATTCGTCAGCACCTTCTACTACGTGGTTGTTGGTCACGATATAGCCGTCAGTACTGATGATGACACCCGAACCGGTAGCTTCGCGCTTAGGGGTCTGAACCTGCTGCTTGCGTGTGCCTCCCTGACCTGGATTTCCGAAGAAGCCGAATGGGTCGAAGAATCCTCCGAACGGATCGCTTTCAACGTCTACGGTCTTTACCTTAGAGTTCTGTACGTATTTGATATGTACCACGGCAGGCAGAGCCTTTTCTGCAGCGAATGTCAAGTCAACTGGCTGACCAGGAGTTGTTGCAGTAGCTGATGTTGCTGCGTTAACCTTCATGAATGAACCTGCAGAGAATGCGAGTGAACCTACGCACAATGCAGCGATTACGTAATTTGTTACTTTTTTCATGTTTCTTATTTTTTAATTTTCTATTCTTTTATTCTAAGTTAGCAGCTAAAAGTGTGCCAAACTATTTTGGGGCAATAGCTGTTGCTTTTCGGTTGCAAATATAGAGTCATTTTCTGATATACGTTCATTTCTGCTTCGTTTTTTATTCGGTTTTAACATTTAAAATTAACACTTTAACGGCTGTTAAACAAGAAAAGCCCTATTTTTACAAATATTCAGTACTTAAGTTATTTTCCTTACTTCTGTATATGAAGTTAAAAAAATGCCGTTGCTTAATATTTGTAAATAGAAACCCATAGAAATCTCCGTTTATTTGAGTTTCTTTCCTCTTTTTTCTCTTTTCCCATTCGAAAAGAGAGGCAAAAAAGGCAAAAGAGATAAAAAAAATGGAGATAAATTTCCCTTTCTTCTTTTTTTTTCTTACCTTTGCATATCGAAAGCAGTGCTCCGGCTTGTCGCTGGCATTCCTTTATGGGGATGCGAGAGGAAAGTCCGGGCAGCATAGGGCATCCCACTTCCGAAACTAGAAGCTATTGGTGACAGTAGGTGTCGGTAGAAGAAAATAACCGCCCGAAACTTATTCCGTAGCGATGAAGCTTGCTTCATCGTGGTTTAGTGTCGGGTAAGGGTGAGAAGGTGGTGTAAGAGACCACCAGCTGGCGGGTGATCGTCAGGCTGTACCATCTGGGAGCTGTAAGCTCATGTATACCACAGATTGAGGGCGGCTCGTCCGATTGTTCCTTCGGGAACTGCTGTGGAGGGTAGAGTGCTTGAGCCCAGGGGTGACTCTGGGACTAGATAAATGACAAGCGCCTGTATCTCTTTGTTCTCTTACCATTCATTGCAGGCACAGAACTCGGCTTATAGGGGCACTGCTTTCTTTATTTTAGTTCTTTTGCATCGTTAACTGTTTATATCTAAAGGTGCAATACCTGATGTATATAATATGTATGATGTGATATTTCTAACAATTTAAACAACTACAAAATTATGGAACTCAAAGAACCAGAAAAGCAGATATTAGATGATTTTGAACACAAAGTGACCGGTAAGATTGCCAAGTATGGCGGTGAGCCTGATTTTCCTAAGTTGGAGAATTACGGTATTACCCGCATGGATCTTGATGATTATCTTTTTGATAAGCAGGCGATACTCGATATGGGCGGTTCAAAGCGTACCCAGCTCACTGTGGGTGGTTTCATCACCGTGATTCCTGTATTGATATTGTCATGTTTCCCGGATAAGTCGCCTATCTATGAGAATGGCAAGGCACTTACCACCATCATTGCCATTCTTATCGGCTTGCTGTTGACTTGTTTTGCCAAGTCGTTGCTCCAGATGATTATCCTTTTCCGTGTCAACAAGCACAAGGAGGCAAAGATGGAAACTTATATCAAGGCTGTACTCTTCTACGAGCCGAAAGCATAGCCTTGTAAAAACTATAAATTATTAATTAATAATTATAAATTAATATGACATTACCAGATTTTATGGATTATAAGGACAAGTTCACTCAGAGTGCATTTGTCGAGAAGATTTCTCATATCGCTAAGCGTGCAGGTGCCAAGATGGTATATGCCGCACTTATTCTCTATTATACATTAGAGAGCGATAAAGTGGCTTTGAAGGATAAGGCTATTATTATTGCAGCCTTGGGTTATCTGATAAGTCCGTTAGATGTGATTCCTGATGCCATTCCTATCGCTGGTTTGGGCGATGACCTGGCGGTATTGCTCTATGTGCTCCATAAGGTTTGGGGAGATGTGTCTGAGGATGCCAAGAAGAAAGCGCAGGAAAAGCTTTCCAAATGGTTTGACGAGGATGAGATTCCTGCCCTCGATGATCTCTTCAAGGATAATCCAGAGGATACTCCGGTATAATAGGAAATTTCTATTGCTAAATAATAAAAGCTCCATCTGCAATGTGTAGATGGAGCTTTTATCGTAAGATAGTAAGTCTTGCGACTTACTATCCTTTTTTGCTATCTATTTATTGATAGACCAGCTGTCTTATATTGATGATTTGACCTTAATCTCTCTTATGTATTCTATTTTATACGATTCCCTGAGCCATCATAGCCTTAGCCACCTTCAGGAAGCCTGCTACGTTAGCACCCTTTACATAGTTGATGTAACCATCAGGCTCTGTACCATACTTCACGCAGTTAGCGTGGATATCGTTCATGATATCGTGGAGCTTGGCATCAACCTCCTCACGAGACCACTTCAAGCGCTCAGAGTTCTGGCTCATTTCAAGACCTGATACTGCAACACCACCAGCGTTGGCAGCCTTACCTGGAGAGTAGAGGATCTTGGCATCCTGGAATACCTTGATAGCTTCTGGAGTTGTAGGCATGTTGGCACCCTCACTTACAGCGATGACACCGTTAGCAACCAATGCCTTAGCAGCCTCCTCGTTGATCTCGTTCTGAGTAGCTGATGGGAGAGCAATGTCTGCCTTCTCAAACCAAGGCTTAGCACCCGCTACATACTTAACGCCATATTTCTCAGCATATTCCTTGATACGTCCACGCTCTACGTTTTTGAGTTCCATGATGTAGTCGAGCTTCTCGCGGTCGATACCATCTGGATCGTAGATGTAACCGTCAGAGTCTGAACATGTCACTGGCTTAGCACCGAGCTGGAGCAACTTCTCCATAGTGTACTGAGCAACGTTACCAGAACCTGATACCAAAACTGTCTTACCCTTGATGTCGATGTTCTTTGTTGCGAGCATGTTGCAGAGGAAGTAAACGTTACCGTAACCTGTAGCCTCAGGACGGATGAGAGAACCACCGAACTCCTGACCCTTGCCGGTCAAGACACCCTGGAACTGATGAGTCAACTTCTTGTACATTCCGAAGAGGTAACCAACCTCACGGCCACCTACACCGATGTCTCCAGCAGGAACGTCCTCGTCTGGACCCATGTGACGGTAAAGCTCAGTCATGAAAGCCTGGCAGAAACGCATCACTTCGTTATTGCTCTTACCACGTGGAGAGAAGTCTGAACCACCCTTTGCACCACCCATTGGGAGAGTTGTCAAAGAATTCTTGAATGTCTGCTCGAAAGCCAAGAACTTCAAGATACTCAAGTTTACAGACTTGTGATAGCGAAGACCTCCCTTGTATGGGCCAATCGCATTGTTGTGCTGTATGCGGTAACCCATGTTAGTCTGAACGTTACCCTTATCGTCTACCCATGATACGCGGAACTCAATCACGCGATCTGGAATGCAAAGGCGCTCGATGAGGTTTGCCTTCTCAAACTCAGGGTGCTTGTTGTACTCTTCCTCGATAGTACCGAGAACCTGACTAACTGCCTGGATGTACTCAGGCTCATTTGGGAATCTTCTTTGAAGATTCGCGATAACTTCAGATGCTTTCATAATCTTTTTATCTTTTATTGTGTTTAATTCTTTTTATTTCTGTTGCAAAGATATAGTTTTTTCTTGAAATAACCAACAAAAAGATAGAAAAAATGAAGAAAAAGTAGAAATAAGTCACTTTTTTAACTTTTTGTAAAGGTTTGTTTGGCATTTTTGTGTGCGTACACCTTATTATATATAGAAAATATATTGTTTTTGATGTGTTTTAATGTGTTAGTTGTCGGGTGGGGTACGAGGATATAAAAAATCCCAATAAGCAGTTGCGAGCCAAACTCGTAATCGCTTATCGGGATCTGATTTTAATGTTGAATGTTATTTTGTATTTTACAGTGCTTCATCGTCAGGGCGCTGAAGAGCTGGCTGCTTTATCTTTGGAAGGTGCTTCTTCCTTCTGAGCCATGCTGCTTTTCGCTTTTCGTAGTCTTCGCGATGTCGCTCAAGAAAATTATCTGCCATGTCGTCTGATTATTCTTCCTTAAACTTACTATAGATTACCTTAATCTTGACAGGGCTGTTTTGCTTCGTACCCTTTTGTAGTCGGGTAGAGGTAAGTGCCATATCATGATTGATCTTGGTGATTACAGTAGCGTTGTTCAGTGTGCTGGTCGTAATCGTTACCGGTACCAGTACCACCTTGTTCCAGTTGTCGCTCGTGCCCTTATTCTTGTACATCACAGAGATGAGGTTACTGATGTTGTTGAATGTAAAGGCATTGTTCACGGTAGAACCGGTCTTGCTGTAGCTGGCAGTATACGTGGTACGATTGTCTGTAATCTTGTTTTTCTCGAAGAAGCTGTTCAGACTGTCTTTCTGTACCATCAGGATAGTAGAAGGTACATCAAACTGATATTTGTTGTTGTTATCAGTATTGTTGAGTCGTGGGAATGAGATCGTAGCTGTATTGAGCGTATCTTTCTCATGTCCTCTCATGATTTCCTCTACAGGCAGGGTAACCTCAGTGAAGATTCCTGCTGGTGATTTGATGTAAGTGCAAGACTCGTCTGCTGCCAACTGAGCCAGTTTGCTGGCATCATTGGTAATCTTGTTCAGCTGCAATACCTCCTCGGTTCCATCGAAGCGATGATAGCCATGACCTACGGCTGTACTGTCTGTAACGCCATCAGAAGCCTTGATCTGCTTCTTGCGGGTCCAATAGAACTGAAGCTCGGTGTTCCAGATGTTAGCCACGTTGCCTACACCGCCCACGCTCTTGATGTAGAAGCCTGGGCATACGTTGTGAATGAAGCGGTAGCTGGTCTCGAAATACTCAGGATGCTCATAATAGGTCTGCATGATATAAGAACCATAGTTCTTGTAGGTCTTGCCGTCCTTGGTATATGGCTTGTTGAGATAAATCTTGAAGTTAGTTACATAGTTGCTGAGCTGATAGGTGGCACTTGCCTTGAAATTGTCTTTGTTGACATATCCATCGGCAAAGGCATCAAAGTCGGAGAGATAGTTGGAGTTCTCCGGCATCGCCTTGGTCATCTCGTAAGCAGTCACCTTCATAGGGGCGAGGGTGTCGCCGTATGTGCTCCTGTATGAGACGAGCAGGAAGCAGGAGTCTGCTTCGATTCTGCCACCGTTGGCATTCTGGATATACTGCAGGGTATCGATGCTGAAACTAGGAAGTACGCCAAACTGGCTCATGTAATCGCCCGAAACGTATGTACCCGTTTCTGGATCCTTTACTTTTCCTATCAAGCCTGAATTGCTTCTGTTAAGCACTGGACCTGCAACTAGAGAATTGGTAGCTACATCAAAAACAGCGTTAGAGATGTTGATGTTGTCTACATTGTTAGTGATGCTACCACCGATGTTCTCGGTGGTGTCATCACATGCAGCGAAAGTCATCGCTGCTATCATCATAACCGTTAATAATCTAAGAATTTTCATTATCCTTGATAAATTGTATACTAATACCTAAACTTTAATCTTCGTCTGGGCATACCTCGTTGATGAGCTTAGCGTATGGATCAGCAAAGTCATCGCCTGGGAAACGGAGTAAAGGCTTGTTCTTGTCTTCTGCATACTTGATGACTTCTGCATTGACGCCTTCGGCAGCTTCTACTACGCCGTCGCTGTAGTCGATGGCCATTTTTGCCAATTCGAGAAAGTCGAAGTCGTCACCGTAATCTGCAAGCATGTCAGGTGTTGCTTCACGATACTCCACGCACTGTTTGAAGTTGTGACCCAGAGAGCCTTTCAACTCGTTAGGATAGAATGCGCAAATCACCTTCGATTCTGCGAATGAAGGCTCTTCTGCGTATGCTGTCTTGATGTAGAAAGGAACCACTGCGCTTACCCATCCTTGGCAAACGATGACGTCTGGCTGCCAGCGCAGCTTCTTGACTGTTTCCAGTACACCACGTGCGAAGAAGATGGCACGCTCACCATTGTCTGTGTATTCCACGCCCTTCTCGTCGGTACTCATTTGTCGACGGTTGAAGTAGTCGTCGTTATCTATGAAATAGATTTGCTGACGTGTTGTTGGTATAGATGCTACCTTGATGATCAGAGGGTGATCAGAATCATCAATGATAAGGTTCATACCAGACAGGCGGATTACCTCATGCAATTGTCCGCGACGCTCATTGATTGTGCCCCATTTAGGCATAAAGGTGCGAATCTCAAAACCTGCTTCCTGCATCTTCTGAGGTAGTTCGCGTCCCATGATTGACATGTGAGTCTCGGCTACGTATGGGTCGACCTCCTGATTGATAAATAGTACTTTCTTTGCCATAAAACTTAAATTTTATTCTTACGAATTACGTGCAAAGGTACAAAAAAAAATCCAAATATTGGCATTTTTTCTTTTAAAAAGGAGTTTTTCGACGTTTATTCGCTTTTTTTTAGGTTTTTTCTTTCTTATTTCAGAAAAAAGTTGTTATTTTGCACCCCGAAACAGAATTAAGAAGATGAAAGTAATCAATAAGATTGTTGACCTCCAGAACGAACTCTTCGATCGTCGCAAGGAGGGAAAGGAAATCGGCCTCGTGCCAACTATGGGTGCGCTTCATGAGGGTCATGCCTCTTTGGTGAAGCGCAGTGTAAAGGAAAACGGTGTTACTGTGGTATCTGTTTTTCTGAATCCTACTCAGTTTAATGACAAGGGTGATTTGGAGCGTTATCCTCGCACTCTTGATGCCGACTGCAAGCTCCTTGAGGCTTGTGGTGCTGACTATGTTTTTGCTCCTTCTGTAGAGGAGGTGTATCCTACGCCAGATACCCGCCACTTCGAGTTCCCTCCGGTTTCTACCGTGATGGAGGGTGCTAAGCGTCCTGGTCATTTCAATGGTGTTTGCCAGGTGGTAAGCCGCCTGTTCTATATCGTTCGTCCTGACCGTGCTTATTTCGGTGAGAAGGATTGGCAGCAGATTGCTGTCATCAAGCAGCTCGTGAAGTACATCAACAGCAATGTGCAGATTGTGGAGTGTCCTATCATCCGTGATGAGGATGGTTTGGCTAAGAGCAGCCGTAATACTTTGCTGGCTCCTGATGAGCGTGCCATTGCGCCAAACATCTATAAGGCTCTGAAGGAGAGTGTGGAGTATGCCAAGACTCATACCGTACAGGAAACTCACGATAAGGTGGTTGCCGACATCAATGCTGTAGAGGGTCTGGAGGTAGAGTATTTCCAGATTGTGGATGGCGACAGCCTGCAGGATGTTTCTACATGGGAGGATAGTGCATACGTGGTAGGTTGCATCACCGTTTATTGCGGTAAGACTCCTATCCGTCTCATCGACCATATCAAGTATAAGGGATAAATTCCTCTATAGATATTCTTTATTAAGTTTAATCCGTAACAGATCAAGTAATAACAGAACAATGCAGATAGAAGTATTGAAGAGTAAGCTCCATTGTGTGACCGTAACTGAGGCTAACCTGAATTATATGGGTAGCATCACCATCGATGAGGACTTGATGGACGCTGCTAATCTGATTGCAGGCGAGAAGGTTCAGATTGTAGACAACAACAATGGTGAGCGCTTGGAGACCTATATTATCAAGGGTGAGCGTGGCAGCGGTTGTATCTGCCTGAACGGTGCTGCAGCCCGCAAGGTGCAGGTGGGCGATACCGTTATCATCATCGCTTATGCCCTGATGGACTTTGAGGAGGCTAAGACCTTCAAGCCTACCGTGGTTTTCCCAAAAGAGGGAAATAAGGTTTAAATATCGTATGGATGATATAGTATCGTATAATGATTGGTTATCTCCTATGATGAGAAATGAATATGCGTTCCTGTGGATAGATGAATCCGTAGGAACGCATATTTGCTTTAAGGCTTCTGATATTTGGTTTAAGGCTCTTTTGGAGTTGGTTTAAGTCTTACGTAACGTTTATCTAAGCCTTAAACCAACTCCAGAAGAGCCTTGTTTAGATTTCTGTTTATACCTTGTTTTTAGAGAAATGAGCCATAATGTATCTGCCGCCGAAGCTCAATATCAAAACGATGATGGTGAGCACCACGGCTGCAGCATAGGCTCTGTTCTGCACATCCTCCTGTGGTGCGCTTAACTGGAAGAATACACTTAAGGGTAATGTGGCTGCCTGCTGGTTCAATCCATGAGGGATATGGTCGGAGAATCCTGCTGTAAACATCACTCCGGCACAATCGCCGATGGCTCTACCGATACTTAATAAGGTGGCGGTAGCGATGGCTGGCGCTATCTGTCTCAGTACCACACCGATGGTTTCTATCCTCGTGGCTCCCAGACTGTAGGAGGAATCGAGTATCTCCTGCGGAATCGTCTTCGCCACTTCGTCCATCGAACGGATGAGTATCGGAACGATGAGCAGGGTGGTGACGAGAATACCTCCGCCCAGCGATGCCCTGATGCCCAGCCAAACCATCACCGTAAAGGCAAAGGAGCCATAGACGATGCTCGGAATTCCGAAGAGGGTATCATAAGCCAGACGGGCGATGTATCCGAATTTCGAATTGGGTTTGAGATATACATTCATATAGAACACCACGGGCAGCGAGATAAGCAGACCGAGCAAGGTAGAGCCGCCCACGATATAAAGGCTGCCCACGATGGCATTGAGGAATCCGCCCTTGCCGCCCAGATAGAAGCCGCCGCTAGGCAACTGGCTCACCATCTCCCAGGAGAGCACAGGAAAGCCTCGCCTGAAGATGGTCCAGAGAACGCTCAGTACGAAGAAGCCCACAATGCCTATCGAGCCGAGCATCAAGATTTTCACGATTCTTTCTTCCAAGTATTTCATAATTAGTAATATTAAGTGAAGTCTTCCGTTAGGCGACCCTGCGGATTTGAAATCCGTTTGGCGACCCTGCGGATTTGAAATCCGCAGTAAAAAAATGTTCGACCTCTTAAAACCGGGGGATTTGTAATCCCCCTATCCTTTATCCTTTTATCGATTTCAATACGATTCTCGACCCGAGATTCAAAATAACGACTACGAAAAACAGCAGGAAGGCGGCAAACATCAATGCGCTGTCGTAAAGCGGAACCGAGAGCATTTCACCATAGTTGTTGGCGATAAGCGCCGGAATCGGGTAGCAGGCATCGAGCACGCTTCCCGGTACGATAGCCAGGTTACCGCACACCATCAGCACGGCTATCGTTTCTCCCAGCGTTCGGCTCAGCGCCAAGACTACAGCAGCAATCATTCCCGGTCGTGCCTTCCTCAGCACAACATGCTTGATGGTTTGCCATTGCGTAGCGCCCAGCGAGAGCGAAGCTTCTCTCAAATCTGTTGATATGTTATCGAATATCTCCATAAACAGGCTCACCAGGAGCGGAATGATCATCACGCTCAAAACGATGCCGCCCGCCAGAACCGTATATCCCGAAGAAAACTCAACGAAGAGGGGAGCTACATGCTTTGAAACCCAAGGCACGATGAGTAGGCTGCCCCAGACGCCATAGATGACGGAGGGTAGTCCGGCAAGGATATCGAGTAGGGGATATACATATTTTCGGATGCTCCGATGGGCGTATTCCGTGAGATAGATAGCCATGAGCAGGGAGATGGGGAGGGCGATGAGAATGGCGAGTGCCGTACACCAGAAGGTGCCGGCGAGGAAAGGCAGGAATCCGAACTTGCCTTCCATCGGTCGCCAGTTGCTCTCCGTGAGGAGTTCCCACAGATTATACTGGCTCAATATCGGTTCCGACTTGATAAACAGTCCCACCGCCATGATGATTACCAGGAATATGGAGGCGATGGTCAAGAGAAACATCACCTGTCCTGCTATCTTATCCTTTGCTATTCTATAATCCATACTCGTATTTTATTATGTGGGGGATTGCAAATCCCCCGGTAAATAGGTCGAACCTTTTTTGACGCCGGATTTCAAATCCGGCGGAACGCCTGACGGAAGACAGGATTTGCAATCCGCTTTATCCGTCTGATTCTTTCGTTTACCCCGTTAGGCGTTCCGACGGATTCTTTCGTTTACCCCGTTAGTCGTTCCGCCGGATTCTTTCGTTTACCCCGTTAGTCGTTCCGCCGGATTCTTTCGTTTACCTCGTTAGTCGTTCCGCCGGATTCTTTCGTTTACCTCGTTAGTCGTTCCGCCGGATTCTTTCGTTTACCCCGTTAGTCGTTCCGCCGGATT
>ERZ1023670.114-NODE-114-length-28841-cov-23.319565_pt1 | contig 28841 bp, 13 predicted proteins | sample MGYA00380342_ERZ1023670 | MGnify/ENA primary metagenome ERZ1023670 (study PRJEB33179, sample SAMN07448984) | human gut metagenome | biome: Human-gut; feature: Human associated habitat; material: Faeces | host: Homo sapiens | place: India: Bhopal | collected...
AGAAAAAATGAAAGTCTTAAGGACTTTCATTTTGTTCTTCGCTCGCCTTGCACTAACTTTGCACCCAAAAGATTTGACGTGAAAAATATTCTACTTTATATATTGATTATCATGGGGTGCGCTGCTTACGCGCTACCTTCTATTAACCAACACAGGAAGAAAAAGACGGCTAACGATGAACGCATCGTACTGCGACATGCTGATAACTTGCGCTTCTCTGAAAATGAAATGAATGGTGCACAACGTCTGAGCGGTAAGGTGATATTAGCACACGCGGGCATGGTGATGCACTGCGATAGTGCTGTACTCTATGAGGCCTCACAGACGTTTGATGCCTTTGGCAAAGTGAACATTGTGCAAGGGGATACGCTTACACTTAAAGGTGATAAGTTGCACTATGACGGTGAGACGCAAATCGCTGAAATGCGTAAAAATGTAGTAATGATTCACCGCAAACAAGTGCTCAAAACGGATAGCTTGAACTATGACCGATTATACAATACGGGATATTACTTTAATGGTGGTGAACTTATTGACGGACATAATAAACTGACCTCTGATTGGGGCGAATATCATACTGACACTCGTAAAGCCTCCTTTAATTACAATGTTGAACTCACAAGTCCGAAGTTTCGACTCATTACTGATACGCTACATTACAATACAATCACGAAATGGGCCGAGATTGTGGGTAAATCGAACATCTATTCGGGCAAGGACCGCATCTATACAGAACACGGTTTTTACAATACGCAAAGCGAAAAGGCTCAATTACTAAAAGGTACGCGTGCCTTCGGTCGCGACCGCATCATGCAAGGCGATACGGTGTATTACAACAAAAAGAAAGGAATATTGGAGGCCTTTAATAATGTGGAATGTAAGGACACGGTAAACAAGAACATTCTGACAGGACATTATGTTTGGTATAATGAACAAACAGGTGAAGCCATAGCTACACGACAGGCTTTGGCACGTGACTTTTCGCAAGGAAAAGACACACTCTACGTTCACGCTGACACACTCAGAATGTTTACGTACAATATCAAGACGGACTCCGTTTATCGTGTACTGCACGGATATTTTCATGCACGCGCCTACCGAACGAACATGCAAATGGTGGCCGACTCCTTAGTTTTTTCTACTTTGAGCAATAAGGTGACGCTCTATCGCGACCCCATTGTATGGAGCGACAATCGACAGATTGTGGGCGAAGAGATCAACGCCTTTTTAAACGACTCTACCATTGACTCCATTTACGTTGACCGACAGGCATTGATGGTAGAACAGGTTGACTCCACCCACTTTAATCAAGTTTCGGCCAACCAGATGCGCACTTATTTTGACACGAAAGGTGAAGTGAGCGAAAATCAAGCCATCGGCAACGTTCGAGTGGTTAACTATCCGCTTGAGAAGGATAGCACGATTCTTTATCAGAACTACGTCGAAACGGCTAAGGCGCGTATGTTTATGCTCAACCGCAAGCTATCAAAGATATGGGCACCCGCTTCTCACGGCTACTTCTATCCCTTGGGATTAGCTCCTGCCGACCGCACGAAGTTAGAGGGCTTCGCTTGGTTTGACTACATACGTCCCACTGGGCCAGATGACGTATTTAACTGGCGCGGTAAGAAATCGGGCACAACGCTCAAACCCTCTATACGAAGAGAAGCCCCACTTCAAAAACTATAAGAAGAAAAAGAATGTCTGATATTATACATCTTTTACCCGATTCTGTAGCCAATCAAATAGCAGCAGGTGAAGTTATTCAGCGCCCTGCCTCTATGATTAAGGAGTTGGTAGAGAATGCACTTGACGCTGGTGCCACACACATTCAAGTAGTGGTTGAAGACGCTGGCAAGACGTTGGTTCAAGTCATCGACAATGGTTGTGGCATGAGCGAAACGGACGCACGCATGGCTTTCGAACGACATGCCACTTCTAAGATACAACAAGCTACCGACTTATTTGCACTGCGCACGATGGGATTCCGTGGTGAAGCTTTGGCCTCTATCGCTGCAGTAGCTCAAGTTGAACTCCGTACCAGACAGAAAGGGCAAGACCTGGGCACTTGCATTAATATCGAAGGATCAAAAGTGACCAAACAAGAATTGGTAAGTTGTCCCGTAGGAGCGAACTTCGCGGTGCGCAATCTGTTCTTCAACATTCCGGCTCGCCGCAAGTTTCTAAAGTCAAACCAAACGGAGTTGAGCAATATCATGGCGGAGTTTGAACGCATTGCCTTGGCTCACCCCGACGTTGCCTTTACCCTACAAAGCGGTAGCAGCATTGCACTTGATCTCGCAGGCGGCAACTTTCGACAACGCATCGTTGGCATCTTCGGACGACGCATTGACAAGCAACTTGTACCCATTGAGGTAAAGACAACGCTTGCCAATATCAGCGGTTTTGTGGGAATGCCCACTGCTGCTCGACGTAAGAACGCCCACCAATATTTGTTTGTCAACGGACGTTTCATGCGCCACCCTTACTTTGCTAAAGCAATTCTTACGGCTTACGAACGCCTTATTCCCGAAGGACAACAAGTACCCTTCTTTATAAAATTTGAAGTAGACCCTGCGCGTATTGATGTAAACATTCACCCGACAAAGACAGAAATAAAGTTTGAAGACGACAGTGCTATCTTTCAAATTCTATTAGCTGCTGTGCGCGAATCGTTAGGTAAATATGGGGCTGTTCCCGCCATCGACTTTAATACGGAGGCGCGTCCCGACATTCCTACATTTAATGCTACTGGAGGTGAAAGTGTCAACATTGCTCCGCCTCAAATACATATTAACACCTCTTTCAATCCATTCGACACGACACCTGCCCCCCCAACTCACAACGAGCAAGGTGCAACAGTCGACAAAAGCAGTACTTCGTTTACTTCAAGCTATACGCCACCCCGCCCCCACTCTACGATCGACTGGCAAAGGATATACGAAAAGACGCAAAAGAGCTTTCAATCCGAAACTAATCCTTCCTCACAAAGCATCAACACAGAGCAAGAGGACGAAATCGAGATAGAAAGTCGCTACGAAGACAATGATGTTCCACTGCCATCGCATTTCACACCGCTGCCGACTCCTGAAGAGACTCCTACATTATTATATAAGGAATTGCCAGACACGGGAAAAATAGCATGGAACGAAAAGAAAGACGGCGACTTCTATCAATACCAAGGTAGATATATCATCACTGCGTTACCTATGGGTATGGCACTGATTGATCAACATCGCGCACATATACGTATATTATATGAACGGTATCAGCAACAATTGCTCCAGCACAAGTCTGCTTCTCAAAAGTTGCTTTTCCCTGAGACGCTTACGCTTTCGCCCTCTGAAGGGGTAATACTAAACCAAATCCTACCACAATTAAAAGACATCGGATTTGATATTAATAACGATGAAAAGGGTGATTTCATACTCACTGGCGTACCCATACAGACCGAAGGCATTGCCCCTACAGCATTAATTAATAGCATATTAGCTGATGCGCTAACAGGACAAGCTAACGCGGCTGACACAATGGGACATACTATTTCCCTCGCTATGGCTCGAAAGGTGGCACTACCCTATGGTCAATTGCTCAACACGCAAGAAATGAGTACCCTACTTGAACAACTATTTAATAGCAGTACACCCAATCTTACCCCAGACGGCACACTCATTATGACCATTTTAAACCCCGAAAAGCTACTCTGATAAAGAAAATAGAAGCACCAATAAGCATACAATAGCAACTTATAGTTTACAAAAAGCATAAAAATCAGCCTAAAAGGCTACTTTTTTATAAAAAAAGTTGCAAACTATCTATACTATTTCCTATCTTTGCAACAAATACGCAGTACTATTTGTTAAAAAATTAGTTAAAACGCATTTTACTCTCTGCAAGAAATAATAAATATATTAATAGTTTCAAATCATCTAGTTATGAAAAAATTAATGATTGCACTTGCCTTTGTAGGTCTTGCATCGACCACAACGGCTATGGCTCAGGAAACAGAAGTTCCTACCAAAAAGTATAGTGTAGCTACTAACTCATTTTGGGCAAACTGGTTTGTAAGCGCTGGTGTATCTGGTACTGCTTACTACACTTCTCAAGAGAATGGTGTTAGCAAAAACCCCTTCAGCGACAAACGTGGTACTATCGGTTTCACCGTAGCTGTAGGTAAATGGTTCACTCCAGGTCTTGGTCTTCGTACTAAGTTCGACCTCATCAAGGGTAAACAAGTAAATTCTGAAACAAGCCATCCTCTTTATACTGCAATGAACGTACACGAAGACGTTATGTTCAACCTCTCTAACATGTTCTGCGGTTATAACGAAAAGCGCGTTTGGAACTTCATTCCTTACGTAGGTCTTGGCGTAGCAACGAAGTGGAACGATGGTAAGAATGCAGATATCTACTATACTTTCGGTTTGTTGAACAACTTCCGCGTAAGCAAGCACGTACAAATCTTTGCTGACCTCAGCGTTGGTGCTACTGAAGGTTCAATTGACCAGGCTAATCCCGACAACTGGGCTAATTATAAGAAGAATAAGATGAGACACTGGGACAAGGATCTTCGCCTCGATGTTGGTGTAACATACAACCTCGGCAAGTGTACTTGGGATAAGGTGCCCGATGTTGACGCTTTGATGGCTATGAACAAGGAGCAAATGGACGCTCTTAACCAATCTATTAAGGAACAACAAGAAGAAAACTCACGCCTCCGCGAGATGTTGGCTAACGCTAAGAACCAAACCGTTGAAAAGTCTTCAACTAAATTCGTTGGTACTACTTCAAGCGTATTCTTCAACATCAACTCTGCCAAGGTCGCAAGCCGCAAGGATCTTGTTAACGTTAAGGAATTGGCTGAATACGCTAAGGCTAACAACTCTAAGATCGTTGTTACTGGTTACGCTGATAGCAAGACTGGTTCTGCTGAATACAACCAGAAGCTTTCTGAAAAGCGTGCTGAAACCGTTGCTAACGAACTCGTTAAGATGGGTGTTAACCGCGACAATATCATCACTGAGGCTAAGGGTGGTGTAATGAACCTCTCTCCGTTCTCTTACAACCGTCGTGCAACTGTTAAGATTCAGTAATCCAACTACTGTAATCTGATTTACACACACAGATAAACCTTCAAAGGTGCTAAACGCTCTCAATGAACGTTTAGCACCTTTTTTTGGACACATAGAACCAATAAAAGAGGAAATACGCCCTAATGACACAAAAATAAAAAAAGAAAAGCCGTAAGAATCAAAAGAAATACGTACTTTTGTACCGACTTTTAGCCAAAGAGGGAAAGAGCGCAGCTCGAACAACTTCTCCACTGAGGGCCGTGTGCCCACCCCGTTCCTGCTCCGACTCGCCATTCATGAAGCGAAAGCCACTATTATTCACTTTATTATTAACACATTAAATGGAGAATTTAAAAAACATTGCACCGCTTGCGGACTTTGACTGGAACGCATTCGAGAACGGTACTGTAGAATCAACTCAAAGCCACGACGAACAAGAGAAGGCTTACGACGCAACCCTCGGCCGCGTAAACGAAAACGAGGTTGTTGACGGTACAGTTATTTCAATTGGTAAGCGCGAAGTTGTCGTTAACATTGGCTACAAGAGCGACGGTATTATCCCCGTTAACGAGTTCCGTTACAACCCCGACTTGAAGGTAGGCGATACTGTAGAGGTATACGTTGAAAATCAAGAAGACAAGCGTGGCCAACTCGTACTCTCACACAAGAAGGCTCGTGCAAGCAAGTCTTGGGAACGCGTTAACGCTGCTCTCGAGAACAAGGAAGTTATCAAGGGTTACATCAAGTGCCGCACGAAGGGTGGTATGATCGTTGACATCTTCGGCATCGAGGCATTCTTGCCCGGCTCACAGATCGACGTTAAGCCTATCCGCGACTACGATGTATTCGTTGGCAAGACAATGGAATTCCAGGTTGTTAAGATCAACCAAGAATACAAGAACGTTGTTGTATCACACAAGGCACTCATCGAGGCTGAACTCGAAGCTCAGAAGCAAGAGATTATCTCTAAGCTTCAGAAGGGTCAAGTACTCGAAGGTACTGTTAAGAATATCACTTCTTACGGTGTATTCATCGACCTCGGCGGCGTAGACGGTTTGATCCACATCACCGACCTCTCTTGGGGCCGCGTAAACGATCCCCACGAAATCGTTCAGCTCGACCAGAAGCTCAACGTTGTTATTCTCGACTTCGATGAAGAGAAGAAGCGTATCGCTCTCGGCTTGAAGCAACTCACTCCCCATCCTTGGGATGCCCTCGACGCTAACCTCAAGGTAGGCGACAAGGTAAAGGGTAAGGTAGTCGTTATGGCTGACTACGGTGCATTCGTTGAAATCGCTCCCGGCGTTGAAGGTCTTATCCACGTAAGCGAAATGAGCTGGAGCCAGCACTTGCGTTCAGCTCAAGACTTCCTCAAGGTAGGCGACGAAGTAGAAGCTGTTATCCTTACACTCGACCGTCAAGAACGCAAGATGTCACTCGGCATCAAGCAACTCAAGGACGATCCTTGGAAGGACATCGAAGTTAAGTACCCCGTTGGTTCACATCACCACGCTAAGGTACGTAACTTCACCAACTTTGGCGTATTCGTAGAACTCGAAGAAGGCGTAGATGGTTTGATTCACATCTCTGACCTCTCTTGGACTAAGAAGATTAAGCACCCCTCTGAATTCACTCAAATCGGTGCTGACATCGAGGTAGTAGTTCTCGAAATCGATAAGGACAACCGTCGTCTCTCTCTCGGCCACAAGCAACTCGAAGAGAATCCTTGGGACGTATTCGAAAACACCTTCACTGAAGGCAGCGTACACGAAGGCACTATCACCGAACTCATGGATAAGGGTGCTGTAGTTCAGCTCGAATATGGTGTAGAAGGTTTCGCTACTCCTAAGCACCTCGTTAAGGAAGACGGTTCACACGCTAAGGAAGGTGAGAAGCTCCCCTTCAAGGTAATCGAATTCAACAAGGACAGCAAGCGCATCATCCTCTCTCACAGCCGCACTTTCGAAGATGCACAACGTGGTGGTGAGGCTCCCGCAGCTCCTCGCAAGGCTCGCTCTAACAAGAGCAAGAACAGCGATATTCCTTCTATCCAAAACCAAGCCGCTACTACTTCACTCGGTGAAAACAATGCACTCGCTGCATTGAAGGCTAAGATGGAGAAGGGTGAATAATTCGCTCCCCTTTTAACTTCTAAAATGGATAAGTGTAGGCTCATAAAGCCTACACTTACCTAAATACAAGCGTTATGCTCTCTATGGAGCGTAACGCTTTTTTTATCCCGTGACGAATTGTGTGAGTTCAAGCTTTTTAAGAGAAAAATATAAACACTGTAATTTGTCAAATAGTACACGCCATGAACTCCCCTACGTAACTGTTCGGTAAATTGCAGTTTTGCCTACATAATTCATTACAAAGTCACATTTATATAGCGATATTCTAATGCCTTATTCTTTCTTTTTGTTATCTATAACTAATAGATAATCACAAAACGTAAATATATACGTAAATATTTTATCGAATAGAAATTAATATGTAATTTTGCTTTGCAAACAAAAAAAGAACAGCCACGTTACAAACATAACGTAGCCTAACCTATACTATCAAAGCAAAAAGGAACTCAAACATGAGCAAACTCATTCAACCCAAAAACTACCACGCCTTGCTAGATATGCACAAAACGGAGCAAGGCATTAAACTCATAAAAGACTTTTTTCAACAAAACCTTTCAACCGAACTGCGCCTACGACGCGTCACGGCTCCGCTCTTTGTCATGCAAGGATTGGGTATTAATGACGATTTGAACGGCATTGAACGCCCCGTAACCTTTCCCATTAAAGACTTAGGCGACCGTAAAGCAGAAGTCGTACACTCATTGGCAAAGTGGAAAAGACTTACCTTAGCAGATTATAAGATACCCGTAGGACACGGCATTTATACCGATATGAATGCCATTCGTGCTGACGAAGAGCTTGACAATCTCCACTCACTCTACGTCGACCAATGGGACTGGGAAGCCGTTATTAGTGCTAAAGACCGCACGCTGGCTTTCTTGCGCGATGTCGTCGAACGCATCTATGCCGCTATTCGCCGCACAGAGTATTTAGTCTGTGAGACTTACGATTCTATTCACCCCTTCTTGCCCGAAAAGATTCACTTCATTCATAGCGAAGAACTGCTACAAATGTATCCCAATCTTAGCCCCAAAGAGCGCGAAGATGCTATTTGTAAGAAGTATGGCGCAGTATTTATCATCGGCATTGGTGGTAAACTTTCTGACGGTAAGAAGCACGACGGACGCGCCCCAGACTACGATGACTGGTCAACAAAGGCTGAAAATGGCTATGAAGGACTTAATGGTGACATCTTGATATGGTATCCCGTGCTTGAACGTTCCTTCGAACTTTCATCAATGGGTATTCGTGTTGACAAAGGAGCCCTCTTGCGACAACTTAAAATCGCAGGACAAGAGCAACGTGAGTCGCTTTACTTCCACCAACGTTTGCTCAACGACGAACTTCCCCTCTCTATTGGTGGTGGTATCGGTCAAAGCCGCTTGTGTATGGTATTACTCCACAAGGCGCACATCGGCGAAATTCAAGCCAGCATCTGGCCCGACGAGATGCGTAAAGAGTGCCGCACACTCGGCATGCAACTCATTTAGCTATTAAAACTCTATAACGAATCATGTGGGTAAACTGCAATTTGTCTGCCTAATTGGGGGGCGGCTTAATTGCAGTTTACATAACGTATTTGTTTGATATAAATTGTGGAAAAATAAGCAATATAAGCAAGGAACTTGCTTGATTTTTCACACATAAAATATTTTAACTAATTTCGTAGCGTTAATCCTTAGATAGATGGCAAACTACTGCCAGTAATCTGAGGATTAACGCTATTTTGGGCCTATGTTGATTCGTGTGGGTAGCGGAAGCATTCTCCTCCATTGATGATATAATATACCATATCCATGAAGTTGCTTACACTCGAATAGCCTCTGGCTCTTCTTTAAGCTAATTGAACTTTGGAATTCAAGCTTTATAAGCCCCCATTCGTAACATTACCTTCTAAGAAGAATGTCTTGATTACAGAAAGATGTCCTTTAGTAATCATTCCAGCACGCGTTACGTAGACCTCTTCAAATCGTAGTTTCACCCACCTATTCATTACAAGCCAAAAAAGGCATGGACTATCGTCCATGCCTTTTTATTTGGATTTAGTGAATACAAATATTATTTGTATTCAGGATTTGCGATGTACCAGTTATTAGGATTAATCATTTTGCCATAAAGGCTTGCATCGTACTGCTTAGGTTGTTCGTAAGGAGCTAAGTTGACTGCACGACGTGCTATCTTCCATGCTAACCATTGCGTACCATAATCAGCTGTTAAACCGCTATCGTTATTCATGTGACGAGCAAAACGAATGAGGTCGAACATACGGCTACCCTCGAAAGCTGTCTCAAGTACGCACTCATCAGCGATAAGAGACTCAACGGCACGGATTTCGAGAGGATCTGCCTCTTTGGCTGGCTCAGGAGCGATCTCTGTGTAGTCCTTGCGGAGCTCGTCAAGTGAAGGTCCTTCAGTGTCACCACCTTCGCCTGTTTCACCATCAGCTGCAGCTTCATTAGCCAATTTGCGAAGAACACGACGAACACTTGCAGTGTTAGCAGAACCCGTGCGAAGTGCCTCTTCTTTAATACGCTGAGCTACACGCTTGTCATAGCCATTCAAGCTATCAATCAATGACACATTGGCCATACCACCTAATTGGTGAATACCAACATTGCTCCAATTAGAAGAAGAGAAGTTCAAATAGAGATCGTACTCTGGGTCATCTTGTGCACGACGCAGCTCATCTACACCGATAAAGAATGCACCACGAGAGCGATCAGAGATGCTAGTACTATCAATGCAGAATACGTGTTGGAATGTCTTGTTTTCGTCATCGTACTTAATTGAATCTGAAGAAATCTCAGGAATCGTGTACGAACTTAAGCCATTGGTAAGCACTGCATAAGCCATACGAGGATAGCCTGCACGGTTGATAGCCTCTGCATAACGCAAATAGATCTGACGCAGACGATAGATTGACTTGTAGTGCTTAAACTCTGGACTAAAAGCAATACCATCACGTGTTACCGCTTGAATAGGAGCGTCCTTAGTGATAAAACGGGCCTTCGAATCGGGAGCATCCTTAGTATTGAAATAAGGTGCTGTAGCCCACAAACGAGCATCACCTGCTCCTTCGTAATACTTCACTTCTGTCTCCTCGCCATTAGTAATGGTCGTACGAGCATAAGGTTGAGCTGCACAAAGCTGGAGATAAGCATTTGAAGGTTCTACCTGACGTGACTTGTAATTGGTCCAAATATTGACACTACCAGAAGTACTTACATCGCCACCATTCACATTTGAATTGGTGACGTTTGAAGAACTTGCATCAAAACCATAGATTTGAGCTGTACGAGTCAATACACGACCAAAAGTTTTATTAGCAGCAGAAGGAATGATAGTAATGTTTTCATTGCCCAACGAAGTTGCCGAAAGGCCTGAACCGACCCAACCTGATATGCTTGGAGTATAATACTTAGTACCATTGGGATTGGTTCCCTCGTTGAATGAAGCTGCACCTGAAGTAACGCCAATGCCCTTCTTTGCTTCTTCCTTCAAGAAGTAATAATAATTCTTAGCAGCAGCAACGTAGTCAGCCTTTCCATTGCTACGCAAGAGATAGAGATCACCAAGGATTACATCGGCATAGAAAAGCATCTTGTTGCTCTGTACCTTGAAATTCTCGTTACCCGTTTGGAACTCACCATAATTAGGATAGCCCAACGTGCGCTCTATAACTTGTGCCTTCTCAAGGTCACCCTTTAAGAGGTCTACCAAATTGTCGGCAGTAGCCCAAGCCTCTGGGTTCTTTTCCCAACCAGTGTTTGCATTGTTAACAGGCTTGGTGATGAAAGGCACCTTGCCATAAGTTTGAACCAACTGAAGGTATGTCCAAGCTCTAACATTTACTACTTGAGCGTATTCACGCTTCATGTAATAAATGTTGTTCTTTACTACACTGGTATCAACCTTTGCCAAATAATAGTTGCACTGGTTAATAACTTTGTAATAAGCTGCACGATTAACCAATTGATTGTCGGCATCCTTATCGGTTGTACGGTCAATATCAATAATATGTGATACCGAATCGCTACTATACGGAGTAGTTGCCACCAAGTCACTACGCAAGTCGCCCAGCAACTGATTTTGTTCTACCATGTCTTGAACGTTACGCATGATACCGAGGTAGAAATACACGGTATCAGTACCTGTAAAGTTCTCAGTGTAACGATTCATATCGGGGGTCAACATATCTTCACATGAAGTGGTGGTTACACCTAACCCCATGAGGAAGATGAGAAGACTTAAAATCGATTTGTGTTTCATTGCTGTATTTTATTGAGAGTTGAAAGTTGAGAGTTGAGAAGTTTGTGAAGCATTTAACTTCCGAGCTCCCCACTCTCGACTCTTTATACGATTAGAGGTTGATAGTCACACCTAAGCTAAAGTTACGACCTAAATTTAAATAACCTGCATCAATGCCTTGATAAAGGACACCATTACCTGCTGAGAATTCTGGATCATTACCTGTGTACTTAGAAATAGTGAACACATTGTTGCATTCACCCCATACAGAAAGACCGAGCAACCAGCTAAGGTTTACAGGAACCTTATAAGTTAAGCGAACGTTCTTAAGTTTGAGATAAGAACCATCTTCAATCCAACGATCAGAGAAACGCTCGTTGTTGACCCACTGTTCGCTTGACTGATCCATTACACGAGGCATGTTGGTGACTTGACCTTCATAGCGCCAACGATTTATAACAGCTGTTGTTTGGTTCCAGTTATTGTTCATTGACTCTAACTGTGAACGCTGGTAATTGTAGACATCATTACCCAAAGAATACTTAAAGTTAACATCCAACTTCAAGCCTTTCCAGCTGAGAGAAGTGTAAATGTTACCATAAATATCAGGATTAGGATCGCCAATGACTACCATATCAGCCTCATTTATCCAACCATCACCGTTTTGGTCAACGAAGTGTACATCACCCGCACGGAAGTCGCGTGATGCCTTGGTAGGATCAGAGATACCTGTCGGGTAACGAAGGTATTTGCCATCCTTACCTGCAGCCTTAGCATCTGCATCAGAAGCAAATACGCCCTTGGTCTGATAACCATAGAATACACCTGCTGCATGACCTACGGCTGTCAAGATATTGTTGTCACCATAAATTGATGATGTATAGCCATGTATCTGCTTTTCGCTGCTTGCGATACGGACACCATTGTCATCAAGTGCATAAGTACGAATCAAATTGACATTTGACTCGGGCAATGCGGTGATTTCATTCTTGTAATGACCGATGCTGAAACCTGCTTGCCAACGCCAATCCTTGTGCTGAACAAGCATAGCATTTACATTAAAGTCTACACCTGAGTTCTTCAACGCACCATCATTTGACCACATTGTAGCCAAACCTGTGATGTCACTTACTGACTTGCGAGTAAGCAAGTGGTCAGTATTGCTACGGAAGTATTCAATACCAACGTTCAAACGGTTCTTCAACAAACTAGCTTGCAAACCGATGTTGTAACGTTTGGTAGTTTCCCACTGCAATTTGGGATTTTGGATATTTGAGAGTACAAGTGAAGTTGCCTTGTCGAGGAACTGTGAGTTAGCAAAGTAAGTACGAGTAGCGTAGTAATCGATATTGTCGTTACCGCTAATTTCGTAACCACCCGTTAACTTCAAGTAGTCGATACCCTTAACATTGAACCACTTCTCGTTTGAAATAACCCAAGCTGCTTGCAATGAAGGGAAGAGTCCCCAAGTTACACCACACAACTTCAAGCCTTGGTCAGCCTTCGTACCGAAGCGTGAAGAAGCCTCCATTGACATGGTACCAGAGAGGAAATAACGATTTTTGTAATTATAAGCAGCGTTTAAGTAATAAGCTAAGTTGTTCCAAGTATCGTTGGCACCACCATAATTCTTATACTGCAAAGAGTAAGCCATGTTAGGCATCTTATCCTGGTCATTGTTGTAACCAGTGATGTGACTCTGATTATAAGAATAAGAGTTGAAACGGAAACCACCTAACAACTCAATGTCATGTGCACCAAACGTGCGATGCCAATCAACACTAAAGTCATTGAACAAAGTCGTTTCCTTGGCGAACTGTGTACTAACAACACTCGTTACATCGCCTAAGCCTTCAACCGACTTGGGAGGAGTACCATACTTTGGCAAATAGTACTTCTCATTGTTACGATTAAGAATATAGCTGAAGCGATCCTTAACTGTTAAGTAACGATTGATGCGATAATTAGGCGAAATATTCAGATTAAACTGAGTCTGCTCGTAGAAGTTCTTATTGTTACCTTGGCCATTTTCAAGCACCCAATAAGGATTAACGAGTGCAGTATAGCCAAACTGTGTAGCGTATTGGAAAGGATTATTGTCCTCGCTATAATTCTTACCAGAATACACCTTGTCTGAGTGAATAAGGCTCAACTGATTGCCATCAGCACGTACGAAATAAGCATACGGACTAATGAACGGAGTCTGAATCAGGCCCAATACATTGGGTGAAGAGATATTACGCGTGTCGTAGTTCTCAGCCCAACCATTGTCGCGTAAATTGTAAGCATTACGAGCAAAAGCGAAGTCAATGCCAGTAACGAAATCCTTAAACATGTTGACATCCGTATTGAAACGAATGTTCAAACGATTGAAGTCGTTCTTCTTAGCTGTAGCGTCGCTTTTTGCATAGCCCAAAGACAAGTGATACATAGCAACATCATCACCACCATCTACGCTGACCTTGTAGTTCTGCGTAAAAGTGTCATGATAAAGGTCTTTCTGCCAATCTGTTTCGTTATGATACAAATTGTAGAAGAAGTAATTCTTATCTTCGTTCAAGAAAGGAATGGTCTTGTTGCTTCCCAAATATTCATTATCAGGCAAAGTACCTAATAATTCAGAGAAATAACTGCGATATTGCCCCGCATTCATCATCTTCATTTGCTCAGGTGCAGTTTCAAAACCTGCATAAGCACGGAAGTTGATGCGCGTTACCATACTCTTACCACGACGCGTATTGATGAGTAACACACCATTGGCACCCTTCGCGCCATAAAGTGCTGTTCCGTTCTTTACGACCTCTACCGTTTCTATATCATCAGGGTCGATAATATTGAAAAGGTTGTTGACAAAACCTTGGTGGATTGTTGAACGATCGTACTGCATATCAAGCATTACACCATCAACAATTACAAGAGGCTGAGCTGTACTATTCAATGAATTCAAACCATTGATAAACATAGCAGCACCTTGAGCAGGCATACCGCCACGATTGAGAATGCGCACTGAACCAGACAATCCCTTTTCCATTTCATTCTCAATGGTAAGAGAATTGGGCTCATCAATGTGCATGGTTTGATTGTTATTTAACGTTGTAGTATTGGCAAAGAAGTCTTTGTTCATACCACTTGTTAAATAGACATTTTGATTATCAGCGCCCTTGATGCCTATTTGAGCTGGATTATAATCCGTGTCCTTTGCTGAAATATAAAGTGCTTCAACAAACTCAGGAACGCGAATGGTGTACTTACCACTCTCGTCAGTTATTGCTGAATAATAACTATTACCCAACGACTGAATCTGAGCACCTACAACGGGCTTTTTGGTAGCACCATCAAAGATGTAACCAGAAATCTCCTTCATCTTGTACTTAGGAGCTTTCTTAGTAGCAGTTTTAGCCACCTTAGCAGCAGGAGTCGCCTCTGTCCCCTCTTCTGTTTGAGGAGTTTGAGCGTAAAGTACACATGCACCTGAAAGCATGAACATACATACTCCAGCTCTCAGCGTACCCTGCATCAAGTGTATTTTCTTATTGTTGTTCATTATCTGCAATATTAAGGTTGATTAAGGCTCAAGTAACACTACCCTACTTGACAAGAGGATAGGTTACTTGAAACTTGATGCTTATTCACGCACAGGGTCGATGAAAATCTTAGCGATACTCAAGCCCGAGAATTGTGTTCTACGATAAGGACGATACTTTATTGAACCAGGAATCTCCAACTTCAACAAGGGGAAACAATTTGAAACGCCTGAAGGCAAATTGTAATAACACTTAGGAATTTCGATTGATTCGAAAAGTGTATACGTCTTTACTTCGTGGTCGTCAACTACTATGTCCTCAGAAGGTGAACCTATACGATTACCTTCATCATCATAAAGCGTTGCAACGAACTTCGTTTTCTGTTCAACAATTTCCTCCTGCTCGTTTGTTTCCTCGTTTTCTGTAAAGTACTTGTGGTTGTTATCTACACGATTAGGCAACATTTGAACGCGAATACGATATTTACCACTATACAGATTACGAAGTGGAATGTAAACTTCCAAAGCTGAACTTACACGTGCGTCAACTTGGAAATAACGATAACCCTTCGTCTCAAGCATATCGATATCAATATCCTTATTCCAGTTAGAACCCTCTGTCAAATAGTAATAAGAACCTTTTGAACCACTTGCACCACCAATTACGACATCTCCGACATTATCGCTACTAATCATGTCAAGTGTTTTACTCTGCATGATTGAATAAGCAGGATCACTATCGTAAGTAGAGATGGGGAAGATTACACCATTTGAAGCCTCTTCCCAAGTACCATCTCCGAACATGGGGTTAAGTCCACCCTTATTACTGTTGTAGAAAATCAAGCCATTGGTAGAAATCAAAGAGTCTGCGTGCATGGCATAATCAGCGATTTCAGCCTTTTTATCACGTGAAGTACTAACGGGGAAGCGTCCACCAAAGATAGAAGGAGTGAAGTACATACTTGTCATCAACATCTTCTTGGTGTTATAATCACGCAATGAGTCGGTCTTAGTAGTTTGATAGAGAGTTGTAAAAGCAGAACTCAACGTACCACCACCAACGTAATTGTACTTATAGCGGTCTGAATAGTTAAACAACTTTTCAACTTTCTCTTTAGCTTGTTGGTATGCAGATTCTTTGGGAATGATAGCAACGTAAAGGCTATCTTCATTCTTAATCTGAGCACCACTTTGGTCAAGCAACTCGTTGGAATAGCTGTAAACAGAGTCAATGTAAACCATTTGGCCCTCGCTGTTCATACCACCAGGAGTACTGCTCGACTCGCTAAAGATACGCTTATTGATAGCAGGATCAGTTAACGCATTATAGATAGTTTGAAACTCATTTTGATGCTCACCAATATAATCGTAAATGTTGAAAGCAAAAGGAGAAACACCTTTCAAGGCATGAAGTACACCATTAGAAGAAGGTATCTCCGTGTCCAGTTGTTCAACGCCATTGAACAATCTTTGCCCTGCATTATAAGTTGCAAGTTTGCTATTATAAAGTCGAACGTCCTGATCTTCCTTGATTGACTCAAAGTTGAAACGAGCCAAGTGGTTTTGCGCAAACTGCATACCCAAGTTGTACTCAAGCGTATCGGCCTTATCTGTCAAACCTTGCTCACGATAGCTATTGATTTGATCGATGCGACTAAGATAAGGTTGAGGATCGAAAGAACCATTCACAGGAGCCCAGAATGTAAGTGTTTGGGGTTGGTTAAGAAGTTCAGCATAAGTCAAAGTACGCTTTTTATCTTCTAAACTCTTGTAAACTCTTACTTTCTGCAAAATAGAACTAACATCACTAAACTTATCAGGATTAGCTTGTAGGTTCTGCCATATCGTGTTGTTTGCACTGGCAGTTCCATTTTTAATATCGAAATGATCGTCAGAACATGAAGCAAGCCCCAAAAGCATGGTGGCCCCCATCAGTCCTCCAACAACCAAATTAACTGATTTAAATTTCATGATAGGAAATGTTGTGTGGTTTTGTATGAATTACCAAATATCCTCGGGTGTATTGCCATTGTAAACACTAACAGGAACGAACTCGATGTAATCCAAATAAAGTTGCGTAAGAGGATCAGAGATGGCAGACTTAAAACGCAAATAATAAGTCTTATCGGCATCAAAATGTTGAGCAATCAAGATACGACGCAATGCTGCAGCATCATCGGCATTACCCTCAATGTTACGAACAGGGTCATCATCTTTATTCTTACCATTCTTATGGAAGTATTGTGGTCCCTTCATGTAACCTTGGTTACGCAAGTTACGGTCGTTTTCACGACAAGTCATCTCATCATATTGAGATTCCTTATCGTTAATCCAAGGATTACCAGGAATCATACCTACCGTCTCACGCATATCAATGGGAAGACCTGTAGGAATTTCCATACGATCAGGAGAATTACCAATGTAAACCTGTACCATACCACGCAAAGAGTTGTTCGAACTAGCCAAACGTAACTCATAATTGCCAGATTTAGGCACACGAGGCAATTTGACTGTCAAGTCATACTGACCAGTTGCGATGAATTCATCACCTTGATAGTCTTTCCAACCCCAACCCTTACCGCAGAAACCTTCTTGCAAATAGAAGATCTTAGTATTGGAACTGACATTGGTTATGCCAGCGAAATATCCTTCAGGGAAGTAAGCAGGCTTGCTACCACGAATGCCATTTGAGAATATCTCAGGGAAGAAAGTGGTGAAGTCAATACGCAAACGCTCTGAACCAAGCGCATCAGCCGTTTCAGTAGAATTTACCAATACATGGTTAATGGGGAAATAATAACCATTAGCACCGTCATTATCATACGTTACATCACCAACAATATTCTTCTTACTGGCTAAAATATCCAAGCCATTATTACCATTATTGGGATATAATACACGCTCAAAGCTATAATTACCCAAGTTCGAACCAGACCATGTCGTATTGTACTTAGCCACACGATTTAGATAATATTCATCATTCACCGTATTGGTAATCTTCAGCAAAGAACCAGACTTCGTTGTAAAGTAGTCCCAAACGTCAACCGTATAATGTTCAGATGACTTTACAGAAAAACTTTCGCCGCAAGTATAACCATACTCGTTCCAATGGTGAACAGCTGAACGGTCTTCAAGCACCACCTTACCATCTAATACATGATAATCAAGGAACTTATGAATGGCATTGTTCGGACTCTTTAAATCGTCCGCATCCTCAGTGCCATAAATGGCTTCACACTTTGACTTCAATGCTGCATAGACTTCATTCCAATTGGTAATAGTCTTCGTAGCTTCGTCATATTGTGGCATAGGAATACCCCAATCGCTATTCAAGACTTCATCAGGTTCGACAAAAGCAGTATAGCCAATGTAGCGCTTGGTTTGATAAGCGAAGTTGTTACTAACACCAGAGAGAGATTGGTTCTCACCAGCATGTGACAAATGAGCCTTTTCAAACGCATCTTCTTTTTGCACTTGACTTACGAGGTCCAAAGAATCCTTTGCATATCCAGTCAATTGGAAGAGTTGAGACATGATGCGCATGTTAGAAGCAGCATCAATCAAATCAGATATAGACTTGTCAGAAGGAACAATTACATGATCAACGACATGTAACATACCATTTGAAGCCTCTAAATTAGATTCTACAACCTTCGCTACATCATTCAATACATAATCACCTTCCGCATCTTGCTTAGAAGATACACGGCGATCTTTCAAATTGGTGGTAGCGAACATACCATTGCTGGGAAAGTCTGCCAACTCATAAGCACTGTTATCACCATTATCAATGATACAGTTCAAAGCAAGAGCAGACTTCTGTGCCTCAGTCAAAACATTGTAATCAGAGCTTTCACCATTCGTAACCTCACTAACGTATGCAGCAATAGCATCATTATTAGGAGCGAAAACCGTATAATTACCACGCGCTGACAAAGCACTTGCTACTACCGAAGCATCTTCAGATATGCCTAACTTTACTTGAGCAAAAATATTCTTAATGCTCGAAAGTTCGGGTTTATCTGTCAGATAATCCACAATTGTCTTCTTCGTAGCAATAGCAAAGGCATCTTCACTAATATTCTCTTTACATGCCGTAAAAGTTAAGGCACTGCCAAAGAGCATCATGCAACCTAAGCCTAACGAAAGAAGACTTATATTCAACTTATTAGATTTCATAGTAAGATCTATTTTTTGGTGTAACGATCCCAAATGGGATTTTGCTCAAGCATACCTCCGTCAGCCTGTCCTTTACCATTTACCTTGAGTTCTTCACTATAAATGGGGTTGTACAAGCTATAGAGTTTTGACAAGCGATTAGCAACAGTAGACTTGAAGCTACCGAAGCCTAAAGCAGAAGAGTTGCTCTTCTTGTTTGATACATAAGAGTATTCTGCCTGTCGAACGATATCGAACCAACGCTTACCTTCACCAACGAATTCACGTTGACGTTCTCTATAAACATTTGAGAGTAAGTCACTTGCCGTCTTGTTAGCAGTGCCATTGTCACCTACGCAGTAATCTTCACCTTGATGTACGCCAGTACCCTTCAAACGATCGCTACCATATTCACGTTTTGTACCAGTAGCATCTGCAGGAGATACAAGAGCTGGATTATTACGCTTAAAGATTTGATTGATTAAACGATAGCCTTCCTTCAAATCGTCCAAAGAAATAGAGCCATTCATGATACCCAGACGAGCAATAGCCTCGGCCTTTATTAACATAACATCAGTCAGACGATAAATAGGCCAGTGAGCATTATTTGCAGAAGAAGTACGAGCTGACAATGAAGAATAACTTGGAGTCTCTGTCAAATCTTCTGAATTCGAAACATCAAAAGTAGAGATTACAAACTTACAGATAGGCTTACTCGTAGCAGAAGATGGATAGTAACAAGTTTCAAGCAAACGTAAGTCTGTCTTACCAAATCCAACTGTCGGATCAACACTTTGAGCGCCAGATATCAAATCATTCGACAAAGTCATCGTACCAGGGTTGAACTGGTTAGAAGAATAGGTTGAAAAATAAGAATTGACAGTACCATTGGTTGTTGAAGTACCATCATACTGTAACTCTAAAATGCCTTCAAGAGAGTTCTGACTACCAAAATTATAGGCATACGACATATCAGCTATAGCTGTCATCTCCCTATTATTCAAATAGAGGGGATAAGGCTGCGTTCTTTGTTCGTCAGTTACTATACCTGTATTTTTCTCGAGTTCCTCGTCATACTTTACTTTGATATACTTAATAGCATCATCGGCATATTTCTTTGCTTTTTCTAAGCAAGTCTTAGCCAAAGTGTTGCAATAAGCATCAGTGATAGCCTCGCCATCCTTAGTTGTATACGAGCCAGTTACATTGCCATCAGCATCAGTAGCCGCAACATCAGAAAGGTTGACACGACCTGCGCCATCTTTGCTTACATAGTCTTTCAACATACAAGCACGCCACAAATACATGTCAGCCAACAAAGCACGCATACCATTCTTGGTAAAGCGGCCACGGTTTTCGGCATCAGAGCCAAAGTTTTCTGTAGCATATTTTAAGTTTGTCTCAACAGAGTCAATACATTCACCTAAAATAGCCACACCAGAAGACACAGCAATACGACTCTTCATAGCCTCTGCATCAGTACGAACAGAAGATGTTACATAAGGAACATCACGATATGAACGAACCAAGTAGAAGTAATAAAGAGAGCGCAAAGCAAACATTTCGGCACGATAGCTATTATACTCTGCACGAGTAAAACTGGGATCAACTTCCTTGCCAGGAACAGTCATATCAGCACCCTTCTCAATAACGAGATTACAGTAGTTAATACCCGTATAGAAACCAGCCCAATCAAACATATTATTGTTAGGCTGTAAAATAGCATTCTGTAAGTTGTCGATTGATGTGTTTGAAACCGTATTCAATGTAAGGTTGTCAGAACGTAACTCACCCCACTGAAGGATCTTACCAGTCTGCGTAGCATTAGCCAACTGATCGTAGGCACCTGCGCGTACACCATCAAGGTCAGCCTTATCCTGCCAGAAGTTTTCCTCTGGAAGTTGGTCCGTAGGCAACAATGTCAAGAAGTCGTTGCACGAAGTCAACGAGCCACTGAACAAAAGGAGTCCACCAGCCAACAGAAGCTTTGTATATAATTTTTTACTTTTCATGATGATAATATTACATCGGTAAAGGAAAAATGGGGAGTGTTTTACAGCTAAGAGTGCAAACACTCCCCTATCCTATTTCACTTATTAGAAACCAAAGTTCAAGCTAAACGTAAATGAGCGTGAACGGGGGGTCTGTGAACTATCTGTAGCTGGATTATAACCACTTGCAGAATGCTCGGGGTCAACACCAGAATATTTAGACCAGAAGATTAAGTTATTACCTGAAGCAGAGATACGAAGTGTATTCAAACCAATCTTCTTCAACTTTTCAGCAGGTACGCTATAAGAGAGCTGGAAGTATTGGAAACGAAGGAAGTCACCAGGCTCAACAAAACGATCGCTGATGAGAGAGTTATAAGTAACCTTTACACCAGAGTTCATTGCATGAGGAATCGTCGTGTACTGACCATTCTTACGCCAACGATGGCTTACAGAAGCACACTGATTCTTGTTACTTGTCATGCTCTCAGCATTCAAACGAGCCAAGTTGATAATCTTGTTGCCAACACGGAAGTTGAAAGAGGTCTTCAATTCCCAACGACCATACTTAAAGTTTACACCGAAACCACCATTGAACTTAGGATTAGAAGTACCTAAGTAAACAACGTCGAGTTCATCGATGTTACCATCATGATTAATATCTTCATAGATAGCATCACCACCATCAAACTGATAGTTCTTACCACCATAGTTGAAGTACATGGGAAGAGGGTTACCATTCTTATCGTACACGACATTACCATTAGCATCGAACACGATAGGAGTAGACTTAGCCAATTCAGGACGAGGCTTAACGCCACCCTTCCAATTTTCGGCAGCAGTTAAGTTACCTGCAGCTGTATTGGGGTTACCAAATTGGTCTGTCCAGTTATTCTTGGGATTTTCCTGACCATTGATAGCTTGGAAGTAACCATTGTGGTCGTAGTCGTAAGCATAAACACCCTTGAAACGGAAACCATAGATACCACCCAAAGCATTACCAATCTGTACACGCTTCAAGACTTCAGAATTATTATAAGCAATGTCCGTATTATATGAAGCTAATACAGAAGCGTCCATACGCGTAATGGTATTCAAGTTCTGAGCAAAGTTAGCACGCAAGTTCATAGAGAACTTACCAACCTTAAAGATGTCACGCGTTGTGATGTAAAGTTCCCAACCTTTATTCTCGATGTCACCTACGTTAGCCCAATCCAAAGTAGCGAAACCTGTTGTAGAAGGGATACGAACACCCGAGTTCAACAAGTCTGTCGTCTTACGATTATAGACATTCAAGTCGAACTTTAACAAATCATCAAAGAAGTTTAAGTTAACACCAATATTCCAAGACTTTGTCTTCTCCCAACGGATTTCAGTCAACTTCAAGTTTTGCGGACGCATAACTTGTGTGCCATTATAAGCCTTACCATTACGGTTGTACTTATTGTACATCAAACCTTCACTACCTGGAGGGTTACCAGTAATACCCCAACCTGGAGCGAATGACAACATGCTAATCACGCTGCGCAAGGGTTTGAAGAAAGCTTCGTCTGAAATATTCCAACGGCCAGATATACCAGGGAAGAAGCCCCACTTTTTGCCAGAGCCAAACTTGGTACTACCATCGGCACGCAGTGTGAAGTCGAAGATGTACTTAGAACCAAAGGCATAGTGCAATGAGCCTAAACCAGCAGCATCATGGCCACGACCAGTACTTGAAGAAGAAGCTGTAAGATAAGCATCAACTGTAGGATCGGTAATACCACCTACAACACCACTCGTTTTGTGACTCTGACTAGAACCGCTATTAGTTGAAGCCTCAAACTGACCCATAATCTGCAACTGGTGGTCAGTATTCGCAAAGTGAGGATGGAATACTAATTGATGACGTGTTGTAAACTTCAAATTCTTGTTCTGACCATCACTTGTCACATTGATACCTTCACTCCATGCCTGTGAAGTTAAAGAACCAGGATAATAAGAAGAAGAACTATAAGTATAGACATTTAAGAAAACCTCGCCATTATAGTCAAGTGTGGTCTCGTCATCACTCTTGCCCAACAATTTATAGCGCAATTGGAACTGAGGACGAATGGTATAAGAAGACTCATGCTGCCAAGCTAAATTGGCAATCGCTACAGGGTTACCATTACTAATCATGTCTGACAAATAGTAAGAAGAACGACCACTATTTGCACCAACAAGACCAGCAGAAGCCGCTGCAGGAGGCATAATGAAATATTCACCTGTATTGAAATATTCACCTACACCATCAGCAGTCTCGCGATATTCGTTACGATAAACTGACATATTAGGCATTGCATTGTAAGCACGTCCTAAAAGATCATTACCGTAGTTCTTATTATTCTTAGTATAAGACAAGTCGAAGTTTGAAGAGAAGCGGATACGATCTGAAACGAAGTAGTCCAGATTCATACGAGTCGTCAAACGATCCAAAGATTGCTTAATAATAGTACCCGTTTCGTGGTCATAGGTACCAGACACACGGAACTGTGCCTTTTCACCACCACCTGATACAGACAAACCATAGTTGTGAGTCTGACCGAATTGAGTTACCTTCTTAACCCAGTCCGTATTCTTATTATAGTTACCATAATAAGAGGGGTGGTCAGTAAGGTACATAATCTCAACAATACTTGAGGCTTCTTCTGAAAGCACACGAGGATTGTGATAAGCTTCCTTCAACATCATGGTATAGCCATCACCATCAAGCATTTTCATGCCAGAAGGCTGCCATGCACCTGAGAAACGATAGCTGAAGTTAACCTTAGTCTTACCGCGAGCACCACGACGAGTCGAAATCTCGATTACACCGTTTGAACCACGAGAACCCCAAATTGCAGTTGCAGCAGCGTCCTTCAACACCTTAATAGTAGCGATGTCTTCAGGAGCGACCTGCAAAAGAGTAGCGAACTGCTCTTGGTTTTCCATGTTGTCCAAATCAAGTGAACTATTATCGTAATCTTCAAGAATGTTGCCATCAACAACAATCAAGGGATTTTGGCTACCATTGATAGAAGATACACCACGCAAACGCATAGTAGAACCAGAACCAAGGTTACCAGAATTAGACACGATGTCAAGACCGGCAATCTCACCCTGGAGAGCGTCGGCTGCAGTCTCGAACGACAGACCAGCCATTTGGTCCATGTCGAGTGTTTGCTGAGCGGTTGAAATTTCACGTTCAGGAATTACGAGACCATTTGAACGCGTTTTACGCGTTGTGGTTACTTCGGCAGTTTTGAACGTATTTTTATCAATCAACTCAACATTAAAGTGTGAGTTGCCACCAATAGGAATGATTTTCGTTTGGTAGCCAATATAAGATACACGCAGTCTATTAGCAGGATTCTTAACAACCATAGAGAAGTTACCATTTGCATCAGTCTGAGCTGCAGTAACGTTACGGTTATTCTTATCCTGTTCGACTACATACGCCATCACGATAGGGCCATCTGTCTTACTCCAGACACGACCCGATATGCGCTTCTGTGCATTAGCAGCTAAAGCACAAAAGAAGCACAAGACCAGCGTCAATAGGAACTTTATGTTATTCATAATATTGGTATTTATTTCTTGAGTCGATACTTCTGAAGGAATGCTTTAGCTTTAGCTGGAGAAGACCAAGCGTCGTTGAATTTATTAGCCTTTGAGGCATCAAAAAGTAAGAAATCTCGATCTTTTAGACCTTGCACTACAACGTAAGATGAAGACTTAATTGAGCGTGCTGAGGTAGAAGCATTATTCAATTCGTAATCTCGAGCAAACAAATTGAACACTTTTGCATCATTTGTAGCCACTTTGACTGGATTTGCCTTACTTGCAACCACCTTACCATTGGTCATTGAACGAGCATCAAACACCTCAAGTCCATTCGTTGTGTGACGAACTGCAACGGGAATGAACGAGTTGGTCTTGCTATCTGTACATGAAGACTGGCTATAAGAATAGTCATTGTCAGCATATTCGTCAACGAAGTAAGACTGATCACAGAAGTGATACTTCAAGAAGTTAATCAAACAAGTAATCATAGCACGAGCTTCCAATTGAGCTGGAGCTGCATACTTGCCATTTTCGTCAAGCACAAGTTTCTCGGGTTCACCATTTACTTCGCGCAACTTCCAAGCCTTCTTTTCAGCGTCATAGTTTTCGTTTACAAAACTTTCTATTTTAGTAAGCGTTGGCAAACCATGACTTATTGCCTCATCAATAGCGGCATCAGAAGGAACGAAAATCGTATAGCGATAGTTGTTGAAGAAACGAATCAAGTTAGTATTGGCTGCAGTGTAACGTCCCCCCGTTTGATTAGAATTCAATGAGAAGATTGCATACTTCTGCAATTCAGTCAACCATTCGTTTGACCCCTCCTTCACTTTATCAACAGGAGTTGTTGCGTCAGCACTTTCATATACCTTATTAAATATCTGAAGCAGCAGGTCTTGGTTATTACTGTATACGAAGTCGCAGCACATATCAAAGAACTTGCTATAACCTACATTATTCTTCTTTAATGCATTAAATACTTGATATACATTATTCGTTGTAGGCTGCATAGGGCGATCAAGGAAGTAAGTATGACCATTACCATAACCTGTTGAAAGGTCATATCCCTTAGTCACCTTACACTTAAAGTCGTTAGCTTCGCCATAAGCATCATTGTTGACATCCTTTTGATAGCCACCTTCTACAACCATGCCAGAGCCATTGTTAACATTACCCATATTGTCAACAATAACAGGTGCACCGCTACGTGACAAATAGTACTTATGATTAGCTTCAATACTTGTAGAGCCATTGCCATCACCATGTACCAAGATATGCTGATCAACCATATCAATCATCATTTGCTTCTTGGTTGGGCCATAGTTAGAAGTCTCAACATTGTCAGTTGCAGCACTTGAATAAGCATTACCCATTGGTCTGCTATTCGCAGCATCTAAGCCCTTAGAAGCATCATAACGATATGCCTGAGCTAAAACAGCAACTTGCTTAGCACCTTTTGTTGTAATATTAGCAGGCTTCATCGTCCAATACTTCTGTTGCGTTCTATCAGCAGAAGCAGCAGCTACGGGGTCAAAATAACCATAATCTGCCAAACCAGCATCTATGGGTACAAAGAGAGAGAAGTGTGACTGCATGGCCAACAAATAAGTGCTATAGAACTTACGCAAGGGCGCATTAGCATACTGAGCCTTGCTAACAAAGTTATCATCGGCATGAATAATCGTATTCATTACACGAGCACTTTGGTCAGAAAGGACAGGACCAGAAACTGAAGCATAATCAGGAGGTGCAATCATGTCATTCATTACATAAACTACACCATTGTTAGCCAACAACACCTTATTTATTCCCTTCTTGAAATCTGGAAGTGATTTGTATTGACTAAACATCTGGTCTTGCGCAGAGTTCATTACTGAAAGATACTTACTTGGAACGGTAGAATTGAACGATTCCTTCATCAAGTTGTTAATCATCTTAACAATGATATTTTGAGGAATCTGATACAAATTCTCTAGCAAGTTTTCTTCCGTATTGTCCTTATTACCATAATTTTCAATCAAAGAAGCACCTGCACCACGCAAGAAGTATTGCTTCATAGCATCGTCAGAAGGAACGAACATAGCAGCCATATCCTGCTCTTTCGTTGAGTTTTCTACCGAATAAGCATTCCATCCTGGGTCAAAAGAAAGGCGTGGAATATCACCGCCCAAAGCTTCGCCTGAAGGGTCCTTTGAAATGCTTCCTTGCTGACCACGCTGAGCTATATACAGTTTTTGGAATATAGAGTCAGAGCGCATAGAGTGCAGAGCTTTATATTCCTCAGTCAAGTTAGCATCATAATATGGAGCGCTAAAACGTTCGAGCATCGCGCTAAACAAAGAAGTGGTTGGGTTCAAGCGAATTTCTTCAGCCATATTACCCGGAGTAACCAACACTTTGTCAATCTGATGATAGTAACCATTCAAGCAAGTAACATCAGCACCACCTTTCACGATTTCAGCATCATAAACGAAGCTACGGTTACTATTGTCGTTCCAAGCTTTATCAGTACCATCTAAACCAAGAATAAAAGAAACATCAGAAGGAGTGATGTTCTTTTCATTCATCTGTGCTTGCAAGAAATGGGTCAACATAGGCGCTGTGTTATCAAGTGCCAAGTATGTCCATCCCTTTTCTGGTTTGCGATAGTTATCCCAATAACGCTTATCGGGCGTAATGGCATTACCATCAATATTGTTTAAGTTATTCGGAAGTTCGTCATACTTAAACATAGGCACAGAGTCAGTAGCCGACATTGAAGACAACTGTCGGATACACAAATTCTTCACCGGTCCCTGAATAGTAGTCAACATTTCAAGCACATAGGCATTGTTTAACATTGAGCCATTCAAGAGTAGGCGCTTCTGAGCCGTAGTAAGTTGATCGTAACTGCGAACGGGTTCGCCATTACCATCCTTCCACGTTGTTGTTTCTAAGAACTTGGCATAAGCGTCATCGTTTGCCACGAACAGTGTTTTACTACCTGTCTTTGACAAGACTTCTTTATAACCAAGATCGTCAATTAACCTAATTACAGTCTTAAAATCACCCTTGGCGTTCAACTCGTCATAAATACTCTTTCCCAAGAACGAAGGAGACTTTTCGTCCAAATCGTAATCGTCAGAGCATGAATACGTAACACCGCAGGTTGACAGCAAACACGCTATTCCAAGCAGCTGCTTACTCATTCTGCAAAAACGGTTTTTCATACGCATTTTTTGGATTAAATATTTTGTTTTATATTTTTACTTATATGTTGTAAGTCGGTCTTATTAACAAGACGACTTGAAATAAAGATGTTTGATAAAAGCAATCCTCACACTCCGTTAAACACGGTAATTGTCAATGAACTACGCACCACAAGCGCTTTTACTAAACGCATTTTTAGTCCAATAACACTAAATGAAACAAACATTTTTAGCCCAAGGATACTTTAAGAACTGACTGCAAATTTAATAGTTTTTCTATGCGTCACAAGTATTTTTCACTATGTAAATTTAGGAAATTAAGAATTATTAATACTACAAACCTTTAATTTTGTTGCAAAAAATAGTGCTTTTGTTCATCAAAACGTAAGCATACTTTACAATACCTCCCACAAAATGTCAATATTTCATACTAATACATCAAACAAATGTTTTGAATATCACTATTTTTTAACATTGAAACATCGTAAAGTGAACGATTGTAGCTATCGCATTTAGGAACAGCTCATACTCCCTGTAAGTTCTCTTCAACTAGGGAAGGGGATACATGTTACTTCTATTGTTGTATATATTCCAAGAATTCTTCAGATAGTTATTGGATAGGAATGTAATTAATAAGACTCTGTAAAGTGCTATTTATCTGCCTAATTGGGGGGCGGGTTTGTAACCCGCGGCAGCAGCAAGTTGCTTATAGTCGCTTAGTGACTATAAGTAGATGTTCAAGCCTGCTGCTGCCGCGGGTTAAAAACCCGCCCCCCAATTAGGCAGATAAATTGCAGTTTGTCGCACAAAATCTCTATACGTTTTCAAAACCTTTGTTTTATCTTTCATGTTTCATTTTTCTTTGTAAATAATTGAATATCAGTCATTTTGAAAAGTGAAACATTGTATGTTTATGTTTCATTTTTAGTTTCATGTTTCATTTTTCAAAACACTGAGGGAGCGCT
>ERZ1023670.116-NODE-116-length-28321-cov-42.518326_pt1 | contig 28321 bp, 20 predicted proteins | sample MGYA00380342_ERZ1023670 | MGnify/ENA primary metagenome ERZ1023670 (study PRJEB33179, sample SAMN07448984) | human gut metagenome | biome: Human-gut; feature: Human associated habitat; material: Faeces | host: Homo sapiens | place: India: Bhopal | collected...
TACAATAGTTGTCAATACGGAGTGCTGTACCATATTTGGTTGCAATCTCTCCCTCGGTAGGAGTACCTGGACCTTTGTTGATCCAGCCTGTATTGGTAAAGTTATCTGAGTTCAATCCTGCCAGGAATTGCAATTCATATCTCCAGCCTTTTGTCTTACCCCAGAAACTGATACCTGTCTGATGCCAAGTGCTTGGGAGGATTGTATTCTCGCCTTCTGGACGATAAACAGTGAAGAAATTCAATGGCTCATGGTAAGCGTTGTTCAAACCTACAGGCACTACAATGTGACCAGCCTTGATGTTAGCCCAACGACCGAATGACTTCTGAATCCAGAACTGTTCGAGTTCGACTTCACCGCCTTTTTCAACTTCCTGTTCCCATTCGCCACCTTCTTCGTCTTCTTTCTCATAGGCCATTCCTACGCCACCATGCTCAAACTCAATCTCGGTACCCATAGTCCAACCCTTTCCGAAGTCGTAACCCAGGTAAATTACTGCATGAGGAATATCGAAACGACCATGGCTAGGGTCATTCTTGTGCTCGTCAGCCAAACTGTAACGGCTTACGTGGTCGCTGTAGAAGTTGCGGCTCATGGCAACCTCGCCATAACCACCCACGCTGAGGCGCTTGCCGTTTACATGCTGCATCACACTATCGGCAGCCACAGTTTGTGCACTTGCCGTTGCCAAGCCGGCAACGAGGGCAGCGGACATCAATCCAATTCTTAAACTGTTCATCTTTGATATTTTGAAATTATTGTTATCGTATAATCCTTAGTATAATAAAGAAAAGAGCGCGGATGTCTGTTTGCGGTCTCGACACTTTAGAGGCCTAGTATCTCCTTAAAGCCATGAGGCATGATAAGGAATTACGCAGCTCTGCCGCTCGGGAGTGGCAATCATCACCGCGCTCTTTCTCGATTTCGGGTGCAAAGGTACGGAGTTTTAAAATATCTTGCAATACCTAAAAATCGGTAAACTGTGGCATCCCCATTTCTAGGTATTGCGAGTTTCGAAACTTTTTTGTATATTTGCAACCGAAATAGAAACATTATGAATGTTCTTGATACAAGGATGTTTTCATTTAAGGAGAAAGAAAGATGAAAAATCAGAAGATGTATGAAGCTGATGACAAGATGATCAGCATCATTAGAGACAATTATAACATTTTACAGAGCCTCGGCAGCTTCGGCATCAACCTGGGCTTTGGTGATAAAACTGTGCGCGAAGTTTGCGACGAGCAGAATGTGGATACTTATACATTTCTGGCTGTGGTAAACTTTACAATTAATGGTTACAAGGAGTATGACAATGCCGACCGTTTGTCGTTACCGACCCTTTTGCATTATCTCAAGGCATCCCATGTCTATTATATTGATTTCCAGTTGCCTTTCATCCGTAAGGAACTCGTTGAGGCTTTGGATGAAACAGATAATCTGGCACGTCTTATCCTCAAACTTTATGATGATTATGCCCATAGTATAACCAATCATATGCGGTATGAAGAAAAGATGGTATTCCCTTATGTTCAGGCACTTATAGATGGTAATGCCAATGCAAACTTTGATATAGAAACCTTCTCGAAACACCATGCTCAGGTAGATATGAAGTTAAAGGAACTCAAGAGTATCATTATCAAGTATTTGCCTTCTGATGGCTTGCATAATAATCAGCTCAGCGCCACTCTTTATGATATATATAATAATGAGGAATGGCTGAAACATCATTCTGAGGTTGAGGAAGAAATCTTTATTCCTGCTGTAAGAAATGCAGAGCGTAAACTGAAGCAGAACGATGTGAGTGCCAAGATTTCGAGCATGATTAATCAGACTCCGATGAGTGACGAACAGTTGAGCGACCGTGAGAAAGATGTGATTGTTGCTTTGGTTCAGGGAATGACCAACAAGGAGATTGCTGACCACCTGTTTATCTCTATCAATACGGTCATTACGCACCGCAGAAATATCGCCCGAAAGCTTCAGATTCATTCTCCTGCAGGCTTGACAATTTATGCCATCGTGAACAATCTGGTTGACATTTCCACAGTGAAACTCTAGTTTTTCCTTAGGAACAGTCATCATTGAAATGTTATTTTTTATAAAATGATAGTGCCTTCCCTGCTGCTTGCGGGGAAGGCACTATCACTATATGTAGGTATGCTATAACCGGGTATCACCATTATTGGGGATAAACAGCCCCGTTTAAATCCTGTTGATATCCACATATCCATGCATCACGGCATAGATAGTGAGTGAAGAAACGCTTTTAATTCCTAATTTTTCCTGGATATTCTTGCGATGAGTAATCACGGTAGTTAGTCCGATACATAGTTGGTCGGCAATTTCTTTGTTGATTTTGCCTTGTGCCACCAGCGAAAGCACCTCGATTTCTCTATCCGTCAAGTTTTTCTCCCTGGAATCTGCTGAATCCATAATCGGGAGATGTTCTCCATGAGGATGTCCCGAACGTTGCAGACTCATCAATTCCTTGATGAGTTGCGTTTCAGGCACGTTGGTACAGATGCTGTGGAAACCTTGCAGTTGGGAATTTGGGTCACAACCCGGTGTCAGTACGATGGTATGATGGCGATGCTTTTCGTCAATGAAGAAGTTGCGATGCGCCAAAACGATGGGCATGGATATAAAATAGTGCATGAACCGCTCGGGTACACTCGATTCAAATTCACCGAATGTACCGAAGGTTTTGATTCTTACCATCGGAATAGCGCTTTCCAGCAGACTTTTCAGTCCCAATGCTGCCAGCGTATTATTATCTACAATGGCTAGTTCGGGCATTGATTTCCTTGCCATTGTTTTCATCATTTCTTCATTCATTATATCTTCTTTTTTATATATTTATAGGAAAGGGGTCAGGAAGGTAGCTGCAAACCATCCCTTGAATCTCTGCCACCCAGTGCGCCATTCTCTCCAGTTCTTTTCGTTGAGCAGGAAACTGTCTTTCTTCTCTCCATCGAAGAGCTTTACCAGCTGGTCTGTAGTGTAAGGGTCTACAATTACAGCATTCTCTTCGTAATCCCATCTAAGGCTTCTGGCATTGAGATTGGCGCTGCCAACCGTACAGAACTTTCCATCTACCATGATAATCTTGGTATGATGGAAGCCTGGTGTGTACATCCATACATGGCAACCTGCCTTCATCAGCTTATGGGCATTATAGAAACCGCAATCTGGAGTCAATGGAATATCGCTCTTGGTAGAGAGCATGATTTCTACCTTCACACCTCTTTTCACCGCATTCTTCAGTGCTTTCTTCAGTTTGTGACTTAGGGTGAAGTAAGGACTGATGAGCTTGATGCTATCCTGTGCGTCGTTGATGGCGTTCACATAGAAATAACGGATGATATCCTTGGTGATATGGGGCTCACGGTTAATGATGCCAACCGTTTTATGATAGGCGGTAGCAGTGGTGTCGGGTTTGAGATTCTCTACCAGATAATCTTTTTTCTCCTTGCGGTAATACTCATCGCCATCAATGTGCTGTCCGCTTACCTTGTTCCACATCTTGAGGAATATTTTCTGCAGGGTATTTACCTCGCTTCCGTCGATGCGGCAGTGCATATCGTGCCATTCGCCCACCACCTTCGTACCTTTTATATAATAGTCGGCTACGTTCATGCCGCCTGTATAGGCAATCTGACCGTCGATGACTACGATTTTCCGGTGGTCACGGTTGAAAACGGCATGCACCCAAGGAAACTTCAGGGGTTTGTATTCATAAATCTCGATACCGTTGGCACGGATTTCCTTGAGATGTCGCTTTCTCAAAGGTTTGTTGTTGGATGAGTTTCCGAATCCGTCATACAATGCCCTTACCTTGACGCCTTCCTTCACCTTCTGAGCAAGAAGGTCGAAGAGGAGGGAGGCGATGCTGTCATTGCGGAAGTTGAAGTATTCCAGATGAATGCTGTGTTTGGCTTGACGGATCGCCTGAAACATATCATCAAATTTCTCCTGTCCGCTCATCAGGAGCGTAACAGAATTATCGTGAGAAAAGCTGACGCCTTTCCCACGAAGCTGGTTGACTATGATAGAATCGCTTGTCTGTGCGCTGCACAGCGAACTGACAAGCCATAGCGTGAATGCTAATAATATCTCTCTGATTTTCATCTTTATTATACCATGCAGGCATAGTGATCAACGATGCCTTTCAAATGATTATCCTTATCTACTACGAGTACTGTATGTACCTTGTACTTATGCATAATGCGCTGAATTTCCGAAATCTTGGTCTTCGGAGTCACCATCTTAGGAGTGGTGGTCATGATGTCGTTCACCGTCTTGTTGAAGAACTCAGCCTGCCATTTCTCCATGGCACGGCGGATATCGCCATCAGTAATCAATCCGATGACACGATTGTCTTCATCAAGCGAGATTCCCAATCCCAGTTTGCCCTTGCTGACGTGGATGATAGCCTCGCCCAGGTGCATCTCCTTAGGGATGATTGGCATATCGTCGCTGCGCATCACATCTTCTGCGGTAGTCAGGAGGCGCTTACCTAATTCGCCACCAGGATGGAACTGTGCAAAGTCGCGTGGCTTGAAGTGGCGTACCTGCATCAGGGCTATTGCCAAGGCATCTCCCATCGCCAAAGCCGCAGTGGTACTGCTGGTTGGAGCAAGGTTCAGCGGACAAGCTTCCTTCTTTACCTTTACTGTGATATGGTGGTTGGAATATTTCGCCAACAGGGAATTTGGATTTCCCGTAATCGAAATAATCGGTACATTCATGTGGAGTACCATTGGAATGAAGCGAAGCAACTCATCGGTCTGGCCACTGTTGCTCAGTGCCAGAACTACGTCTTTATCTGTCATTACGCCTAAATCACCGTGATATACATCCAGAGGATTGATATAGAAAGCAGGTGTACCTGTTGATGCCAGAGTAGCTGCAATCTTGGCACCTACGTGTCCACTTTTGCCTACACCGGTTACGATAATCTTTCCTTCGCAATGATACATCATATCTACTGCCTTCTCAAAATTACTATCCATATAGGAAATTTGATCGAGTATGGCTTGAGCTTCATCACGAAGGGCTTGCTCTCCATACGAGCGGACTGTCATGTTGTCAATATCGTTTATCTTGTGATTCATTATTTTCTAAAATAAATGTTCTTTATTGAATGGAACTAATATACTTAGACAAGTAAACTAATATACTTAGGCAAGTTAATTAATATACTTAGACAAGTAAACTAATATACTTAGACAAGTTAATTAATATACTTTGTTAAGCGAGCAAATCTGCAATGAGACCTTCCAGCTTGTCTAATTCCAGCATATTGGCAGCGTCACTTTTTCCCTGATCAGGGTCTGGGTGTACCTCAAAGAAGTAACCGGTTGCGCCGAATGCCTTTGCTGCCATGGCCATGGCTGGTACGAACTTGCGGTCGCCCACGGTTTTGCCATCGCCAGCGCTTGGTCGTTGCACACTGTGAGTGCAGTCCATGATGACATTAGGAACAATCTCCTTCATGTCTGGAATGTTGCGGAAGTCTACTACGAGATTATTGTATCCGAAGCTGTTGCCGCGCTCAGTGAGCCACACTTCCTTGGCACCGCTGTCCAAGGCTTTTTCTACAGGATATTTCATATCTCTTCCGCTCAGGAACTGTGCCTTCTTGATGTTGACAATCTTACCCGTTTTAGCAGCTGAAACCAAAAGATCGGTCTGTCGGCAGAGGAAGGCTGGTATCTGGAGAATATCGCATACTTTGCCTGCAGCCTCAGCCTGATAACTCTCATGAATATCTGTGGTGATGCGAAGTCCATACTTTGACTTGATATCGCTGAGCATCTGTAGACCCTTTTCCAAACCAGGACCACGGAAAGAGTGGATGCTGGTTCGGTTTGCCTTGTCAAATGATGCTTTGAATATAATGTCGGTTCCTAACTTCTGGTTGATGCGAACGAGTTCCTGAGCTACTGTGTCCAGTAGTTCCATCGATTCGATGACGCATGGTCCTGCTATGAATGTTGCCATAATTATACGTGTTTTATTGTTTTGACTGCAAAGTTATTAAAAAAAGAAGAGAAAAGCAAAGATTCATGAACCTTTTTTGAGATATTATCCTTTGGGGCGTATCTTTTTCAATTTATTATGATGATATTTCAATGAAATTCTGTAAATTTGCAGTGTCTTAGACGTTACTTGGATGAATGTTCTAAGGAAGAAATAGTATTGATTAATAGAATAGTCGAAGATGAAACTGATAGCAGATAGTGGTAGTACCAAGACCGATTGGGCATTGATAAGTGACCAGGGGGATGTGTTGATGACTTGTAATACTCAAGGCATCAATCCGATTCATCAGAGTGATGCTGATATATTGCAGATTCTCTGTGATAAACTAGTGTTGAACGAGCAGCCTCAGGAAGTGTTCTTTTATGGCAGTGGTGTAACTGAGGCGATGAAACCTCGTATGCAGTCCTTGTTGCAGCAGTCTTTCCCAGAAGCTAGGGTAGAAGTGGAAGGTGATATGTTGGGTGCTGCTCGTGCTCTGTTTGGTGATAAACCGGGTATTGCCTGTATCTTGGGTACAGGTGCCAACAGTTGTCTTTATGATGGAAAGGACATCGTTATGAATACTCCGCCGCTGGGTTACATCCTGGGGGATGAGGGTAGTGGAGCTGTATTGGGTAAACTGTTTCTGAATGGTATCTTCAAGGGAACACTTCCTGCTTCTCTCAAGGAGAAATATCTGGCATGGTCAGGACTTGATTACCCTACTATTATTAATAAGGTATATAAAGAGCCTTTAGCCAATCGCTTTCTGGCTTCTATCTGTCCTTTCATTTCCCAGCAGATAGCCGAGGGAGAGAAACATGAAAACGGTAGCGATGAGCTGAACGAAGCCATGGCGCTCTACCGGATGATATTAAGTGGCTTTGAATTGTTTTACCGTAACAATCTAGTTCCTTATATTGATTATGTGAAGGCTAGCGTTGAGGACATCAGCAGGTTGACGTCGGGAGTGAAAGCTTGGGATGCTTCTTTGGGCGAAAATCAGGAAGTAGGGTTTGTGGGAAGCATTGCCCACTATTTCGAATCGCCTCTCAGAAACGTGATGGAAGATGAACATCACCTGAAGATTGCTCTCATATTAAGAGCCCCAATGAAGGGGCTGATTGCCTTTCATTCTCTTCGGAAAGGGTAAAAGAATGGCAGTGAAGAAAAAGTATCAGATAACTTAATAATGATGCATCAAAACGTATAAAATGCTACGTTTTGATGCATTTTTTGGTGTGCGCCGTTTTTTCTTTATCTTTGCACCATAACTACATAGAACTATAACAATTTATATAATTAACATGAGAAAGATAGTTATGATTTTAGCGGCAGCTGCCCAGTTTGCATGATGCTACCTAGCCCTTTAAAATGCGTCCCGACGTAGCGCTTTTTACGTCCCGATGTTGGAAAACTTACGTCCTCGACGTAGTAACTGCTGCGTCGGGACGTATTTTCAGACCCATCGTGAGGAAAAAACAAACGCAGGCAAATCCACTTTGCCTGCGTTTGTTTTTTCAGTTTCTTTACGTCTTAATGTTCCAGATACAAGCCGTTCAGCTTTTCCAGGAACACACTCACTTCATCGTTTACCAACTCCATGAAACCATGGGTCTTACTATTGGAAACTCCAGGATAAGGAGTGTAGTAATGCTCATTGATAGGTTCTCCTGCGTTTCTGCCGAACATCAGGTAAGCGATATGATGCTGTTTCAATTCCGGCAGAAGAACATCTGAGAAGAGGCTGGAATCACCGATGGATTCAATGCCCGTTGTCATACCAAATGCGTTGTTACGTTCTTGTGCAAAAGGCAATGCCTGAGCCACGATGTCCTTGATGCTCTTCTGGTAGAGTGGGAGATTGATGACATCCTTAGACTGGAAATAAGTGATGTTGATGACATCGATGTTGTGGTCTGGATAACGTTCCATCAGGTTCTTGCCTGGCTGGTAGGTCTCAGAATAACCGTAAACCACATTCGTTACTTCCTCATCAGATAAGAGATCCTGTATCTTCTGATAAAGCTTACTGTAATCTTCCGCACTTAACTGACAGTACCATGCCTTGCCGTCTACCGGAAGGAGGTTGAGAACCACCGGCGCCTTGATGCCGTAACCATCTTGCAAGGTATCAAGATATTTTGCTACTTGTTGGGTGTATTCTTCCAGTTTGTCTTCATCTCCGTTGTAGTTCGGCATCGTCCAGTTCATGATGAGCAAGCCTCCCTTGCGGAAGTGATTGAGCACATCTTCCCGGATTGCCTTGAATGGAACTCCGTCTGCATTCTGCTGCTTTCTGCTCTCGATGCCGCCCAGTTCATAACCGTTGGCTGCTGGTCGGTAACCGCAGAGTGCCTTCAGGTCGCAGCGGTCGCTGTCGCATTCCCATCTGTTCCAACCCATTCCGCTCAGGGTGCCGTACATCTGTCCGATGAGGGTTCCCTTGTTGGCGAAAGCCTTGAGGTTGGTTTTCAGATTCTCTGTGCGGGTAGTAAGACCGCTCATGGCAATCTCATCATACGATTTCTTTTTCTTTTCACCGCAGGATGAGAAAGCCATGAGTGCTGCTAAAATCAATAAGAAATATCTGATTCTCATGACTGTTATTCGTTATAAGCCTTCTTCATGGCTTCTACCACGGTAGGCAAAGTCCACTGTGGCACACTTCTGTCTGTTCCGTCGAAGATGCTCATCCAGTAGAAGGTGGCTACACCGTAAGCCTTTGCTTGCTTCACGATGTCGGCAGCCTGGTCGGCAGCAGCCTGAATCTCGCTGGAAGAACTGGTTTTGCTGACACTCTTGCTTCCGTGAGTACCGTATTCACCGATGATGCAAGGAATGCCCTTGCTGATGAACTTGCTGTTCAGACGGGTGAACATATCAGCGATTTCCTTGCTGCAGGAAGCATCCCACTTGCCTTTGGCAAACCAGTCCCATGGAGCATAGGTGTGAACTTCTACGGCGATATGGCCATCCACCTTGTCGGTAGGGATGGCGAGGTTGTTCAATACGTCGTCACCATTAGCTGCAGCATAGGTATTGATGATGAGGTTGCGGGTCTCGTTGTTGCCACCGGTAGCACGTACTGCATTCACAAAGCTCTGGGCATATCCGTTCAAACCCTTATAGCTGCTAGCATTCTTTGGCGCATTCCAGGTGTTGTCAGCATCTAGCATCTCGTTGTAGCCTTCGAAGAGCAGGTGCTGGTCGTAGTTCTTGAAACGGGTGGCAATCTGGGTCCAGAGATATTCAAACTTCTCCTTGTTCTCCTTATAGTTGGCTTCATCAGCCTTGATCCAGTGCTTCACATCCTTATCGTCTGCACCTGTATCATGGTGAACATTCAGGATGCAGTACATTCCGTTATCAATGACGTAATCAACGATTTCCTGTATTCTGTTCATCCAGGCTTCATCCACGGTTCCGTCTTCCTTCATGTGCTGGAACCAGGTAACTGGGATGCGGACAGAATTAAAACCATTCTTCTTCAGGAAATGCTGCTCATCAGTATGCTGTCATTGGTGCCGTACTCGGTATCATTGCTGCCGTGATGACATTGGCTTGTGGACTCCTCACCAAGGAACGTCTCAAGCCAAAGCGTGCAGAGAAGTTCTCTTTCAGGCAGTTTGCTGACCTCGTTCACAACAAGGCATGGCTCTATATGACTGCCATTGCAGTCTGCACCAACTTCTTCAACGGTTTCCGCTATGCTGTAGCTGGTTATATGTTCGATTACTGTCTGCATGGCAATGTAACCATCGAGGGATTGATTATCAACTATACCGTATTCATGGCATTCGGTGAGGTAACCTGTATGATTTTCGGAGGTGTTTCTCCTTGGTTTACCCGTAAGGTAGGCAGCAAGCGCATGGCTTTCTTCTGGGCAGCCGTTCTCTGTCTGATTCTCTCCGTGGCATTCTTCTTCATCCCAATGGATCCAGCTTATATCTGGGTGATGATTGCCTTGGTTGTCCTGACCTCTGTAGGTATCGGTATCTATTCGCCATTGATGTGGTCTATGTATGCCGATGTTGCCGACTATCATACCGAGCATTTCGGAACCTCAGCTACTGGTTTGATTTTCTCATCAGGTACGATGAGTCAGAAGTTTGGTACCGCCATTTCTGGTTCTCTTATCGCCCTTTTCCTGGGTTGGGCAGGTGCTAACATGATTACAGACAGTATGGGTAATACGATGATTGATCCTGCCAGTGTCACCGACTCTGTGCTCACGATGGTATGGTCACTCTTCTCACTCTTTCCAGCTGTCATAGCTTTCCTGTTGATGGTACTTTCCTGGAAGTTCCCTATCAAGAAGTAGAATGAAATACGACTAATAATCACTATAGAAAAATGGAAAACTTGAAAGAAACAATGAAGGATGTCTTGGAGAACAACATCCTCAACTATTGGATTCACAAAGTGAAAGATGAAGAAAACGGTGGCTTCTACGGACGTGTAGATGGCAACGACCAGGTACACCCGGAAGCCGAGAAAGGCGCTGTGATGAATGCCCGCATTCTCTGGGCGTTCTCTGCTGCCTACCGTGTGTTGAAGAAACCGGAGTATCTGGAGGCTGCCACCCGCGCCAAGGAATATGTCCGTGATTATTTCCTGGACAAGGAATATGGCGGCATCTACTGGAGCGTAGATTGCAAGGGCAATCCGCTCGATACCAAGAAGCAGACCTATGCCATAGGCTTTGTCATCTATGGTTTCTCGGAGTATGCTCGTGCCACAGGCGATCAGGAAGCATTGGATATTGCCATCTCCCTGTATCATGACATCGAGAAGCATGCTTTTGATGCCAAGAACAATGGTTATATCGAAGCTTTGACCCGTGAGTGGAATCCGATTGCCGACATGCGTCTCTCGGATAAGGACGAGAATGGTTCCCGCACGATGAATACCCATCTCCATATCATTGAGCCTTACACCAATCTCTATCGAGTTTGGAAGACGCCAGAACTGGAGAAGAGCATCCGCAATCTTCTCGATATCTTCACCGATAAGTTGCTCAATAAGGAAACTTATCACCTCGACCTCTTCTTCAATGATGAGTGGGAGGGCAAGAGAAATATAGAGAGTTACGGTCATGACATCGAGGCATCCTGGTTACTCCATGAGACCGCCCTCGTATTGGGTGATAAGGAGGTTCTTCATCAAATAGAACGCCTTATCCGTCGCATTGCTGAGGCTGCCGATGAAGGTTTGCGTCCTGATGGCAGTATGGTTTATGAGCATTGGAAGGATGGCGATAAGTTCGATCTGCAGCGCCAGTGGTGGGTGCAGTGTGAGAACATCATCGGTCATATCGATCTGTACCAGTATTTCCGTACCGAGGAGAATCTGCTGGTTGCCATCCAGGGCTGGAATTATGTGGCAAAGAATCTGATGGATGCCAGAAACGGTGAGTGGCACTGGGCTATCCTCGAAGATGGCACAGTTAATACTGTAGATGATAAGGCTGGTTTCTGGAAATGTCCTTATCACAACACCCGTATGTGTCTCGAACTCATCGAACGAGACTATTAGACAGAAACATACATTTGAATAGTTGATTTTATAAGTTGATCCTGCAGTTTCGCAGATTATGCTGTTTTTTATTCTTAATAGGGAATAATTGGCGTAATTTGCGAAATCTGCGGGACTTTTTTTGTTTATACCAAATATTTATTGTAATTTTGCAGTCAATGCAGGGCGCTAGCCCCATGATTAAATATTAAATGTAAATTATTCATTCAAAATAAATGTATATAGCAATAGCAGGAAACATCGGTAGCGGTAAGACCACGTTGACCAAGATGCTCGCCAAACACTATGGCTGGAAGAAGTATTTGGAGCCCGTGGCTGATAACCCCTATATCGATGACTATTACAAGGACATCCCCCGATGGGCACTCAACATGGAAGTGTTCTATCTCAAGCAGCGATTCAAGAATCTGCTCGAAATCCAGCACAGTACGGAGACGGTCATCCAGGACCGTACCATCTTCGAAGGTGTATATGTCTTTGCTGCCAACAACCGCAGAATGGGCAATATGGACCAACGCGATTATGAAACCTACATGGAACTCTTCGAGTCGATGATGGAAGTGGTAGAGATGCCGAAACTCATGATTTATCTCCGTTCCTCAGTCCCTCATCTTGTCAAGAATATACAGAAGCGGGGACGCGACTATGAACAGAAGATGCCAATTGATTATCTGGAAGGTATCAACAACCTTTACGAAGATTTCATCATGAACAAATATAAAGGGAATGTACTCATCGTAGAAGTAGATAATCTCGACTTCGAGCACAACCCCAAGCAGTTTGGTGATATCATCGATAAGATTGATGCCAAGCTCTTCGGCCTCTTTTCTGAAAGGTAAAAGGGTTTTTAAAGGTAAAAAAGTAAAAGGGTAAAAAAGTATGAGCAAGAAGAGCTAATCATAAAGTTCAAAGTTCAAAGTTCAAAGTTCAAAGTTCAAAGCTCAAAGTTTAAAGTAAAAAAAATGCATATAGCAATAGCAGGAAATATAGGTAGCGGCAAGACCACATTAACCAAGATGCTTGCCAAAAGATATGGTTGGAAGGCAAACTTCGAACCTGTAGATAATAATCCATATTTAGCTGATTATTATAAGGATATGGAAAGATGGTCATTTAATCTTCAGATCTATTTCTTGAACAAGCGATTCCACGATGTAGTGGAAATCTCCCGTTCAGAACAGACCATCGTACAAGACCGTACCATCTTTGAGGATGCCCGCATCTTCGCCCCAAATCTTCATGACATCGGCATGATGAGTGATAGGGATTTCAAGAACTATACCGATCTCTTCGATCTGATGATCAGTCTGGTAAAGCTTCCAGACCTGATGATTTACATCAAGAGCAGCATTCCTACGCTCGTCAAGCACATCGAGAAGCGAGGCAGAGATTTCGAGAAGAGTATCCGCATCGACTATCTCCAGGGCTTGAATAACCGTTACGAAGAATGGATCAAGAGTTATAAGGGTCGCCTCATCATCATCGATGGTGATAATTTGGAGTTTGGTGAGAATCCGGAAGATTTCCGCAAGGTTACCGATCTCATTGATGCAGAGCTTTTCGGTCTTTTTTAGAGAAGAGTTATGCTATGAACTTATCCTTCCTCTTCATTGAGGAAGGATACAACCACTCCCTCTGGTTCTCCGAACCGCTTTGGATTCCATTTTGTTACTGAAGTAGGATAAATGATAATATGGTTCCGGAAAACATTTTTTCTATAAAAAGTTTGGATTTCTCAATAATTATTATTATCTTTGCCTTGTTTTTTAAGAACGGTTTGAGCTTAATTAAGAAGATATTGACATATTGTAATAATAATGTTTTATGAAGAATAATAACTATAGAGGAAATTTGTTAGTGAGACGTTTGGTAATTTGTACTGATTTCGTCATCTTGAATTGTCTGTTGCTTCTCTTTATTAAATATGGATCACAGATTATTCCTGCTTACTTTGAATTGGCAACGAAAATCACTTTCTTTGTTGCTAATGCTGCTCTATTTCTTAGTGAATACAATTACTCTACTATCATCCATATAAGAAGAATCAGTTTCCTGCAAGTATTGAAACGTACTTTCTGGCTGGCTGGATTTACCATTTTTTGGTTCTTTGTTTTCGTGAGGCTGCTTAGTCATGGAGGCAATATGTTCTCGTTCAGTATCATCTTTGGCATTTCATATTACTTCTTACTGATTCTGTCCCGTCTCTGTGAACTTAAAATACTCAAATATTTTCGTGCAAAAGGTCATAATAGCCGTACAGCGATTTTCATTGGTAACGACCCGGCCATTGTAGAAATGTATAAAATAATGACCGAAGATCCTTCGGCTGGTTATATCGTGAATGGATATTTTGCAGATGAAGATATCGTAAATGCTCCAAAGGGGTTGAAAAGAATTGGAAGCATGAAAGACCTCCACATTATCTTGGCTTCAACCCTCAATGATACGATCAATGGATCTCCACATCGTGTAGATGAGGTGTTCTGCTGCTTATCGCATACTGAGTCAGAACTGATAGTGAAGATTATGCGCTTCTGTGATAAAAACGTAGTGCATTTTTATTATCTGCCTCGTGTGTTCGGTGAGTATAAACTGCATCTTGATGCCCGTAATTTCATGGGAAGAACGGTTTATTCCAACCACTTTGAACCATTGTCCAGTCTTTCGAACCGTTTTATCAAGCGAACTTTCGATATCGTAGTAAGTGGTATCATCTGTCTTTGTGTCTTGCCGTTCATTCCTATCATCGCGCTTATCATCAAAATGCAGAGTCCGGGTCCTATCTTCTTCAAGCAGGCTAGAACGGGTTTGAATGGTGATACTTTCTACTGTCTGAAGTTCCGTTCCATGCATGTGAATAAGGATGCTGACAAGGCGCAGGCAACCAAGGACGATCCGAGAAAGTTTGCCTTTGGCAACTTCATGAGAAAGACAAACATTGATGAGTTCCCTCAATTTATCAATGTATTGAAGGGTGATATGAGTATCGTAGGTCCTCGTCCACACATGCTTCATCATACTGAGGTATATGGTAGTTTGATTGATAAGTATATGGTGCGACATTTTTCCAAGCCTGGTATTACAGGTTGGGCACAGGTTACTGGATTCCGTGGTGAAACCAAGGAGTTGTGGCAAATGGAAGAACGTATCCGTAGAGATATCTGGTATATTGAGAACTGGTCGTTCTGGCTTGATATCAAGATTATTTTCTTAACAGCGAAGAGTATTATTTTCCCCGATAAGAACGCTTACTAGATTTAGAAAACCCTCCCTCTGGCAAAAATGCCAAAGGGAGTTTTTTTTGCGTAATCGCAAAGGCTTACGTCATTTCTTGATGAACTTACCTTTCTTCCGGCTGATGACAAGACCCTTCGTGGCTTTCTCTACTTGCTGGCCAGAGAGGTTGAAGAGTTTTTCTTCTTCCTGGTCTCTTTGGATAGTAGGAGGGAGAATACCGGAAGTGCCCTTGGCAAAGACCAGATGGATGGCTTGCTTGCCCAATGCCAGATCCTCTTCATTGCTCTTGCTTACCATGTTCTGAGGCAACCACGCACGGTATGGCGATAACTGTGAGCCTGTGTACTTGTAGAACCCTACCCCCCAAGTCTTGTATGCCAAGACGTAGCCGTTATTGTTGTCGGAAGAAATATAATCCTTCGTAGGGTTGCCTTTCAGGATGGTTGCTTCATTGCTTTCACGAGAAGTGGGGTGGAAGTAGTTGGAACCTACAGGACCATAAACCACATATCCTTTGTTGGCATTGATGATATTCACTTCTGTCAGCGTCATCGTGAAATCCCTGATGATGTCCGTCTCATTGTTGGAATTATGAGCTGTTGCCGCATAGGCCTTGACTCCTTCAGGTACTTTTGCATTAAATGGCAGACAGATGGTGCTCCAACCATAATCCTTATCATCACCTGATTTTTTGATAATCAGTTCGTAGGCATCAACAAGGGTGAATTTAATCTTGTCTGTCGCTGCACCAAGACCACCACGCTGGTTGGCTGCACGCACACAATAATAACCAGAACCGTAGGCGGTGAGGTTGACATAGTTATCTGTCACATTCGTCTGATAAATCCACTTTCCTGTTTCATCCAGTTTAAAGAGGAAGTAGCAGAGTGCTTCTTTCTGGTCATTCCATTGCAGTTTGTCATCATCCAGTACCAGATTGTCTGTCCAGATGATGTGATTCTCAGTATCTACCTTTTCCTTATCTTCTTCTTCGTCGTCTTTTTTTGATTGTAAGCCCGATAGGGCATCAATCTGCTTGCAGAGTTCCTGCGGTTCGAAGGCATCGTTACCACCCATCACGTTGCGGATGTTGTAACCAGTAGCTTCGGCAGCCGTCAGGATGCAGTCGTCGGAACCAGGAGCCGGTGAGCAGGCGGCAAGTGAACGGGTTTCCAATGGGATTTGTGTATCAGAATCATCCACACTGTTGTATTCGTGGAATCTTACTACCTTTCCTGCGGTCATTCTGTTCCAGCCGTAACTTCGTGGCTGGGTATACATCTTCGTATTGAGGAAGGTACATGCAGGCGATTTGTCCCAAGGACGTGCCAGGGTCCAGTCATAGCCCTTGAGCTGGGTTGGCTTGTCTGTCTCCGGTCTGATGATACAGTTGTTGAAGACATATCCCCATGCCTGAGTATCTTCTGTGCTAGGAGCCGCAATATTGTTACCTGTTCGGTCACGAAGGATGAGATTACATTTCTCAAACCAGATGTCGCCGTTTCCGCAAATCCAGTCTACCACACCCGCCAGGTCACAATTCTCGAAATAGCCGCGATAGTCTGCATTGGCGTTGGAAGAGTAATAGGTATCCTGCTAACTCATGAGCGCCACATTCTTCAGAACGCTTCTATTGCCTTGGTCGCAGAATGCAACAGCACGACCTGCACCACTGGAACCATCATGAGCTCCCCAATAGTTAAATTGGTTCTCCAGGGTAAGATCCTGTGCATAGAAGTCGTTTGCTTTTTTATTCAGTTGGATGGTTGCCGTATAGCTGATACCTTCCACTACCGGATGGTTCCATATCTTAACGCCCTCCTTGCTCTGTCCGATAAGCGAGATGTTCGACTTTCTGATTTCCGTCTTACCGTTATTCTTTCCGTCCATATCCTTACGAGGCTTTCCGTTCTCATCTGCTGGCAATTCCTCATCTTTTACATTGATATTATATGAAATCGTCGTATTTCCTGTCAGCTGATATTCGCCATCCGGAACGAAGATATAGTAACGGTGATCAGTCTTGTCGTTATTGTTTGCTGCCTTGATAGCTTCATCCATGTTTCCATCCTCGCCTACGATAAAGTCGAAGTTGTGTCGGTGATAACGGGTATCTTCTTTCGCCACATGCAGGGTAAGGGTGATTTCCTGTCCATAAGCACATCCGTAGATGTCTCCGGTTGGCGTAATCTTTAAAGTTACAGTTCCTTCTGACGGCAAATCCCAATATTTAATGATCTGTTCCTTGCCGATGGCTGTAGAAGAAGTAACATCTCCATACTGATAGTTGGTGGCTTTCATCGGACGGTTGAAGTTCAGTTTGATGACACCACTTCTTGGAACATCGTTGAGTTCGATGGTATTTCCGGTATAGGTAGTACCATTTATGGTCAGCGAATTTAATGTAGGAGCATCCGTAGGCGTATCAAATTTGAATTTGATAGGGTAGGTCTCCACGACAATACCGCTCTGTGTCTTGACGGTAGCCACGCATTCTGGCGAAAGAACGGTTGCCTTGGTCACTGTAACGCTACCGTTCTCTGTGGCAGTACCGGTAACCTCCGGTATTGTATTATTGTCATTGATCCATGGACTTACCGTGAAGGTGACGCATTTGTCAGTACCGCTCATCATGTTCTGAATCTCTGTAGCCTTTAAAGTTGTACCATTGCAGGTCAGAGATTCGATGGTTGGCTTTGTATCGTTTTGCGGCTTGTATGTCACGCTGAAACTCTTACTGTAGGCACCGTCTCCCTGATTGAATTCTACCTTCTGGATGACTGTTTCCCCCGAGCAGGTCACTGATGCTTCTGTATTTGTGAGTGTAACAATTTTTCCGGCTATTGTCAACTTCTTGCCGTTTTCCGTTGCTGTCCATTTTGCCTCACATCCAGGTGTAGATGGGAACTCAACGATAGAACCAGAATTAATCTGTATTCGTTCCGGATTCTTTGTATTCGATACGTTGTTGAATTTACCCTTACTGCCATCCAGGGTAATCTTGAGATCGATACTCTTTCCATCTGCTACCAGCTGCGTAACGAGAATACCCTTTGTTCCCTCGTAGTTGATGGTTGGTGCACCATCGTTTTTAGCGAAATGCCAGGTAGCCGTAGCCTCTTTTGTGAGGTTGAGAATATTGAATTTATTCGGCTCAAATACCGGGAACATACGGATGAATTTCTCTGGAGCCTTGTAGGCTTCACCTATTTTAAATTCATTTCCTGCGCCATCCACCCAATGGTGGAGCGTGTTACCCTCCAAGTAAAGGGTTTTGTTCTTAGGAACGACAAACAGGTCACCGGCTTCCACCCATGTTGCCTCCGGAGAAGTACCTTCTGCCTGATTTCCGGCATTGTAGGTGATGTAATAGGTATTCTTCATCTCCTTGAAGCAGACTTGCAGATTGCGGTGGTTGGTGATGTTGCCTTCCAATACATATTGGGTTCGGATACTGTCGGATGTGAGATAGTGATCCTTTCCCGTCTGATAGTTCTCTGTCTTCTTGAGATCAAAGACAGAATGCTTGGTTGTACCGTCGTCATTCATCTCCAACAGGACAAGCGGTTCTCCGTTCTCATCCAGTGTATTGAGGTCAAGAATCTTGTCCAGTTCATATCCCTTCTTTCTGTTGAGCGTTATTCTGATGCGTTCACCCTTATGGAATGCCAGACCGCCATCTTCCAGCTTTTTGAGTTCGTGGTTTCCATCAGTTGTAACCAGTTGGATATCCTTGATGATGCCACGCAAGTCGTCATTGGTTGCAGCATGCAGGGTTACCCAGTTGGCTGCAAGCATCTTGATTTCCAGCCACTGGTAGTAGGAGTAGTCATCTCCAATCTTGATAGCTGCTCGGAGATCCGGGCTCTGGGTGGTATGTGTATAGACATACATATAGGATTCAGCTCCCTTCTCCTCTTCTTCGAGTGAAGGTAATCCCACCTTCTTTCGTTCGATGTTGGTACGTTCTCTGTCGAGCGTAGGAACAGAATCGTCTATCGTCGTTGTGGTAATCTTGGAATACGACATGAGGGAAACCTTGGTGCCTGTACCAGATGGAAACCAGAAGGTTGTACCCGGTCCGAAGGCGCACCAGTTATCAAACTGTTCGTTTCTGATATATCCCTTCTTGCCTGTATCGCACCAGAGGGCAGCATCTCTCCAGTGTTCCGTATCCACACTGTTTTCACGCACTTTCACCCATACTTTTGAGGTCCAGAACATCTGCTTGTTCTTTCCGATATTCACGGTTTGAGCGCTTACCTTTCTGGCTTCTTTCGTTGAAGGATCTGTTGACGACTCTGTAGAAGCGTCTTCATATTCTTTCACTTTTCTGGCGAAGTCATATCGGATGAGAGGATCGTTGACACGGTTGTCCTGGGTGGAAGAGTTCTCTTCGAATACCGGAACCAGAGTGATGGTTTCTCCTTCCGTGCTGAAGGAATAGGTATAGCCCAGTTTGTATTGCTTGCTTCTATCATCCTGCCAATATTTGAGGGTATATTCCTTTTCAGATGCTGTTCCATCATCTTTGATGCTCTTGAAGAGGGTATAGTTGGTAGGGATGGTGAAGGAGCGTACGTTGAGCATATCGTCCGGTTTGATGCTGATGGCATTCTGGAACTTGCCTTTTTCGTCCTTACCGTTGACACGGACATTGTCAATGTTGAATATTACACTACCCATCTTTCCCTCTTTAAAGTGGGCGATGATGGTACGGTCCTGGTTGGTGGTTGTGAAAGAATAGGCTTCTCCCACATTTCGGCTTTCCTCACCATCCTGCCAGTAGTCCACGATATAGTTGGTAGCAGCTTCGGCAGTCACTGTCACCTTGGTTTCTGGTGTATACCAACTTTCTATATGAGTAATATCTCCCAGCTTTCCCTGTTCGCTGTAGAAGTTGGCATATTTCGGTTCGATGGAGACTGTTCCGAGTTTGGCATCTGACGACTGGAGGGTTATTTTATGTAATTCTTTTCTTGTGTAGATAACTTTCAGCTTGTTCTCACCTTCCTGAACGGTATATTCGTAAGGTGAAGCCGTATAGGTAGTTTCGCCTATCTTGATTCCGGTATAATCATATCCGTATTTCGGTGTAGGGGTAATGGTGAGCTTTTCACCAATTACATAGTGTCCACCGGTATTGGCATGAGCGCTCTTGGTGTCACCTTCCAGCGTCACTTTCGTTTCACAAGCATTCTCTACCTTTTCGTTAGGGAAATTAGTTGCATCTGGATTCGAGATGGTGTTGGTGTAGCTGAAGTTTGCCAGCTGCGGATAGGTAGCAGTGATGGATTCAAAGAACCAGTTGTCTGCCTTTGAACCTTGATTCACGTAAGGCATCAGGGTGATGGTAGATTCGTCTCCCTTGTAGGTGAAGGTTACGGTTTTACCATCCTCTGATACTACAGCGTCTTTCAGTATTAGAGAATCCTGATTGGCAGTATCTTTCAGTTTGATCTGAACATTATCATTTCCTGTTCCAAAGGAGGTTCTCCTGTTCTCGTTTTTGTCATCCACTTTGTCGGAAGCCGTGACGGTTACTGTCATACCATACATGGCAGGAAGAGAGAATTGAGTACCGTTTTTCACCAGTGCTCCTTTTCCGTTGAGAGCATTCATGCGCTCATCGGTATTCTCTATTTTTCCTGATTTCGTATTGATATTCAGCGCCACATCCTGCGTTTCTGTTGTATTTCCATCAATATTGATGATTATAGGACTGGTATATGATAAATCCTTTTGTGTATGTTCGCTGTATATATTGAGTGCAGGAGCTTTGGTACGGTCGAAACTCCATACAATGGTTGCTTCCTCGTTGTTGTCGTATAGATGATAAGAGTTTGCCCTCATCTTTGGTTTGAGGGTAACATTTTCGGTAAAAGTATAGTTTTCACCAGGTTTATACTCCTTGGTTCCATCAGTCCAGGATTCAAAAGTATAGCCCGGTTTGGAGAACGTATTGCCCGATGGCATGACGGCATTTCCGTCCTTGTCACATTTGATTTTGGTTGGATATTTGCCGATGATGCCCTCTTGGGGTTCAAAGGTCAGCATTTTGATTCCATTTGAGCTGCCAGTAGCGTTACCGTAGATTTTGAGGTCTACGATATATGCGTTTTGATCAAGTGTGAAGTTTTCAAGCTTGATTTGGCAGTTGGTGCGGTTTATGTCTTTGAGTGTGAGCTCTTCACCATCTTTCTTTGAAATGGTTATATTATGAATAGGCACCCAATCATTATCTCCATCTCCCTTGACAGATACCTTGATACCACGTTTGCCTCCAGTAGCAGCCTGAGTTAGTACGATTTTCGTAATGCTCTTTAATTTTGAGGTTATGACGCTCGGCTTGTCCTTGCTATATTCTCCTGTATATTTGGCGGTTATCATGTAACCTGTATATTTGGCGAATTTAGTACTTTTAGGGTCTACACCCACACCATTAAGGGTGAAGGTGAGTTCTTCATTGCTATATTCCGTCCATTGGGTTACGGTTTTATTGATGGTTGTTTTACGGTCAATGTCATTCCATTCCGTGAAATCGGTGGAATACAGCAGTTTTTCCTGGGCGTTTTGCGCCCAGGCTATCTGGCTTCCTTGTATTATCAGGAAGACTAAAAGGGCTATATGATTGAGTCCTCTCTGAATGCGTTTTTGTATATTTTTGTTCATATATAAAGCGAATGATTGGAATGTATATTATTGTATCAGCAGATGACCCGTATAGGCATCCTGGTCAGCCAGTACATAGAGATATCTTGGCTGGATGAGGATATTGATGTTATAAATCGCTGCCGTATTGGTAGGATTGAGTGTTTCGAAATATCTATTTCCCAAGACGATGGTAGAGGTTACGTCCTTACGGGTCACCGTTTCTCCGTTTTCATCTTTCAGAATTACATCGTAGGTGACGGCGACGGTGGGTACGAAAGAGACATCAGCAATGGCATAGAAGGTGGTGCCCCAACGATGATACTTGCTGTCATCGATATCCATGGATTCGTTGGCTTCTGGAGTAAATGGGGTTTCTGAATTTTCATCCTTTGCCAGCTGGATGGCGTTTTCTTCCGTTATATCTACCTTCTTCAGATTGCTCCATTGGATGGCTTTTGCCGTCCACTCATTGTTACTCCAGGTATAGCTGCGGCTTACGTTGCCTCCCGTTGCCAGACCTTCGTCGTTCTGTCCTTTGCCGTAAATCTTGACACCCTTGATGCGGAAGTGTCGGGTGGCATTCATCTTCTGGTCCAGTTGGAAGTTGAGGTTATAGCCCGTCAGCGTCTGGTCGAAGAGGAAAGTAACTACTCGTTCAAAGGTTGCATCCGAACCTCCTGCTGTTGTACTTCCCTTATGTTCTGGTTTGGCGCAGATGATTGGCGCCTGTCTTAAATCTTTCTGAGCAAGGATAGGGGATGGGGTGCCATTTATGGTTGGCATGGAGAAAGGAATCGTCAGGAGATAGGTACTTTCTGTTGCCGATGGCTTACTGAGGGTTGCTGATTCAGAATGCGGCATATATCCGAAGAAGTCGAAGTTGCTGTCTGGGTAAGCATCCCATTGCTTTTCTTCCTTGGTGCTCCAGGTCTTGGTCGATTGATTGTAATCTACCTGGGCATTGGCAAAGATGGCGTGGTTTTCGTCTCCCATCTCCGTGTCTGTGGCTTCAAAGTTATGAGTGGCAAAGTTGTAATAGCCGAAGACGCCCATGTTGAGTGGGTGCATTCGCAGAACCGGGTCATAGCTTTCATATCTGTCATCAGCACGTGTCATCATCTTTTGTGTCTGTGCAGCAAAGGTGATGTATCGGTAACTGTCTGCGTGCTGAATAGGCAGGTCATTGCTTTCGCAGGCAGTGAGACTTGCGAGGAAGGCAAAGAGGGGTATCATCAGTTTTTTATTCTTCATAATGAGTCATGTGGGGCGTTACCAGTCTTCGGTACCGCCATTATTTTTAATAGGAGTTTCCACCCATTTCTCCACCTGCATATTGGTGAAGGCAATGTTAGTTCCTGCTTCTGTTATTTTAAAGATGTATGTATATTGATAGCCTGCCTTCCACTGCATGAATTCTGCGGGAACGGTGGCTGTAGCTTTCTTGCCGTTGATGTCTGCTGTAATGATGTAAGCACTTTGCTGTGTTGTCTTACTGTCTCCCAATGGTGGAACGAAATACCATTTCTTTCTTGTGGTGGTTTGATGGTTCAAATCGCCTTCTTCTTCATAAGGAATAGTGAAATTGATGGGTTCGGTCTCTGTTCCAGTAGTCTCCCAAATATAGGAAGCTTGGGTATCCATACCTGTAATAGGGTAGGTGATGATGATATTTCCCGATGTTGGGGAAGGTGCATCATTTACATTTCGGAATGAGATGTTGGTAATGGAGACCTGACTTTCTGCCTGATAATTGAATTTGAATCTTACCTTTGTGATGATAGGGGCAAAGGTAAGTTTTACGCATTCCCCGTATTTTCTGTTTCCGAAGTTCTGGTTGTCTGATAGCCAGAGGTCGGAGATATAAGGGGTAGAAACGTTGGTTGCATCCTTGTCGTAATTGAATGGTATAGAGAAGGATGCATGGAGATTGGTGGAACCTTCTGTTGTTAGAGGTCCCGAGAAATATGGGGCTGTGCTATTTCCTGCTGCTGTTGGAATGCTATAGGCGAAGAAGCGATAGCTGGTAGCGGAATAGTCCCAGTATTTGATAGTTTGATTAGCGATACCCACGTATTCCCAATCGGCAGTATTGCTGGAGGTTGTGTTGGCAGTTTGTTGTGTCCAGTTGACGGTATATCCATCCATTACGTTTTGTGAATCAGTAAATCCGCCCGTATTATTTCCCCCTGTAGTTTTATATCCCCATACTTTGAAGGATTTGGCAATGGTTTCCAGTCCTGTTTCTTTGTTTGCACGGGTAGTAGGTGCATCTTGCCATGTTCCGCTATTTCCTCCGAAAGAGATACTTACTCCCTTCGGTTCTTCCGGTTGAGTAGGAACATCCGGTTCTTCCTGCCCAGATCCAGCGCAGGAAAAAAGACATAGAGCCAAGAATGGTATGGTCAGGATGCGATATAATTTCATTTTCTTCTTGCTTTTTATCATAGGAGCCGGGCTGGGAACATTCAACCCCGTCCGGCCTTAATAGTATTGTTTTGCTCCCGAGTTTTTGGGGCAAAAGAGGAATCTGTTATTTTGTAGCTGCTGCTACATATACAACCTTATAGGTGTATGCTGCTGGTTTATTTCCAACTGCTGCAGTTGTTAAGTACTGGATAGCATAGTAGCCTTCTCCCTCTGGGGTAAATGTATATACATTGTCGGCAACAGAACCGTTCGTTACTTCTGTTACGCCTACGCCTGTTGTACCCTTAACCTGAACTTCAGCTTCGGTAATAGGAGCAGTGAACTTATAAACTGCAATATGACCTACAGCCGAACCTGTTGTAGACAAGTTCTGTTTAGTTCCACTTGTACTTTCTGTAACAGTAACATCGATTTTTTTATTTGCTACATATTTGATAGTATTATCTACAACAGAACCTTCCTGGTATGTTGTAATTGAAGGAGTTGCAACGGTTGTGGTTGTACCCTGTGTCTTATCTGCCATTTCTGTTACTACGGCATTGAATGTAATAGGATAGAGACCTGCTGGATCGTCAGGGTTATTAGGATCACCTGTAGTACCATTAGTCTTATCAGAAATCTTGAAGAGGTATGTATAGCGTGTATTAGGCTCCCACTTGCTATATGCTGCAGGGATAGCAGCAGTAGCGCCTGTAACCTTGATAGTCTCACCTGAATTAAAATCAGTGAGAGTATAGTCACACTTAATCAAGATAGGCGAAGCTTTTGTTTCCGAAGGTGTTGGCAAAACAGTGAAATAGCCTGTTGTAGACATATCTTTGTCGGTACCATAGAGTGTAGCAACTGTTGGCTCTGATGATGTAGTAGCCAAAATACTTAACTTACCAGCATACCAGTTTTTGCTCTTTACAAGATTTGTATCATCATATTTGTAGGTGTATGAAGGAGTTGTTGATTTCCAATCATAAGTTACAGTACCTGTGAGATTGCTTCCACCTACAAAGTAGCCATCTGTAGCAGAAGTAAGGATGACGTTATTGCCTTTAGAAACTTTGAGAGTGTTGTCATCAGTATCGTAAGCATAGAATTTTATGTCAGTAATAGAATATCCAGGGATAGTCTCATAAATACCTACACGAACCATTGACTGCTGACGAATAAAAGTGAATTTTACAGGCTTTTGGTAGTCGTCCTTTGCAATCTTTACTGGAGCTGCTATATATACAGGATTTGTCTTGAGAGCTGTTTCTGTATTGTTGGCTTCGATATGACCAGCGAGACCAGTTACTGTCGCTGATTCAATATCTGTACCTGTAGTAAGATCCGGAGATATAGTGTACTTGAAAGCATCAATTGGAGAACCAGCTACGAAGTGATACACAGAAGCTGAATAGTCCCAATACTTAATAGTCTGATCATATTTTAATGTGATTTTACCAATACCAAGGTTAGCTGCATCCTTAGTTCCTACATACTCCCATCCATTAGTGTTTGAGGTAGTGTTATTTGCTTCAACATCCCAAACAGAATAATTAACGAATACATTATGAAATATTTCGTCGTTAGTCTTCTTTACACCATAGACCAAGAACTGTCCATCGAGCATCTGCTGTGTATTTCCCTCGTTCGATGTAGCACGAGTAATCTTGCCAGCATCTCCACCGAAGTTAATAGCTGAATTGGCAGAGGTAGGAGTACTGCCTGGAGTATCACCGAGGAAATCGTCGCTAGAACAGCTTGCAAGCGCTAATGCTGAAGCTGCTAAAAATATATATTTTTTCATATTTATATAAGTTTAGAAAATTGATAATACTAATTCTCGAATTTAATTCTTTTATTTTCTTTTTACTATTGGTTTGTTTATTATTATCATTTACAGATCAAATCCCAATTATCATCATTTACATATCAAATTCCCATTGCTTCTCTTCGAAATCCTTGACTACGGCATCAAAACCGGAGCCTCCGGGACGAACAGGAACTGGGACTTTCGTCATGTCTACATCTATTGTGATGACGCCTCCTTTGTACAGTCGACGGACCTGATCTGTTACATCAAAGACCAATGTAGAGTCCTTGCCATTATAAAACTGCATTTTGACATCTAAATAATGACGGTTGTTAAGGTCGGCATCTCTTACTTTTGCTAAAGATTCCATATAAGAATGGCTATCTAAGCGGCAGGGATTCAGCTTCGGCATACCGAAGGTCAAGACCTTGCCACCAATGATATCCACCTTCTCTCCATCCTTCATCTCCTGGTCTAATTTCATTCGCATATTATAGTTCACTGTAATGGCATCCGTTCCGGTAACACCGGTATTCAGATTCACGCTGCGTGCCATACCACTCAGATTGCCACTTCCGTCAATACTCGTAACGATGCGGGTATTCTGTCGGTTGTTGTGGAGGATAATCTGCGTAAGATAAATGTAGGTAACTGGCTGAAAGAGCATTTCCAGTTTCCTTACCCAGCAGTTGCGCTCTTCATCAAAAACGAAACCGTCGAGGTTCTTGTTAATCTCAATCCCCTTTTCATATCCCGCAAACAATTCTTCCGGTTGATAGAAAGAGTTGTTGTAATGGGGAGCATTGTATTTGGAGGGGAACATCGTCTGTCCCGTTTCTGCCGTTACATAATCATAGGTTGAGGATTCGTCAATGCGAACGCTCTGAATACCATCAGTCGTCTGAATGTCATTCCATGCCAGGATGTCCCAGAAACCGAAGTCGTATGAGGCTGTCAGCCTGTTCGACTGGATGTGATTCTTATACGGAGCTTCGTGAGGACCGTATTGCACATGTTGGGTATAGTATCTTCTGATTTCGTAAGCCGATGGTTCTGTATATCCGATTTTTCCGAAGAGTTTATTATCCTCCTCATCCCATCCATATTTCCATTCCGCCTCCCAGTCGTATACCACATCATATTTGAACTTGTAATCCCAGAGTACCTTCAGTTCCAGATCAATCTTCGGCAGGTCCATGATATTTTCAGAACCACCTTCGTGGAGATGGAGCAAAGGTTCTCGTTCGCACCCCGTCAGCGCCAATCCGATGAAGCCAATGCCGGCTAGCATGCTACAGGCACTGCGGCTTGCAGTATGAAAGCGGTAAGATATGTACTTCTTGAAAATGCGCATATTTGATGTTCATTAATAATTCGATACCTTTTCGTAATTCTTGAAACTGATACCATTTTTATAAATACGTCGGTAGAAAATGTCGTAGCTCAAGGTGATTTCCACTCTCGTTGGTCCCAGCCAGGTATATCTGTGCTGTCTTTTCTTGAAATCCTTGGCATCTCCATACCATTTATAATAATATCGCTCCGGGTCGTAAGTAGGATTGATAGGGCATCGCCACTGATAGGGATCGTAGAGCGTATGCATATATCCCGCCTGGAGTCCGAATTCCAGTCGCCAATGCTGGTTGCCTCCTAATGGGAGTACATATCCGAGCCCCAGTCCGGCTCCCCATCCTTCACCTTCCCATCCTCGGTTTTCATCGAAACAGATGTTATAGAGGAAGGCGTGAGCATAGGCACTGATGAAGAAGCCCTTGAAGGCTGCTCCTGCGCCAGGTTGACGCTTGCTGATTTCTCCGCTACGGAGATAATAGCGAGTATGCAACTGATAGTTTCGCAACTGGAAATATTTATGGTCATCGTAATGTTGCCACCAGGGGCCGTCGAAGCTGGCACCGTATGTGAAATGTCCGTGGAGCGGATAGAATTCTACTGCCACATTGGGAATGGGGCAGAACCTGTCATATCCCGGCATGTAAGCACCGTCGAACAGTAAGTTGGTCTTGATGCTCATGTATTCCCGTCGGGGTACCAGATAGATGGTGGTATCAGCTTCTCTTTCTTGAGCACCACCATTCATAAGGTTCTCTTGAGCATCCCCATCCATTACAAATCCGAAAAATATTGTCAAAAATGTGATGATGTATCTCACTTGATTTTTATTTATCAATTTTTTTATCTGTTTTATTCTGTGAATTCCAAGAAAGCCTTGGGTAAGTAAGCGGTAGAATACCTATTGTAAGACCTATTCTAGAAGAACTCTGAATCACGCTGCAAAAATACTATAAATTATTAATTCTTGCAATCTTTTCAAAGATTACTGTTTTACTTTTAAGAAAGTTTAACTGTGAAGATGCTGTGTACGTAAGGGGAAAAAATGAACACGTACGTACCTAAATATAATATATATAACAACGAAAAATAAGCAATATTTACGAAATGACTTGAACAGAGCCTTTCTGCGGTATAAATTTCGCCCTCATTTTAACATTTAACACTTTTAATTTCTTTTCTTTCAGAATTATTTGTTACCTTTGCAACCGCTTAGAAGCAATTAAATAAATAACGTTATAACAATTTTTATGAACTTTACACTATTTATCACCGTTTTGCTGACGGCTGTAACCTTGGTGG
>ERZ1023670.118-NODE-118-length-28234-cov-55.107669_pt1 | contig 28234 bp, 21 predicted proteins | sample MGYA00380342_ERZ1023670 | MGnify/ENA primary metagenome ERZ1023670 (study PRJEB33179, sample SAMN07448984) | human gut metagenome | biome: Human-gut; feature: Human associated habitat; material: Faeces | host: Homo sapiens | place: India: Bhopal | collected...
TAACTTTGCACCCAAAAGTTAGTATACAAGATGAAAATAGGAATTATCGTTGCGATGGACAAGGAGTTCGCGCAACTCAAAACATTATTGACCGAATCGCAGGTTGAGAGAAAAAACTATAAGGACTTCGTTATCGGAAAGATAGGCAATAACGAGGTGGTGATGCAACAATGCGGCATCGGTAAGGTGAACAGTACCATAGGTGCCGTGGAAATGATTGACAACTATCACCCTGACCTCGTCATCTCTTCTGGCGTGGCTGGAGGCGCTGATATCAACCTCAACGTGACTGAGGTGGTGGTGGCAACCAACTGCGTTTACCACGATGCCTACTGCGGCGAGGAATGCGAATTCGGACAGATTCTGGGCATGCCTGCTTCCTTCAAAACACCTAAGGAATATGTGGAGAAGGCACTCGCCATCAACAACCTGCCGAGCAATAGGCACCCGAAGATCCACGCCGGACAGATTGTGAGCGGCGAATGGTTTGTAGACAGCAAGGAGAAGATGCGCTCTATCCTGGAACACTTCCCTCAGGCGATGGCGGTGGATATGGAGAGCAGCTCTATCGCCCAGACCTGCCACATCTACAAGACGCCTTTCATCTCCTTCCGCATCATCAGCGATGTACCGCTGAAAGATACCAAGGCACAGCAGTATTTCGACTTCTGGGCTAAAATGGCTGAAGGCTCTTTCAATGTTACCAAGGCTTTTCTCGAAAGTCTTTAGAAGTGTTGAATGTTGAGTGTTGAATGTTGAATGATTCTTCACTCAATATTTAACACTCAACATTCAACACTCAACATTCAACATTATAAAAAAGATGAATAAGATTCCAAGTTTTACAATCAATCACAATAAGCTGCTCCGCGGCATCTACGTGAGCCGTAAGGACGAAGTAGGCGGAGAAGTCATCACAACATTCGATATCCGCATGAAGGTGCCTAACCAGGAGCCTTGTCTGCACAACGGCGCCATCCATACCATTGAGCATCTGGCTGCCACCTATCTGCGCAACGACGAGGAGTGGAAGGACCGCATCATCTACTGGGGACCGATGGGATGCCTCACGGGCAACTATCTCCTTATCAAGGGCGACCTGGAGAGCAAGGACATCGTGGAACTGATGAAGCGCACCTTTAAGTTTATCGCCGATTTCGAAGGAGAGATTCCGGGACAGGCGGCAAAGGACTGCGGCAACTACCTGCTCCACGACCTGCCTATGGCGAAATATGAAGCCAGAAAATATCTGGATGAGGTGCTCTGCTGCATCAGGGAAGAAAACCTCATCTACCCTACCCAGGATTAGAAACAAAAAAAATATGGCAAGCTTACCACTTAAGCTTGCCATATTTTTCTTTATACCAAAGTTGCCAGCCATTGACCAGATTCTGCCATACTACATAGGCACCCGGTGCTACGGCAGCAAGAGGATTCAGGAAGGTGAGGGTGAGCCAGATGCCCACTACCGTATTCTTCTGTCCCAACGCCTGACCGGCACTGATACTCGCACCGAAATGCCTGCCTACCGCCTTGCCGATGGCAAACTGGAGGAGACATACCAGCAGCGGTACAAAGAGCAGCAGAAGCATCGTTACGCCCGATACCTCGGCATGGAGCATGTTGCGAACCGTTTCGCCCATCAGTATCGTGAGGTTGAAACACCACATATAAAAACCCAAATCCTTTACATTCTTCACCTTATCCACCCATTTTGGCAGGAACCGGCGGCTCAGCAAGGCAAGCAGCAGAGGCACCACCAGCACGGTAGTGACATTGCGGAACACCATCGCACTCATCATGAGGAACGATACGTCTGCCCCCTTCTCTACCATCGGGAAAAGACTCGGAATGATGATCATCGTAAAAATGTTGGCGATGACCGTATAGGTGGTCAGCGAACCGATACTGCCGCCCAACTTCTCCGTAACCACAGCCACAGCGGCTGCCGTAGGACAGATGAAGCAGATGAAGGCACCCTCGAGAATCAGTTTGGTACTGTAATCTGAACCGAACTCAAAGATGAGCACCACCATCATCAATGCCAGCGAGGTACGGATGAGCTGGAGGATGAAATGCCACGCCTTAGGCTTCATCTCCTTGATTTCTATCTTACAGAAAGTAACATAGAGCAGTGAGAACAGCACCACCGGCATCAGACTTACCAACCTCGGACCACAATAATCGCCAATGGGCACCAGGAAGGGCACATTGGCGAATATCAGGTAGCCCAATGCTCCCATAACCAGGGAGCAGGGCAATGAAAACTTTCTAAAAAATCTCCACAAAAACATTTCTGTTTAGTCTTTGTTGCTGCGCTTGCGCTTCAGGTGATCAAGCTCAATCTTGCGCATACGCATGTTCTTTGGAGTTACCTCTACGTACTCGTCCTCACGGATATACTCCAGGCACTCCTCAAGACTCATCACGGTCTTAGGAATGACGCGGGCCTTATCGTCAGAACCGGAAGCACGCACGTTGGTAAGCTGCTTAGCCTTGGTTACGTTGACTACCAGGTCGTTTTCGTGAACATGCTCACCTACAACCTCGCCGCCGTAAACCTCCTCACCCGGGTCGATGAAGAACTTACCACGATCCTGCAGCTTATCGATGGCGTAAGCAAAGGCTGTACCGGTTTCGAGCGCAATCATGCTACCGTTAGAACGGCGGCTGATTTCACCCTTGTATGGCTGATACTCCTTGAAGCGGTGAGCCATGATAGCCTCGCCCTGAGAAGCGGTAAGCACGTTGGTACGCAGACCGATGATACCACGTGAAGGGATATCAAACTCGATGTCTACACGCTCGCCCATGTTCAGCATAGAGGTCATATCACCCTTGCGGCGGGTTACCATATCAATCATCTTAGAAGCAAACTCCTCTGGTACGTTGATGGTCAACTCCTCTACAGGCTCGCACTTCACACCGTCAATCTCCTTGTAGATAACCTGAGGCTGACCTACCTGGAGCTCATAGCCCTCGCGGCGCATGGTCTCGATGAGTACAGAGAGATGGAGCACACCACGGCCTGATACAATCCACTTATCGGTAGTATCCTCGTAAGGCTGTACGCGGAGAGCGAGGTTCTTCTCGAGCTCCTTGTTCAAGCGCTCCTGGATGTGGCGTGATGTACAGAACTTGCCTTCCTTACCGAAGAATGGTGAATCGTTGATGGTGAAGAGCATGCTCATGGTAGGCTCATCTACAGCGATTGGAGGCAGTGGCTCCGGATTCTCGAAGTCGCAGATGGTATCACCAATCTCAAACTTCTCCAAGCCGACAACGGCACAGATATCGCCTGAATCTACATGATCGGTCTTCTTATGACCCATACCCTCGAAGGTGTGGAGCTCCTTGATCTTGGTCTTCTCCTGGGTTCCGTCGCGGTGACAGATAGTAACGTTCATGCCGTCCTTCAATGTACCACGGTGAACACGACCTACGGCGATACGACCAGTATAAGAGCTGTAATCGAGAGATGTGATAAGGAGCTGAGGAGTACCCTCGAGCTGCTTAGGAGCTGGGATAACCTCAATAATCTTATCGAGCAGATAATCGATATTGTCTGTTGGATGATTATAGTCCTCGCCCATCCAGCCGTTCTTGGCAGAACCGTAAACTACAGGGAAGTCGAGCTGGTCTTCTGTAGCATCGAGGTCGCACATCAGGTCGAACACCATCTCGTACACCTCTTCAGGGCGACAGTTAGGCTTATCTACCTTATTAACAACAACGATAGGCTTCAGTCCGAGCTGCAATGCCTTCTGGAGCACGAAACGGGTCTGAGGCATCGGACCCTCGAAAGCATCGACGAGGAGGAGGCATCCGTCTGCCATGTTGAGCACGCGCTCAACCTCACCACCGAAGTCAGAGTGTCCAGGAGTATCGAGGATATTAATCTTAGTACCTTTCCAATTGATAGATACATTCTTTGAGAGAATGGTTATACCACGCTCGCGCTCCAAGTCGTTGGAATCGAGCACTTCGCCGCTGTTATCCTGGCCGTCGCGGAACAGCTTACCGGCGAGCATCATCTTGTCGACCAATGTAGTCTTACCATGGTCAACGTGTGCAATAACTGCAATGTTTCTAATGTCTTGCATTTTAATTTTTACCTTAAATACTTAAATTTGGGTGCAAAATTACAAAAAAATCCCGAAATGTTTGCATAATTCGGCAAAAAGTTGTATCTTTGCACCGCATTTTTAATGAAACCGCCGTGAGGAAGGTCATCAGATGCACAAAATTAAACATATTCATATTTTATTAAATTAAGTTTTTACAGCTATGTATTTAGACAAAGCAAAAAAAGAAGAGATCTTTAGCAAGTACGGAAAGTCTAACTCTGATACTGGTTCAGCTGAGAGCCAGATAGCATTGTTCTCATACCGTATTGCTCATTTGACGGAGCACGTTAAGAAGAACCGTAAAGATTATACTACAACACGTGCGTTGACACAGCTTGTAGGAAAGCGTCGTGCATTGCTCGATTACTTGTATGATCGCGACATCAATCGCTATCGTGCTATCATCAAGGCCCTCGGTCTTCGTAAGTAATCTGAAAGCAATTTGCTTAAAGACATTGAATCCCATCATTCTCATTGAGAGTGATGGGATTTTTTTATTTTAGAAAAGTGCAAACGATGCAAACGGCTATATATAATAAGGAGGAAAAGTCACAACATGTTGCCCAAATTGTAGCTATCTGTTTGGGTACTCGTTGCCCACCTCGTGAGCAACGGTTGCTCGTCTCATGTTCACCGGTTCCCCATCACGTGGTCCCCGAGGAATCGCTTGAAGGGCATGGTAGCCTACAAAACACCCTTCACCACCCTTCACCTACAGAATTAACAAATCGCAAGAAAAATCCCATCATTCTCTTATTGGGAATGATGGGATTTCTGATTATTTTTCCAACATTTATTTTACCATTACCTTTTTTCCATCAATAAGATAGATACCACTTGGCAAAGGAATACTATATACTATATCAGGAACAACGTCCATGGCCTTCACGAGTTGAGCAGCTAAATTATAAATCATTATGCGCCCAGCTTTAGCATAGCTAATACAAATTTCTCCTTTACCTCCTTTTACAAAGGCAAGATTTTGGCTTGGAAGAGAAATTTGCGTTGCGTTTGGGTCATTAATATAAAGCCATAATGTTCCTACAGATAGAGGATAATACCTATTGTCATTTACAAAGTTGATTTTCTGTCCTTCGAGATTCGAAGAAACATCAACTCCATCAGTTGCAAACTTTAGCCTACAAACTATGAAGCGGCTTTCCAATTCTTCAGGAGAAACTTCGATTAATAATTTTACAGTCTGACCTTTGTCTATAGTTAAGGTACGAGTTATGATTTTTGACAAGCCACTAGAGATTCCCGAAATATTGACAATACATGTTTTACAAGTTTTACCCCCAGTATTTTGTATGGCATAAGTGAATCTCGCTTTATCTTCTGTCGTACTAGGCAATTTTACAAGATTACCATAATAATATGAGTTTTGGGTTTCGTACAGATTTGGCGTAGCATTTGAAGAAGCTTCCGTAAGGGTTAAAACTGGAGTTTCCCCTTCGACCGTAGTTATAAATTCACCACTAATTACCTCATAATTTAATTTATTGAGCCAAAAATAAATCTTTTCAGAAGTTGGAGTTGCAAAAAAAGACTTTGTAATTTCACCATGGGCAGGAATGGTGAAAGCATAAAAAGAACTTCTTTTGTTAGGTTTGGTTCTAGTATCACTAATATACAAACTAAATATATCGAAGACTTCATCAGGCAAATCATTACGTATTGTCACATTAAATTGAGTGGGCAAGTTACGTACAGCCCGATCTTCAACAGTCACAGTCGCCGTAATATAGTCTGAAATTTCTGTGGTTGCAATATTCGTGTCGGTTGCAGTAAGAAGAAAAGAAGAATCACATTTCTTCCAGGATTCACAATCATAACTAAACACAGGCATCACTTTAGTTATGCCAACAGGAAAAGCATAATCGAAGGAAAAAGTTCTTACTGCCAGATACTCCCCTTTGTCATATCTTTCTCGTATGCTTAATTCTTGAGGCTTAGATATGAGTACAAGCTCTCCTTTTTCATTTTCTACACCCAAAGCAACATATCCCTTGAAATATTCATAAGAATAATTTGTGAACCATATTTTTCTACTCCCTGAAAAAACTTCATTGCAATTTTTACGAGTTTGTGTGTCCCACGTAATATCTTCATACTTATTGACAGAGGCATGAGAATAACTTCTTGTATATAGTGGAGCATCCTCCTTACCATTGTCTGGTGCAATGCCTATTAATATATCTAAAGCTGAATAATAACTAGTTGCCTCATCTGCAGAATTGCTTCCTTCGTACTGAGGATTGAGTGCTGAAATGTCAAAATAACCATTGTAGCGTCCACCCCATCCCCAATTAACATGATAAAGTCCATTGGCATCAACTCCATCACAAATAAACTCGTGTTCACCTCCCGAACAAAGAACAGGTCGCCTTGCAAGCAATTCATTTTCTATCAAGCTTTCCCATTTATCTAGAGTAACATGCGATCGGTAAACTTTTGCTAAAAGGTCTTTATCATACCCAAAATACTTAGCCCAATCTTGTGGTGTTACATCTGCTCCAGAAGAAGAACCATATTCTGTTTTAATAGCAGTCCCGCAGTGATACATAAGCTTTGCCACCGCATTAGCTTCCACTTCTGTATAGGAGTTGTTGTAGTTTGACAACATATTATCCCAATCATATTTTTCTCCTTTTTGAGTGCCTTCTACTGTTATCCCAGTCTTGTTGTTCGTATAACCTTCTATATCAGCTTGCAAAGAAGATGGATATTTATAGTAAGACATAATTTGTGCCATAGCAGTAGCTACACAACCCGTAACAGAGCGTTTGTCTGTCGCATAAAAAGGACACATTTGATTAAAAGGTGCATATTGATTATAAACGATAGAGCCCAGCAATGGTTTCACAACTTGTCGGTTACCGGCTTTTGCATTTTTCACCGCATCAAGTTCCTCTAGGTAAGAAATAGTCGCCTCTTCGCCAGCCAACAACCTATCAGTCATTTTCTTGTATTCTTCTAAATAGAAAAGATAAGCTGAAGGCAAGTCCTCTTGTTCCTTGTAAGTTCCCTTATCAGAATAGCCCACAATTTCAGGCAAGCGATCATCCCCTGAAACGATAACAAAACCTTTATCTTCACCATTGGTAAAAACATAATAACTAGCCGCCTGTGAACTTGTACCGCCCCCAAAACTCTTAGCCTTGCAGGCTGGAGAACTATTTTCATCAATTTGTATTCCCAACTTAGCCGCTTGCTTTTCCGCAATAGCCTTTGCTTGAGCATAACTTCTTGGCCCTGCCAAGGAACTTATACACACAAAAGAGGAAAGCAATATAAGCAACATACTTTTGTTAATTCGAGTATAATTCTTCATAATTACATTTTTAATAATAAGAAATTATCCTATTTAAAACATTTATTAAACCAACATTACCAATTACCTTTCAGTTTCCAGGAATTTTGGCGCATCTAATGCCTTTACGATTTTAATTCTTGTAACCTTATCCATCTTTTACAAAACTCTATATTCTTTTGAGTAGCACCATCTGGGTCTTTTAGTACACTTATTTGGGTTTTATAAGGGACAGCTATTTCCACATAACAAGACTGAATAGAGTTAAGATAATCATTAAACTCTTGTCCTTTCACCACCTCTTCCTTATCTTTCGGATCATCAGAAGCTAACTTTGGATATTTCTCATTCATTTTATCCATTGCAGATTTTACAATACTGGACATTCGCGCGGACATTTGTGGCAAAGCACCAAACACTCCTTCTCCATTAAAATCTGTCTCAGAATAAGTTGTACCCTTCTCTCCACATGAACAGAATGTCAACACAAACATCACCAACAAAAATATATACTTTCTCATGAATCAAAATTTTATTATACAACAACATTTGAAAGTTACTCATGCAAGCAAAGGATAACACTCTCCAGCACAGCATTTGGTAGCACATCTTTAGGACTCAAATCAAGATATTCAAAACAACCATAAAGTTCTTCTATACGCTCTAAAGCATCTCGTTTCAAGGTTTCTTCATCTGCCGGATATCCACCATATAGACCAAAATGAATAAATGGGCCTATTTCTTCTGGAGTCCACGAAGCCTTAAAATCATCGCCAAATGTCTGAGCAACTTCGACTAACTTCATACCAGCCCTCAATGTCTTACCATTATCAAATTTCACATTTATCTTTGGAGAGCAAACAAATATTTTATAAATTTCCGCAGAACTTAAATCTGACTCAACATGCACAACAGTATCGGTTCCATTAAAGAATGTAAAATTCTTCGTATGAGAGAGTTTATCTATATTCCATCTATAATGAGTATAGAACCCCTTACATTTCGAAGGAAATTGATTTACCTTTTTCCCTAATACAATAGGTTCGCAACCTTTTTCAGAGAATTCTACTTTTGACAAATCATTGTCTTTCGCCTCCTCGTTTAAAGCCTTTTCTTCAGCCTCTCGCATTTTCGCTTGTGTTTTTTCAAAAGTCTCTTCATCCATTGCTACAATCTTAACAAAACGGTCTAAAATATGATTTCTTTGGAGCATTTCTTTGTAATTCTTATCATATTTTAAAGGATAAGAATAAGCACCAACAATACTCCCAAGATGCAACCAAAAACGACCAAGCGACTCATGGAAATTAAGAATATTACCATCCTTATCTACAGGCACACAAGCTTCTATACCTTTTTCACTCCATCCTGCATCATATCCAGCTGGTCCTTCAATACGTATTTTCATACAAGGCAGATAACCTCCCACAGATTTAACAACCTTGAATTTAAATCCTTTAATTTCTTCTGTCTTACCACCTGTACTTATCTCAAAAGGCACTTCCTTACCATCAAGTTCTTCTGCGATTTTTTCAATATCAAATTCATTTTCTTTCGCAAAGTTCCTCTTTTCTAACACCCCCGCACCATTCAGATTTCGTTCTAAATTAGCTCGCTCCGAATCATAGCGAGCCATCATATAAGGAAAATTGCCCAAAAGACCATTACCAGTAAACTCTACTCCATCTATTTCTTGTGGAGTAGTTTGGGAATTGCCGCAAGATACCAACAACATTGTCACTGCTGCCAATATCACAAAAAAATAGTTTTTAATCATGTAGAATTAAGTTTAATGATTGTTTATAGCGCAATAACTTTTAAAGGACAATAGCTTCTGAAAGATGTAAATCTATTGCCCTTAATTATTATTTTGCAGGATAATAAGTAATGGTTCTTGTCTCTACCCAAGAAGAGCCATTAGTTCTTCTGGCAAGTCTTTTTGTCCAATTACCTTTAGCATCCTTAGCTTGAACAGTATAAGAAACCTTTATCGTAGAAGTCTTCTCCGTATTATAGTCCTCTATCTTAGAGATCGTCGAACTTACATTACCATCAGTCCCATAAGCAAACGTAGTCACAATCGACATTCCTGCATCCTCATAAGTATGTTTTGCCAACTTACCATTAGCGTTGTAAGTAAATGTATCTTCACCACTACCAGGATTATAATAAGCCGTGTAAAGTTCGCCACTTGTAATACGTCCCTTAGCATCCCTTGAGCATTCTGAATAAAGAGCATTACCACCCATTTTGACAAAAGTTCCTCCATTCCACTTCAAACAACGACCGGTCTGAGCAAAAAGAAGCACTTCTTTATTGGCATCTTTCGAAAAGCCTTGATAAATACAACCAGCCTTGTGGTTCACCCAAGTACACTGCTTTACTTTTCCTTTCAAATCAAAGGCAGCCAAATCTCCTTGCGCCTTCACCAAACTTGGCATCAACATAAAAATCAATGCCAACATTACATAAACAATACGCTTCATAAAAACAATTTTCATTATTTTCCTCACTTGGCTCTACAGCGAAGAATTTATAAATAATCTCTATTTAAACAACAAGAGAGCCTTCCATACTCCCAAAACATAGTATGGAACTGTCGTTTATACTTTTTCAACATCCCTTAGGAATATTACTATACGGAGAAGATTCTCCTGAACTTTGTCCTTTACTCAAAGAGACAGATTTGTTTTTCTTAAACATGGGATACATTTGCAAAAATATAATAAATTACTAAACTATAATTTTGTTTCAAAACAGACTATCTTTAATCATTTTAAGATAAAGTTTATCGTTAAAAACTGAGTCATGTTGTTCCAAATATTAAGACCACCATCATCACGATATCCTATCTATCATGCTCACACAAGTAAGCAACAGCAAGGAGAATATCACTCCAAAATTTTGAATGACTTTATTCATAATCCTATCATTTTAAATTTAAAACACATACCTGCCTTATCTAGAGCACCTCCAACATTCCTTTAGGAATATAAGCAGTGAAGATGATGCCGACACCGCTGATGACGATGCCGACTCGCGATTGTCCTTTGATATGGCAAACACGACCACACATACCAGCGAACTTTCCACCAATCACTTTCACTTGCTGATTCTTACTGAAATGCATCTTATCATCGGCAATAAAGAGCTTATTATCATCATGAATAGCATACCACTGCTGGAAAGCATCCATCTGCTCATCAGGAATTACTAATGGCTTGATGCCTTTAGTTCCAATGGCATTCCCAGAATTATCCTTATGAGGCACATAATAATGATGCAGAAAATCTACAGGATGCTTTCCTAAATATTTTTTCATCTCATTTTCAGTACTTTTTACAAACAAGAAGTTGGGTATTAAGGATTGCATTTTCTTCACTCTCTTTCCGTCTCGCACAAAGCAATGTTCCTGCAAAGGTAAGAAAGTCTCTATTCCTTTAGTTTCTAAAAACTCTTGCGCCTTTTGTTCTTGTCCATAAGCAGCTCTCATCAAGAACCAAACCATCGCTTCACTATCAATACTCACAGTTATTATCTTTTATTACTTACACAAAAAAACTAACCGCCTTTTCTGCATAATTATGCAGAAAAGGCGGTCCATATAGAAATTACACACTGAAGTGTAAAGAGATTAGCACTTTGCTTTACAACATAGTTGGGGGTCACCCCATTTTGTAGCCAACAGGGAGACGTAGCAACAGAAGGTATGCCACATAGAGGAGATTTTTCTCCTACGTTTTGTCCTTTAATCAAAGTGACCATTTACTTTTATTCAAAAAGTGGTGTATCCATGCAGAATGCACATGTTTAAGTTTCATCTAACATTATCAACATAGAATACATCTGCAAATGTATAATAAAAAAACGAGACCTCCAAATTTTTTCTAAAAAAAATAAAGAGATGATAAGTTTTTTAATGTAACATTTAAGGTAACTATAGAATTTCCTTCAAAGGGATCATGACAAACTCTCGCTCCTCCATCAAAGGATGGGGAATAACGAGATCTGGTTCATTCACTTTTAAATCATCATATATCAATATGTCAATATCAATAATACGATCATGGTATTCACCATCCACAGACTTACCTACCCTACCCATCTCACACTCTATCTTCTGCGTAGCCCATACCGTATTGCTCATTTGACGGAGCACGTTAAGAAGAACCGTAAAGATTATACTACAACACGTGCGTTGACACAGCTTGTAGGAAAGCGTCGTGCATTGCTCGATTACTTGTATGATCGCGACATCAATCGCTATCGTGCTATCATCAAGGCCCTCGGTCTTCGTAAGTAATCAGCGAAAGCAGACACATTGCTTAACAGAATTAAAAATCCCATCGCTCGCAAGAACGATGGGATTTTTCTTTTTTCTCAGTTTAACACCAGAAAGCTTTCTCTCAACGGAGAGAAAGCTTTCTTGTTATTGTAGCTTGGGTATCCTGCATAGATACCTTAATAATATATACTTCCTGAGAAGAAGCCGTGGAGATTACAGGAATGCTGACAGATGCTGCACCTTCAGCCTTTCTCGATGCCACCAGTCTTCCATCAAGGGTATAAACCTCCACCTTATTTAATAGAGGACCACCAACCTTGGATACTACTATCAATCCCCTGGCAGGAGAATAGATCTTCACGTCACTCTCGCCCATCTCGGCATTTTCGATGCCAGTGGTACTGCGAGTCTGGGTCAGGAAGTATCTGCCGTGCTCGTTTGCCTGCACCTTCACTTCCTCGCCATCTTTTATCTCCTGATACTTCCGGGTGGCAGCATCATAGAGGTAAAGAGGAGAAGAAAGACGACCTGCTCCTTGAACATTTAAGCTCATCAGCTCAGACTTCTTCGCCACAACACCCAGCGGAACATAGTAGATTTCCGGCAGCGAGTTTACCATGACAGCCTGCGAGGAAGCCACCGTATAAACAGCAGGTACATCCGACAACAAGTCATCTCCGAGCAATTCGGTATCCTCCCTGCCATCGAACTCTTGCGACGCATCAGCATTCAATATCAGATACGAAGAGCTCGCAGTCCCCTTGCCTACCTGCAATCTGATTCTGCTATTCTGCTCCTCACCCGCAATATCAACACCCTTGGTCACATCCTTATCCACCGTCATGTTTGTATCAAAGTGGATGGTAGGCTGAGCGGTTTTCGACTTGATGAAGAAAGCCTGCATAGGCGCTATTCTTCCATCCGTCTCACCATTCAATGTAATTGTATTGAATCCATTGGCCTCATTGTCATTCACAACCCAGTAAGATACATTGTCTTCTCCAAGAGCCGCCTTGTTTTTGGCATTGGCAAAGAAGCGTTTCATATCCAGCGTTGCCATATACGGGTTGTAGGTGAGATAATAATAATTTCCATCATCTGCTCCCTGATGGGCATTTGCAGCCAGAGTTACATCTACAGCTCCAATGGCCCCTTCCTTGCTCGAAGGTTCTACCGAAGCAATGATGAGGTTGCCCTTGCCATCATCTGTCCTATCGATGTCGTCATGCTTCAATCCCCCCAAGTTCGTTGACGGGTCGTAATAATCGTATGCCGTATCGTCCTTTGGCAATCTTACCAGTGCCTTTTCAGAAATACCGGCAGGCGTATATTTATCACCCACCTTCACAGCAAAGCCGGTTAAGGAAGCATAGGAACCATCGGCATTGACCTTTGGCGAATAGACCATCGAAGCCGCATTATAAACATGACTCCAATATTGGGTATTCCAACCTATCGTAGTTGGCACGCTCACTGGAAGCGAACTGTAGTCGTAGGCATCATATTTGCCATCAGTGCTGTATTCTTCGGTATCGCTTTTATCCCAGGAACGCTGGTAGAACGGCATCTTGGTGCGATTGTTAACAGTCGCATCAAAGGTGATAGGCTGGAAGGCTTCCGTCTCCTGGCGTCCCGTCTTCACAGGCATATACATATCACCTGCCACCATATTCTTCAATGGCGAACCGAAGAGATACCAGCGGTTGTAACTCAGTTCCTGCTCCACCCATGCCTTGTTGTACACCAGATAGTGTTGGTTACGGACCTCTGCTCCCGGCTTGAAGTAGATCTGGTCGCAGGTATTTCCATAGAATTTCACGCAAGAATAGTTGCGCCCCGGATTGGTTGCGCCATAGCCCAACTTGCTTCCGTCATCCACCATCATATCATACTGGATGTAGTCGGTGGCGGTGGATGCACCATTATTCAGTTTGTTGAGAATACCATCACTACCCTTTTGCAGATAACCCAGGAGCGGATAATACCCATTATTATAATAAGGTGTAAGTATCGTTACCTTGGTAAACTTCATAGGCACGAATGCCTGCTGAGTCTTCAATTCGGTATAGCCTGCTGTTGTTCCATATACAGGATAGGTATCAGCATCCGACTTGTAAAGCTCTGTTTTGGTAGAACGGCGCCAGTTGAGGTCGTTATTCCAGTTGTTATTCATACCGCCATCGGCTGCAGGAGCCCAGGTAGCAAACTCCGGCACCACATAGATGCGGAAGAAGGTAGTACCCGGACAGCTCGTAACCTCGGTGTTAGTTGTGCCATTTTTCTGCATAAAGCTGAACGAAAGGTCATACCAATAGCCTTCGTGCAAGTATTGGGCATAATCATCGCAGACCTTCAGGTCAAGCGTACGCTGTCCCGTCTCCTTGTTGAAATGCTTCAAACTGTTAACCGTAATCGTGAAGATGTCTTTCTTTCCCAATACAGCGGCATTGTTCTTCCACATAGGGTCGTTGGTGCCGTCCATCAGCACTTTAACACCATCTCCCGTATTAAACTCAAAAGAAACAGGACCCGAAGAATTACTCAAAGATTCGGTACTACAGATTGGTATCTGCAGGAACTTCTTATTCTGCTGCATGTCCATGAGTTGCGGCAATCCGATGCGCACAATGCGCTGGTCGTTAGGATATTTTCCATCAACGAAACCAAGATTGATACGAGGTCCATCCTTCAGCACCCGGAATTTATATTCGATAGGATCAGGACAAATCTGGTAATCCACATTGTTGATGGTGATGATATTTCCCTTCTTGGTGATAGGCAACAAACAGAGTGTATGCGTACCAAACTCGAAAGTCTTCTTCAGCTGAGAGGTTGCAGCCAGAATCAATTTACCATTGTCGATATACTTTTTTATTTCTGCCTGATAATCTTCACTGATTCCCGAATTCTGCACATCCCAAGGATAAGTACCTGTACTATTCTTATCACGGAAAGCATGGAGAGCCTCCAGGAGCTTAGTCTTATTGAACTCCTCCTTACTACCGATGAACCAATCATATTTCACACCAGTAATGGTGATACCTCCACCCACGTATGGGTCGGTGGTATGCAGGTCTGCATTCATGGTGACATCCGCATTCGTCCGGTCGCAGCTTACTCGATAATCAGCAATCACCTTACTCTCGGCATCACGAATCATCACCGTCTGCTTCATCATTTCAAACAATTCGCTGTAGCTGGAGCACACCACGTTTCGGTTTCCCCACATGCTGGCATCATCAGGATTGTCAAAGTTTACAGACACATAGAGTTTCTTACCTAACGGTAATTTGAAAGCCTTATCTACCAGAATATAATAGGTTTCACCATTCACTATCTCAGTATCACCAGCCTTCAAGTCTTTCTGATAATAATGGAAATCACATTCTCCATATTTCTTTCCACCATTACCATAGTCAAGGTCAACCGGTTCACCCTTTTCATCCACGAAGCGATAGTAAACCTTACTCTTTCCATCAGCATCTACAAAGGCGCGAGATTGCAAGCTTTCATATACCGCACGTAATTTCAACTTCACGGAAGCAGCCGATGCTACATCATCGCATACAGGCTGATTCTGGATGACATCAACAATAGCACGCTTCTGATAAAAGCGGATATCATCAACGGCATAGTCGGCACCTTTTGTATTAGGACAATAGTTGTCCACCGTGACGAGGAACTTATGAAACTTACGCAGATTCTCACTATCCCGCAAGGTAACCTTGGCATAAACCTGATACCACTTGCCGTACTGATAATTATTCACCACCGTCTTCATGTCGCAACTGGCAAAAGAATGGATTAAGTTTTCCTGCCTTGCCACTCGGTCGCCATTGTCACCATAAAGCTTGAACATAACCTGTGGAGCAATTTGCCCACTTTGCGTCAGGTCAGCTATTGCTGCACTCACGATAAAGGTTGTACCACTACACAGATTGGCAGTAAACTCGGCACTGGCAATCTCTCGGCTCTCATCCGAGGCATCCACATAAAGGAAATAGCCCGCCTGTTTACCGGTAGTCACTCCATAGGTTCTGTCATAGAGATTCATGTTGTCACCATACCACCACTTATATCCTTCGCTTGAAGTGGAGATACCGCTTACACCAGCAGTCTTGTAAACTCCATATTCACCATGAACCGGCGCATTGGTACAATCATTAAACCACCAACCGTTAGTTTTTGAATAATCTGCCAAATCCTTATAAACGAAACCATAATGGCGCAATTCCCATTTACTTGGATTAGGAGCTACATTGTTTTCTTTGGTTGGCGCATCGTATGTCATTCCATCCGACAGATTATCAAACGAAATCGGCTCGGTAACTTTTACATAATGATCTTCTATGTAAGAGAGGGTACGAGTAGGGGCACCGGTATTCAAATCATCAAAAAGCACCGGATATTCCTCAGCAAAACGACAGCTGAAGTTTGCCACAGGGCACCACTGGTTACTTGCTCCCAGATAAGCAACCACATTGAAGCGGCTCATCGTCTTGAATTTAGGAAGCTGAGAAGAACCCGGTCTTACCTTGTTACCTGTAGTTATATGAGTCCAATCCCTATCATTTAACTTATAGGGACTGATTTTTACAAATCGCAGCTGTTCTTCGGGATCAATCTCACAATAATAAGTATTCGTCTCATCATAGACCCTCCACTTTACAGCACTAGCCTGAACAAGCGTTTTGCTGAAATCACTCTCTTCAAACTTGTTCTCAGCCTCTTTACCCGACTGATAATAAATATGTTTATTGTTGAAAGCCTGATCGGTTAGCGGATAGAAATAATATCGGTTTACATTGTTGTAGTTCAAGCGAAGGTTGGCCTCGCTTTTCCCATTGTCAGTACTATTAATACCAATAGTTACATCCTGATTATCCTCAAAAGTACGTGTACCCGTACGGGAATCAACAACAGCCCTTCTAAGCTGGTCGGCTATCCATGATGCCTTTCGGATAACAAACTTATATCGGATAGAAAGGGTTGGTTCGTGGTCGAAATCGGTTCCCCATCCCACCGTGATACCATCATGGTATCTACTCACATCACAGGCTATGGTGTCAGCCTCCCAGGAATCATAAGCCGAGCCAGATGGAGCAGAATAAGTTACCCCAACAGTATTCTGAGATGGATCTTTTGAAAGGCAAACAGCATAAAGTCCTTTTCCATTATCAAAGCTATAGAGTCGATTGCCCACCTTAGTCAGGCGCGAAGATGCTTTATCAGTCTTCCAATCATACCAACGATAGTAACCTCTTGGTTCCAAGTCAGAGATATTGATGGACATAGGGAGTGCAAGCTCCAGTCCTTTCTGCCCCTTGGTAACATAATAATAATAAGTGAGTTCGTGACATTTCTGTGTACCATTCCAATTATAATCGCCTTTCTTGTTGGCAATACCTTCGAAATGGGTCAGCTTGTCACCTGCCCACACAGTCATTGGCAGCAACCCGAAGATTGCAGCCAGACTGATGCGAAATATGTAAAACTTAAATGCCTTCATTGCCAAAAGTCTTTGTGTTTAATACTATTTTTTCAGTATTCTTTCCTGCCCGGGTCAGGTCCACTTGCTTCATCGTAAAGCGAACCTTGCGGGAGATGATAGGATACGTACCCAAGCCATTCTGTTCCTTCACCTTAATCTTCATTGTATAAATGGCAGAACCGGTACGGTTGCCCATTTCTCCTTCCAGACGATAGGTGACTGGTATCCAAGAAGGCGAAGCATCGAAGATGTTTACGCCATCAGCTCCCTCCGGATTCTGCTCCTGCAGCTTCCAGCCATCAGAACCTATTGCATCCGTTCCCATCTGCCATTCACTCACTGACAGGGTCTGAGAACCAGTACGGCTCAACTTGATGACCTCGGGCTTGATATGAAACTCTCCATAATAACCGAAGTCAAGCGAAAGGTTTTTGCCATCATCTTTTACCTTCGGCAACACTCCGATTGGCGAGAATGCCTCCACCGTCCATCTAATCTGATAATCCTCCAGCTTGATAGGAATCTTCAGATAATCATTGCGCCGGATTTCATTCCATGATAACATGGCATAACGTTGGTTACAGGTAGCGCCCGTAGCCGCATCTACCGTAGTAAGCGAAAGGATAAAATATCGGTTGCCACCATCTTCTCTCTTATCTACCAAACTCTCGTTCATGTAGAAACAAGCCGTTTGCTTAGCTCTAGCCTCTATGGTTATACCATTGTTTTCGGTTGCCGTCAGCGTGATGGTTCCTTTCTTTGCCGAATTTGGCAGATTCACTTGCAATTGATTATTCGAATCCACATTTGGCAAAAGCTTGATATTCTGATTACCATTCAGGGTGACATCCGAAAGGGTGATGGTCTTCAGATTGATGGCATGATCCGTGGCATTGGTAATGGAGAGCTGTACCTTGGCCACCATACGGATAACCTCTAGATTGATGACTTGCTGATTATCAACCACATCCACTGTCTGCTTATTACTCATCGGATAACCGTTCTGAAAGTCAGGCGTCATCAACTGATGGAAGAGTTGACAGTTGCCATCCATCTGATAAGTCTGTTCATCAAAATCAGTTGGCAGCTGTTGCCCAACAGATGTGCTGGCATTCAACCCAATCTCTTCAGGCTTGATATTGGCAAAGGAATAGAAGGTTGTCTCTCCAGTATTCAACTTTACAAACACCTGGTCTTTCTCCACCTCCGTAACACCAGATTTCAAATCGGAAGTGATAATCTTCTCTATCTTTCCATTCTGTACCACCACCACAAACCAGCTTTTCATCATTTCTCCAGGCAAAGCTTCGGTATCCGTCTCCCAAGCCGCCCTGGTCAGAGAAGACCGGGAAGACTGCGAAGTCTGGGAAGCCGAGGCAGCTATCTGCAACGTCACCCCTACCTGGTTCTCGGCATCAGCCTGACCGGGAAAGGAAGTTGCTTCATCACCGGCAGAACAAGCCGCCAGCAAGCATACTGCCCAAATACATATATAATAGTATATCTTCTTTGCCATATTTATATTTTGAAAAGCCTAAGGCTTTTTCTATTTATTATTTTCTCGTTTTATAATTCACAATTACATCACAATCTCTTCGTGATCTCGAACGTTCCATTTCCTCACCGTCAGTTTCACGAGATTCTGGCCATTGCTACCCTTATATACCTCGAAGGTATAATAATGGTCGCGCACGATATCATTGATGGTTGTACCTTCCGTTCCTTGGTCTGTATAATCAATGAAGCGCAGGGTATATTCCTTATCCGATTCAACGGTTCCATTTCTAGCCAGTTTCAACTTGATGATACATTTATCCGCATCTTTCTGACCATTATTCTGATATTCAGGCAGATAGATAGGAACATCTTCTGTCATCGTGATACCACTGATTTGTCTGGAATTGAAAAAGTGCTCAAACTCCTCGTGAGTAAGCGATGCAGTCTGTTCACAATCTGTATATTTACCAGGCATACAATAGCCCTTATTATTATAGTTGAAGAGTTGCATACTATGTATGCTCCATCCATTATTCTTCATCTCGTTACTCAGATTCACCTTTACCTTGGCTACCGCCCTCAGCAGGTCGATATCCGAGAAATCCTGACGCTTGCCGGCAGCAAGTGTAAAATCAACTTTCTGGACGCCCCACATGGGCAGATACTTAGGATTTGCTTCGTAATTAAACGACTTCTGGGCAATGATTTCATCATTATACCCTTTCTGCAAGTCTTCCGAACTCATATCGAAATTTGCATAAACCACCATTTTTCCTACAAAATGATTGCCCACAAGCACCTTGTTGCTCACCGGCAAAGAACCTGTCAACCGGTAGATACTACCGCCCACATGAATGAGCACCATGTTTTGCAGGATTCCAGCCATACGATGATTTGCATCATAGAAAACGACGTGGAATCTGCTAAAGTCGATACTGTTTTCCATCTCCGTTCCCGGTTCATCTGTCTCGTCGTCTTCACTTCTTGAAGCAATCTGCTTTCCCCCCGACTGCCCTATTCTTGTATTGTTATCGGTATCCGTACCTTTCAGGCAAAGGGTAAGCGTGATATGGGCTTCGGTATTCTCTGCCCTTGTATCTCCCTGGTCGCATGAGACCAAAGCAATACAGCCCAGCCAAGCCATAGCAGTAGCCAAGAGGAACTTGAGCAGTCCCTCTGCATATCTTATTCCTTTCATCTCATACATCATGATTAAATACAATAATTATTGATTACATATCAGTCTTGCTCAGCACCACTCTCCACGAGTTGATGATGACTGAGGCAGACTGCCACTTATGGTTTTCGTCGATGAAGAACACAAGGTCGTAGGAATCCTGTCTATCCAGATATTCCTGATCGCTCATACTCTTGTTATAATTGCCTTTTACCATCAGGGCATAATCTATCAATGGTATATTGATGATGCTGGCACCCGTAGCTTTGCTATATACATGCAGACGCATATCATGACCTTTCACCATTCGGTTGGTTGTCAATTCTGCGATGGCACATGCCACAGAAGTCTGCTCGCTGGTTCCTGAACTGACACCGGCAGTACCGGAGTAAGCAGACCAGGCGTTATAGGTAAGCATCTCGTCCTCCATCAGACTGTTGTCGTAATCCATCTTACCATTGTTATCGGTAATCTGGAAGATGAAGTCATCGGCATTAAGATTTGCTCCCGACAGGTTTTGCAAAACCACCTTGAAATGATTGGTGTTCTTGGTAAGCGAAACCTTGACGGTTCTCGTTCCCCCCTTCTCCATCTTAGTGAGATTGGCTTTAGCCAACTGTCCATGGAAGAGCGGAGTCAAATCATGGTCGATGATTCCTTTATCGGCACGATTCACCGTAGCTTTGAGCACATCACAGGCTGAAGAGCCTACGCTGGCCTGCCCAAAAGTATAGGAGCCAGCATAACGCTCTTCGCCCTGTGCCCATACAAGAAGATCATAGACACCAGGAGTCAGGTCATCGATGTTCATTCCCTCTTCGGCGATAATCTTCTCGGCAGCCTCGGTCTTGACATAAGCCAATTTTCCCTGCTGGTCGAAAGCATAAAGTGTGACGTTCTTCACCTCATGAGGGAAAGCGTCGGCAAACTTCATATTCATATCGTAGATGAACTGCACCTTCAGATGAGTCTTCAGCAGTTCCTCACATCCCTCATAGCTATCGTGCCAATAATCACAGGATGCGAGCAGCAAACCGAGGATGGTGCAGCAAGAGAGCATCATCAGCCTTCCCTTCTTTCTGATATCATTTATAATCTTCTTCATTTATACTGTTTATGAATTATTTACTTTGTCTGATCCAAATCTACATTAGATGATACCACGCGCCAAGAGAGAACCTTGACACTTGCTGCAAGATAAGTATTATCATCGCTTGGTATCATTGGGTCGATTACCTTGTCAGGATCATAGACAGGAGTACCAAAACCCTTGATGTTCTGAATGGTTACCTGATAAGAATGGTTGCGCACGATACCATACTCGCCTAAGTAACCAGGGGTACCGAGATGCTTGATAGGGGTATAATAATAGGTAGCACCATCAGTAGAACGAACCTGAGCCTCCTCCTTTGCAAGGGCAGCATTGACATCGTCTTTAGATACTTCTGACCATGCTTCTCCGTTCTTTACATAAAGTTTGCCTACGCTGCTAGCCAATGTTGCTACAACCTCATAATCCTTCACTTCAGAAGAACCCGGAACCGTCTTGAAAGCAATATCAGAAGCCTCTATTGATTTATAGACATCGCCACTTTTTTTGAAGTAACGTGCAAAACCACCAACAATCTGTTTTTTAACAGCCTCCTCACCGAGATAGGTCAAACCTCTATACTGACATACTTGCGCAGGTTTATATTTACCATCTTCATCCAGATAGACAAGTTTGGCTGCAACAATCAGTTTTGTCAAAGTATTCACACTTGTTGTTGGATTTTTAACCAACTTATCTGGTGTATTTGGCAATGTATAAACAGGTGTAGGAGAGAAAGCGTCAGATAAAGACTGCGTAATATCCTTAAACTTAGGATTAACAGGATGATTAGCTCCTCCCTGAGCACCCGAAGTAAAAGGCACTGACTTAGACCAGAAACAACGATGGTAATCTGAAGTTGTCCAAGGAGATATACCTAATTCTCCAGCATACCATGAAGTATTGATCTGCTTACAAAGCTCTGCCTTACCATCAGCATCAGCCAACTGCCAACCCTGAACTACTGCATATACAGGATATGTGTGTGTTGTTGGAGTTGCATTGGTATTCTCATCATCATAAGTGGTAACATCAATACTGCCAACCTTAATCTGGTACTTACCCTCATTATTAGTCCATGCCGGCGTGGTTTCCCCATCACGTTTATAAGCTGCATCAATCTTCGCATTCACCTTAGCATTAACTCGCTCTACATAGATATCTACAGGGTTATTCATAGCCTCTTCAGATGTTGCAAAAACGCTGTTTGCTACAGGTGTAGAGCAAACGTCCTGTCCCGCACTTTCGTACACAGAATTAGACATGACAAAACCATTGGTCTTATCATAAAACGTCGAACCTGTTGCTGATGTTCGGAGTTCAGAAAGGGTCATAGTACCACTCTTCAGGGTTGTATTATCCAACACCTTAGGATTGATCACTGCAATAACAGAGGCAGGAACAGCTTTAGTCTCACCTTTTAATACAAGCACTGCCTTGGTTTTTATTTCGGCAGTATGGTCATGATCTTTGCCAGCCGTCTCAACTTTTTGATCCAAAAAGTTAACAGGCTGCTTCTCTGAACCATTATTATCCAACAGATATGGAGTACCATCACCATTAAAAAAATAGAAACGCACATTGTTGATTGTACTCTCAGCCTCAGTGCCATCTTCATAAGTACCATCACCCTGTTGATAACTACGAGATGCAGGAGCAGAACCCACGTTCTCGATATTCACGGCAAGGAAAGAAGTAGCCCCCTTATCGTTCTGTGAATCACCGCCGGCAACATCGTCGCTAGAGCAGGATGCAACCGTCAGCATCAGTGCTGAAGCCAGCACTGATGAAAACATCGTAAATTTCTTCATAATTCTATAGTTTTAATTTTACTTATAATTATCTTTACCTATTAATCAATATTGATTACTTAATCGTAATAATCGTTTATCTTTTACATCTATTTTTACTTATCACTACAGTTCCGTTCTATTGAATCTTCATCATTTCATACGCCTTTCTTGCGGCATCGGCTTCCTTTGAATCGCCGGCTCTATCCAAATATGGCTTGGCAGCATCGGCATCTCCGTTGTTCAGACGGATAATAGCAGCATTCAGGTTGGCGGTTTCATCCGTTGGATACATGCGGACTGCCAGCTCCATTACCTTGTTGAACTCCTTAGAACCTACCTTGTAGGTCTGCGCCACCATGAACAACTCGTTGAGCGACAACTGCTGAGGCTTGGTCTTCATAATCTCCTTTGCCTCCTCCACATCAAATGGCTTAATCTTATAAGTAATGTGGTAGTCGCTATGACGTAGAGCCGGATAACAGTTGGTAAGCAAGATGCGGTACTGCTCCGGATATAGCTTCTTCAGCTTCACATCACGGGCATCAGGACTCAGGGTCTCATCCTGTGCTATAGTCAGGAGCACCTCCTTCTTCTCCAAGTTGCTTGATTTGATATATTCACACAGTCCATCCCAGTCTTCGGCTGTAGAGGATACCATGAAGATGCTGTCAGGCAAATCCACCATCTTGCGGACATACTCTGTCAGGGTGATGGCACGATTCTTTGCCAGATACTCATTATGCTTATACGAACCCTCTGGCGAAGCAAAACCATGGATATTGATGCCCATCACCTGCAGGTTCTTATCCGCCTTCAAGGCATTGATGGTGGTGATGATGCTATCCAACTGTGCCGGATTACGGCGATAATCGGTACGCAATTCTATCTTGTTCACTGGGAAATCGATATAAGCCCGCTTATCTAAATGGCGAATCTTAGGTGCTTCTGCAATGACAGCCTGCAACTGCAGAACTGGTTTCAGAGCATTCTGTTTAGGCTGCTGAATAGTCTCGATAATCAGAGGCGCAGCGATTTCACGCTTTTCTTCTGTCTTGCCTGGAATCAGATAAATCAGGGAAAGAGCCATCTTGGTGGGTCCCACATAATTTTTATGGGCAGATTTGAGTTTTTCACCACAAGTACCACATTCGAATTTATCATATTTGGTATGGATATAGCCCAATCCGAGCGAAGCCTCCAGATTCCAGTGCTTAGAAAGATTCCATTGTTTTCCGGCAGTGATGCCGCCTCCGGCATACCAACCTTCATAGCGATGGTTGCGCAGTCCTTTCAATAACCCGAAAGGAAACTTCACGCCACCTACATTATACTGTCCTCCTAAAGCATGAGCACCGATGAACCAACCATCGAAGTTCTGATTGAACCAGTAGCGATACTCAGGCATCACCATCCAATGACGAAGACTGGAATGGTCGCCGCCACTTTGCTTCCAAGGATTCAAGCCGAAGAAAAACTGAGCTGTATGCTTCTTGCCTACTTCCATTTCCATTCCCATATTAGGGGTGGTAGTAGCCCAATAAAGCGCATTAGTCTTGAAGCCTATCTGCTGTGCTTGCATTGATTGGATACAAAGGCACATCAGAATGGCTACAGCCATAAACTTACTTACTTTCATATTCACATATTCAATTATACCTCCTGATATACAATTATCTTTGTCTTTTACTTTTATTTATTATATTAATGTTATATAACTGCAGAATCATTAAGCTATAGTATCGCTATATTATAATTCGGGTGCAAAAATAACAAAAAATCTATAGAAACACCCATAATATTGTTTAAAATAAGCAAAACATATATAAAAAGCAGAAGGTTCTCTCCTTCTGCCTGACTTATAGCAAATTACATAAGTATCTCTTTCAGCGGTTTCATCACGAAATCGCGCTCTTCCATCAAAGGATGAGGAATCTTGAAATCGGGCTCATCAATGACCAGATCATCTATCATCAGAATGTCGATGTCGATGATACGGTCGAAATACTCTCCATCCACCGACTTCATCGTACGCCCCATCTCTCGCTCTATCTTCTGAGTGGCTTCCAATACCTGACGAGGAGCCATCTCCGTCTGCACCAACACACAGGCATTGATGTAATAATTTGGCGATGAATAGCCCCAAGGCTCTGTTTCGTAAAGAGCAGACTGGCGCTTGACCACTCCAATCTGCTCTCCTATTTTATCTATTGCCTCATGAATGTTGCGCTTTCTATTGCCCAAATTCGTGCCGAGACCTAAATATACTTTATACATACTTATTCACACTTTTGCAAAAACTGTGGATAACTCAGTCTAAACCCTGTATATCAACGACTTAATTATACACAAAAAGCGTTTATTTCGCAATTAATCAGGAAGTATCAACAATGAATCACCGTAACAACCGAACATATAACCATTCTTCACTGCCTTCTTATAGCACTCCATAACCATGTCGTAACCGCCAAAGGCTGCCGTATTCATCAGGAGTGTAGACTCTGGCTGATAGAAATTGGCTACCATACAGTCTGCCAATCCAAAATCGTATGGAGGGAAGATAAACTTGTTGGTCCAGCCATCAAATGCCTTCATCATACCATCTGTACCCACAGCTGTCTCTGTAGCCTTGAGCACACTTGTTCCAATGGCACAGACGTGATGACCCGACAATTTGGTGTTATTCACCAAATCGCATGCATCCTTGGTGATAATCATCTGCTCTGAATCCATCTTGTGCTTGGTAAGATCTTCTACCTCAATTTCATGGAAGTTGCCAAGTCCGCAATGCAAAGTTATGAAAGCCTTGTTGATACCATCAATCTCCATACGCTTCATCAGCTCTCTAGAGAAGTGGAGACCTGTAGCAGGTGCAGTGACAGCACCTTCCTTTTCAGCAAACACGCACTGGAAGTCGTCCATATCATCCTCTGTAGCGTGATGAACCTCACGGTTATCAATCACATAGCGTGGCAATGGAGCCTCACCCAATGCAAAGAGAGACTTCTTGAAGACATCATGCTTACCTTCTTCATCATAGAGGAAACGAAGAGTACGACCACGACTGGTGGTATTATCGATAACCTCAGCTACCATCTCGTTCACATCATCAAAGAACAACTTGTTGCCAATACGAATCTTGCGGGCAGGCTCTACGAGTACATCCCAAAGACGCATCTCCGGATTCAATTCACGGAGCAGGAACACCTCAATCTTGGCATCAGTCTTCTCCTTGGTACCATAAAGACGGGCTGGGAAAACCTTGGTGTCATTGAATACAAAGGTATCACCCTCGGTAAAGTAGTTGACTATATCCTTGAACTGCAAGTATACTGGATTGCCGTCGGCATCCACCATATCCTTGCCATCCTCATCCTTCTTATACATTTCGATGGTTTCTGACTTCTTATGGAGCACCATGAGACGAGACTCGTCACGGCGAGTCACCTCGAATACACGTTCTCCACTTGCAGTCTTAACCACACGTCTTGCTTTATGTGGATAAAGTGCCACCTGTTCTTTTGGCAACTTGAAATTGAATTGTGATAGTTTCATGTTATATATTTTTCTCCTTTCTAAATGATTACTATTTTCTATTTTATTATTCTCAAAAGACACTTACTTTGCAGCCTGGGTGCTGTCTTCTAAAGTTTGGGCATCCAACCATTCCTGGAAATGATCGAAGTCGATACAGTTCTCAACGGCAAAACTTCCTGCCTTGGTACGGCGAAGGGCTGTAAGGAATGCACCACTATCCAAAGCACGACCGATGTCACGTGCCAGAGAACGGATGTAGGTTCCCTTACCACAAACAACACGGATGCTCGCCGTCTTCTCCTCGTCGTTGTAGTCTGTGAGTTCAATCTCATCCACACGTACGGTCTTTGGCTTCAACTGTACGTCTTCTCCCGCACGACGAAGGGCATAAGAGCGGTCACCATTCACCTTCACGGCACTGTAGGTAGGTGGTACCTGCTGGATTTCGCCCACAAACTGCTTGAGTGTTTCCTCTACCAGTTCACGGGTGATGTGCTTGGTAGGGAAAGTATGATTCACACTGTGCTCCTTATCATAGCTAGCCGTTGTGGCACCCAGCTGCAAGGTGGCAGTATACTCCTTGGTATGCGTCTGCAACTCTTCTATCTGCTTGGTACATTTTCCTGTACAGAGCACCAACACGCCAGTGGCAAGGGGATCGAGCGTACCGGCATGTCCTATCTTCACCTTAAAGCCGAGCTTCTTGCTGAGCAGATAGCGAACATGCGCCAAGGCTCCGAAACTCGACATGCGATAAGGCTTGTCGATGGCAATAATTTCTCCTTTTCTGAAATCCATTATGAAATATTTAATCCACCATCTGCATGTCTACACCACAAAGGCCGCAGATGATGATGATGAGTCCTACAACGATACGATACCAGCCGAAGGCTGCAAAACCGTACTTGGTGACATAATTGATGAAAAACTTGATGGCAAGGATGGCAACGACGAATGCTACCACAGAACCTAAAATCAATGTTACCAGGTTATTAGCCTGGGTGAGCAACGAACCGCCACCATGGCTGATGAGCTTATAAACCTCCAGACAAGTGGCACCAAACATAGTTGGAACCGCCAAGAAGAATGAGAACTCTGCAGCAGCCTTACGAGTAAGACGCTGAGACATACCACCCACGATGGTTGACATAGAACGAGACACACCAGGAATCATCGCAATACACTGGATAAAACCGATGGTCAAGGCACGCTTGTAAGTAAACTTAGTCTGCTCACTACCTTTATTGAATATCTTATCGCAGAAGAGCATGAATACACCACCCACAACGAGCATCCAACCTACCAACTGCACATTGCCAAGGTTAGACTCAATAAAATCATTGAAAGCAAGACCCAACACCACCGCAGGCACAGTACCCACTACCAATCGTGCATAGAAATCGAACATCGCCTTCCAATAGGTCTTCTCTCCGGTTTTCACTGAATCCGGATAGAAAAATCTCTTCCAGTACAAACAGATAACGGAGAGTATAGCGCCAAACTGAATGATGACAGTAAAAGCGTTAACGAACTGATCCTGAATATCTACGCCCAACAAGTTTTCGGTGATAATCATGTGACCTGTACTTGACACAGGCAAGAACTCGGTCAATCCCTCTACAATAGCGATAATGATTGTCTGAATAAAATCCATCTAATAATAATATGTATATTAATTATAAATTATTAATTATAAATTATTAATTATCTTTCGGCTTGCGTATTACTGCATAGATGATTGAGAGGAAACCAATCAATGTAACGGTTGGTGCCACAACGATACGACGAGTACTGAAGATATCTGTATCGAAAGTATGCTCATTAGAGCCAGCTCCGCTCATCAAGAGGAAACCAATGATGACAATTGCCATGCCAATTGCCAACAAGATGAAGTTCATCTTGTCAAATGCTAAATTCTTCTTATCCA
>ERZ1023670.122-NODE-122-length-27320-cov-17.260224_pt1 | contig 27320 bp, 27 predicted proteins | sample MGYA00380342_ERZ1023670 | MGnify/ENA primary metagenome ERZ1023670 (study PRJEB33179, sample SAMN07448984) | human gut metagenome | biome: Human-gut; feature: Human associated habitat; material: Faeces | host: Homo sapiens | place: India: Bhopal | collected...
TGCTTGATGTAGCAGTAGATATTCGTAAAGGATCACCAACCTATGGCAAGCATGTAGCTGTAGAACTGACAGAAGACAATCATGTCCAGTTCTTCATCCCAAAGGGCTTTGCCCATGGTTTCGCCGTTCTCTCAGAAACAGCCGTCTTCCAATACAAGTGTGATAACTTCTATCATCCTGAGGCAGATGGAGGTATCTCTATCCTTGACGATACCCTCGGCATTGATTGGAAGGTTCCAACAGAACATGCCAACCTCTCAGAGAAAGATACAAAGCATGCGATGTTGAAAGACTTCGATTCACCATTCGACATTAACGTGGATTTATACAAATAGGCGTCTGAAGCCAAGCAGGTTTATCTGTAGCAAATGATTTCGATAATCTCGTAAGACTATCAAGACATTCCAACGATACGTTTCTTGAGGAAAAGAAAGTATGTATAAAGATGAATAAGGAAAAATTCAATTTTATATCAGATTTGATAAAATGTCAAAAAGAACTTTTGTTGGAAAAAGATGACATTTTGAGTGAACTTTATGACTTGTGTGATGATGAAGAACAAAGGAACCTTGTAAAGCAATTATTGATTAATTTTTCTTTTATGGATGAAGAAGTTTATAATCTTTGTCTGTTGGATATGCGCAATTACATTGTAAATCGGGGTTATCCTTTAAATGAATGCCTGTTGGTAGCTACCGCTCATGACCATTTGCCTGATAGTTCACAGAGTGTTTTGCAAGATATAAAATTTTTTATGGAATTAGCAGACTTTCCATCTGATAATTATTGTAATAGGTTCGATCGTTGTTTAAAAAAAAGAGACTTTCAGTCAATACGACATTTTTTTATTCTTGACGATTTTGTTGGTAGTGGTAGTACATTACTGAATCGTAAGGATGAGTTTGAAAGTAAAATGGCTCAAAATGGGAGAGAGTGCACCCTGCATTTTGTTGTTGCTTCTGGGATGAAATTTGCCGTTGACCAACTTCGTGAGTTAGGTATTGATATCTTTTGTGCTTATAAGATGGATAGGGCTATATCTGAAAGCTTTCTTCCCAGTGAGGTTGAACATAAAATTCAACTTATGTCGTATTTGGAAAGCAAACTAGCTACTATAATAAATGAAACTGAATTGTCTAATTATCATTTAGGATACAAACAGTCTGAGGCTATATTTTGCAGAAAGTTCAAAAATATCCCAAACAATGTGTTTCCTATATTTTGGTGGAAGAGGTATGCAGACAATTCAAATAGAAAAACTTTGTTTACTAGGTCTCAAGTTGGTTATTGATAATGGAAATCAAACGTAGATATATAGATTTGTTTCTCTCCTTGGAAAACTGCAGAAATGGGTTATTAGGATATACCATTTCTAATAGGTTTGATTTGACCCCTTCTGACGTTATTGCATTTATCATGGAATATCAAAAGAAGGGTTTCATAACCTGCGATGATGAATACCGTATCAAGATTACTGAGGCAGGTCGTGCAGCGATAGATTCATTATATGAGAATGGTGTCGTAACGGAGTATACTCATGGATCAAAATATTTTGAAGGGATGCGTATGGAAAATAGATTGAAGATAAACGAACCATACCTTCCGACAAAAGATTTTTTGAATACTGGAAAGAAAAATAAAGGTGGAGAGAATGTAGGAAACTAGAAAATAGGAGTGTAGTCGCTCCGGCAGGGTTAGGCTTTGCTTTACCCATCGAACACCACGGTGTTCGAAGTCAAAGTCTATCGACTTTGACAGCAACAGATTCATCAAAAATGCGATGCATTTTTAACGAATCTGTTGCAGGCGTTGTCAGGAAAGTAGTTCCAGTAATAATTCTCTCCCCTTTTAACAATATAAGATTATGACAGACTTGCAGTTACAAAAGATGATGGAACTTTGGAAGGCTTACTATCGTTCTAGAGGTATAGCTCCTGAGTTTGCCAATCAGTGTTTGGCTTATGCTCGTTCTTTGCTAAAGCAAGATATGCCTGTCATATTTGATTTACCACATCTTTGCTTGCTTTTAGGACTAGATGTATCATACTTGCATAGTATAGTGTATGGTGCAGATAAGCATTACCGTAATTTTTTCATACGAAAGAAAAGTGGTGGTGTTAGAGAGTTGTCAGCACCTCATTATACACTAAAGTATGTCCAAACATGGATATATGAAAACATATTGAGCAAGGTTAAGGTTAACTATTGTGCTCATGGATTTTGCCCGAAGAAATCTATTGTGACTAATGCCAGAGTGCATGTGAAAAACAAATACTTGTTGAAGTTGGATTTGAAGGATTTCTTTCCTTCGATTACGCTCAACCAAGTTATTAATGTTTTTCGGAGTTTTGGCTATAGCAATCATGTGGCTTTCTACTTAGGTTCTATCTGTTGTGTAGATGGACATTTGCCACAAGGTGCTCCAACAAGTCCTGCGTTGAGTAATATCATAGCTCATCATTTAGATAATCGCTTATTGGGAGTGGCTAGAAAAATGGGATATAAATATACTCGTTATGCAGATGATTTAGCTTTTTCTGGGGAGTTGATAAAACCTACTTTTGTCCAATATATAGTTAGGATTATATCTGAGTGTCATTTTATAGTAAATGCTTCTAAGGTAAAGTTATATAAGGGAAATGGGGCAAAGATACTTACTGGTGTAAGTTTGGCAAATGGACAAATACGAGTTCCAAGGGAATATCGTCGAAAGTTAGAGCAAGAACTGTATTATATTAGTAACTATGGGTTGGGGGAACATATTCGTAGAAGACGTATCAAAAATCCCCATTATTTAGAGTCTGTTATCGGTAAGACCGAGTTCTGGCTAATGCTTGAACCCGAAAATGAATTTGCAAAGCAAGCATTAGAATATTTAAGAGCATTGTACAATCAAAAATATAATCAATAATAAAATAGTTATGAATTATATTGAACCTCAAAAGGATAAGACTTCTTTCACATGTCCACATTGCAATACAGTTTCCTATATGGAGTATGCTGAACATTTTTTTCAAAATGACCTTGGAAGGGGTGGTCTCGCGAACAAAATGACTATAGCAAGGTGTACTAATTGTGGTAAGAAGATACTGTGGATAGATGATGAATATATTTATCCTCAAAAACAGGCGATAGAGCCTAATGAAGATATGCCGTCTTCTGTAAAGTCATTATTTGAAGAAGCTGGAAATATATATGCCCTTTCTCCTAGGGCTGCATGCGCATTATTGCGTTTGGCTATAGATAAGCTTTGTAATGAATTAGGTGCAAATGACAGAGATATAAATAAAAATATAGGTGAGTTGGTTTCTAAAGGGCTACCTTTGAAAATCCAACAAGCTTTGGATGTTGTACGAGTTGTTGGTAATAAAGCAGTTCACCCTGGTACCATTGCTTTCGACGTGGATGATGAGCATACTGCTATAATGTTGATGAATCTTATAAACATGATAGTTGAATATATGATTAGTCAACCAAAGCAGATTAATGAAATGTATAGTAAGTTGCCAGATAGTGTAAAAAAGTCAATTTCTAAACGAGACTCAAATGAATAGTTAATCAATTATGAGCGAAGAACAATACAACGAATTGCTGAAAGCCTATACAAAGGAGGCTTTGGCAAGCATGATAAAGGCAGATATACGCAGTAGGTTTCCCGAACCTTATGCAAGTATGTATTGCCAGCAGTTTGATAATTTCAAGAATGTTGCAGATTTCTTTGAATTTGCAGCTAGGTTGATGAGGAGACAATAACAAAGTAGGTATTCATTTAAATATAAACAATTATGGGAAGTAGTGGAACTGGTAATTTTAGCGATTACTTAAATTTTCAAGGAGCAATAAAAGGTGTGACTGGAGGGGTTGATTCTGAAGACAAGTGCGCTCTTGCGTTTTCAACTCTTATTGAAGATGTTGATACTTGTGAGTATTACAGTAAAAAGGGGGTGCTCCCGGCTGTTGGTACTGAAGTATATATTGACTTCAAGGTCAGATTGGTAGTGAAAAGCAATGATGGACTCATTATTGGTTATTTACCAACGAAATACAATTACTTGCGCTACTGTATTGTGAAAGGTTTCACTTATACTGGCGTTGTTTCCGTTGCTAGTTCGACTCCTATCAATGCAGTTATAGTTGATATCACTCCAAGTACAATATGAATAAGTTCTGTATTCTAGGCTATATCTTTAATGATGTTACATTAAAGTCTGCTGCAACACCTCTAATAAAGATGAGATTAGGGGGAATAGTACATGCTGCTAGAGGTATGTATGGAGTTGGCGAAGAATATAGCGTTGCATATTTTGCTCCTTCTTATTTAGATAGTCATATAGAGCATTATCTGAAAGAGATAGGATGTACAGAGATTATAAAACTGGGGAATGTAACAAATTCACCCAATACGGTCTTGATTCAGGAGGTCCAGGAGGTTGGTGACCAAGGTTATAACTTTTTGTTGAATGAAAACGTAGAGGTAGTTTACGATGATTCACAATTAGCTAAGCTTGACAAGTTTGAAAAGATCTTGTTGTTCGCTGGTGATTTCGATATGTCTAAGGTAATGAGGCATAATACACATGCTCAATACTATCTGGATGTAACGAATGATGTAAAGCGTTTTGCCGACTTGGGAGGGGCCCATTTTAGAACCCTTTTTCTCTCTACTTCTTCTACTTTGTTCGAGAATGATTATTCCGATATCGATTCATTGGTAAATGACTGTCAGAACATTTGTGAGCAATTTGTATTGAAAGAAAACAGAGGTGGTAGTAGAGCTTACGATTATGCTGTGGAGAAGATAGTATCAACACCATCTATGACAGTTCCAGTCGTGCATTCTGTAGGAGTTGGAGATGTCTTTGATACGATTGTCGCAATATATGACCAACGCTCACCCTTTGAGCACAACCTGCTCAACGCTTCTTATGTTGCTGCGGAATATGCACAAACTACTTTCATTGATGATTTTAGGACTATGGCTCAATATTATCTGAGCTTACCAATAGAAGATAAGCAAAAGCATAATGGAGTTTTGTTGCCTTGGGATGTCAGAAAGGGAATCAATATCTATATTGCTGCTCCAGATTTTGACTTTGTTGATACTAAACCAATAGACTTTATATGTCAGGCTTTAGAATATCATAATTTTACACCCAGAAGACCTATTAAGGAGAATGGTCAAATGTCGAAAGATGCTGGCAAGGCAGAGAGGCTGAAACTGTTTCAGTCGGATATGGCATTGATTGATTCTTGTCAGATGATGCTTGCTGTTCTCTTGTATAATGATCCTGGAACATTGATTGAAATTGGGGTTGCTGCAGAAAGGGGGATGCCGGTGTTAGTGTATGATCCTTACTCTATTGCAGAAAATTGTATGCTGACGGAAATTCCGAATGTAGTGTCTGCCTCTGCAGACCAAATAATTTCAGAACTATTTAAATATGCTTCAAAAATATGGAAACAGAACTAACTAAGGGAGTTGTCCTGGTATCTGGGGGATTGGACTCAACGACATTGATGTATCAGTTTGTTGCACAGAATGTGGAGTTTGTACCACTTTTCATCAACTATGGCCAGCATTGCGCCAGCAAAGAGTATGATACGCTTTTAAAAGTTATTCCTGAGAAATACAAAGACAAAATAGAAACGATAGATATATCTTCAATCTTCAGGTATTCAAAGTCAAAATTCATCCGTCCTGTTGATTTATGGAAAGATGATATAAAGGCAGAAGATTTATATATACCGTATCGTAATGTGCTGTTGATGACAGTTGCAGCCTCTTTTGCCCAAACTATAGGATTAAACAAGGTGTATGCAGCATTCATTAATAGCAATCATGCAAAAGAAATAGATTGTTCTTCTGCATTCTTTGATAAGCTGGAAGGGCTACTGACTGATTATGGATCTGTTAAGATAGAGATGCCTTTCCGAAACCTGTCAAAATATGAAGTTGCGAAATTAGGAATAGAGTTACAGGCACCTATTGGGGCAACTTTCTCATGCCAGGCATCTCCTGATATCCCTTGCGGAGCATGTCCTAATTGTGTGGATAGATTAAATGCATTAAAGGAACTTAGTTTAGAGTCTATAAAACATGGATAAACCTTTAGCCGTCAAGGTTCGTGACCTTATCACATATATTGGTAATGCACGAGGCTTCCATCTGATTGCTGCTCCAGATTGCCCCTATAGGAATCATATAGGTGCATTGCTTACGGATGTCGTGTTACAAGCCGGTTTAAACTATCAGCATGTTGTAGCCCCGAGGGTCTGTAAGGTGTTAAACGATTATCCTGTAGCCTATACCGTTAACAGATTTTCTGCGGTATTACAAAAGCATTCTATAGAAACAGTCCTTGATTGGCATGATTGTGAAAAGCAAATTAGGCTGGTTCGAATATTAGAGTTTTGTAAGGCTCAGGGCATTCAGAATTCTTGTCAGTTAAAGATTTATCTGGTAAACAGCAAATCAAATTCCGCAAAGTTTAAAAGTATTAGGGGAATTGGTGATAAAACTTATGATTATTTGTTGAAACTTCTGGGTGTTGAAAGTGTAGCTGTCGATAGGCATGTATATAAATTCGTATCGGATGCTGGCATCATTTATAAAGATTATAAGGAAGCTAAACAGATAGTTGAATATGCCGCTGATATGATGCAAGTATCAAGAAGAACTCTAGACTATAGTATCTGGTTGTATATGTCTAATAAAAATCGAGGTGTACAGCTTGAATTATGTTTTGATTAGTATTCCCATTGCTGATAATTGAGTTCTTTCATTTACCAGAGGTTGAGGACGATACCATTTGTGAGAATGATAGAAACGAGTTTTTAAAATCAATAGAAAAGAAAAAGTAAATGTCAAATCAAACATCAGATAATAATAAAAGAATAGCGAAGAATACACTGCTATTGTATGTGCGAATGCTCTTTACAATGGCTGTAAGTCTTTTTACATCACGAGTGATATTGAACACCCTTGGAGTGGAAGACTATGGTATTAATAATGTGGTAGGTGGAATTGTTACCATGTTTACTGTACTCAGTGGTTCGTTGTCATCTTCCATCAGTAGATTTATTACTTTTGAATTAGGAAAAGGGAACTTGCAACGTCTCAAGACGGTATTCTCTACAGGTGTAAATATCCAGCTGGGAATGTCTTTGCTGGTTGTTATATTAGCAGAGGCTGTAGGAATATGGTTTTTGAATACCAAGATGAATATCCCGGTAGAACGTTTGAATGCTGCCAACTGGGTGTTCCAGTGTGCTATCCTCACATTTGTATTGAATCTTTTAAGTGTCCCTTATAATGCAGCCATCATAGCCCATGAGAAGATGTCGGCATTTGCCTATATCAGTGTGGTGGAGGTCACTTTGAAACTGATAATTGTTTATATGCTGACTATATCCCCATTTGATCGGTTGAAAACCTATGCAGTACTCTTGCTTCTAGTAGGGGCAATTATTCGATTCATCTATGGTTATTATTGCAAAAGGCATTTTGAAGAATGTACTTACCATTTCATCTTGGACAAGCCTGTATTGAAAGAGATGACTGGATTTGCAGGATGGAATTTCCTTGGTAATGGTGCCTATATGCTGAATACCCAGGGTGTGAATATCTTGATGAACCTTTACTTCGGTGTGGCTGTCAATGCAGCTCGTGGCGTTGCCACACAGGTCGATGCTGCCTTGAAACAGTTCGTCAATAACTTTACTACGGCAGTCAATCCGCAGATAACCAAGTCGTATGCACAAGGTGACTTAGATTATATGCACAAACTTGTATGCAGAAGTGCTAAGTTCTCTGCATTCTTAATGATGTTCTTTGCCGTGCCGATTATATTGGAGACAAATACCATATTGACGATATGGTTGAAGACGGTACCTGATTATGCAGTGATATTCTTGCAATGGATAATTATATCTTCATTTATGGATACGGTTTTGGCTAATTCTTTGGTGACGTCCATGTTTGCAACAGGTAAGATTAAACGTTATCAGATTATTGTTACTACTGTAGGATGTTTGGTTTTCCCTTTGTCTTGGATAGCTTTCAAGTTAGGATTTGAACCACAAGTAGGTTATATCCTTTATTTCATCATTTATACAATCTTGTTATTTGTCAGATTGTATTTGTTGAAAGACATGGTGAAACTTCCGGTGATGATGTATATCCGCGAGGTCTTGTATAAACTTGTACCTGTTATAGTCGTTGGTTTCGCTATTCCTGGAATCTTGATATTGACGATGGATGCAGGTTGGCTTCGTCTGATATTGGTATGCCTGCTTAGTGTATTAGTTACAGCTGCATCTGAGTATTTTATAGGCTTATCAAATAAGGAAAAAGACTTTGTAGCTGAAAAGATAAAATTAGTAATAGGAAAAATTAAAAAGTAAATGGGAATAAAGTCTAAAATTAAACATTCGATTTCGTTTTTGCTTCATGGCGAGGCTAAGCCTATCTATGCCAATATCCATTATCTTGCCCCAAACGAACGTTTAAAGGACAAGAAGATTGTGATAACTGGCGGTGGTAGAGGTTTGGGCTTTGCCATGGCAAAGAAATTCGTTTTGGAAGGTGCGAAGGTATTGATTGCTGGACGTAATGAGCAAACCTTGAAGCAGAGTGCAGCAGAGATCAATTGTCAGTATTTGACACTTGATGTACAAGATACAACTTCTTTCAAGGCTTTCCTTGATAAAGCAGATAAAATGTTGGGCGGTATCAATTGCTTAGTTAATAATGCTGGAATTTCTCTGCATGAAAATGGTTTCTTGGATGTTTCTCCCAAACAATTTGATGCCCAGGTTGATACCAATTTGAAAGGATGTTTCTTCCTGACTCAGGCATTTATCGAAAAATGTAAAGAAACTCATGTAGAAGGAACTAAGAATATTCTCTTTACTTCATCTGAAACTAGTATGACGGTTGATGAGCGACCTTATGGCTTGACGAAAGCTGCATTGAATAGCTTGGTTCAAGGACTAGCTTATCGTTATGTAAACGAAGGTTACAGAATTAATGCCGTTGCTCCTGGAGTAACCGTGTCGGATATGGTAGGTGGAGATGCCAATGGTGATTTGCGTTATGGTAATATTACTCATCGCTATTACTTGCCAGAGGAAGTTGCTGAAGTTGCCGCCTTCCTTCTCTCTGATGCTTCTAACTGTTTGAATGGTCAGATATTAGTATGTAATGAGGGAAAAACAATTAATGCACGTTGGAAATAAAATTAAAAAGATGGAATCAAAATTTCAATATACAAATGAACGAAATGTTCAGATTGTAATCGCCTTATTGAAGGCTCATGGTATTCATAGAGTGATAGCTTCTCCAGGAACTACAAATATGACCTTTGTGGTTAGTATCGAAAATGATCCATGGTTTCAGGTATGGTCATCTGTAGACGAACGCAGTGCTGCCTATTTAGCTTGTGGTATGGCTGCCGAGACGGGGGAACCTGTCGTAATCAGTTGTACTGGTGCTACAGCTTCCCGAAATTATATGCCAGGATTGACAGAAGCATACTATCGTAAGTTGCCTGTTCTTGCCATAACCTCAACAAGGGGTAATCACAAACTTGGCCATTTGATAGATCAGCAAATCGATCGTCGTAATATTCCAAACGATATCGCTATGGAAAGTGTAACTATACCTATGGTCAAAGATTCAGATGATGAACGCTATTGTGAGATTGAGGCAAATAAGGCAATGCTGGCCTTAACATTGAATGGGGGTGGACCTGCACATATCAATATGTATACGAAGTATAGTAATGACTTTAGTGTAAGCGAGATTCCGCCAGTTCATGCGATTTATAGACATACTGCCTTCGATAAAGAATGGCCAAAGATTCCGAAAGATGGTAAGGTTGTAGTCAGAATCGGATCACATGCTAACTTTACAGAAGAGTTGACCGATGCTATAGATGCTTTTTGTGCTACCTATGATGCTGTCGTTTGTTGTGACCACACCAGTGGTTATCGAGGAAAATATGAAGTACAAGGGCAGTTGGTCTTCTGCCAGAAACAATGGAGTTCTCCTCTTTCTACTGCAAATCTATGCATACACATTGGTGAGGTTTCTGGGGATCAGTTTACGATTAACACCAACCATTCATGGAGAGTAAGTCCTGATGGTGCCTTACGAGATACTTTTGGAAATCTCAGAAGGGTATTTATGATGCCAGAGGTTACGTTTTTCAGACATTATTCACAAGAAAATGCATCGCATAGAGAATATTTTGAAAGTTTGAATGAAGAAATTAAAAAGTTGGAGGCTAAAATTCCTGATTTACCTTTCAGTAATATTTGGATGGCACAACAAATGGTCGGAAAGTTACCAGATCATAGTGAATTGCATTTTGGCATATACCATAGTCTCCGCTCATGGAACTTCTTTAAACTGCCTGTAGGAATTCAAGCCAAGTGCAATGTTGGAGGATTTGGAATAGATGGTGGAGTTTCAACCTTGATAGGAGCATCATTGGTAAATCCTGACAAAACATACATTGGAATTTTCGGTGACTTAGCCTTTTTCTACGATATGAATGTAGTGGGCAATCGCCATGTGGGTAATAATGTTCGCATTATGCTTATCAATAATGGTAAAGGTAATGAATTTCGTAATTACAATCATCCATGTTATTTTCTGGGTGAAGAGGCGGATAGATATGTTGCTGCAGCTGGCCACTATGGAAATAAATCACATAAGTTGGTAAAGGATTATGCCACTGACTTGGGATATGAATACCTTTGTGCAAGTAATAAAGAAGAGTTCCTTGCAGCTGTTGATAAGTTCTTGTCATCAGAAACGAATGAGAATCCAATTTTGTTTGAGGTCTTTACAGAGACAGAGGATGAAAGTAATGCTTTGGAAATACTTTGCAATGTTGTTTCTAATCCAAAATATATTGCCAAAAAAGCAATCAAAGGAGCAGTAAAACAAGTTTTAGGCGATAAAGGAGTAAAAGTTATCAAATCTGCTTTAGGAAAATAAACTTCTTCTAACATTCATGTTTCAGACCAATATTCGCCAAGCGCTTGGATATTTGTTTCCGCAGATAATTTCTTTTCATTGGAATATCGTCAAAAAGCAAATAGATTATTGGGTGATAATTTTAAAGTGCCAAAAACAGATAACATCTCAGCTCTTGGATATGAGGTTATTTTTGCCATAGCCAAGGATAATCTTGAGGAAGGGGAACGTCCTGAAATACCTTTCTTTAGTAAGGTAAGCTTTAGTAGTGTATCAAGTAGATTGAAACATTATGGTTTCAAGGTATCTATAAAGGGAATTAATCGAACTTATCGAGATAATAATAATGAAGGAGGAAATGAAAAATGAGAATAGGAATATTAACATTACCTCTCCATACTAACTATGGAGGGATATTGCAGGCTTATGCTTTGCAAACAGTATTGGAGAGAATGGGCCATGAGGTGGTGGTATTCGATACGCCAAATAAATGTCCACTTCCTCCATTATGGAAATTACCGCTTAGTTTCGCTAAGCGAATTTTGCTGAAGAGCATGGGGAGGATAGATAGAATATTTATAGAAAGATATAATAATAGCGTACAACCTATTATTACAAAAGAGATTCAACCATTTATTGATGAAAAGATACATCGGAAGGTATTTACAAAGTTCTCTAAATTGGATGCCTGTGATTTCGATGCTATAGTGGTTGGTAGTGATCAGGTTTGGCGTTCCATTTATTTTATTCCTATGTGGTTTGGACAACCTATGGAGAATGCTTATTTATCTTTTACCAAGGGATGGAACATCAAACGAATATCTTATGCCGCTTCATTTGGTACAGACAAATGGGAATATAATGAGAAACAGACCCTACATAGTAGAGAGGCACTTCAAATGTTTGATGCCGTTTCTGTAAGAGAAGAGAATGGAGTAAAGCTATGCAAGCAATATTTTGATGTAGATGCCTTACATGTGTTAGACCCAACAATGTTGTTGGATGCGAATGATTACATTGAACTTTTCAAACAGAAGCAGACTCCTAAAAGCAAAGGAAATTTGTTGAATTATGTCTTGGACGAAACCGATGAAATCGAGAGTTTAATTAAGAAGGTTGCATCTATGAAAAAGATGGTTCCGTTTGCAGTTAACAATCCTTATGAGGGTGATAATAGCAAGCCTTTGAATCAAAGAATCAAACCTTCTGTTGAAACATGGCTTCGTGGATTCTATGATGCAGATTTTGTTATTACAGATTCCTTCCATGCTTGTGTCTTCTCTATCATTTTCAAAAAACAGTTTGTTGTAGTTGGCAATAAGGATCGCGGCATGTCTCGTTTCGAATCACTTTTGAAGTTATTTGGTTTAGAAGATAGACTTGTTGATGTTCATTGCGATGTAAGTATTCTTCAACAAATTGACTATGATAATGTATATAGCATATATGATAAACTCAAAGAATCATCAATGATATATTTATCAGGGAGTTTAAATTCCTAGATTAGGCTAGGGATATTTTTCAATTCCTCATAACTGATAATGATAGAAACAGAATTAAATAATAAATGATATGAATCCAAAAATAAGTGTAATAGTACCAGTCTATAACGTGGAGAAATATCTTCGTCGTTGTATCGACAGCATTCTTTCTCAGACTTTCTCTGATTTCGAATTGCTTCTCATTGATGATGGAAGTAAGGATAAGTCTGGAGATATATGCGATGAGTATGCTGCTAAAGATGCTCGCATAAGAGTATTTCATAAAGATAATGGGGGAGTGAGCTCTGCAAGGAACCTAGGATTAGTTAAGGCTAACGGGGAGTTTATCTTTTTTGTAGATTCTGATGATTATTTAGATAATACTCATTTAGAAAATTATTCTAAAGATATAGATAATTTTGATCTCATATTTCAGGGGTATAAGTTAGTTGATGAAACAACAGGAAAAATCTTGGAAAAGAAAACTTTCCATGAAATAGAAACTCTAGATTTTGAGAGCTCGATGAATGTTATGGAACAGATTTTTTCGATTGGAAATTTCTTTGGTCCTACATGGAACAAAATTTTTAGAGCCTCAATTATATCTGAAAATGAAATTAAATTTAAGGAAGATGTTAATTTAAGAGAAGATGAAATATTTACATTCTCTTACTGCAGGTTTGTAAGCAGAATTAAAGTTTTAGATAGTGATTCATATAACTATCAAAAAACACCTAATTCATTGATGAGAAGGAAATGGCTTGATCCCTTAATGCTTGAAAAAGTTCTACTTTACAGCGAAAATGCCACTTCACATTTGAAATTATCGTTGTCTTTCAGAAAAAAGATTGATGCTTATTTGACAGATAGTTGGAGCTGGTGTTTAGGTATGTGCTATAGTCCTAAGCATTTGATTTGCTATAAGCAAAGATTAGAAATTCTTAAGTACTTTTGGAATGCACAAAAAAAATGTAAGACTAATGGTAGTAGACATCGTGCATTTTATAATATCTATATTACAGATATTGTTCATTTAATATATTTTATATGGAAAAGTATACGTATGTAGTGTAAAAATCACTGGTATCTTTATAGGTATCTTAAATGAATATAGAAATAGTTAACAGAGACAGTGTTATGTATGATAAATTTATAGAGTAGGTCTTAAATTTAGTAGGTAAGTTATCAAATATGAGAATAGTTTTTAATAAATAGATAAGAAAATACTGATGTTTCGTTTTAAAGGGATGTTAGTAATAATAAATCAGAAAATTTATGTTAGACAATAAAATAAAAATTGGTTTTATTGGCTGGTATTCACCAGAAGACAGAAAAGCATTGAGTGGAACACCCCATAAGATAAGTGAACTACTTGAATCTTTAGGTTGTGATATCAGTTGGATTAAAATTACTAGATCTTTTAAGTATTGCTTATACGAAAAGGTGACAAGAGGGCTAAAAAAAATTCTATGTAGTAATATGATAGATAGTACTCATTCTGTGATAGGGGCAAAGCTTCAGTCTGAGACAATAGATATGAAGAATGTTCATGAATGTGATATTTTGTTTGCACCATTTTGTAGTGAAGCTTTGTATTCGCTGAAGACAGACAAACCGATAATTTACCTTTCTGATGCCACATTTAAAATCATGGTTGATTATTATTTCAAGGGTTTGTCCGATTATGCGATAAGCCAAGGAAATAAGGTGGAACAGAAAGCAATGGATAAGGCTAAAGAAATAATTGTGTCATCGCAATGGGCAGCAAACTCTGCTATCAATGATTATCATCAAGAGCCTTCAAAGGTGCATGTGATAGAGTTTGGGGCTAATATTGACGATAAAGATATCATCGAAAAGAAATTTGTCTATGAAGGACATTTGCATTTACTTTTCCTTGGTGTTGATTGGAAACGCAAGGGCGGTCAAATAGCTGTAGATGCTTGCAAATGGCTTAATGAAAATGGGGTTCCTGCTACTCTCCACATTGTAGGAATTAGAGAGTTAGATGATTCTATCAAGCAATTGCCATACATTGATTATGTAGGATTTCTTAATAAAAATGTTCCTGAACAGTACAATCGCCTCGTACAAGTAATAAAGAAATGTCATTGTATGCTATTACCAACATTAGCAGAATGTTCAGCAATAGCCTTTTGTGAAAGTAGTGCTAATGGTTTACCTGTTTTCTCTCATCTTACGGGTGGTGTAGGTAATTATATCTATAATGGAAGAAATGGTTACTTGTTACCATTAGGAACTACTGGTGCGGATTTTGGTGCAAAGATTAAGGCTTGTCTTGAAAGTGGTGAGTTGGAGAAAATGTCTGTCACAGCACGGGATGTTTATCGAGAAAAACTTAATTGGAATGTTTGGGCTCAAAAGGTAGACACAATTATTAAGAATATATTAGAAGACAAGAATGGCAGAAACAAATAACAAATGCATTGTAAAGCATATTTTGTTTCGTATAATCAAAGTCAAAAATCTTGGAATGTAGTGAAAATATTGTAGAGCGTATTTGTTTTCGTACAAAAAGGCAACGGAATTTCTAGGCTAAGCGTTTCTATATATTTGCGTTATGAGTTTATAGAGTGGTCTTCTGTGTGAATGAATGACGACGTAGATTGTTGTATGAAACAAGTCGAGGAAGATAACGTGTATGGAGAATAGAATTTGAAAAACGATGGCGACATAAATCGCTATTATTTTTAGAATATAAATAATTTATACGCCGTTCAAGGTAAATCTGCTAGCTTTATTAATAGTCAGTAATAAATTGTTGTTGTAAAAATATGGAATATATTAACGTATTATTATATTTGTTGTTGTTTATTATCTTATACAGGAGAAAATGCAACAAAGTAGCCATATTAGCCACAGGTATATGGCTGTTGTCTGCTGTCATAGGTTTATTATACGTTCAAATGCCAGTGCCTATATATAAGAATGCATTGGGGCATGAACTCACTTTTGCTCCTTTTCTCTATCTGTTTGTATGCTTCTTTATAACATTATTGCCTCTCTTGTCTAATAGAGAGGATGTTCGTGTAATATATACGACTAAGAAACAATTGCTGTATCCTTTTTTATGGATACTTGCTGTTTGTGCATTATTTCCTTTTTCAGAAAGTCTCTTTTACCTCATTAAGATGGTGATAACAGGACAGTTCATGACAATGGCAGCAAATTATGATGATATATCAGCAGGTAATATTCAAGCTTTTCAAGTTTCTTATATTAGTAATAGAATACTAGTATTATTAATATGTATGAAACTTATAACGCCAATACTATTCTTTTATATATACCAAAATGTAAAAGCAAGTAAATATCTGAAAATAGGCTTATTTATAGCTTCTATAACTCCTGCTGTTAACAATATGTGTAATGGTGGACGAGTACAAACAGTTTTCATAACTCTTTATTATATAGCATTGTATCTGTTGTTTAAGGAGGCATTAAATGAAAGTGCTCGAAAGTTGTTAAAGAAAATTTCATTATATATTTTTGTAGTCATAGGTACTGCCTTCATTGCGATGACGGTGGGACGTTTCGTCTTAGGTGACAAATTTGGTGGTGGATCAGCATTGGATTTTATTTTTCAATATACTTCTGAAGGAATGTTTAATTTCGACAATTCTCTGTATTATGTAAAGAAAAGCACAGATGGACTTGCAACTTCTTGGACAATAATGAACCATTTTGGTTTGACTGATAGTTTGCCTGTTAATTACACGGATTTTTTGACAGGGAGATTAGGTGTACCTGGATGGTGGTTCTATACTTATATCGGAGATTTGTATGCAGACTTTGGGTTTGTTGGAACTCTTTTGTGGATTTCTACCTTATCTTTTGTTTTCTTAATAATACGAATGCGTAGAAATATGGATATAGCAGATTTGTTTCTTTATTCAATATACTTACATATTGTAGTGAATGGTCTATTCTATTATCCTCACAAAATAGCATTTGAGCCAATTTATGCAGGCATCATCTTCTTCTTGTTATTCAAGATAAATATATCATCAGATTATTATAAGATTAAGTGATTATGGACGTATCAATAATTATTGTAAACTACAATACAAAGCAATTGACCTGTCAGTGTATAGATAGTATTTATGAAAAAACGAACGGTGTGTCGTTTGAAATTATAGTAGTAGATAACAATTCCACAGATGGTTCACAAGAATTATTGTCGCATGACAATCGTATAGTTTTTATAGAAGCAGGAGAAAACTTAGGTTTTGGTAAAGCTAATAATTTAGGCATAAAAAAGAGTTTGGGAAGATATCTATTCTTCTTGAATTCAGACACCATCCTGTTAAATAATGCTATTCTGCATTTTTTTGAGTTTTGTGAGTCGTTTAAAAGTAAAATAGGTGGCGTAGGATGTCTATTGGAAAATGACAAAGGTATTTATATCCATTCTTATGCGAATTTTCCAAGTATACAGTCTGTTTTGCAAGGATTTTTTATTTCTTTTTTATCTAAGATTTCTAGTCAAACTAAAAAAGTTGAAATTGAAAATAATAAAAATATGAGTGAATATTTCTATGTAGATTATGTTACTGGAGCAGACTTATTTGTTAATAGAAAAGTTGTTGAACAATATGGCGCTTTCGACCCAGATTTCTTTATGTATTATGAAGAAACAGAAATGCAAAATCGATGGAATAAAAATGGATATAAGTCTATAATAATTAGGACACCACGAATAATACATTTGGAGGGATGTTCTGTAGGTAAGCAAAAAGAATCGTTTAATGAACGTAAGTTCTTTATGAATCTTGAAAGTCAGAAATTGTATTTCAAGAAAACGCAGTCTTTTATGGGGTATTGGGGATATAGATTTTTCTCATTTCTCTATCTACTTCCAATATTGCGTGGAAAGTATACGATAAAACAAATAATTAGAATGTTAAAAATTATCTTATGAAATTTGAGGTGACGAATGTTTATGTAGGGAATGAGCCTTCTATTGGTTTCAAACCCTTGTTTTTTTTGTGTGTTTGAAAATGTTCAAAATAATTAAAAAATAAAATGAAAATAGCAATTTATAAACCGACTGTATCTGTATCTCCGGTTTGTGGGGTTAAGGTTCAAGCAAAAATGTGGCGTGATGGGCTTGTTGCTTTGGGACATCAAGTTGATTTAGTGAATATTTGGGATGACTATGAATGGGATTCTTATGATTGGTTGATAATGATGGGATTTGGAGGTAACTTCAGAGACTCTTCTAGGGCATTTAGTAAACTGGTTAAAAGAATTGCTATAGCACCAATTATAGACCCTGAATGTGGCCATGCAAAGTATAAGTTCTTCACTAAATATTGGGGAGACCAAAAGCATTTAGGGTTATCTTCTAGATTTCATGATTTGTATTTAAATAAAGATTTCTATAAGCTATGGCTTGTTAGATCTGATTTTGAGGCTTCTTATGTGACAAAATGTTTGGAAATAGAAGAATCAAAAATAGAATTAGTACCACTTCAGTATAGAGTTCCATCTTGCGATAAAATGCCTAACAAGGAAAATTTTTGTTTTCATGCAAGTAGATTAGGTGCGATAAATAAGAATGTTCCACGCTTGATAGAGGCTGCAGTTAAATATAAATTCAATTTGGTTCTGGCGGGGCTGTTAGCTTCTGAAGAAGAAAAGCAATGGCTGCACAATATGATTGATGGTCATAAAAATATTCAGTATGTGGGAGAAGTGTCAGATGCGGAACTTTTGGAATATTATCGACGTTGTAAAGTCTTTGCATTACCTAGTTTGACTGAAGGCGTGGGTATGGTAGCCTTAGAAGCTGCAGCTAATGGGGCAGAAATAGTTTTGACGAATGATGGAGGTCCTAAGTATTACTTGCAGAATCATGCTGAAATCATTAATCCATATTCTGTTGATGAAATTGGTAAGGCTGTTGTGAAGCTTTTGGATAAAAATGTGTATCAACCGGATTTATTAGGATATATGAAGGACAATTTCTCTCCAGAAGCATGTTCTAAAAAATTGGAAAAATGTTTAATAGATAGATTATGATGCCTAATATAAAGAACAAGATTAGCATTATAGTTCCATGTTATAATGTTGAACAATATCTTCCGAAGTGTATAGATAGCATTCTCAACCAAACTTACCAAAACTTTGAAGTTTGGTTGGTGGATGATGGGTCACCTGATAGATGTGGTGAGATTTGTGATGAATATGCCAAGAAGGATGCTCGCATCAAAGTAATCCATAAGAAGAATGGTGGATTGGCTGATGCCCGCAATGTGGCGCTTGACGTGATAACTGGCGAGTATGTGGTGTGCGTAGATAGCGATGACTATATATCACCTACTCATATAGAGGGCCTTTATCATCTGATAGAGAAGTATGGCGCAGATGTTAGTGTCAATACATTCTGTTCTTTTTACGAAGGCTCATCTCCAAATCCAAGCCCAAAATCAACTAAAGATTGGGTTTTAGATGGACTTCATGCTACAGAAATGATGTTCTACCAAGAGCATTTTGATAATACAGCTTGGGGAAAAATGTACAAAGCTAGTCTGTTTGATGGTATTCGCTATCCAAAAGGTTTACTGTTTGAAGACCTTCCTACGACATATCGTCTTTTATTGAAAGCAAATAAGGTGGTTTTTAATGATGAACAGAGCTATTTTTATTTACTTCGTAGTAATAGCATCGAAGGTGCGGCATTCTCTCCACATAAGCTGGATAGTGGCTTACAATTGATGGCATTGATGGATAAGGATAGAGATAAACTGCAGCCTATCATCAAGAGTTATAATTGCCGCATTGTTAGCTTTGTCTTTCATTTGCTGCTACAAATGCCAGATGGATATGCGCATCGTAATGATTTTGAACGTCGCATAAAAACGATTCGACTATCTGTGTTGATGGACAATAGGGCAAGAAAGAAAGCTCGTTTGGCTTGCTTATTCTCTTTTATAGGATTTGGTTTGGTTCAAAAGATATTTAATAAGATGAAAACGAGGAAGTAAGATGTTCTTGGATACTTATTGGAATCTTGATGTTTTTCTTCAAAAGGTAAGGTCTTAACTGATTTGCAATTAGCAGAACTTGCAATGCCTTTCTATTGTGCTGTTAATGGGGAAAGATTCTTTTACCTGCAAATAAATGATGATATGTATATGATAAGATATAATGCTATGCTTAACTTGGTGACAAATGGCGTTGTAAGGAATCATGGAAATGTTGTACCTGAAAGTATAGCTAATATCAAAAAGGTATTGTATAATGTTGAGAGTAGTATATGTAATCTTTTGATAAGATAGATATTTTGAAACTTTTACGTTTTTGGTTTTGTTAATTTCTGAAATATTCAAAAGAAAGTGAAGTTTTGGTGAACATATGAATAAAGAATATTTTTGTGATTTATTATGGAGAAAATAAAGATACACTTCGATAAAATCTTTGATTTACTTTGGCAAGAAGGTATCATGAAAAGGTATGATGGTATCTATCTAATTACCTCTCTTCTTTATCTAAAAAGCCTTGAAGATATGGAGAGTGTCGATGTCGGAAATAGAATCGGTGAAGAATCTGTTTTTGAAGATTGTGAAAAGAATAAATGGTCTTCGCTAATCGATATGGATATGTTTGAAGCCTATCCATATTATTTTGATAAAATTTTTCCTTTTCTGTGTCTGCAACCATTAGGTATAGGTTTTGATTCTTTCTGTCATATAATGCCCATTCGTATATCAGAATATGGGTTCTATCAAATATTGACAGAAGTTGGCAACATTTTTGCTGATATTCTAGAAGGTGCTGACATAGCCAAAGATAATATCAGTATATATGGAGATATTTTTGAATGCTTGTTGACTTATCTTGATGGAAATTTTGCTGAAAATCATATACTTTTAGCACCGAAGAATCTGAGACAACTACTATGTGAATTAGCACAGTTTCAAGGTGATGAAACAGTTTATGACCCAGCAATGGGAATTGGAAACTTGTTGGTAGAAGCTAATAAGCAGATGCTTATTAAACGTTCTTCTGGAGATAAATTAATTGATAATCAAGATGGATTTCCTGAGTTTAAAAAGAATGAGATAACATCTGTTTCTGGATATTGGGATAATGAAAAGATTTTGGAAGGTGACGAAGGCGATATGGGATATTTGTTCTTGGCTCAAATGAACTTTTATTTCCATCATATTAACCTACAGCAGCCTCAGTTTAAAAGAGGGATGCTTGCTGGATTGATGCGGACTTTGCACTTTGACAGAGTTATAAGTGTAATGAAGCCACATAGACCATTGCCAAAAATCATAGATGATAGCATCATGAAGTTAGCTCAAGATGGTATTGCAGTCTTAGTTGTACCTTTACAATTCTTATATAATTCTAGTAAGCGCTATTCGAATGTTCGTATAAAATTACTTGAGCAGTTTTGTGTCGAAGCTGTTATCTCATTGCCGGACCATGAGTTTGCACCACAGTCCTCCATTAGAACAGCTATCATTGTAGTCTCAAAAAGACGAACTTCGGCTAATCATAAAATTTGGTTTTGCGACTTGAAGAATGATGGCTATAGCAATGATATGAAACGTATCAAGAATACAGATACGCCATTGCCCTATTTGGTACAATCATTTCTGAAAAAAGAAGAAATTCATAATGACTGGTTTGATAGCGAACTTGTTTCTTTAGAAGAAGTGTTGGAAAATGACGCATCTCTTCTTGTTGCCCAATACATTGATATTTGTGACGATATTATGGAAGAAATAGATTTGGATCTCATTATCAGTCATCTGGATGATTTGCAATATAAAATAAAAGGTGGTATAGATGAATTGAAACGCTATTTGTAATTGGTATGAATTATCTGGAAAAAACTATAACTGAACTTTTTGAGGTCAAACTGTTTAAAAGTCCTTCAACACAATCATGTCTAAATAAAGAGGGGATAATTGTTGGCTTTGATGGTGTTTTGTATGTTGATTATAGCTTAGATGAATATATGTACACAAGTGCAATCCTGTTTTTAGAGAAAAAAGATCAGGAAGAGTTGCTTGTGAAGTATGCTTATTACTATCTGTTGGCTAATAAAGATTGGATATATAGAATTCTCAAAAGTATAAGAAGGTTGACACCATTAGTGTTTTCCCGATTAACCATCAAGTATCCAACTATTTCTGAGCAGAATGAAATTGTACAGAAACTTGATTTGATTCATAAGATCAAGGGCTGGCAATTTGGGGCTTATGGAAATTTGACAAACTTTCCTTATTCTTACTATCAAAGAATGGAAAAAGCTTCTGGATTCTTGTGGAAAAATGAGATGAAATTAAGTAAATTAGTGGATATTCGTCAAGGAAAAGGTAACAAAGAGAGTTTATTTTTGAATGTTAAGGTAAATTCTGAAACAATAGAATTCAGTGGTAAAAGTAAGGTTATATTGTAAATGAAGTCTGAAAAAAGCAATTCTTATTTTTTGGCTTGTGCTTTGCCTACTAGGAAACTTTTTAGAATGTTGAGGTCTTCTACTATTGCCAGCAAAATTCCTCTTTTGCAAATGAAAAATTTAACGATTAAGTTACCTTCTAAAAAGGAGCAGATGCACTTCGAAGAAATTTTCAGAAAAGTTGATGAGATAAAAAGCTATATGAAAGAATTTGTAGAGCGGATGAGTCTTATAGAAGATTTCTATCTTTATTCTTTTCTATATCGCAAAAATTTTGGCAGAACATTTTCTTCGAATACAAATTTTGATTCCGGTAAATACTCTTACGAGAATTCTTCCATAATAGATACTTTGCAAACCTTTAATGCCATCAGAACGGAGTTGTATAAAGAATTGAATAATGATGAAGTCATTCAATATTTTGACTCAGTTACTCAATCAGTCTGTTTGAAAAGAAAATGAAATTGTTACATTTAAAAATAGATTCAGAAAAAGGGTTTAGAAGCCTTCGGAAAGGTTTTGAAATGCATTTCCATCATCCTGATAATTTAGATGAGATGAGGAAGTTTCATCCATTTTGCCTAGTTGGACTTAATGGGTGTGGCAAGTCGAATGTATTGGAGGCTTTATCACATATTTTCTATCATGTTGAGCTATGTGTTAGTAAACACTTGCCTGATTATGTTTTGGATGCATGTGTATTTTCACCTAAAAAATGCGTGATAGATGCATTTGTCTTAGATTATCTTATATTGGTTGACCAGAATAAGGATAAGATATTTCAAAAAGATTCAACTAGATTAATAAGGATTTCCAAGAAAGAAGGTGAAGCTCCCAAACTGACAGTCTTCTTTCCTGAATCAACCTCTCTAGGGGCCTTTGTTGTTGATTTAGATGGAGGAAGCAATGGTAAAGGTGATTTCCTTAAATCTTTTTTGCCAAAATATGTAGTTGCATATTCTTCTGGTGAAAACGAAATATTGAACATTCCTTTCATAAAGAGTCGTTTGCTTCATCTTGATGAGTTTAAACAGGCAACGGTTGGTGGTTATCTGGATTATGTTAATCCTGAGAACAACCTGATTTATATTGATACAAATATGAGCCAAGCCATATTATTATGTTGCTTGCTCTTTGAGGAAAAAGAAACTTTGGCTTCATTGGCTTCGTATGATAATACAGGTATATTGAAGGTCACCCGATTTAGGATGAGTATAAAGAAACGTTTCTTTAGAGTTCAAAAAAAGAACAAGGAATATTCTTTTCTTTATTTATTGGAAAGAGATTTATTCCCTAAACTTCAAAAATGTTGTACCATGTCTTGGTATGATGATTCTAATGAGGTTTATTATTTCGATTTTTTTGTAAATGAGGCCACAAAACAGGCTTTCAAATTTCATTTTTCTTCCAGTATGGAATGTTTCCAGGTGTTTCGGTTACTTTACGAACTTAATTATCACTTTGTAGGAGATACTAAGGTTAAAGAAATCATACATTCAACAGGTATTTATACAGATGGGAAAATCGGATTGCCTGGTGCCGATGATGACATATTCCATTTTCTTGATTTTTATATAGATAAACAAATTGACAGAAATGGAAATCATGAAGAAATGCTACTGAGACAGTTGTCTGATGGTGAACATCAGTTTATTCATACTATGGCTATCTGCTTGTTATTGAAAAGAGAAGATTCTCTTTTGTTGTTGGATGAGCCTGAAACTCATTTTAATCCAAGCTGGCGTTCTCGTTTTGTTAGTATATTGAATGATACATTGAATGCTGCATGCGGCAATGAACATGTAGATAAGGGTGTATGGAATTTTCATAAAGATATCTTGATTACGTCACATTCGCCTTTTATCATATCTGATTGTCAATCAGAAAATGTGATTATTTTGGATAGAAATGCAAATGATGAGCCTTTTGCAAAGCGAGCTTCAGAGTTGGGTATTAAAACTTATGGTACTTCTATCGGTTTGTTGATGTCTGAGATATTCAAAAGTAATGCTAGTATAGGAAAACTTTCTGATACTGGTATCCGAAAGGTGATAGAGCAGGGTGGAACAAAGGAGGAAATCAAGAGAAGACTGAATGAAAGTTTTGGGGATTCAGTTGAAAAATTATTGGCAATAGAATCTTTGGAGTAACTATGGTACAATTATCATATCGTCCAATCAAGACAGAACTGTATCGTGTCCAGTGTTTCGTGAACTATATTATGCTGGAGGTAATATTAAAGGCTCATAAAAGCAAAAAAAAACAGTTTTCTGTTAATATGGTTATCCCTCGGTATAGAACTTTGATAGAAGGAGTAAATAAGGAATACTTACTCAATCCATTGAAAGTGATGTTTAAGGGTTGTAAAACTTTAAATCCTTACCAGTTGAAAGTATTGAGGAGGGCTGTTTATTCCAATAACAGAATAGAAGATTTGTGTGAAGGAAAAGTAAAACCTGTACACTACTCTGAACTAGAGGCTGTTCTTGGTGCAGATAACAAGGAAGTTGTTTCTGCGATAAAGACTTTCTGCTATGAATTGTATGATCATTGTTTGAAGAGGAAACCGTTTATAGACGAATATGAAAACATAAGAGACTATTATAAAAAGCTTGTTGCTCGAAATTCCAATTGTATTATGTGTGGTTTTCTAGATGTCATAGATACGGAACTGGATGATACGATGAGTGCTTTTGACCATTACCTGCCAAGGGCACTTTATCCATTTAACTCTGTGAATATGATGAATCTTGTGCCTACATGTGACAAATGTAACGAGAAATATAAGAAAGCTAAGGATCCGTTGTTTGAAGAAGTACAGCAGTTGTATAAACGAAAAAATCAGCTGACCTGCTTTTATCCATTTTCGGGAGTATCATATTTGATAGTAGTTGGAGTTAAATTTTCTTCTCCTTATAAGGAAGAAATACCAAAAGAGGATATTGAAATTACGCTTAGTTGTGATGGACAGCAGGAAAAAGTTGATAATTGGGAACGGCTTTATGGTATAAAGAAACGTTATCGAGCTTGGGTAGGTAATGATAATGCTTATGATTTTTACATGTATGTAAAGCGAGAGGCTTTAGAACGTAATTTTTCCTTAGACAGGATGATACAGCTGAGGGAGATGAATATAGAAGGAGATATGAATTTCCTTAAAGTTCCATTTCTGAAAGCAATTTTAAATTCACAAAATAATAAGATATAATCAAATTACAATGAAGATATTACATATAGGTCAGATGATAGGAGGATTGGATATTTATATCCGAAACTCTATTATATATAATAAGCTGGAAGATAATGAGTATGTCATTGTCTGTGGTAAGGATGATAAGCATCAGCCTGTTATCAGAAATGGTGTAGAGGTGAAGGAAAATCCTATATCATTGTTCCGCTCGCTTAATCCTTTGAATGATTTGAAGGCTTTGGTAGAAGCTGTCAAGATTATAAGGAAGGAGAAGCCGGATGTGATTCATTGCCATAGTGCAAAAGGTGGCATCATTGGAAGAACTGCGGGATGGATTACAGGTGTGAAGACATTTTATACGCCTCATGCTTTTTCTTATCTCTGTACTCCTTCGAAGTTGAAACGATGGGTGTTTATGACTATAGAACGATTGACTCGTTTCAAGACATACGTATTAGCTTGTTCGGAGTCCGAACAGGAAATGGCAATCAAGGAGGTTGGCTATTCTGAAGAGCATGCATTGGTTTGGCACAATGCCGTGCCAGATTCATCTCTTGAAAGGGGAAAAATGGTTGATATATCTGAGCCTTATACTTGCTATATCGGGCGACCATGCTACCAGAAGAATCCTTTGTTTTTGCTTGATGTCATCAAGAAGGTAAAGGATAGAGGATGCAATCTCAAATTTATCTTGCTTGGTGTTGGCTATCATTCTCCAGAATTAGATGCAATGAAAGCCAAAATGCATGAGTTAGGATTGGAAGATTCCATTCGTCTGGAACCTTGGATAAATCATGCAGACTGCCAAGAGTTTGTGCGTAAGTCGCTGTTCTATATATCTACAGCTCTTTATGAAGGTTTACCTTTGGCTATCATTGAAGCTATGGCGAATGGCAAGGCGATTATAGCCAGTGATGTAGTTGGAAATAAGGATTGCGTAAGAAATGGCGAGAATGGTTATCTTCTACCTTTGGATGCAGATGCCTATGCTGATAAGATTATCCAACTCGTAAATGACAAAGAATTGAGAACATCTATGGAGAAGAATTCCAGAGCTTTATTCTTGGAAGAATTCTTCATAGAAAATAGAATTAAATACTTGCAAAATCAATATAATATGGTTTATAATCTGAGATATGGGGGCAAATCTTGTCCTTCTAAAGACTAACATTGATAATGTAATTCTGGTATCTACACAGAGCAAGCTGGTGAGATGCGTGAAGGGTAGAGTGATAACTTCTATCACCCTGAGGCTGATGGGGGTATCTCTATCCTGGATGAATCACTCGGGATTGACTGGCGCATTCCTACGGAACATGCTAATCTTTCGGAAAAGGATACAAAACATGAGGTATTGAAGGACTTTGAAAGTCCTTTTGAATACTAAATGTAGATTTATACAAATAAAACAACAAATACTAATCATTTAACATTAAGACAATGTAGGGAATAGTATTAGCAGGTGGTAGCAGTACACGCTTGTAACCAATCACCAGTCTTCAGTTATCGAGTAAGCGACCCAGAGCGATATGGTGTGGCTGAGTTTGATGAGCAAGGCAATTGCCTCAGCATTGAAGAGAAGCCTCAGCATCCAAAGAGCAACTATGCTGTGGTAGGCTTATACTTCTATCCTAACAAGGTAGTAGAAGTAGCCAAGCATACCCATGATTCCCTTTCTGAGGCATCTACCTTTATCGAAGTCTTGGAGAAGCGCCAGGGCTTGAAGGTAGCTTGTCTGGAAGATATCTGCTTTCTATATTGGATGAAGGAGGTGGACCTACATACGCACTTGATTTGGCTAATGCCATTATCACCATATTGGATAAGGTAGAGGCTGCCCAGAGCAAGGATGAATATGTTGGAGTTTATCATTTCTCAAACGAGGGTGTCTGCTCCTGGTATGATTTCACCCAGATGATTGCAAGAATCGCCGGTCATACGGAATGTGACATCCAACCATGTTATAGCTCGGAGTATCCTTCTCCTGTAACTCGTCCTGCTTATTCAGTATTGGATAAGCGAACCATCAAGGAGACCTTTGGTGTAAAGGTTCCTTATTGGGTGGATTCTTTGGAGAAGTGTATTGCTAATCTTAAGCAGGATTGTTAGAAGTCTGCTCAAAAATACTAATCATAAAGTTTAAAGTTCAATTTTCAAAGTTCAAAGTTAATGAAGAATATCATTATCACGGGCGGTGCTGGTTTCATCGGCTCACACGTAGTA
>ERZ1023670.125-NODE-125-length-27115-cov-31.873910_pt1 | contig 27115 bp, 29 predicted proteins | sample MGYA00380342_ERZ1023670 | MGnify/ENA primary metagenome ERZ1023670 (study PRJEB33179, sample SAMN07448984) | human gut metagenome | biome: Human-gut; feature: Human associated habitat; material: Faeces | host: Homo sapiens | place: India: Bhopal | collected...
CTGACGAGATAAAAAAAGATAAGGAATAATCAAGAAAGAAGACCGAGATGCTGAAAGATTTCGCTTCACCATTCGATATCACCGTAGATCTCTACAAGTAATTGGTAAGAGTTGAAAAAACTCCCCCAAAATTTGGTAGTTTCACAGAAAACCCTTATCTTTGCTGCGAATTAAATATAGAAGTTATGGCACAGTTAACATTACAGATAGATAGTCCATCTTTGTTGGAGCAATTAAAGAATGTCCTCTCTCTTATGAGAGGCGTTAAAATAGTTTCAGACTCCCCAGTTTCAAGGAGTGCTGCTTTGGAAGATGTTCCAAACGCAGAAACTTTGGCAGCAATGAAAGAGGCTGAGAGTGGTCATGATGCGGGAGTAGTTCGAGTAGATAGCTTAGAAAGTTTCATGGCATCAATGGAGGAATAGGGTTTATGAAAGAAATTCGAAAGACCTCGCAGTTCAAGAAAGATTATAAGCGTTTTAAGAATGATAAAGAATTTGTAGAAACGCTTATGGGGATAGTTAAGCTTTTGGCAGAAGGCAATCAGATACCGGAAGAATATAATCCTCATTCTTTGAAAGGCAACTGGAAGAACTATATGGAATGCCATATAGAAAATGATACACTTTTGATTTGGTTTGATAAGAACAATAATGCAATAGAATTAGTTCGTTTAGGTTCGCATTCTGAATTATTTGGTAAAGGACGTAAGCGCTGATCTCCATAACAGTCAGGCGGTCCCATCCCGCACAACATGGCGTAGACCTTTGATGGTCCGCCAACCTTAGAGCGTAGCGGTTCTGAGCACCGGAGGGCGGTTACATCCTTCCTTCTGAGGAGGAAGGCTTGGTTAGAGGTGGAGCTCCCTTTGGAAAGGGAGACGGAGGGATTCGAAAAAATACCTTTTTTAATGGGAAAAAGCGATGCCAGTGAGTGCAATGAAAACTCGCTTTCAAATTGCCGAGTGCAGCTCGCTTTATCAACAAGGAAGGACGGGATGATATGCATGCAAAGCCATTTTGACAATCATGTGATGTAATCAGAATGAATACAACGAACAAAGGGGAACGACCAAAGACTGGTTGTTTCCCTTTGTTCGTTTAGAGGCAATTGTATCAGGTGTATCTGCCATCATCACAAAGGTTGCAACCAAACGAAAGATGGAGAAGGACCACGCAAATCTATCTCAATTCTATCAAAAGCTCAGAAGTAGATGATGCCAACGCCAAAATAACTTGCAGCCCTATAAGCTGCAAAAAAGAATAAAAAGAGGGATTTTGTAAAATGAACCAAAATGAACCATTTTTCCAGAATCTTTATATAAAAGATACAGAAAAACCGAAAACTTTCGTTCAATCAACGACTTAGGAAATTATGTACGAAAAGAATAGTAAAATAATGTTGATTTTCGTAGAATGATATTAATTTTTTAACACGCATAATTTGCTAGTTTCCAACAATTTTCGTATTTTTGCAAGGAGATTCTGTGTCTCTTATATCGAGATTCAGATGAACGTCATCAAAAAACGAACTTGATTCGCATGATGAAAGAGACAAATATACAATCACAGGTTACGTCCACTATTGCAGGGGACGACGGCGAAGCCATGGCAAAAAGTGAAGGATATGTAGCTGAAAATGGTTTTGTAGCAACAGATCCGACGCACTTTGGAAAGACGTATCATGATAAACAGTCGAGGTAAACGTGTTGTCCGTGAGGCTGTTTTCTTACCACCTTTGTCTTTGTGAGAGTTGAGGACAAAAATCTTAATGAAATCCGCTTCCGCTCCTGCACAATCTTATTCCTGTGCCATGCCAATGATTGATGAAATACGTAGTCTCGACTACAAAGGTCAAGCCAAGGTCTGCAAGACCTTTCATCAATACTTGCCGAAGCATCCCAAAGTGGTATCCTTCTTTCTCGACCGTTTCGAGGAAACTTATTCTCGAATCAATATGAGAGACCTTGAAGAATCTATTGAATGGATAGGCTATGCCGTTAATGATATGGACAACACCATTTCGGAGATTGACTATAACGCCCCTATGACTTTCTTCGATATAGAGAAGGTGATGGGAAAGGTAATCAGTAAAGAGCTGAAGAGTAATTCTCTTAAATAAGAATAGCACTTGTTCTTTTTGGGAACATATGGGTAGTGATGGCAAACAATGTAATTAAACAAAACAAGTTGATTATGCACTAAATAAAATTAAGATATGGCAAGAAATGTATATAGTGATGGCTATCAATACTATCGTGGCAAATGCTGTGTGTTCATTAGTCATCAGCAGCAAGATAAACCTGCAGCTAAGATAATCGCTAATTATTTATTATCTTGCGGTATTGATGTCTACTTTGATGAGTATGATTCAAGCATCAATCGTAGAAATCCGCAAAGTGTAGTCAATGCAATTAAAGCAGGATTGAGAAAGAGCACACATTTGATGTGCTTGTTGAGTGAAAATGCTATGAAGTCCAAGTGGATTCCATGGGAAGTGGGTTATGGTTATGAACATAATGTCTTCTGTGTGAAACTTAAAGAAATCGCTTATTCTTTACTGCCGGAGTATTTGCAGGTTGTGCCTGTCTATAGTGGATATGAGGCTTTAGATGTTGCTATTCGTAATATGCGTAACACAAATAACATATGTGAAGGTCAGATGAGAACTTTCTCCAATTATTCTCATCCTCTATCCTCAATCATGTTTGACAATATTAGTAAATATTATGGATGATTTTAAAACACCTTTAGCTATAGTAGTTGCTTACGATAAGCAATTTACAGGCGGGCTTTCTATATATGAAGACCTTTATCATTTGTTGTGCCGAAATGCTAATGAACCATTGATAGATGGATTAGATATTCCTGTCTATTTCCAAACTAATCAAGAAGATGGCATAATTTATGATGTCAGAAAAACTATCAATGCAGATAAGGTTGTGGTATTATTGTTGGTTGATCTTTGTATGTTCAATAGCTCTGCTTGGACAGATTACATCAATGAATTAGTCAATGACGATAAGAATGGGGTGGTAAAAGTATTGCCGGTAGCCTTATGCCAATACGCATTTAATATAAATCATGAACTGGGGAAACAACAATATATTCGTCTGAAAAGTTATGATATCCGAGCTTGTTGGCAAGAGTTTCTGATAAGGTTTTATGATGATTTGATCAGAACGGTATGTGATTCCCAAGAGAAGTTACAGATATTCATCAGTCATACAAAGAAAGATGAAGATCGTTTAGGTATTGAGAAGGCAAACGAGTTGAAGGCTTATTTGCGTGCAGATACCAAACTCAATTCCTTTTATGATGCCAATGATATTCTTGATGGATATAGCTTTGGTGATCAAATCAAGAAAAAATTGAAAAAATCTCTTTTGGTTATTTTAGAGACTTCAACTTATTCTGATAGGGAATGGTGTAGAATAGAAGCTATTGTAGGCAAGGAAAATCATGTTCCAACTGTTGTTGTCAGTTTGTTTAATGGCTTGATACCTCGTACTTTTCCTTACCTTGGTAATACACCTAAGATTCGGTTTGGTGGTAATTGGGATGAAGTTATTTGTTTGCTTCTTCGTACAGCTTTGGATAAGTATTATGAAGAAAGATACTTGGAGAATTTTAGTCAAGCAAATAGTAAGGTGATACCGATGATGCCTGAATTTATCAATATTGGTAAAGTTGACGGAGTCAATCAAATCTTGTATCCAGAGCCTCCTTTAGGTAATGAAGAATTGGAAGTGGTGAAGCGCCAATTCCCAACAATTACCTTTAATACGCCAAGTCAAATTTTTTCAGCTTCTCGTTTCTTGGAAGGCAAAAACGTAGCAATTTCCATATCTGAGTCTCCTGACTCTTCTATTCTTGGAATTGGAAAAGCGATGTTTGAGGATTTATCTGTAGAACTTGCAAGGCATCTTCTCATTTCTGGCGCTCATCTTGTTTATGGAGGAGACTTAAGACCAGGTGGCTTTACTGAGTTGTTTAAAGATTTAGCCTATCAATATGGTATATATGAGAAGGATAAAACCTTGAAGAATTATTTCACCAACTATTTGGCTTGGCCAATATACGTAGGAATGACACCAGCAACTCATGCTGAATACAAGTCTTGTCGTGTTCAATGTCAGAAGGCTACGATACCAGATACAATTCCGACCGATTTACATGGGCAAATGGTTCCACCTTCTACTGTTGAGAATTTATATTATTGGGCAGAGTCACTAAAAGCTATGCGCCTAGAAATGGAAAGCAACATAGATGCTCGAATTATCTTGGGTGGAAGAGTGACTGGATTTAAGGGATATATGCCTGGTTTATATGAAGAAGCTATTATTGCTGCAAATTGTAAGCATCCGATATTTCTCTTGGGCGGCTTTGGTGGTGCTTCAGCACGCTTGATTCAATTGATAAAAGGAGAAACGTCTTCTGACAAACTATTTGAGGAGTGTTGTTCTCACCATTTATATCAAGAGTTTGTCTCTTATTTGGATAAAGAAAAAGTAGAGATGAACTTTAAAGCTCTTGATGTATTTTCCAACAACATGGATGTTTTGAAGAACGGACTTTCGAAGGAAGATAATGAACGATTATTTGTAACAACTAATGTTACAGAGATAATAGCTTTGATATTGAAGGGTTTGCGCTCTTTGATTTAATTTTATTAAAAAGTAAAATATGCATAAAGTTTTTGTTAGTTTTCATCATGCCAATGATCAATGGTATAAGGATGAATTAGTAAAATGGGGAACAGAAAATAATGTGTTTATAGATGGTTCTGTAGATATGGGGGAAATACCGGACAACTGGGATGCTCAACATATTCGAGAATATATTCGTGATAACCATCTGAAGGATACGACTGTAACAATTTTATTGGTTGGTACAGAAACCAAGAATCGTAAGCACATTGATTGGGAGCTTTTTTCCAGTATGTATGATGGTAAGGTTAATAAAAAATCTGGGATTTTGGTAATTAACCTTCCTTCTGTATGCTGTCAGCATCATACGCTTTGTACAAAAGAAGAGAAAGAAGCAATCTTACCTAATCAAAAAACATGGATAAGTATAAATGACCGTTCAGAATTTGATAGGCGTTATCCATATATGCCGGCACGAATCATTGATAATTTACTGAAGAAAGGTGTAAGCATATCTGTAATAAACTGGAGTGATCTATCTGTTGATAAGTTGAAATTATTGATAGATAAGGCTTATGATGCTAGATCTAACAATGACTATGATATGAGCCGAGAAATGAGAATGAAAAATTCTTAGTTGTTTCTGAGCAGATAGGGCAGCATCATAATGATGATGCCCATAATCAGGCGGTTCCATCCCGCACAACCTGGCGAGACCTTTGATTGGTCCGCCAACCTTATAGAGTAGCGGTTCTGAGCACCGGAGGGCGGTTACATCCTCTCGTCCCTGAGGGAAGAGAGGCTTGGTGAGAAAGGTGGAGCCTTCTTTAATGGGAAAAAGCGATGCCAATGAGTGCAATGAAAGCTCGCGTTCAAATTGCCGAGTGCAGCTTGCTTTATCAACAAAGAAGGACGGGATGATTTTAGAAATTCTTATTTTTAAGAACAAAAGATAAAACAAAGAATATAGTAAAAACAGAAATAGAAGGCGTACTCATTATAGAGCCACGCCTCTTCCGTGATGCCCGAGGCTACTTCTTCGAGAGCTTCAGCGAGCGAGAGTTTGAAGAAAAGGTTGCCCCAATCCTGGGTCACAGTGTTCACTTCTGCCAAGACAACGAGTCTATGAGCAGTTATGGTGTGATGCGAGGTCTACACTTCCAGCGTCCACCTTATACCCAGAGCAAGTTGGTACGCTGCGTAAAAGGTAGAGTGCTCGATGTAGCTGTGGATATTCGCAAGGGCTCCCCTACTTATGGCAAGCATGTGGAAGTAGAGTTGACAGAAGATAATCATCTCCAGTTCTTCATTCCAAGAGGCTTTGCTCATGGTTTTGCCGTGTTAAGTGAAACCGCTGTTTTTCAATACAAGTGTGATAACTTCTATCATCCAGAGGCAGATGGCGGTATCTCAATCCTTGATGATAGCCTTGGTATTGATTGGAAAATCCCAACAGACCATGCGATACTCTCTGAGAAAGATACCAGGCATGATATGTTGAAGGATTTTGATAGTCCTTTTGGTATCAGTGTAAACTTATACTAATTATGTACAGGTCTTTTTTCCGTAGAGACAATCTTTTTTAGTTCTTTCTAAACATAAGATAATGGCAAAACCAAGAATATTTATAAGTTCAACCTTTTATGATTTAAAACAAATTAGGACGGATTTGGATAACTTTATAAAAGGCATGGGGTATGATGTTGTTAGAAATGAACAAGGTAACATACCATATGGGCTAAATAACAATTTGGAAGAATATTGTTATAAAGAAATTAGCTCAGTAGATATACTTGTAGCAATCGTAGGAGGTCGCTTTGGATCGGAATCAGATGCGAACAACAACTATTCTATAAGTAATCAAGAACTCAAGACAGCAATAAATCATAATAAGCAAGTCTATATTTTTATTGAAAAAGATGTAGATTCAGAGTACTATACATATCTAAAAAACAAAGAAAATGATATAGTATACTCTCATGCAGATGATGTTCGTATATATAAATTTCTTGAGGAGATACATGGATTGAAAAAAAATAATGTAATCCAACCTTTTTCTTCATCAAGTGATATTATTAATTTTTTGAAAGAACAATGGGCAGGACTGTTTCAGCATTATTTGCAAGAGCAAGCAAATATTGCTGAAACAGATATGCTAAAACAGTTGAATGATTCTTTGATGACAGTTAGGGATTTGACTAAATATTTGGTCAATGCAAACGAAAATCAGAATAAAAATTTAAGCGGTGTATTGATATATACTCATCCTGTTTTTAACGAATTGCGTAAGGTTATGGGATGGAAATTCCCAATTATTTTCTATAGTATAGATGACTTGACTAATTTATTGCGTCCGTGGTCTTATGTGTGTATTGAGCCATCAGACAAAGAAGGATATATCAAGTATTCGAATGATAACTATAGCTATAATTTGTATGTGTTGTCAAGTTTATTCGATAATGATGGAAAACTTCTTTCTCCTACAGTATCACCGACACTCTCTATGGTATTAAAGGAAAAAGTTGAAAATGATTTGCCATTTTGATTTCAACTAATATGATTTAAATTTTATGATAAAGGCATTTATATCCCATAGCAGTGCTCAAAAGACATTTGCTGATGAAATTGCAAGGATTTTGGGCTTTGACAATTGCTTTATAGACAATAGTACATTTGAGAATGGAATGAAAACTATTGATGAAATATATAAAGCAATAGGTTGTTCTGCAATTTTTGTTTTTCTTATTTCAAAGGAGGCTCTGGCTTCTGATTGGGTAAAAGAGGAGTTGTCTAATGTGCGTGATTATGTTGATGATGGTAAAATCACTTTTTTGCCATTCATTATAGATGAACGTATAAATCATGATGAGGCTTCTATCAAACCATGGATACGCAAAGATTATAATTTACAGACGTATTCTAATCCAATCCTTGTTGCCAGAAAAATCAAGGAAGAGATTCGTGAGATTTCATGGAAAATGTATCCTGATTTACGTAAAAAAGATTCTTTGTTCCAAGGACGTGATGAAGAGTTGGCTCTTTTAAAAAGAAAATATTATGATGGGAATATGTCTGCTCGTCGATGTTTAATTATTTCTGGTTTTCCTCCTGAAATTGGTCGTAGAAAACTTATTACAGAATATGTAAAAAGTGAATTGTCACCGACTAAGTCTTCCGCTTATGAGCCTATATTGATTGACCTCAATGAAAATTCAAGCATAGAAGATCTAATTTTTCAATTGAATGATATTGTGCTTTGTTATAGTCGTGACGAAATATTGGTTATAAGTTCACAAAAAAAGGACGAAAAGGTAAAAGTTGCAGTTCGTCTGTTTTGTCTAATTGAGCAGATGAAAGAAGTCGTTATAATTAGAGATAATGGTGTCTGTGTTTTATCTGATGGTCGTTTGTCTTATTGGTTTTCTGACATTCTTCATAACCCAGATTTGCCTCATAGAATGTGCTTGTTTGTTGCAGCATCTTACTTTGTGAGTCAAAGAACTGAAAATATAGAATCCTCGTTAATAAGTTTAAGGATTAATCCTTTGAAAAAAGATGCGATAAAGGTATTGTTCTTTGCTTATGCAGACATAAAGAATATCTCAATTCCGTCTGGTGCTGATTCTCTTATTGAGAAAATCCCTGGGTTGCCTTCTTATATTTTCAGAAGTGCTGATTTGATGGGAATGTATGGTAATACTCATAAAGTTGTTGCAGAAATAGACAGAATGCTTAAGGATGAAGAAAAAGGTTATGTTCCCATCATTAATAAACTGAAAGAAGATGAAGATGTTTTCCAAGTTTTGGTGTTAATGCATAACTTTGAGTTCATAAGCCATGATATTATAGAGCAAGTTCTTGCTCGTATAGGTAAGTCTGACAATATATATAAATATTTAGAAAAGTTATATTCGTTTGGTCTATTTGAAACAATAGGTGGAAATAACCAATATTTAAGACTCAACTCGGTAGTTTCTGATTATATTAGGCGAAACAAGATAGGTTTGAATGTGGATTTTCGTAATTCTTTGCAGCAAGTTTTGAAAGAGTATGTAGTGTCTGATGATTCTGCTTATGAAGATTTGTCTGGCTATTTAATGGGTATTCAAACGGCTATAAAAGAAGATATTAAACATATTGATAAAAAATATTTAATACCTTCTTTTACGTTAAAGGTAATTATTGATGAGTATGGTAATAAGCAATACGAGAAGGTTGTAGCTTTAAGCGAACGCTTTTTGGAAGATAGCATCAATTATTATGACGAGATTGTTCGTTCGATAAGATATTGGCTTTGTATGGCTCTTTGTCGTCTTAGAAGTGATAAATTCTATAATGTAATTGATAAATTCAATGGATATTCTAAGTCATTCCTTTTAGGATTTTATCATCGTTGTAAGGGAGAATACAATCCTGCATTGGGGTATTATCAAGCGGCTTTAGATCAATCTAAAGCCAACAAAGATGCTAACTATGTGGCAAAAGCCAAGCATGAAATCGTAGTTGTAAAGTTGAAGCTTGATGATTATGAGGGAGCCTTGAGTCAAGCTAAGGACAATTATAGTAAACAAAAGACCAATAGGTATCATGTCGAGGCATATTTTAAGTGTATAGCTCGTTCTGCAAATTTGGATAGTGTTCTTCTTGCACAGCTGTTGGGTGAATATAAGCAGCTGGTTGTAGATTCAAAAACAGAAACAATTTATCAAACTATGAGCTTGGAATATAGATATTATGCATTGCATGACAAAAGTGTATTGGTTGAGTTAAGAAGATTGGTGGCTTCTTCTGAAAAAAATATTAGATTTTATCCATATAAGGCTCTTCGGGATATTGCAGCTCGTATGAATGCACTCCGTACTATAGATGATTTGCCAAATATCTATAAGGATGATCTTAACGATCGTGATTTGGAATTAGAACAATAAATATTCATAAAAACTTTGTGATTATGAAATTACCATTGACTATTCATATCCTTTATCATAAGGATAATAAAGATGGTTTGAAGCTTTATTCAGACCTGTATAAAGTTTTATGTCGTGATTTTAAGCGACCATTTGATTCTGGCATTGGAATACCTGTATATTTTTATTCAGATGACGACGGTGGTTCTATTAGCGACGTGGATTTTGATATTAGCGATAAAACATTAGTCTTATTGTTGATAGATCAGAACATGTATATATCTCCAAAATGGAAAGAGTATATAGGAAAGAAATTACTTCCTGGTCTTAATAGTAATTCTGATAGAAAATTGGTGTCTATCAGTCAATATAAGTATGCTTATGAGTTAAATGCAAAATTAGGTAAATATCAGTTTCTAAGTTTTAATAATGAATCTGTTTATCAGCATAGGGATGAGTTTTTGATGCGATTGTATGATATATTGAATCGTTTTATTGCTGGTTCTGGCAGTCAACAACAAACAATATTCATAAGTCATTCAAAGCGAGATGATGATAAAAAAGGACTTCGTTTGGCTACAAGCTTGCGAGATTTCTTATTGGAAAATGAGACAAAGCTCAGTTCTTTCTTTGATGTGAATAACATAATGGAGGGCTATGATTTTGAGAAACAAATTTTGAATAGCGTTGACAGTTCCATTATGGTTGTTATTTTCTCCAACACATACTCTTCTAGAGAGTGGTGTGTTAAAGAAATTCTTCAGGCAAAGAAAAATAAAATACCAATGATTGTTGTCTTTGCAGTAAATGGCGATATAGATAGAGTGTTCCCTTATATGGGTAATGTTCCTGCAACCCAGTACAATGATGATTGGAAGCCTGTTGTCAATTTGCTGTTGAGAACAGCATTGTTCCATCAGTATCAAAAGAAACTCTTGGATAAGTTGAAAACAGACAATATGGATTTGCAAGTTTTTCCACCAGATGCTTATTCTCTAAGATATTATAAAGGTGAGGCAAAGACGGTTCTTTATCCTGAACCACCTTTGGGAAGTTGCGAAATGGAAATATTAGAGGATATAAAAGATAAAGAACTTAAATTTACAACACCTATGCTCATGAATTCTGAAGGGATAGATTTAAAGAAGAGAAATATAGCCATTTCTGTTTCTTTGTCAGAAGATATTTCAAAGAAGGGTATTGGCAAGGAAATGCTCTATGATGCCGTTGTGGAAATAATTCGACATATTTATATCTCTAATGGTCATATAATATATGGAGGAAATTTAACGGAAAATGGATTTACATATCTCTTTCGCGACATATCTTATCAGTATAGCCAATATCATAGCTTACATACAGCCGCAGGTGATGATGTTTTGGAAGAACACTATCTAACATCCTTTGTCTCTTGGCCATATAGTGAAAAAATTACACAGGATGATAAATGTGATTTTTTACACTGTCGTGTAAATCTTATAACAATGTCCTCTCCAGTTGATAAGTTTTGTGACGGCATGAGCGAGACGGATAAGCATAAGATAGCGTTAACAGACATGCGTGAGCAACTTGAAATATATCAACAGAAAGATGCAGATGGTTGTGAGAAACCTTTGTTGGCGCATATTTTTATAGGAGGAAGAAAAAGTGGTTTTGTAGGTGATAAGCCAGGAATCTTAGAAGAATTTTTGCTTGCTAAGGAAAATCATCATCCGATATTCCTCTTTGGTGGGTTTGGCGGTGAGACGGAATTGATAGCTAAGCAATTATTAGAAGGTGATGTTATGCTTCCTGAATTAAATGGTGTTAGTGTTGCCGACTTAAATGATGGAATTGCAGACGAATCTCAAAGAAAAATACTGTTTCAATCTACTAATATTGTAGAGATTATTCCGATTCTATTAACTGCACTGAATAAACTAGCCAATGAATAGTGATAGATTTACCAAGGTCTTTGTTTCTTATACCCTCAGAGATGCTTGTGTTACGGTAGAAAAGCTGAGGGCACTTAAACGACAATTGCCATTAGGTTATGACTCATTTGTTGACATTATTGATAATGATTCGGAAGATAAACAGGAGCGGGTAGATTATGAGTTGGAACATTGCAAAAAAATGCTTTTGGTCAAGTCTGAAAATATCCAAAATTCAGATTGGGTTAGGCATGAACTTTTTAAGGCTTGGAGTTTGAAACTTCCTATAGAGGAGATAAGTACAGACATTAGAATAAGTGAGACAATGTCAAGACATAGGGTATTTATAAGTTATCATCATCAGAATGATCAGTGGGTGAAGGATAGACTTATAGAATTAAATGATAAGTTTAACTTTTTTATTGATTGTTCTGTGGATACGGGTGATATTCCTGATGATTGGGATGACCAACATATTCGGATTGAGATTAGAGACAACTATCTTCGAGATTCAACAGTGACGTTGCTTTTGGTTGGAGAAGAAACCAAAAATAGAAAGCACATAGATTGGGAACTGTATTCAAGTATGTTCGATGGAACGAGAAATAAGAAATCTGGTATAGTTGTCATTATGCTTCCAAGTACCAATTGTACTTATTGTCAAGCATCTCATGCAGGAGAAAAAGAATCAATATACTCTAACGTTGATACTTGGACAACAGTTAATACACGAGTTGAATTTGAAAGACGTTTCCCATATATGCCTGCCAGAATAATTGATAATCTTTTGGCTCCTAATGTCAAAATTTCAGTGGCAAATTGGAATGATTTATCAGTTGAGAAGCTATCAATATTGATAGATAATGCTGCTAATGATAGGGCATCCAATCAATATGATATGTCTAGAGCAATGAAACGTAAAAATTCTTAAGTAATATGGCATTCAACAGCTTCGTTTGGTTTCTACAGAAGAAAAAGTCCTGCTGAGTTTTTCTGATAATGACTTGATAGCTATGCTTGAGGAAAAGAAGGTTGGTGGGTCGGTAACATATCGAGTTAATGATAAGTATTTTTCATTAATTAAGAAAATATAGTAAATAGAACGAACTGCCTTTGTTTAAAGGTAGTTTAGATATTATAAGTGAGTAGTACAATGAAAACTTGCTTTCTGATTGGCGTATGTAAATCACCATTAGCCCGTATGGCGGTACCTATATAATATATTACCTTTGCATCCGTAATAAAAACAGTGTGATAATGGAAACAAGGGAATATTTCTAAAAAGTGATGTAGGACTACAAACAAAATTGTAAAGGTCGTAGCTTGCGCAAGTATTGTAAGGATTGGGAAGTGGATAATGACTGGCTCATAGAGTTTAAACATAAGTTGACGCAACTGCAGACATATAATCAAATCGAATTTTTAGATTGCTCAATGCAGGTATGATCAAGGTTCCCATTCCGCACAACATGGCGCAGGGCTTTGATGCCCCGCCAACCTTATAGCGTAGCGGTTCTGAGCACCGGAGGGTGGTTACATCCTCTCGTTCCTGAGGAAAGAGAGGCTTGGTGAGAAAGGTGGAGCTCTCCTTGCAGGAGAGACGGAGAGGTAGAAAAATACCTTCTTTAATGGGAAAAAGCGATGCCAATGAGTGCAATGAAAGTTCGCTTTCAAATTGCCGAGTGCAGCTCGCTTTATCAACAAAGAAGGACGGGATGATTTTAGAACTTCTTATTAAAGAATAAAAATTAGAACAAAAACAATGAATATAGTAAAAACAGAAATAGAAGGCGTACTCATTATAGAGCCACGCCTCTTCCGTGATGCTCGTGGCTACTTCTTCGAGAGTTTCAGCGAGCGAGAGTTTGAAGAAAAGGTTGCCCCAATCCTGGGACACAGTGTTCACTTCTGCCAAGACAATGAGTCTATGAGTAGCTATGGCGTGATGCGAGGCTTGCATTTCCAGCGCCCACCATATACCCAAAGCAAGCTGGTACGCTGCGTAAAAGGTAGAGTCCTCGATGTAGCTGTAGATATCCGCAAGGGCTCGCCAACTTATGGCAAGCATGTGGCTGTAGAACTGACAGAAGACAATCATGTCCAGTTCTTCATTCCAAAGGGTTTTGCTCATGGCTTCGCCGTTCTCTCAGAAACAGCAGTGTTCCAATACAAGTGCGATGAGTTCTATCATCCAGAGGCAGATGGTGGTATCTCTATCTTGGATGATAGCCTCGGTATTGACTGGAAAATTCCAACAGACCATGCGATACTCTCTGAGAAAGATACCAAGCATTATATGTTGAAGGATTTTGATAGTCCTTTTGATATCAATGTTGATTTGTATGCAAACGTTTAAAGAGCAAATTAAGTAATATCTTTAACCTTACTGTATTATGGACATAAACTTAGTAAACCTTGAAGAACCATCTAAGGCCTTTATAGCTTTAATAGATGCTGTTAGTCGAGGTATAGGCACTTTGTATGAGCCTAGGCGAATACGGAAAAATGCTGATGCCAAAGCTTATGAAATGCAAACGTTAGCAGAGGCTGAAAAAAAGAAAAACGAAATATTATCAGCTGCAGAAGCTCAAACAGGTAAAATTATTGCCCAAGAGCAATTGCAAGCGATAGTTTCAAGAATCGTTGGTAAAGAAATTGTTCGTCAAGAAAACATTGACAGAGTTGTTTCTATAGCGTTGGAAGATCTAAGTAAAGCAAAGACAATTTCAGACCAAAAAGTCGAAACGGATTGGTTAACTCGCTTTTTTAATATTGTAGAGGATGTATCTGATGAAGAATTAAGAAATACTTGGGGAAAGATCCTTTCACAGGAAATACAAACACCAGGTTCTTATTCTTTACGAACACTTAGTACTATCAGTAATTTATCCAAAAAAGAAGCAGAGTTGTTTGCTAGTCTTGGCAAATGTGTATTTAGTTCACCGAACTCTAAGTTTTTCTTAAAGTCAGAAAATACGATATTAGGTAGCGATATTAAATACGGAGATATACTTCTTTTGATGGAATGTGGTCTAATTAAAGAAAATGAAGATATAATCTTTTCATATTCTGCAGATTCTAACGAAATACAGAAGCATGCTTTTGTTTATCAAGATTTAGTAATTCTTATAGAACTAGAAAAGGGGGATTATCATATAGATGTTCCAATTTTTGAATTAACCACAGCAGGTTCTGAGATTTACCAGATTTTAGATGCAGAAAAAGATATGAGCGTGTTGGAAAAAGCAGCATCTATCATTAAGAAACCAAATGTCCATTTCGGTTATTCAAAACTTATGGATATTTCTGGTAACGTTATAAAATCAGATGGTGATATTCTATATTTGTAAGTACAGGTAACAGAATAATGGCTAATCATGAGCATGTCAATTACATCATTTATACTATCTCTTCTTGTTGCTTTTGCAATAGGAGGACTTATAGGCTATAGCTTTCATTTTGAGGGATATTGTAAAGATAAATAAAATGATAGGAATAGAAGAATTAAGAAAAGGCAATTATGTCGATGTCATAGTGGAAGAGAGTGGCATCAAAACTAGATGTGAAGTTATCAATATAAATGTCGAGGATGGTGTTGCTACATTAAAAGATTTGAGCAACAATTCTGAGTTTGTGATTGATACAACTGATAAATGGAAATTAGTATGTGGCATATTAACAAGTGATGGGGAACTTCGCAATCTCAGTTTTTTTTATGATCCAGAAAGATCCGTATATGCTTTGGCAGAGAATGGTGCATGGATAAAGGACGATGCTATAGTTCTGAAATATAATGGTGGGTATGATTTGATGGTAGAAGAATCTGATGGATTCTTTGGATGTAGAGCAATTCATGTGCCTTATATTCATTTGCTCCAAAATGCAATGGCTGATATTTATGGAGTTTTTGGTGAAAAATAAAAGTAATCATGTCGAACTAATCATCTGATAATAACAAGCGAATTCCAATGCAAAACAAACATATTTTATGGATAGATGATGCTCGAACATTAACCATGTTATTGGTTATCATAGGGCACTGTACTTATACCAATTTGATGACACCTTATGGTGGTATAGATTATTTCAGTGATATCTCGCCTACGGACTATTCCGTTGGAGAGAAACTGCTCTGTATGATGGTAAACTTTATTTATACGTTCCACATGCCATTATTTATGATGCTTAGTGGAGCTTGCTTTAGTTTGACCATTCATAAGGTAGTGGGCTTGAAGGCCTTTGTGAGTAACAAGGCAAGAAGGCTTCTTGTGCCTTTCTTGTTTACCACGTTGCTCTTGTCCGTGCCTCTAAAGTATATGAGTGGTTATTATTCTGAGTCCGCCAACGTATTAGAGGATATAGTCCTGGGGCAATTTCTTTTGATGGGTAACTCACATCTTTGGTTCGTGGCTAGCCTGTTTTGGATATTTCTTATGTATTATGGCTTGCATCAGAAGCATCTAACGGATAAACGGTGGTTCCTGCCTAGTTTGGTAGGTGTCTCTATAGTAACAACGTATTTTACCAATAAGGGCATTGAGTTCTTGGGCATATTGGCTGCATTCAAACATTTGGTGTATTTTGCATTTGGCTTTAAGCATTTACGCAAGCTTGATGCAACGATGTGGGGGGGGCAATTCTTACTGCTCAACATTGTAGTTTATAGCCTCTTGTTCATTGCCTTTTTGAAATATGGTAATGGTGATACTGTTTTTATGAAAGCCGCACATTATATATATACAGTAGTGATGGGCGTATATGGCTCCATCATCATGATCCAGTTTACCAAATATTTTGGCACATTCAAATGTATTACCAATCTCAGGCTTTACAAGACATTCTCTCGTTATAGTTATGAGCTTTATCTCTTCTCCGATCCTTTCAACTATGTGTTGGTGTATCTGGCCTATCTAGGTTTGGGAGATTTTGTAACGAGTAATGTAGATGCATTCCTTGCTTTCTTTATAAGGTTATTTGGAACCATCATCTTGGCGATGCTTGTAATTTGGATAAAGAATAAAATTCAATCAGTAAATTGTTTACATGGCACAATCAGTAAAAGTTAATTATATACTCAACCTTATCAATACGGGAACACAGATGCTGTTCCCATTGATAACCTTTCCTTATGTTTGTCGAGTTATAGAGGCTGATGGTATCGGACAGATCAATTTCTTCCAGTCCATTATCAGTTATATCTCCTTGTTTACTTGCTTAGGCATACCGATGTATGCCATCCGAGAGATAGCAAGAGATAGAAGTGATGTGGTACAGATGAATCGAACGGCGATGGAGATCCTATTGCTGCATTCGATGCTGACATTGGTTGGATACGCTATCGTCGCCATCCTTTGTTTGACTGTTCCGCAGATTCAAGTCAACATACCATTGTTCTTGATTCTGAGCCTAACCATCTTTTTTACGGCTATCGGCTGTGAATGGTTTTATCAGGGAATAGAGGATTTTAAATATATCACCATACGAGGACTTATCATCAAGACGGTTTCTGTCGTTCTCTTATTCATCTTTGTGAAGAGTAAGACAGATTTACTCTACTATGGTTGTTATACCGTCTTTGGAGTCTTAGGTGGCAATATCTTCAACTTCTTCCGCCTTCGTAAGTACATCCATCGTGAGAACATCATCTTCTCAGAACTTCATATCAAGCGACACATCAAGCCTGTCTTAAAGGTCTTCTCGTTCTCTGTAGTAACCAGTATTTATCTCCAACTGAATACAGTATTGCTGGGATTCTTGAAGAATGCATTGGCTGTAGGATACTTCGCGGCAGCAACCAAGGTGATGCAAATGTTGTTGACTATGTCAGCCTGCCTGGGTTCAGTTATGATGCCAAGAGCATCACATCTCATTGCTGAGAACAGGGAAGATGAATTCAATCGTTTGATTCAAAAGTCATACGACTTCACTTTGGCGATAGCACTTCCGATGACGATTGGTCTCATCTTCTGTGCTCCAAGTCTCATTACAGCATTATGTGGTGTCAAGTTTGAACATTCTATATTGCCATCACAGATTATTGCACCTATTATATTAATGGTTGCCATCTCCAATGTCTTTGGCATTCAGGTATTATTTCCTAAGGGAAAAATCAATGTCGTGACTTTGTGTTGCGGTATTGGAGCGGTTGCAGATTTGATTCTCAACCTGTGTTTGATCCCGTTCTTCTCTTATATAGGAACATCAATTGCATATCTAGGGGCTGAGGTCGCAACCACAGTTTCAATGTATTTCATTGGTCGCAAGTATATACCTATCATATATTTTAAGAAATCGCATCTCACTTATGCGTTGGGTTGCATTGTGATGGCTTTAGCCTTATATGGAATAAGTCTCTTGCAACTACCTACGCTCACCATCTTGCTTCTACAAGGTTGCAGTGGAGTCTTAGTTTACTTCATTATCCTATGTATCTGCAAGGACGAGATGCTAGTTCAAATATTGTCAAAAATAAAACTTTAATTATTTTATGGAAAATCATTACGATTACTTAATAGTAGGCTCCGGTCTTTACGGAGCCACATTCGCACATCTTGCTCATAAGCAAGGTAAGAAGTGCTTGGTCGTCGACAAGCGATCTCACTTAGGTGGTAACATCTATTGTGAGAATATTGAAGGAATCAACGTGCATAAGTATGGTGCTCATATATTCCATACCTCTAACAAGAAGGTGTGGAACTTTGTAAACTCTATCGTGGAGTTCAACCGCTATACCAACTCGCCAGTAGCTAACTATAAGGGCAAACTCTATAATTTGCCTTTTAATATGAACACCTTCTATCAGATGTGGGGAGTAACCACGCCAGAGGAAGCGCAGGCTAAGATTGATGAGCAGAAAGCGGAAGCTGTGGCTCGCATGAAAGCTGATGGCGTAACAGAACCACGTAACTTGGAGGAACAGGCTCAGGTATTGATTGGAAAAGATATTTACGAAAAGCTTATCAAGGGATATACTGAGAAGCAGTGGGGGCGAAAATGTACAGAACTTCCTGCTTTCATTATCAAGCGTTTACCAGTTCGTCTCATCTTCGATAATAACTACTTCAATGATAAGTACCAGGGTATCCCTGTTGGTGGTTATAACAAACTCATTGATGGCTTGCTTGAAGGAGTAGAGACGAAAACGAATGTAGATTTCTTTGAAAACCGTGAATATTGGGAGGGAATAGCCGACAAGATAGTGTTCACTGGCAAGATTGACGAATTCTATAATTATCAGTTTGGCAAGCTCAACTATCGTACAGTACGCTTTGAGACTGAGGTTATAGACAAACCTAACTATCAGGGCAATGCGGTGGTAAACTATACTGAGCGTGAAGTACCTTACACCCGTGTTATTGAGCATAAGCACTTTGAGATGTTTGGTCAGGAAGTGTATGAATGCCCAAAGACTGTCATTTCGAAAGAGTATTCCACAGAATGGAAGGACGGCATGGAACCATACTATCCTGTGAATGACAAGCTGAACTCTGAGCTATATGCCAAGTACAAAGGTCTGGCAGACAAGGAAGAGAATGTTATCTTTGGTGGTCGCTTAGCTGAATATAAGTATTACGATATGGCTCCTGTAATTGAGAAGGTGATGGAGAGGTTCTAAGTAACTAATCAGCACCCCTATGGGCATGGTAAGCAGCTCCGCATTTATACCTTGCATCATTCAAATCCTGGCTGATTTGCCCCCGCCAGGTGTTCCGTAAGTATTCTTTTAGTAAAGGTGATGTTCTTACTTGTGATATACAAGTATTTGAAACACTTGAAATGGATGGGAGTACAAAGGTAAAATATGTTATTTCAAAAGTATATGGCTTGCCACACTACCATAGAGTTCCTGAAGAACAAAATATTAATTTTGAATAATATTAATTTGATAATATGAGAAAGAGAGTAAAAAGACAATATCAAAAATCTGGAAACAAAAATGTAAGATCGGGACGAAACAGTTATAGCGTTATTGCTGTTTCAAAACGTTTGTCCATTCATAGGCATGGAAGGACATCGATGGATCCTGTATTTCCTGGTAAAAAGCAAAGCAACAAGTGAACAAGAAAAAAGCTAATTAGTAAGAATATGGATGTTTTAAAAAAGAAAGATGAGGTACATACTGATTGGGTAAGTTTTCGTAAAAAGAATATAGCCTGTGTTTCTGCTAATGTATCCAATATCTTACGTCAGTTTATTTTAGCTGGTGTGGGTATAGTGTGGCTCTTTAAAGTTGTTGGGAAGGATGGTCATTTCCAATTGGACTTTCAATTGCTAATAGCATTAGGATTCTTTGTTTTGGCAATATTATTAGAACTTTTACATTATATAGTGGAAATTATAATGAATGCGGTTTACTTGACTGATAAAATGAAGGATAAAGAGATGCCAACTTATCTATCAAGCATATCATGGCTTTTTTGGATAGGCAAGATAGTGTTGGTTCTTTTAGCTTATGTTTTAATAGGAAGATTTTTGTGCGGAAAAATTATTTTATAAATGAATTTGTAAAAAAGATTTTTGACTTCTACAGACTGATAGCCATCAGCTATTACATTTATGAGCTACTTTTCTGCTGGCGGCATGAAGCCTAATTGGTCTTTTTGTGAAAGATAAATAAATAATATGAAGATATGGAGACATATATTTATTATATTGAAATACTGTCAATGGTATCGCTATTCTTGTTGTATGGCTTGTCGGTATTACTGATGTTGGCAGATGATGGGGATATGCGATGGACGGTTTTGTTGAATGGTTTTGCATTGCTGCTGTCATTTAATATATATCAGAGTTGTAGAATTTTTTGGGAACCAGAGAAAGCATATATATTGTGGGGAATTCTCATATTGATTACCTTGATAGTGCTGATAGTTGCACTTTATAAAAAACAAATAGGTATATTTATGAAGATTCTAAGTATATTGCTTTTTGTGTCTTGCGGAATCCTGCCTTTTGGAGTGGTGTATTCTTCTAATAATATTTTAGCTCTGTTGCCTAAGGTTAATTTAGTTGTAGATACAAAACTAGAGCAATATATTCCTTATGTCATGTGCTTTATGATGATAGTATTGGTCTTATATATTGTTTTTCATACTCGTAATATGATGCGTTATACTCAAAGGACATTAGATTATCAAATTGACGATATAAAAAGGGAGATGGCTTTAAACAGTAATTTTGAAGAGCCATATTCACGTTATATACGTGATGACTTGAGAAATTTGATGTCCGTAATGTCTGAAGAGTTGATGGAGGAATTACATAAAGATATAGTAATATCTAAAGGATCCGGAAAGGGAAATATCAAGCATCAAAACCAGATCATGGCAGAGCTAAGAAAAATTAATCAAAAAATATCTTCGTCTCCTCAACAGACTATGCCTTTTAGCTTTTCTGATTTGACTAGTAATATAAAGCATACATTGACAACTCCATTATCTCAGATACAGATAAATTGCGAGGTGTTAAAGCCCAAGTTGGAAGGCGAAGAATTGGATAAAATTATTCGTATTGATAATTATTCTAAAATCTGTTTATCTGTAATAAATGCTTATGTTGAGGCAACAACAGTTTCTTCTTTGCCTTCATTTTTGGGATTGAACGCCGCTATATTAGAATATGCAAATGTAATATGCATTCAAAATAAGCTAGACAACGTCAAGTTGAGAATTGAGGCCTTACCTGATATCATCGAGGGATATTCTAGTAATTATATTTTTGCTCTGATTATTCCTTTGTTGCAAAATGCATTGGTTGCCTCGCCTGCTAATACAGAAGTTAGGATTTCTTATAAAGGAACTATAGAGGGACTTATTTGTATAGACATTTCAAATCAATGCAAGGATGAAGTTCCTACGATTGATCAACTTAATACTACTGGCTTTTCTTCGAAAAGTAATCATACTGGTGTCGGAATTCAGTCAGTTCGTAATTTAATAAGTTTAGTAAAGGGTAGCACTCTTAATTATCAAGTAGAGAGTGATCAGGTTATAGTAACTATAAAATTAAAAACTAGAGTATGATGCAAATAGATCTCTTTGAAGTTTTGGTTGTTGATGATGTCTTGTCAGCTGCTGAGGATTTCGCAAGACTAATTCATGCTAAGACGGGATTAAAAACAACTTACACTTCTTCTGCCAAGGAAGCTATTAATATTGTTCAGTGTAATGATATTAAAGTTTTGGTCTTGGACCAGGTAATGCCTGAGAAGACTGGTACAGAATTATTAAAAGAATTAAGGCAATATACTAGTGCAAAAGCTTTGATGCTAACAGGTGAAGCTTCAAAAGACGATTTAGGTGAGGCCATTAATTTGAAATTTGATGCGCACTTAGATAAGGCTTTGGCTACAACAAGTCTTTGTGGCAGAGTGACAGAGCTATATGCTCTGTTTGAGGATGAGTTTAGAGAGAAAGTAAATCGTTCGAAATCATTGAAGCGCACTTTTACATTGTGTAAGTTTAAGCTGTATAAGGCTGTCCTTTTCTATGACAAAATAATTCACTCTGGGTATGTTGATTTGAAACAGGCGCAGACTTTGTTGACAATATTTTCTGGGCAAGAGCAAGAAACTGAATCTGAAATAGTGTATGCGGAAGAGATTATTGTTGAGCAAAGTGCAAGCTTTGATGCCAAGTTTGGCATAGAAATCCCTATACAAGATGCTGTAGCAAAAATGGAACGTAGCATAGCTAACAGTATCAGGAAAATTACTAAAGTCAAGAAAAATAAAAAACTGAAAAATATTTCAAAGTATCATCTTACGGAAAAAGACTCAGAAAAAGTAGATCATCGCATAATAACATATGCTCCAATTTATGAAATCCATAAAATGATAGTTGGTTATAAGATTCCTTTTATTGGAAAATACCATAGAAGTCTAATGATTGTATACGAGTTTACAGGTGAATACCAATTATTCCAGAAGGATTTTTTGAAAGATGGTACAGAAAAAGAAAGAACATTGTCTAGGCAAAAATTTTGATTAACTTTTGCTATGGAAATCAAAGGCAAAATAGTTTAGATATATAAGAGATATAATTTTGGACTTTGGCAGGCGGATTGCCTTCAGCTTATTTTTTTGAGCTACTTTTCTGCTGGCGGCATGAAGCCTGCTATGTCCTTTAGATTAAAAATAATAATATGGAAAAATCAAAAATCTTAGTTTGTTGTCATAAACAGGCAGAAGTATATTCTGATGATATATACACTCCAATACAAGTAGGTAAGGCTTTGCATCCTTCCATTGATTTGGGTTATATCACAGATTTTACAGGTGATAATATTAGTGATAGAAATGATGTCTTCTGTGAATTAACAGCTCAGTATTGGGCTTGGAAAAATTTAAAATGTAAGTATGTGGGATTATGTCATTATCGTCGTTATTTCAACTTCACTTATGATGAGAATTCATTAGATAAAGATATGAAAAAATACGACATTGTTTTGGCAAGTCCAGTTAATGTGGGTAAATCAATTTTTAACTTTTGGGAAGAAAGCTTAGTTAATGAGGATATTCATATATTTTACCAATATATGGTAGCGCGTTTTCCTGATCTAAAAGTACAAATTGATAATTTCTTTATTCGTGGATATGAATATAGTCCATGTAATATGTTTGTTTGCGATAAAAAACTATTTGATGAATTTGCTTCTTGGCAGTTTTCTATACTCTTTGATTTGGAAAAACTGATAAAATTGTCCTCATATTCAAGACCTCGTAGAATATTGGGTTATTTGGCTGAAGGTTTATTGCCTTTTTATGCCAGTTTAAACCATCTTAAAATTAAGTTTTATCCTTTAGTTGATTTTCCAAATGGAAAAATCATATTAAATAATAAATCTTATGGGCAAATTTTTAGAAATAGAATAAGAAATTATATGGCATCTAAAAATACCTATACAATGCCTGATGATATAAAAGTTAGTTTAAATAATGCAGGAGTTTTTGATAAAATAAAACTTTTAGTAGAAAAATATAATGTTTCTGATTTTTAGTAAAATGATAAAAGATGTACTTCTTTTAGTATTGCGCTTTTGGAAAGTACAATGGTTTAAATCTGAGTGGAGATATAAAAATCGGCACAACTTCACTGTCGCGTCTAATAGCGTATCTGATAATTTTTTTCCCTTAAATAAAGTTTCGGTAGGTAAATACACTTATGGACCTTTGAGAGTTTTTTCGTATAGTCCAAAAGATGAAGGTTTGAAAATCGGAAGCTATTGTTCAATTGCGGAAGATGTAAAGTTTATGTTAGGAGGCGGTCATAATTATCATACTCTTTTTACATATCCTTTTATGCAAAAATTCAAAGGTTTAGATGAGGCGGAATCAAAAGGAAAAATAATAGTTGAGGATGATGTTTGGATAGGAGCGGGGTCCATGATTTTGTCTGGTGTAAAAATTGGGCAAGGGGCTGTAATTGCTGCTGGTTCCGTTGTTGTCAATTCCGTTGCTCCATATTCTATTGTGGGGGGGGTACCTGCCAGATTAATTAAATATCGTTTTGATTTACAAACGATAGATGTTTTAAAAAAAGTACATGTTGGTGATATTGAAAAAGACATAATTTGTAATGATATCGAGAATTACGAGAGAAGTGAAAAACTTTCGGAATTCTCTTCTTATATTCGAGATTTTCTATGATATATTTATTGCTAGTTTACTTATTGATTCTCTTCTTTTTTTGCTGTAAGAAGACAGAGATAAATTTGAGTAATCCATCATTCTATTTGCTATTTGGTATGATTATTGCTGTCTTGGTGGCGATTATCTATCAAAAAGAATGGAATTTGAATTTACATGTTACAACCTTTTTTGCCATAGCATTGGGGTGTACAATCTTTTGTTCTGTTCTTGTTGGAGTTAAGAAACAAAAACAGAATAAGTCTTCATCATTTATTTTTATATCTGATAGCAAGATAGTATTTATGATTTTTTTTCAGCTTGTTACATTTTACATGGTTGCCAAAATTAAAATGGCTCAAACAGGTAATTTGATTTTGGCGGAGGCTGTAAATGAAACTATGATGGATTCAAAGTTTGGTAATGGTCATTATAGTTTAGGATTTTGGGGAATTCCAAGTAGTATAGTATCTGAATATGGATATCTGTGTTGTGCTTTGATTCCATTATATTTTAAATATAAGGTTAAAAGAAGAAAAATTCTATTACTTGTTCTATCATTGCTTATTAATATGATTGGATCATTGTTGGCTGGTGGAAGAACAGAATTGCTTTGTAACATTGTTGCTCTTGCCTTTTTTTATTTTCTTTTTAATGATGTTAAGCATAAATTGAAACCTTTAATTATTATGGGAATAACAGCATTGTTATTTATCAGTTCTTTTGCTTTGTTGGGCAATTTAATCGGTCGATCTGAAAATTCTGATGATCCAACTCTTCAAGTCGTCACGTATGGCTTTGCAGTTTATTGTGGAGCAGAAATCAAAAACTTAGATGATGAGCTTGAAAAACCAGCAAAAGAAACTGAACCTTTCGGTAAGTTAACATTAAGATACATATATAATTGGTATGGCAGCCATTTTAATAATAAAGCATTAGCTTCGTACAGTGATGGTACGTATTTTAATTCGGCAGGCGGTTATAATTTAGGCAATGTATTCACTGTATTTCATAGTGAATATATTGATGCAGGATTATTTGGAATAATAGTTTTTACATTGTTAATGTCATTTGTGTGTCGTATGTTTTATGCATTAACATTAAATTCTGATTTTTCGCTCTCGGGTATTCCGAATTTTGCTACTATAGCTTGTTCTTCTATGATACCTCAAGTTTTTCTATCTTTTTTTGGTACTAATTTTTGGGGATGGTTTGGCTATTGGTTGTCTTATAAATCAGTATTTATAATTGTGTTGCTTTTGTTTTTATATGGAATGAAAATTATTAAATATCATAAAATTATATAGTTATATGGATGTTTCTGTAATAATTGTCACTTATAATACTTGTGAGATGACTATTAATTGTATAAATAGTGTTATTCAGAAAACGGAGAATCTAGATTATGAGATTATACTTGTAGATAATGCATCTCATGATGAGTCTTATAGTACATTTTCTCAAGATGCTAGAATTCGCTATATATATAGTGAAAAAAATTTGGGATTTGGTAAAGCTAATAATTTGGGTGCTAAATTTGCAAAAGGTAGATATCTTTTTTTATTGAATAGCGATACGTTGTTAAAAAACAATGCATTGTGTGAATTCGTTAAATTCATGGACTCTTCTTCTAAAAATATCGGATGTTGTGGTACATTGTTAACAGATGCAGAAGGGCATCGAATTCATTCTTATGGTGATACTCATACTGTTCTCAATTCTATAGATGAATGGTGCGTTTTTCCAATACTTTCTCATCTAGGTCTGAGAAAATATTTGAGAAAATATTTTCATGAGAGTATACCTGATAGAGATTCATTTGAAGTTGGATTCATAACAGGTGCAGATTTGTTTATAAGACGAGATGCTTATGAAATTTGTGGGTTGTTCGATCCAGATTTTTTCATGTATTATGAAGATTCTGAACTTTGTGCGCGTTATCGAAAGTTAGGATTCAATAGCGTAATAATAAAGACTCCTTCTATTGTGCATTTAGAAGGTGCTAGCAATAAAAAACGCTCTCTTGTAAGGCGTGATATGGTTATGAAAAGCATGTTTATTTATTTTTATAAAGACATGAATCCTTTTTTATTTCATTTATTTAAAATTTCTTTTAAAATTATCTATTTAATAATGTTTTCCTTCAGTATGCCGCTAATCAAAGGGAGTTTTAAGGATAAGAAGACACATTTATTCAATGTTGTAAAACTATAATTATTGCATTATGATACCAAAAATTATACACTATTGTTGGCTCAGTAATGACCCGATACCAGATGATTTAAAGAGTTGTATGGACTCATGGAAAAAATATCTTCCAGATTATGAGTTCATACTTTGGAATTTTGAAAGATTTCCTAAAGATAAATCAAAGTGGGTTAGAGATGCGTTTGATAATAAGAAATATGCATTCGCTGCGGATTATATTCGCATTTATGCCTTGTATCATTATGGTGGATTTTATTTGGATATGGATGTTGAGGTTGTAAAGCCTTTTGATCCTTATTTATGTCTTGCTACCATGATTGGTTATGAAAATAGCAAGGCTAAAGGTTTAGAAGTTGCTGCTTTTGGGGTTGAAAAGCACTCTCCATGGATAAAAAAATGTTTGGATTTTTATGATACTCGTGAATTTATTAATCAAGATGGTACTTTCAATATTCAGCCCCTACCAGGTGTGATTAAAAGATGTCTTGAGCGAAATGGGTATAAATTATTTGATGTAACTAGTATTTCTGAGGCCATTGATTTAAAAAATAATCTTGTAATTCCTGTTTTCCCGTTGGAATATTTTAGTCCCAAAAATCATGATACAGGTAAAATTATACCTACAGAAAAGACTGTTACTATTCATCATTTCGCTGGCTCTTGGTTGCCTTGGTATTTTAGACTGGAACAGAAGTTTTGGACATTTCTAGGAATCCGAGATTTAAGATTAATATTAAGATTGATTAATCTTATTAAGTTTGGTACTTTAAGAAGTCAAGCTACTCTGAAAGAAAATGTAGAATAATATTTTTTA
>ERZ1023670.129-NODE-129-length-26644-cov-21.697732_pt1 | contig 26644 bp, 24 predicted proteins | sample MGYA00380342_ERZ1023670 | MGnify/ENA primary metagenome ERZ1023670 (study PRJEB33179, sample SAMN07448984) | human gut metagenome | biome: Human-gut; feature: Human associated habitat; material: Faeces | host: Homo sapiens | place: India: Bhopal | collected...
TTTTGTGCGGTCTTGGGGACTAATACTAAAGGTTTGCATATTACTTTGGCTATTCTTAATTCCTTTTTTAGAGAAAACATTGAAACTAAAAGTGAAATATAAAAGTTGTATGTTTCAGCCTTCAAAAGTGTTGATAATCAATAAGTTAAAACATAAAAATGAAACATAAAATATGCAAAGGTAAAATATACGTAACCCCAATGTCTATTTAGGGCGTTCTGAAACATTTTGTAGAGGATTTCAAACTTCAAATTATCTGCCTAATTGGAACGGGTTTGTAACCCGCCCCCCAATTAGGCAGACAAATTGAAGTATGTTCTGTTTAATTAAACTTTATAATGTCATTTTTCTCCAACAACAAAATGTATTTTTTATCAAAAGCACTACTTTATATAGTATTTAGATAAGAAATCTTAATATTCACAATCCTACAATCTAGATTTTAAATAGGAAGTTTTTGCATCATAGCGGACTAAAAATTAGCATAATACCTACCCGTAAAAACACATTCAACGTAAAGCGAGACACACGTCAACGCGAAAGAAACAAAAGCTATCCCCCTAAATTTTGAATTGCGCCAATATTGTGTTAACTTTGCACTCGGCTTAATAAAGCCCTTTAAAAAAGAAATAAAACAGATACAAAAGATTATATATGATTACCGTTTCAAACTTAGCCATACAGTTTGGCAAGCGCATCCTTTATCAAGACGTTAACATGAAGTTCACCAATGGCAACATTTACGGCATCATTGGTGCTAATGGTGCAGGTAAGTCTACCCTGCTCAAAGCCATATCGGGCGAACTTGAGCCCAACAAGGGCAAGGTTGAAATGGGACCAGGCGAACGCCTTTCTGTATTAAGTCAGGACCACTTTAAATACGACGAATTTACCGTACTCGACACCGTTCTTATGGGACACACCACAATGTGGCAAGTAATGAAAGAACGCAACGAGTTGTATTCTAAAGCTGACTTTTCTGACGAAGACGGCATTAAGGTAGCCGAACTAGAGGACAAGTTTGCTCAAATGGGTGGTTACACTGCCGAAAACGATGCTGCCACGCTTTTGAGCGGCCTTGGCATCAAAGAAAACCTTCACGGCAAGCTCATGGGCGAGCTGAGCGGTAAAGAGAAAGTTCGCGTCATGTTGGCGCAAGCCCTTTTTGGTGAACCTGACAACCTCTTGCTTGATGAGCCTACCAACGACCTTGACCTCGAGACCGTAGAATGGTTAGAGGAATATCTTGGCAACTTCGAACACACCGTTTTGGTAGTTAGCCACGACCGCCACTTCCTCGACCAAGTTTGTACACACACCGTCGACATCGACTTTGGCAAGGTTACCTTATTCTCTGGTAACTACTCTTTCTGGTACGAGTCTTCACAATTGGCGCTGCGTCAAGCACAAAATCAGAAGCAGAAGGCCGAAGAGAAGAAGAAGGAATTGGAAGAATTCATTCGCCGCTTTTCAGCTAACGTTGCCAAGAGCAAGCAAACGACTAGCCGCAAGAAGATGCTTGAGAAGTTGAACGTTGAAGAGATTAAGCCTTCTACCCGCAAGTATCCAGGCATCATCTTCCAAATGGAACGCGAACCGGGCAACCAAATTCTTGAAGTCAAAGACCTTAAGGCCACACTTGAGGACGGCACGGTGCTCTTCGACCGACTTAACTTCACCGTTGAGAAGGGGGAGAAGATCGTATTCCTCAGCCACGACCCTCGCGCCATGACGGCTTTGTTCGAAATCATCAATGGAAACGCTAAGCCCGCAAGCGGTTCGTTTAAGTGGGGCGTAACAATCACAACTGCCTACTTACCACTCGACAATACTTCCTTCTTCAATACCGACATGGATATGCTCACTTGGTTAAGCCAGTATGGAGAGGGTAACGACGTTTACTTCAAAGCTTTCTTAGGCAGAATGCTCTTCAAGGACGAGGACATACAGAAAAAAGTAAACGTACTCTCTGGTGGTGAAAAAATGCGTTGCATGATAGCACGTATGCAATTGCGCAATGCCAACTGCTTGATACTTGACACACCGACCAACCACCTTGATATGGAAAGTATTCAAGCCTTCAACAACAACCTCAAGTTGTTTAAAGGCAACATTCTCTTCTCAAGCCACGACCACGAGTTCATCAATACCGTAGCTAATCGCATCATCGAACTCACACCCAACGGTAGCATTGATAAGTTGATGACCTACGAAGACTACATTCACGACGACCGTGTGAAAGAACTTAAAGCCAAACTCTACAACAAAGAGAGCTAAAAGGGCCTTACTCTATTGGCATAACAATTGCATAATATGATTTTAAAAAGTTTAAAGTCATTATGAACGAAAAAGAAAACAAAAAGAATATTCAAAACGAGCAAACTGAAGCTACTGAAACTACCACCAATCAGCAAGCCGATACCGCTAACGAGCAAGAGGCTACTGCTCAAAGCGAACCCACTGACGCCGAAAAGTTAGAAAAAGCGGAAGAAGAGATTGCTCAACTTAAAGATAAGTACTTGCGTCAAGTCGCTGAGTTTGACAACTATCGCAAGCGTACATTAAAGGAAAAGACTGAACTCATTCTCAATGGCGGACAGAAAGTGCTTGAAGCGCTTCTCCCCATTATGGATGATTTGGATCGCGCTGCTGACAACATTAGTAAGAGTGACAATGTTGACACACTGAAAGAGGGCGTTGACCTTATCATCAGCAAGCTAACCAAGACGCTCACCGACCAAGGGCTAAAGCGTATGGAAACTATTGGCAAGGAATTTGACACCGACTTCCATGAAGCCGTAGCCCTTATCCCTGCTCAAAGTGAAGAACAGAAAAATCACGTCATTGACTGCGTTCAGCCAGGCTATCTGCTTAACGATAAGGTAATACGCCACGCGAAAGTAGTCGTAGGTCAATAACCCCTCCTACCCACACAATCAAGAGAGCGTAGTTTCAAAACGTAAGCAAACACATTCAAAATGGCCGACGAGAAAGATTATTATAAGATACTTGGGGTAGAGCGTACAGCCTCTGCCGATGAAATTAAGAGAGCCTATAAGAAGGTTGCCATAAAGTACCACCCCGACCGCAATCCTGGCAACAAAGAGGCTGAAGAAAAGTTTAAGCAAGCAGCCGAAGCATATGACGTACTGCGCGACCCTGACAAGCGCGCACGCTACGACCAATTTGGTGCAGAAGGCGTAAATGGTGCTGGCGGATTTGGAGGCTTCGGAGGTGCACAAGGCATGGATATCAACGACATATTCAGCGCCTTTGGCGACATCTTTGGCGGCCATGGCTTTGGCGGCTTTGGCGGAGGCTTTGGAGGCGGACGCAGTGCACAACCTCGTCAATATAAGGGGGCAGACATGCGCATGAAAGTGCGTTTAACGCTCGAAGAAATTGCCACAGGTGTCACTAAAAAGTACAAGATGAAGAAGGATATCACTTGTACTGAATGTGGCGGTAGTGGCTGTGAGAGCGGTTCGAAACCTGAAACTTGCTCTACGTGTCATGGCCAAGGCTACGTAATGCGTACACAGCGTAGCATGTTTGGCATGGTACAAACGCAAGACGTCTGCCCTGATTGTCACGGCGAAGGCACCATTATTAAGCATAAGTGTAAGCATTGTCAAGGTACAGGTATTGTTAAAGGCGAAGAAGTTGTTGAAGTTAGCATACCTGCTGGCGTTGGCGAAGGCATGGTCGTAAACATTCCTCGAAAAGGTAACGCAGCGATGCACAACGGAGTCCCAGGTGACATTCAAGTTATCATTGAAGAAGCACCCCACCCCGACTTTATTCGCGATGAGACCGACCTTATATATAATCTCTTACTCAGCGTGCCACAAGCCACATTAGGCGACACAATCGAAATTCCAACCTTAACAGGCAAAGCTCGAATTAAGATTGAACCAGGCACACAACCAGGCACCGCTTTACGACTTCGCGGCAAGGGATTGCCTGTAGTACAAGGTTATGGTCACGGCACAGGCGACATCGTTGTCAACATTAGTGTCTACATTCCGCAGGAACTCAACAAAGATGAGAAGAAGCAATTGGAAGCACTAAAAGACAACGACAATTTCCAACCTGAAGAAAGCGTAAAGAATAAGATATTCAAAGCCTTCCGGAATTACTTCAACAAATAAAATAAAGACGAGCAAGGCGAGCATTATTGAATGCTCGTCAGCTCGTCTTTTTCCATAAATTAGCCTTTTCCTACATGACATACGACGAAACGATTAACTACCTTTTTAACGCTGCCCCACTCTTTCAAAACGTTGGAGCTGGAGCCTATAAAGAAGGTTTATCAAATACACACCTGCTCGATGCTCACTTCAACCACCCTCACAACCAGTTTAAGACCATTCACGTAGCTGGCACAAATGGAAAGGGGAGTTGCGCGCACACCATCGCAGCAATGCTTCAGCACAAAGGACTGCGCGTTGGGTTATACACTTCACCTCACTTGGTCGACTTTAGAGAGCGAATACGCATTAATGGGCAGATGATTCCACAACAATACGTCGTTGACTTTGTGGAGAATGAGAGAAGTTTTTTTGAGCCGCTTCACCCTTCCTTCTTTGAACTTACAACAGCCTTGGCCTTTAAATACTTTGCAGATGAAGGTGTTGACGTAGCCGTTATAGAAGTGGGTCTTGGAGGACGACTTGACTGCACGAACATTATCACGCCTTGTCTCTCTATTATAACCAACATTAGCCTCGACCATACGCAGTTTTTAGGCAACACGTTGGACAAGATTGCCACAGAAAAGGCTGGTATCATCAAGCCCAACGTACCTATTATAATAGGAGAAGCCACGAGCGAGACTCGTCCCGTTTTCCAACAGAAAGCAGAGGAAGTGTGTGCTCCTATCCGCTTTGCAGAGGACGAGGCGGAAGTTATTAGTTCTGAAGTAGACGCACAAGGATTGAGACACTACCAGACAAGAACTTGGGGCGAAATAGTGGGACAATTAGCCGGCGAATGCCAAATAAAGAACGTTAATACGCTGCTATGCGCATTCCATATTCTTAGTCCACTATTTCAACTCACGAAAGACGACATGCTATTTGCTTTCAGACACGTATGTAAGACCACAGGATTACAAGGGCGTTGGCAAACGCTACAAAACCGACCTAAAGTAGTCTGCGACACGGGCCACAACGTTGGCGGTTGGCAATACCTTAGTCATCAGCTTCAAAACGCGACAAAGCAATACGCCCATTTACACGTTGTCTTTGGCATGGCCTCTGATAAAGACGTAGAGCACGTTATAAGTCAATTGCCAACTACCAACACTACTTATTATTGGACACGCGCTTCCGTACATCGTGCTATGGGCCAAAACACAATAGCAGACATAGCTCAACAACAAGGATTAAGCGGTACAGCATTTGCCAACGTACCCGAAGCCTACGAGGCTGCACTTCGCAACGCTCAACAGAGCGACTTTATCTATGTAGGCGGAAGTAGCTTTGTCGTAGCCGATTTATTAGCGTATCTCGTGCAAAAATAGTGCAAGGCGAATGCAAAACGTCAAGTTTACTTGAACGTTTTGCTGAGCCGCAGCCTATCTTATGCAAATAAAAAGCAATAACGTTCACTTTTGAATTTAAATTTATAAAATTACACCCAACAAAGGGACTAACACTAATCATTATGAACGAAAATCGCAGTTTAGTAACGATAGCCAATCTGTCAAAAGAGAAGATTATGTATCTTATTCAGATGGCACAGGAGTTTGAAAAGCGCCCTAACCGTAAAATACTTGACGGCAAGGTAGTAGCAACACTTTTCTTCGAGCCTTCTACGCGTACTCGCCTTTCATTCGAGACAGCAGCCAATCGTCTTGGAGCGAGAGTTATCGGATTTACCGACCCTAAAGTAACAAGTTCGTCAAAAGGAGAAACGCTTAAAGACACGATTATGATGGTTAGCAACTATGCAGACGTAATCGTTATGCGCCACTACCTTGAAGGAGCTGCTCTCTATGCCAGCGAAGTAGCACCAGTACCCATTATTAACGCTGGCGATGGTGCTAACCAACACCCTTCGCAGACCATGCTCGACCTTTACAGCATTTACAAGACGCAAGGTACACTCGAAGGGCTCAACATCTACCTCGTGGGCGACTTGAAGTATGGCCGAACCGTACACTCTCTTATTATGGCCATGCGCCACTTCAATCCTACGTTCCACTTCATTGCACCTAAAGAGTTGGCCATGCCAGAGGTGTATAAAACTTATTGTCGCGAGAATGGCATTAAGTTTGAAGAGCACGAAGACTTTACCTCTGACGTAATCAGCCAAGCCGATATTCTGTACATGACACGCGTTCAACGCGAGCGTTTCACCGACCTCATGGAGTACGAACGCGTAAAGGACGTTTACATCTTGCGCAAATCGATGTTGAAAGGAGCGCGCGACAATATGCGCATTCTCCACCCACTGCCACGCGTTAATGAGATTGCTTATGATGTTGATAGCGACCCACACGCTTACTACTTCCAACAAGCGCAGAACGGACTTTATACCCGTCAAGCTATCATCTGCGATGTGTTAGGCATAACACTTGACGAAATTAAAAAATAACGACCACCCCTCACTAAATACAAATCAAGATGAAACGTCAAGAACTCATGGTTGCCGCTATTAAGAACGGTACCGTAATTGATCATATCCCTTCCAATAAACTTTTTCAGGTTGTACGCTTGCTTCACTTGGAAGATCAGAATATCACCTCACAAGTTATGATTGGCTATAACCTACCGAGTGCAAAGATGGGCGAAAAGAGCATCATCAAGATAGCTGACAAGTTCTTTACCGATGCTGAACTTAACGTATTAAGCGTTGTTGCCCCTAACGTTACTCTTTGTATTATTCGTGATTATGAAGTAGTAGAGAAGCGCAAAGTAACACTTCCCAACGAAATCATCGGTATTGTTAAGTGTGCCAACCCCAAGTGCATCACGAACAACGAACCTATGCCTACTCACTTCCATTTGGTCAACGCGAAGGAAGGCAGCATACAATGCAAATACTGCGAAAAAGAGCAGAAACTTGACAACATAAAACTTGTATAATGCACGATAAAGTTGATTGGAAGCCAGGAACAATGATATATCCCCTGCCTGCGCTTCTTATCTCATGCGGCACGGAAGAGAAAGAGTACAATCTCTTTACTGTAGCATGGGCGGGAACTATATGTACCAATCCCGCCATGTGCTACATCGCTGTGCGCCCCGAACGCCATTCATACAATATTATAAAGCGATCCATGGAGTTTGTTATCAATCTTACCACAGAAGATTTAGCAAAAGCAACAGATTGGTGTGGCGTACGCTCTGGACGTGATTACAACAAATTCGAAGAAATGCAACTCACGCCAGCCCCTTCACATGCGATCAAGACTCCTATTGTAGCTGAGTCGCCACTTAGCATTGAGTGTCGCGTAAAGGAGATTGTACATCTTGGTTCACACGACATGTTCATTGCTGAAGTTGTCAACGTACAAGCTGATAAGCAATACCTTGATGCTGAGGGCAAATGGCACTTGGACCAAAGCAACCCCCTCGTCTACCTGCATGGTGGATACTACGGTTTAGGACAATTCATTGGACGCTTCGGCTTTTCTGTAAAAAAATAGCTTATATCTTTTCACCTAATTAGCCCCTAATTATGAAAGACCCTGAAATCTTTAACCTCATTGAAGCTGAACATCAACGCCAACTGCGCGGCATTGAACTCATTGCTTCCGAAAACTTTGTTAGCAACGAAGTCATGCAGGCCATGGGTTCATGGCTCACCAATAAATACGCCGAGGGATACCCTGGCCACCGCTACTACGGAGGCTGCGCTATCGTTGACCAAACCGAAAGTATTGCTATAGAACGAGCCAAGAAACTATTTGAAGCTGAATACGTTAACGTGCAACCTCACTCAGGCGCACAAGCCAATGCAGCCGTATTCTTAACATGCCTAAATCCTGGCGACACTTTCATGGGCTTAAACCTCGACCACGGTGGTCACCTTTCACATGGGTCAAGAGTCAACACCTCAGGCATGCTCTACAACCCGATTGGCTACAACCTTAATAAGGAAACGGGAAAAGTTGACTACGATGAAATGGCTCAATTGGCTCAACAGCATAAGCCCAAATTGATTATAGGTGGAGGCTCTGCTTATAGTCGCGAATGGGATTACGCCCGTATGCGCGAGATTGCTGACAGTGTAGGTGCGATATTTATGGTCGACATGGCACACCCTGCTGGACTTATTGCTGCAGGTTTACTTGACAACCCAGTAAAGTATGCCCACATCGTCACCACCACTACACACAAGACCTTACGCGGCCCACGCGGTGGCATGATTTTAATGGGTCACGACTTCGAAAATCCTTGGGGTAAGAAGTCACCAAAAGGGGAAATAAAGATGATGAGCCAGCTACTCAATAGCGCTGTATTCCCTGGCATTCAAGGTGGCCCTCTCGAACACGTTATCGCAGCCAAAGCCGTTGCCTTTGGTGAAGCATTGCAACCTTCATTCAAGCAATACGCCTTACAAGTTAAGAAGAATGCAGCACACCTCGCTAACCAATTAATGGATAGAGGATTTACAATTGTAAGCGGTGGTACTGACAATCATTCTATGTTGGTTGACTTACGAACTAAATACCCCGACCTAACGGGCAAAGTGGCCGAGAACGCCTTAGTCGCTGCGGACATTACGGTTAACAAGAATATGGTACCATTTGATTCGCGGTCAGCATTCCAAACTTCTGGCATTCGTTTGGGTACTGCCGCCATTACCACTCGTGGTGCTAAAGAAGACCTTATGAACGAAATTGCCGAAATGATTGAAATGGTTCTTAACGCACCGAACGACGAGTCTGTCATCGCAAAAGTGAAAGAACGCGTCAACACTCGTATGAAAGACTACCCTCTTTTTAATTGGTAAAACGACTGAAACAAAAAAAGCAAACGCAATTCTTGTCATTTCAAACAAGATATTGTACTTTTGCACATGGAATAACAATCCATATATTTATATATAATTCACTTATCAATTATGGTAAACTACAAAGAACTTGGCTTGGTGAACACTCGCGAGATGTTCAAGCGTGCCATCAACGGTGGTTATGCAATCCCCGCTTTCAACTTCAATAACCTTGAACAGCTTCAAGCTATCATCAAGGCTTCTTCAGAACTCAAGTCACCGGTTATCCTTCAGGTATCAAAAGGTGCTCGTAACTATGCTAACGAAACTCTTCTTCGCTACATGGCTGAAGGCGCTGTTGAATACGCTAAGGAATTGGGTTGCCACCACCCTGAAATCGTGCTCCACCTCGACCACGGTGATAGCTTCGAACTCTGCAAGAGCTGCGTTGACCTCGGCTTCTCTTCTGTAATGATCGATGGTTCTTCACTTCCTTACGAGGAGAACATTGCTCTTACTAAGAAGGTTGTAGAATACGCTCACCAATACGACGTAACAGTTGAAGGTGAACTCGGTGTATTGGCTGGTGTTGAAGACGAAGTTTCTTCTGACGTATGCCACTATACTAAGCCTGAAGAAGTTATCGACTTTACTTCTAAGACTGGTGTTGACTCACTCGCTATCTCAATCGGTACTTCACACGGTGCTTACAAGTTCACTCCCGAACAATGCACACGCGACCCGAAGACTGGCAAGCTCGTTCCTCCTCCCTTGGCATTCGATATCCTCGACGCTATCATGGAGAAGCTTCCTGGTTTCCCCATCGTACTTCACGGTTCTTCTTCAGTTCCTCAAGAATACGTTGACATCATCAACGCTAACGGTGGTAAGCTCCCCGATGCAGTTGGTATTCCTGAAGAGCAACTCCGCAAGGCTTCTAAGAGCGCTGTTTGCAAGATCAACATCGACTCTGACTCTCGTCTTGCCTTCACTGCTGCTGTTCGCAAGGTATTCACTGAAAAGCCAGGTGAATTCGATCCTCGTAAGTACTGCGGTCCTGCACGTGACCTCATGGAACAAATGTACAAGCACAAGATCACCGATGTTCTCGGTTCTGACAACAAGCTTGCCAACCTCGACTAATTACAATGCTGCTTAAACCTCTTAGGAGAGTTTCAAATACTAAGCATTGAAAGTTTAAGCCGTTTCATCTTATATGAAACGGCTTTTTTTCATATTCCACCATCGTTCACCTTGTACTATCCTTACATAAGATAGGCGGCGACTCGGCAAAGAAAAGAAAAATTGCATTTTCCTTTTCTTTGCGCTCGCCTTGCACTATCTTTACATAAAATAGGCAGCGGCTCGGCAATGAAAAGAAAAATTGCATTTTCCTTTTCTTTGCGCTCGCCTTGCACTATCTTTGCACTTAATATGACGTACAAACAAGAACAAATTAAACCTTATAATAGTAATGAAGCTAAAGGAAAACAAGTGGAACGTATGTTTGATAGCATTGCTCACTCATACGACTTATTAAACCACACTCTTTCCTTTGGCATAGATAAGCATTGGCGCAAAGCTGCCATTAATTCATTACGTCCTTACCAACCACAACGAATACTCGATGTAGCCACTGGTACTGGTGACTTCGCTCTATTGGCAACCAAAGAACTTCAGCCTAAAGAACTATTAGGCATCGACTTATCTGAAGGCATGATGAGCGTAGGAAAAGAAAAGGCACAAAATGATCATTTAGACAACATTATTCACTTTCAAAAAGAAGATTGCCTTAACCTTACGCTCCCTAACAATAGTTTCGACGCTGTTATTGTAGCCTATGGCATTCGTAATTTTGAAAATCTTGACAAGGGGTTAAGCGAAATGTGTCGAGTAATGCGTCCCAATGGTCGCCTTGTTATAATTGAACTTACTGCGCCCATTCACTTTCCAATGAAACAACTGTTCTGGCTTTACTCGCATGTACTGATGCCAACCATCGGCAAAATCATTTCACATGATAGCAAAGCTTATGCATACCTCCCAGCCACAATGGAGGCCTTTCCACAAGGAGAGGAAATGCAAGAGATACTTCAGCGTGCCGGATTTAAAGACGTAACATTCAAGCGTTTCACTTTTGGATTAAGCACAATGTATTGCGCTACTAAATAATGACAAAAGCAATAGAACACATAACAATTCGCTATGCAAAAATCAGATTTAAGGATAATATATATGGGTACGCCCGACTTTGCTGTTGCTCCTCTCAAGAAGTTAGTTGAAGGTGGATACAACATTGTGGGCGTTATTACCATGCCCGACAAACCCATCGGACGCCACCAAAACGAACTTTCTGCATCACCTGTAAAAAAATACGCATTAGAGCAGGGCTTAAAGATATTACAACCCGCAAAGTTGAAGGACCCCGACTTTATTGAAGAGCTACGCACTCTACAAGCCGACCTTCAAATTGTCGTCGCATTCAGAATGTTGCCCGAGGTGGTTTGGGCCATGCCTAAATTAGGCACATTCAATCTACATGCAGCCCTACTACCCCAATATCGCGGTGCTGCTCCTATTAACTGGGCTATCATTAATGGCGACACTCAAACAGGCATTACAACCTTCTTCCTTGATCACGATATTGACACAGGTAACATAATTCAACGCGTACCCGTGCCTATATTAGACACCGACAATGCAGAAGACGTGCATGATAAGCTCATGGTTCTTGGTAGTGACCTTGTAATCGAAACGGTTGACAACATCATTGCCGATAACATTCATCCTATTCCGCAATCAGCCATTGAGACGAACGAGCCACTACGACCCGCACCCAAAATATTCAAGGAAACGTGTCGCATTGACTGGAACAAATCAGTAAAAAACACCTACGACTTTATTCGCGGTCTCTCTCCCTACCCTGCTGCATGGACTGAAATAACTGTCAATAACAAAACAAGCGTACTAAAGATTTACGCTACATCAAAGGAGTTTGCAACCGTTGAAGCACCCATTGGAAGAATCTTAACCGATGGAAAAAGCTACCTAAAAGTAGCACAAGCAGACGGATACCAAAACATTCTAACACTACAAATGGCAGGGAAAAAGCGAATGCAAGTAGCCGATTTCCTTAGGGGATTTCACGCCGAAGGCAACATTTCAGTAAAATAGCAAAATGTAGAAACGAAAAAAGAGTTTAACTTTTTGCAAGTTAACAAAAGTTGGTGTAACTTTGCGCTATAAAAGGCAAAAGACAATCACTTTTTTGAAATAAGTATTCTATTAAATACCAAAACTCAAAACATGGAATATTCACACGAAGTACAGAACATGTGTTGCGTAGCCAAAGGCCCCAACCATGGTCCCGCTCCTATCCCTGAAGAAGGTAAGTGGGTACAAGCAAAAGAAATCAAGGACATCTCTGGTCTAACTCACGGTGTGGGTTGGTGTGCACCTCAACAAGGTGCTTGTAAGTTGACCTTGAACGTAAAAGAAGGCGTTATCGAAGAATGCTTGGTTGAGACCATTGGTTGTTCAGGTATGACTCACTCTGCTGCAATGGCAAGTGAAATCCTCCCTGGCAAGACTATCCTTGAAGCTCTCAACACTGACCTCGTTTGCGATGCAATCAACACTGCAATGCGCGAGCTCTTCCTTCAAATTGTATACGGACGTACACAAAGTGCTTTCTCTGAAGGCGGCCTTGTTGTAGGTGCTGGCCTTGAAGACCTCGGTAAGGGACTTATCAGCCAAATGGGTACACTCTATGGCACTAAGCTCAAGGGCACACGTTACCTCCAACTCACTGAAGGCTACATCACTAAGATGTATCTTGACAAAGACGACCAAGTTATTGGCTACGAATTTGTTCACATGGGCAAATTCATGGATGCTATTAAGAAAGGCGTTGATGCCAACGAAGCTCTCAAGAGCGTAACAGGTCACTATGGCCGCACCACCGCTGAACAGGGCGCAGTTAAATCTATTGACCCACGTAAAGATTAAGGAGGAACACAAAAATGATTAGAGAAGTAAAGTTTGAAAGCCAAGACCGTCGCATGAAGCAGATTCTCGCTGCTCTCAACAAGCACGGCATCAAAGACATTGAAGAGGCTAACCAAATTTGCGAGTCTTACGGCATTGATCCTTACATGGAGTGCGAAAGCACACAAATGATTTGCTTTGAGAACGCAAAGTGGGCATACGTAGTAGGTACTGCTATTGCTCTCAAAGAAAAAGCAAAAGACGCTGTTGAAGCTGCTGAGTACATCGGTGAAGGTCTTCAAGCATTCTGCATTCCTGGTTCTGTAGCAGATGATCGTAAGGTTGGTATCGGTCACGGCCGCCTTGCAGCTCGATTGCTCTCACCTGAAACTAAGTGCTTCGCTTTCCTCGCAGGTCACGAAAGTTTCGCTGCAGCTGAAGGTGCTATCAAGATTGCACAAATGGCTAACCAAAGCCGTCCTGCTGACAAGCCTCTCCGTTGCATCCTCAATGGTCTTGGTAAGGACGCTGCAATGATTATCAGCCGTATCAATGGTTTCACATACGTACAGACTAAGTTCGACTACTATACTGGCGAGCTCAAGGTTGTTAAGGAAACTGCATACAGCGATGGTCCTCGTGCTAAAGTTAACTGCTATGGTGCCGATGAGGTTCGCGAAGGTGTAGCTATCATGTGGAAGGAGGACGTTGACGTTTCTATCACTGGTAACTCAACTAACCCCACACGTTTCCAACACCCCGTAGCTGGTACCTATAAGAAGGAACGCGTACTCGCTGGCAAGCCCTACTTCAGCGTAGCATCAGGTGGTGGTACAGGTCGTACACTCCACCCCGATAATATGGCCGCTGGTCCTGCTTCATACGGTATGACTGATACTATGGGTCGTATGCACTCTGACGCTCAGTTCGCAGGTTCTTCTTCAGTTCCCGCACACGTTGAGATGATGGGCTTCCTCGGTATTGGTAACAACCCAATGGTAGGTTGCTCTGTAGCTTGCGCAGTTAAGGCTGACCTCGCTCTCAACAAGAAGTAATTATCTGACTGTCAGATATTTATGTAGAATTATCCTCCATAGTCCTTGTAGGGATTATGGAGGATCTTTTGTGTTAGTATACCTGTTGAAAATTAGTTACTTAATAACTTCATCAGCAAGGCCTGTATACTTCTCTTTACACTTGACATGTGTTCGGCTATCTCTGCAACTTCTCTAACTATGGGTGAGTCTATAAAAAATGCGTTACATCAGAATTAATAATATCCAAAGTAACGCATTTAAAATTGTAGATTAAGAGACAATGCATCGATTAATCTTCACGTAAGTACCTATGACTATGGTCAAGACGATGACTATTACGATAGCTTTAATCATAGCACATATTGTTTGAGAAGTTGAACGTTAGCTTATTTCTGCTCCTCTCTCAGCCCCTCATGTTCCTTCTCAAACTTTTGTAGAGATTGTAAAAGTACCTATTCAAAGAAATATCTCTTACAAAAGTCGTTGTAATATTTGCTAGGTTTTATTTCGCCTAATATGTCGTTGTAATGAAGTGTTTCAAACTGCATGTTACTCCAACCCACCTTGTTAATGAGTGTGTTGAACATTTCATGGCATCTGCTGGTTTCTTCTTTGAGCGTATTGACTCTTTCATTCATTTCATCACGCTCAGATGAAGAAAGCAGATTCATAAAACGCTCTGTCATTTTCCACATCACACTTTGAAAAACGACAGGCTCTCCTTGATATGTAGAGTGATAATTTGGTGTTTGTTCTTTATTTTGAACGTTTGTTATCCTATAATATATAATACGAATGAAAATCGCGCTACATAGCATTTTTGAACCATTTTCTGCAAAAACTCAGCAGATAAGTGGCGTTTTTTAGCTTTTCATAAGGTACCGATTCATTGCATCCTTAATTTCAGACATAATCTTTTCGCGATATTCAAGTGGCTCTAATACTTCAACGTGAGAGCCTAAAGCCAATAGTTTTGATTTTAAATCGGGTGTTAGACATACACGATACGTAAACTCGGCGTATTCGCCGTATTTTGATTTAACTTCACATTGCGATTTATGTAGAGGCAACATGCGCAAATATTCCACTTCTACACCGTATACTCTGATTTTTATTTTTTCAAGGGGCAATTGGTCATTCACATAAATTCCCACAACATTATCGTAGTACTTTCGGGGTATGAAGTCTTTCGGAAAATCAAACTGAATGTTTGTAGCATGAAAGTTAATAAATCGTTCTAATGCCAAATGCCTAATGGCCTCTTTTTCTTTTATGTAACCAAGCACATACCATCTCCTGTTGTATACTTTCAGCGCATAAGGTTGTAACGTTAGCGTTTCAAGTTGCCCTTCATAACGTTGATAGTCAATTACAACTTCAGTATTGTTTCGCATGGCTTCAATGATGGCGTCGAAGTAGGCCGTTCCGTGTGGTATTTCCTCTAATATAATACGGTCGCGCATCATGCTAAAGGTTGAGAAATCTTGTGGAACGCTATACTTACACAATAGCATTTGTGCGTAAGTATTCTTTTTGAGCACTTCAGGATTTTTGATATAGTATGTGAACAATGAAGATTTGTCGCATGCGATGTCAATGTCAAACATCTCTTTGATGCCCTTGCGATGCTCGTGAAAGGTGCGGATGGATAGACCGCCCATATAAGCATAAGGAGATGCTTGCCATAGCTTAACGATATGTTCAAAATCGAGAGGTATTCTTGACTTGTCAATTGTATCGATAAGCCAAATATACCTAAGATAGGTTTTACTAATCATTTCTTTGCAAATATAAATCAAAAAATCAATAAATCAATAAAATCGGTCTAATAATAATAATTTCTGCGGACTTTTTGCAGACAAACTGCCCAAAACAACGATATGCGAAATCTTTAATCGTATAAAGATATATACACGTTCTTTAATTTATTTCAAATATGATGCACATTATTATTGCAGGTAGTCGTAATTTTAACGACTACTCAGTTGTTGAAAAAGAAATGATGAACTATATCGGCAAGTTTATCGGCAAGTTAGAAATTGAAATTATTTCGGGTGGTGCAACAGGGGTGGACGCTCTCGGCGAACGATTTGCGCACGAACACAATCTGCCTTTGCGTATTGTTCCTGCCGATTGGAAAACGTATGGGCGATCGGCTGGTCCGCGGCGAAATGAGCAAATGGCTCGTATGGCTGGCACTTTGGTTGCCTTTTGGGACGGAAAGTCGCGTGGTACAAAAAACATGATTAAAATGGCTTGGAAACATGGCTTGGTTGTAAAGGTTGTAAACGTATAGCTACCCTCGGATAGATAGGTCGGAAACTGAATGGTATGAGGAAGTGCAGACTTTCATGTGGATACATGAAGACAACATCGTGGAAGTACCATTCGACAAAGAACATTTATTAGAACAAATTCTTAATCCCGAAAATCTTAATCGAGCATATAAATGTGTGACGCGGAATAAGGGGTGTGGCGGTATCAACAAGATGTCATGTGAACAAATGCTTCCATGGCTCTTAGCCAATAAGGAATTGCTAATAAGTTCTTTGCTTGACGGCTCATACCGTCCTAACCCAGTCGGAGGGTAGAGAAACCTAAAGACAATGGCAAGAAACGCCAATTAGGAATACCTACGGTGGTAGACCGATTGGTGCAACAAGCCATCAACCAAGTACTGATGCCACATTATGAACGCAAGTTTTCAAGGACAAGCTTCGGTTTTCGTCCTCGCAAGGGCTGTCATGATGCGCTGCGTAAAGCACAGAAGATAGTAGAAAAAGGTTACACCTACGTTGTAGATTTAGACCTTGAACGTTTCTTCGACACGATAAGTCATAGCAAACTTATAGAAATACTCAGTAGTTCGATAAAAGATGGTCGAGTAATCAGTCTTATACACAAATATCTTCGCAGTGATGTAATGAACCATGGGGTCTTTGAAATGAACGAGGTAGGAACTCCGCAAGGCGGTCCTCTTAGTACATTGTTAAGCAACATCATGCTCAATGAATTGGATAAAGAACTTGAACATAGAGGACACCCCTTTGTGCGTTATACAGACGATGCGATGATATTTTGTAAGTCCCAAAAGGCTGCAATGCGTGTGAAAGCAACCATCACTCGTTTTATAGAAAGTAAGTTGCATTTGAAAGTGAACAAAGAAAAGACAGTCGTGTCTTATGTTCGCGGTGTGAAATACTTAAGCTACTCCTTTTATGTGCAGAATGGAAAATGCAAACTCACGGTTCTTCCCAAATCAAAAATGAAGATGAAGGCAAGATTAAAACTCTTGACTAGTCGTAGTAGTGGTTGAGGGTATGCCAAGAGAAAGCAGAAACTGAAAGAATAAATACATAAGAGGGTGGATAGGTTATTATCACCTTGCCGAAATGCGACATCTACTTGTTAAAATAGACGAGTGGTTAAGGCGTCGAATACGTATGTGTATATGGAAAGTCTGGAAGAAAGTCAAGACAAAAGTGACCAACCTCATAAAGTGTGGTATCAATAAAGGTAAGGCATACGAATGGGGTAATACTCGCAAGGGCTTTTGGCGTATAGCCGATAGCTTTATATTACATAGGGCAATAACTAAAGAAAAACTACGTAAAGCAGGGTTTGTTACTTTAATGGGCGAATATCTCGAATGACATCCAAAATAGAAACCGCCGTATGCGGAACCGCATGTACGGTGGTGTGAGAGGTCGGTAAACATGAAAGTAGGAGATAAACACCTATGACTAGTGTTTACCTCCTACTCGATTCTATATGTGTATTTCTATCATTACAAATAGGGTGATCAAAATTCATTTTTTTCTGCACGATTTTTGACCTTGATAAAGAAACTTGTTATAAGGAAATATTTTTTACCTTCTGCCTCCGTACAGAATTCGCACTGAATTATGACTGAATTTTTCTGTTTAGAAGGATTTTGAGAAAGACAATTAGTCTGTCTCCACCATCCTTTTATGTAATTATTCTTATCGCTGACATTCTTAAGAAGTAGTAATGTTGGGGTACCTTTTTTAAAATAGGCACCTTGATTTGCCACTCCATCTTTACTATTTTGTTTAAAGATCTATCCACACCATCTTTCTATCGTTGGAAAGATCTATTCTCTTTTATACGGAAAAGAAAATAAGGATGCTCTTTGATAAAGGAATGATAGTCAGTCATTAGTTCCTCAAAGATTCTTTGAGAACTAATGCGTGCGCTCAGATGCCAACTATTGATAGCAATTTTATTTTTTCTTTCATCGAAATAAATCCAATTGTTTTTGCTGGCACACTGGAATTTATAACCATTATTATTGAGAAAGTTTAGAAGAAGGTTTCCTGTTTCCTCTACAGTTTCAGAATAACCACAACAAAATATAACATCAGGATTAAGATTCTGTATTTGTTTCTTTAAAAACTCGCAGTCCCTCTCCAAATAAAATCTGAGCGTGTTATTTGATATCGAACTATTACCACCTTCTTTCTTCGCATTAATCCTTGCAAAGGGATAACTATCAAAAAAATCCAAGGCATCTCTGTTAGAGAAATCGTATTCTGTTTTACATTCCTCTGTTGTATGGCAAATACCATAAAGTAAATACATTAAATTTCGATAGAAGCCAATTTGGATGGAATCCGTTTCCATATTACTGCGCCCATATTCTGCTCTGACATCCCAAGCGTCACCTCCCTGGGTATTTTGATCTTTTGTGAGAAATAACACTCGTAACGATGTCGTTTTCCACAATTGATTCTCTATATGGTTTTTGTCTGATTCTCTTTCAATAAATCCTTCGCCAATAATAACTTCACCTTTGTTCATTATTCCATCATAGGCAAAATTGTATTCGCCATATTTCTCGTTTGATATTTTCCATTCATCGAGAATCTTTTCATTTTCACATATAAAATCTTTCATACTACTATGATAAGTAGACTGATGCCTGCTCGTTGTTGGCCATTTCAAAGTCTATTGTGTTGCGGAAAAAGTTTGTGTAAGCCGTATCAAGGTTACGCAATGCGCTCTGCAACGACTGTGAATTACCCTCCGTGATCCATTCGTGCTCCGCCTTTAGTTCCCTTCTTCATCAAGTTGGTCAGAGATACACGTTGCCAAGAGTTTCCTTGCGTTCCTTGTATGCTGTGATTTTCATGTTCAAAGCCCAATTATAGACAAAGCGACAGCAGCCGAAAGTCTTTGAGAACAAGACCTTCTGCTCATCTGTCGGATATATTCTATATTTGTAGGCTCGTAACATATATGCAAAGTTAATTATTAAAAATCAGAAAACATCATGATTCTGAAAGAATATATTTCAAAGAACCTCTCTAAAATCCTCATCAAATATCACATCATCTTCGTATGCAAATACAGAAAACAGTTACTTGTTGGAGAAATCGAACACGACATGAAGAAAATCATGCGACACATATCAGAAATATCTGACTTTGACATTGAAGTCATGGAAACAGACAAAGACCACTTACACATGATGGTTAGAAGCGAACCGAAACTATCACCACTACAGATTGTCAGACGATTAAAACAAATGTCTACCTCTGCTGTATGGAAGAAGTATGGAGATTTTCTACGGCACAACTTCTACAAAGAACACACTTTTGGGACTGACGGATATTTTGTATCTTCCATTGGGAATGTCTGTCAAGAGACCATCAAGAAATATATTGAAAAACAAGGGTAGCTGCGCTACTCCGCATTTTTCATCCCCTAAGCTAAAGACTTAAGGGTTTTCAAATACGCTTTCTATAAAAGCGTCCCATTCAACATAGTAAGTGTCATTGTAGTTACTAAATTTAATGTCTTAAATACAAAACATTATACCTTATTATATAGGGATATTATTGGCTGCGAAATGCTGGTACGTTTATATTGAATGGGCTACTAATATTTACGCTTTTGCTTATAGCGTTTTTCGTCATTTTATTCTTCACCGTTTGTAAAGACTTAATACCCTTATAGTTGAAGATAAAGTCCAGATAAAATTCTTGACAAACTTCGAAGCATAAAGAAGGGATTGTGCCAGATGATGAATTTGGAACAACATGAACTTTGGCTTCGGCTGGAATTATAGTACTCAAGGAGCTGCTATTCTACAGGTCGGGCTGATGCTTGAAGTTTTATTTATGAGGTCAAAAACAAAGTGTTTTTGAACCTCTTTTTTTTCTTTTCTGTTATCGCTTAAAAGCCTTATATATAGAAAAAAACAAAACATTTTAATAACGGTAAAATATCAGAAAATATGAACAAAATCAAACAAACATTGGTTGTCAGCTACAGAGTATTAACAATAGCTGTCACCATATCATCGAAGCTACAGATTTGACGAAGACAACATCGTGGAAGTACCATTCGACAAAGAACATTTATTAGAACAAATTCTTAATCCCGAAAATCTTAATCGAGCATATAAATGTGTGACGCGGAATAAGGGGTGTGGCGGTATCAACAAGATGTCATGTGAACAAATGCTTCCATGGCTCTTAGCCAATAAGGAATTGCTAATAAGTTCTTTGCTTGACGGCTCATACCGTCCTAACCCAGTCGGAGGGTAGAGAAACCTAAAGACAATGGCAAGAAACGCCAATTAGGAATACCTACGGTGGTAGACCGATTGGTGCAACAAGCCATCAACCAAGTACTGATGCCACATTATGAACGCAAGTTTTCAAGGACAAGCTTCGGCTTTCGTCCTCGCAAGGGCTGTCATGATGCGCTGCGTAAAGCACAGAAGATAGTTGAAAAAGGTTACACCTACGTTGTAGATTTAGGCGTATAGGTCAAAATCCTCCATAATCTATATGTGATTATGGAGGATTTTCTGTATCTGTTTGTTAGTAAAGAACGGACTTTTAGAAGTCGTTTATAATTATATAAAGTACAATGAACACAGAATGGTTCAAAAGTCCTGTTTCCTTTGTGATTTTTATGCTAATTCGACTACCGTAATGCCTGCACCACCAAATTGCACGTGCTCATCATGAAAAGATCGGACACCTGCCACCGTTTTCAAATAATTTCTCACTAACTCGCGTAACGCGCCTGTTCCAGTGCCATGCAATATGCGAACTCTTCCTTGCTCTAATTGTATTGCATCGTCTATAAAATAGGACACAGCCGTTAGTGCCTCATCTACGTGCATACCACGTATATCTATTTCGGGGTGAAAATGCAAGCGTTTTTCAGACATCGCATCACGCGTTTCCTTACTAACGAATGTTGCAGCAGGTCCCATAGCCGAAGTATCTTCTTTAGGTTTCTCTGCAGGTTCTAACCTTTTCAACGACACTTGCGTATACATCATGCCAAACAGAACCTTTGCCGAGTTGCCTGACAACGTTTCTATACGACCGACAGAGTTCTGTCCCTTTATACGCACATAACAACCTATAGTCAGTTCCCGTTTCTTCGCGCCATGATCACTTGTTTGTTGTAAGCTACCTTCTACCGTACGCTGCCCTGCATTACGCAACTTTACTGCTATAGCCTCCTGATTAGCTGCATTACGGGCGCGAGCACTCTCTTCTCCGTCTGCCTTTCGCTGCTGTCTACGCTGAATTTTCGCTATCTTACGAGCAATACGATCTTGATTATCTGTATTTTGCTCTATTTGCGTCTTAAAGCTAGCCAACTCACTTCGAATTTCGCGCGTTTTCTCTTTTTCAGCCTGCGACTCACGTATTGATCGTATAGTATTCTCGATCTTAGCATTAGACTGCTCCAAGAGATGCTTGGCCTCAGCCTTTGCTTGCGCCATTACTTGCTTACGCTCTTGCTGGAAGTCCGTCATTTCGCGTTCATACTTAGCAATAGCATTCTCAAGCTGTTGCTCTCGCTGCTTTATATTACGACGTTTAGTCTCCCAATACATTTTGTCGCGAACAATATCTTGCACATACTTATCACTCATCACATAGTCCTTACCCACTAATTTCGCTGCATAATCAATCACGTCAGCAGGTATACCCATCTTTTTGGCTATTTCGACAGCAAATGAACTACCAGGTTGTCCAACTTGCAACATAAACAAAGGGCGCATCTGCGCACTATCGTACAACATGGCTCCATTTACTATTGAACGATTTTGCTCTGCAAATAACTTCAAGTTCTGATAGTGCGTAGTTATAATGCCAAAATTCATATTATTCACAAAACGCCTCAAAATAGCTTGAGCCAGTGCACCACCAATCTGCGGCTCCGTACCTCCACCAAACTCATCAATCAGTAGAAGAGTTTTAGGACCACCATGTTGCATCATCTCCTTCATATTGAGCAAATGCGAAGAATAGGTTGATAAATCGTTTTCGATGCTCTGCTCATCCCCCATATCCATCATAATGTCACTAAACACACCAGGGTGTGAACGTTCATCAGCGGGAATAGGCATACCACACTGCAACATATATTGTAATAATCCCACCGTCTTTAAGCACACGGACTTACCACCTGCATTAGGTCCCGATATAAGCAGAATACGTTGTCCTTGGCGCAAAGTAACATCAAGCGGAATTACCTTGCCACCATGCCGAGCCAATGAGAGTTGCAACAATGGGTGCTTGGCTTGCACCCAATCTATACGCGGATTAGCACTTATCTGAGGTATTATGGAATTAAATAAAGCACTAAAAGCCAACAAGGCACGCAAATAATCAACGTGTGCCAAGAAGTAAAGAGAATCTATCAATGCCGATACGTGTGGACGTATCTCTGTCGTCAACTCTTGCAAGATGCGAATAACCTCACGACGTTCTGCTGCACGCAAAGTTCGGATTTTATTATTTGCATCAACCACTGCAGCTGGCTCAATAAATACGGTCCTACCCGTAGCACTCTCATCATGAACGATACCACGTATTTTTCGCTTCAATGCAGGAGCTACTGGTATTACTAGGCGTCCATCACGCAACGTTGGTGTCACATCACGATCTATCAATCCTGAGGTTTGTGCCTCAGTAATAATCGAACGCAAACTATGAGATATGCCACGAGTTGTAATTTCTATTTGATGTCGTAACGAGAGCAATTCGCTTGAGGCCGTATCTTTTACCTTACCATATTTATTCAGCACACTGTCAATACGTCTTACTAAATCAGGGAAGACAACCACATCAGCAGCCATTTTTCCCAAAGCGGGATAGAGATAGTGAGATGTTTCGGTAATACCTTCTTCAACGACAGAATCTTCTCCATCTTCATTTTTCCTCTTTGTGAAGAATTGGGCATACGAAAGGACTGACTTTATTGAACGCTTTAAATTAAACAAATCGAGTTCTTCAAGATAAGTACGTTCGGGCCTTATACGCAATAATGGTTCACGCACATCAAAGAACTCAGTTTCTACATCTTCTTCAGTTTGTTCTGAAAAGAGTTTAAATTCACGTGCTTCGTCTAAAGCTTGCTGAATTTTCTCCGCATCTGTCATAAAATGTAATTGCTTATCAACCCATTCTGTACCCAAAGCTGACAAACAGCGTCCTTTCAGCAAAGTACGTATCTCATTAAATCCTATTTTTCGTTCAAAATTCTCTGGATATATCATCTTTTTTCTATTTGTATGCAAAATTACAAAATAAGCAACTACTAACAAAAGCACTCTTCTTGTTATTACAAAACTAAAGTTTTCCATCCCGAAGTAATAAGGGTGGAAAACTTTAGTTATATAAAATACATCAAATTTATTGATGTTTCAATTATTCGGTTCTGTAGTTGTCTAGTAGGGAACAATACAAGCAACCCTATAAATATTCCTTTAATACATTACCAATCTGCGCTGAGCGTAATATATTTAAGGCCTTTTCTTTTATTTGGCGCACGCGTTCGCGACTAAGATTTAACCTTTCGCCAATTTCTTCCAATCCCATCTCTGAACAATTAAAGCCATAATACATTTTAATAACCTGAGCTTCCCTTTCTGGGAGCATATTAATTGCCCGTTGTACTTCCTCCTTCAAAGAGTCCGACACCAATGTCGAGTCTGCAGCATCAGCATCACGACACGTCATAAGATCAAGCAGACAACTATCTTCATCCTCTACTAAGGGAGCATCCATTGATACATGACGTCCTGAAGTTAACAAGGCTGCATTCACCTTCTCACTCTCCATGCCTAATGCTTCAGCTATTTCAGCCGTTGAAGGTTGACGCTCATTCTCTTGAACAAAACGATTATAAAAACGGTTAACCTTACTTACATAACCTATCTGATTTAACGGAAGTCTAACTAAACGGCTGTTTTCAGCCAAAGCCTGCAATATACTTTGACGAATCCACCATACAGCATACGAAACAAATTTAAAGCCGCGCGTTTCGTCAAACATCTGTGCAGCCTTTATCAGTCCCACATTTCCTTCATTTATCAAATCAACTAACCCCATTCCCTGCCCCTGGTATTGTTTAGCTACTGAAACAACAAAGCGTAAATTTGCCCTTACCAAGCGATCCAATGCCACAGCATCTCCCTTATGAATTTGGCGCGCCAAGTCAGCCTCTTCATCAGGAGTCACCATCGGCTCGCGGCTAATTTCTTGAAGATATCGTTCAAGAGCTTCCCCCCCTCTGGCTGTTATGGCCACAGATATTTTTAACTGTCTCATCATAGTATTTTAACTGTTAGCATTAAAAATCGCCCAAAAATATTGCTTTAGTTCGACATAACAAAGTTTTTTGATAAATAAATACCTATCTTCGCAACCACAAATACATATAACAACACTCATGACACATATTCTCCGCTATCTTTTTATGCAAAGAGCTATCATTATAATACTAGTTTTGCTCACAAACTACAGTAATATAGCAGAAGCACAAACCGGTCACAACAAGCGTACTATACACCAACACGCTATGATTAATAGGACCGAACTCATAGCGAAAAGTTTTGCGCAGAAATTAGACTCTCTTTACTTCATTGACAATAAGAAACAAGCAACAGCAGACGCGATGACAGCGCCTTATTACATTTCGATTATTGGAGTTCCCGCACCTTACGAAAGCACCTTACGACGTCTCTTCAATCTATCAGATAACGAACAGAGTACATATTCTGTTACCAATTCAATACTTGATGCAATATCACGAACCGATCTTTACATGACAGAAGCTTGCATCAAGTTTCCCAAACTTACAACCAAAATACCCCAAACTAAAAGCGAAAATAGCGATCAAGAAGCTCCCCCTATTACGCCTGAGCTTACTCTGTCGGAACGATTTATCCCCAACGAAAAGGAACAAACCGCGCCTCCCCGTCCTCTTACAGAAGATGAGTTAGGAATAATTGTACATAAACCTAACTTTTGGAACTTTAAAACGAACTTTGCACTTCAGTTTACGCAAAACTACGTTTCTGACAACTGGTATAAAGGAGGTGAAAGCCACAATGCTCTACTTGCTTCGACTATCATTGAAGCCAACTATAACAATCAACGAAAGATTACTTTCGATAACAAGCTCGAAATGAAATTAGGTTTTCAAACCTCACATAATGACAAAGAGCATAAATACAAAACAAACTCAGACCTTTTACGTTTAACAAACAAATTAGGGCTACGAGCCGTAAAGCATTGGTACTATACCGTCATGCTTCAAAGTTGGACACAATTTTATAAAGGATACAAATCAAACGACCCCAAAGTTTATTCCGACTTTATGTCTCCATTCGAGTCGCTACTTTCTGTCGGTATGGACTTCCAGACTCAATCCAAAAACAATCGATTTAAAATCAACGCGACCCTATCGCCTATCGCACTAAAACTAAAATACGTTGACAGAAAACCACTGCGCGAAAGTTTTGGACTAAAAAAGGTGCAAAGTGCGAAATGGGAATATGGTTCAAACATTACGATTAACTATACATGGAATATTATTAAGAACGTAAGTTGGACAGGACGCATATACTACTTTACCGACTATTCTTCCACACAGTTGGAATGGGAAAATACGTTTAATCTTTCTATTAACCGCTACCTTTCAGCACGTATATTCCTCTATCCAAGATATGACGATAGCCGTACACGAAAGGATGGACAATCAGATTTTGAATTTAACGAATTACTCTCATTAGGACTCAACTTAAACTTTTAAAAATACCACTCTTTATTTCCAACTAAGAGAGCAAAAAAATAAAACTTTTCAACAAAAAGTAAAAAAAGGACTCTTTTATTTTGGTTATATAAAAGAATATACTACCTTTGCACTCGCAAAAACGGAAAGACATAGTACTTCTTTAGGAGTGCAATCCTTCCTATTTATATGGGTAAGTGCTGTACGGCCAGCTCCCTTCAAATCCTCCAGGGCTTGACCGCAGCAAAGGTAGTTGGTTGTAGCGGCGCGATACAGTTAGCTTACCCACCCGCCTCTTTAGCTCAGTTGGCCAGAGCACGTGATTTGTAATCTCGGGGTCGTTGGTTCGAATCCGACAAGAGGCTCAACTTATCGCCGAAATGGCTCAGTTGGTAGAGCAATTCATTCGTAATGAATAGGTCGCGGGTTCGAGTCCCGCTTTCGGCTCATAAAGATAGCAACACTAGTGTTGCTATCTTTTTTTGTATATACAACTCATTCCCCTTGCACTATATTGTCATAAAATAGGCTGCGGCTCAGCAATGCAAATTGAAAGTTTTTTGAACTTTCATTTTGCATTGCGCTCACCTTGCACTATCTTT